>JAABUN010003954.1_pt1 | contig 21387 bp, 20 predicted proteins | sample 5559311 | NCBI WGS metagenome assembly JAABUN01 (sample SAMN10711877, study PRJNA513370) | rock metagenome | isolation source: Antarctica rocks | place: Antarctica: Victoria Land, Siegfried Peak sud
AGCGAGTGGCCAGTCGGCGTCCCAGCCCAGATCCACTACACGCACGGTGATCCGTTCCGCAACCGGGATTGGCTCGATGCTCTGATCTCGGCGGTAGAGGCCGCGCCGGCGCCGTGCGAGCTCCACGAGTACGGAGGGGAAGGCCACTTGTTCACCGATCCATCTCTCCCGGATGAATACGACCCCGACGCCGCCTCGGAGACCTGGCGGAGGATCTTGGATTTCTGCGAAATTCATGCCCCTGGCAGCGATTCCGAGGACCGCAGCTGAACAGGCAGCGACGCAGCTCGAGACGAGGGAAGATGCCACTGTGGATCTGACGGTGCGGCTTGGGGAGAGGGACGAGGTCGATCGCCTCGAACCGGCGTGGCGGGATCTCGGCATCCAGCACGAGGGCCTCGCGGAGATGCCGCCCACGCGACCGGCTGACGAATCGTGGGAGCGCCGCCGCCGCCGCTACCTGGATTGGCTTGCACGCGACGATCACCTGCTGGTGGTCGCCGAGGATGGCGGGCAGCTGGTGGGCTATGCGGTTGTCTCCATCGGTGGAGGGCCGGCCACGTGGGACCTGGGGGAGGTCAGCGCGGAGCTCGAGACACTTGCCGTGCGCGAGGCGTTCCGCGGGCAGGGAATCGGCAAGGCCCTGATCGAGGCGGCCGAGGATCGGGCGCGAGAGGCTGGCGCGGCCAGCCTTTTCGTGGGGGTCGCGCACAGCAACGCAGATGCAATCCGCTTCTACCAGCGTGAGGGCTTCACGGCCTTCTACGTGTCGCTCATGAAGCCGGTAGGTGCCGACCACGGCGACGCAGCTTGATCTCACGCGGCTCTGACGGCGATGCCCGGATAATTTAGGAGCAGCCCGGCGTTGTCATAGGAGAGCTCGCATTCGAAGTCGAAGGCTGGAGCTGCATAGCGATAGCGGGTGCACCCCTTCGCGTCGTCGAGGCGGATGTATCGCTGCACGAGGCGCTCTATGGTCAGGTCAGGAGCGCGAATGTAGGCCGCAGGGGCTTCAGCCTGCTCACCGACCGCGAGCCCGAGGCGATGAACGGGAAAGGCGTTCGTGAGGGCCGACGATTCGAGGTCGACGTCGAGGCAGCCATCAAGGTGCGGCGCCGCCTCACCGTCCACGAGCCACCTGCCGTCATCGCATCGCACAGTCGTCCTCCGCGGGCCGGCGGCGGTCTCGCTGCTTACATGCGCCACCCGGGTACGCCAGCCGGCAGCGAGTCCAACCACGTAGCGGATGGTCCAGGGCTCATCGCCCTCGACGGCGGCGGTGTTGCCGCGCAGGTCATAGCCGCCATCGGCGGGACTGAGAAACACGACTTCGAAGCCACGTCGAGCCTCCTGGTGCGCCCATGCCGCGGTGCGAGGTAGGTGGGTGGAAGCTCATCTGAAGGAGGGGGCAGCTGGCTTTGCTGGGCGCGGAGCTACGAGTGGGCTTATATGTATATTGCACATGTGAACCACCGTGGTTCGCTCGAAATGCCGCTGGTCGAAGCTCAACCGCGGAAGAATCGAGCGGCTGCGCCACCTCCGGCTCAATGACGACCTAGGAATGCGCGAAAGCGAGCAACAGCACGCGCGCGCCGAGTCCCCTGCGGCGACGGCGGCGATCCGCGCCGGCCACGAGTTGGCTTTCGTCACGCTGACTGAACGCTATCGGCGCCAGCTGCACGTCCACTGCTATCGGATGGTCGGCTCGCTCGAAGACGCGGAGGATCTCGTGCAGGAGACCACGATGCGCGCATGGCGCGCGCGCCAGTCGTTCGAGGGCCGCTCGTCGTTCCGCGGCTGGCTCTACCGGATAGCGACGAACGCATGCCTCGACTTACTCGAACGCCGGCCACGGCGCGTGCTCGCGCCCGATGTCGTCCCTCCCTCGGATCCGGCGGCCGAGCTGCCCGGTCCCGTCGCCTTGCCGTGGCTTGATCCCTACCCCGACGTGCTCCTGCAGGCGCCTGCTCCCGGCGACGAGGAGCCGGAGGCGGTCGTCGTGCGCAAGGAGACGATGGAGCTGGCGTTCATCGCCACGATCCAGCACCTGCCGCCGCGTCGCCGAGCGGTGCTGATCCTCCGCGACGTGCTCGGCTGGTCGGCGAAGGAGACCGCCGCCGCACTTGAGATGAGCGTCGCCTCTGCCAACAGCAGCCTGCAGCGGGCCCGCGCCACTTTGCGGCAGCGCCTGCCGCGCAGTCGCGCCGACTGGGCGCCGACGGACGCGCTGAGCGGTGCGGAACGTGCGCTGCTGCGCCGCTACATGCAGGCGCACGAGGACGGCGACATGACCGCGCTCGCACAACTGCTGCACGAGGACGCGCGCGTCTCAGCGGCCCCGGTGCCGCTGCACTTCGACGGCCGCGACGATTTCCTCGCCTCCGCCCGCCGCTCGTCGGCGGCGGGGCGCTTCCGCTTCGTTGCCGCCGGCGCCAACCTGCAGCTCGCCACGGCCAGCTACGTGCGCGACGCCAACGAGACGGCCTTCCGGCCGCTGGCAATCGACGTGCTGCGGATCGATGGCGCGCGCGTTGCGGAGATCACCACGTTCGTCCGCCCCGATCTGTTCGCCGCATTCGGGCTCCCGCCAAATCTGCCATCGGGGTGATGAGTTCTCCCGCGTCGAACCGTCAGAGCAGGTGACAGTTCAACCTCAAGGAGGCTCATGACCACCGTTACCTCAGCCGACGGCACCGCGATCGCTTTCGAGCAGTTCGGCGCCGGGACGCCGCTCATCCTCGCCGCCGGCGCCTTCAATGACCGCTCCACGACAGCGCCGCTCGCCATCGAGCTCGCAGAGCAATGCCTCGTGCTCAACGCTGATCGCCGCGGGCGCGGCGAGAGCGGCGACGGCAGGCAGTACGCGGTCGAGCGCGAGATCGAGGACCTCGCTGCGCTGATCGATGAGGCCGGCGGGTCGGCCGCCGTGTTTGGCTACTCGTCGGGCGCGAACCTCGCGCTGCAGGCGGCCGCGGCCGGACTATCGATCACGCACCTCCTGCTGTACGAGCCACCGTTTGTGGTCGACGACTCGCACCCGCGCCCGCCGGCCGATCTGAACGCGCAGCTCGCGCAGCTAGTCGCAGACGGCAAGCGCGGCGACGCGGTCGAGCTGTACCAGACGCGCGCGGTCGGAATGCCGCCCGAGGTCGTCGCGCAGATGCGCAACGCACCCTTTCGCCCGTCCCTGGAGGGGATCGCGCACACGCTCGCTTACGACGCCACGATCATCGGCGACCTGTCCTTCCCAGCCGAGCAGATCGCCGGGATCCAGACACCGGCGCTGGTGATCGACGGCGACCAGAGCCCGCCCGTGATGCGCGCAGCGGCGAAGGCGGTCGCAGCGGCGCTGCCAAACGCGACGCATCACACGCTGGAGGGGCAGGGTCACGCCATTGACCCGGCGGCGACGGCGCCCGTGATCGCCGAGTTTCTCGCGGGCTGAGCGCTTCCAATGCTGATCGTCGCCGGGCACCTCCACGTCGCTTCGCACAAGCGGGACGCGTGGGTCGATGCCAACCGAGAAATCCTCGCAAGAGTGCGCTCGGAGCCGGGCTGCATCGACCTCGCAATCACGGCCGACATGCTCGAGGCCGGTCGCGTGAACCTGTTCGAGCTGTGGGAGTCGGAGGAGCACCTCGCGGCCTGGCGGGCGATCGCCGACCCGCCGCCGAAACCGTCGATCCTCTCCACGACCGTGCTCAAGCACCAGATCAGCGCGTCGGGTCCGCCGTTCGACCCGCCGCGGGGGTGACCGCAAGCGCCGCTAGCGCCCGGGTGTGAAGCTGCCCGTCCGTTGGCGCATTAGTCGCACCTCGACGAGCTCGGCGTCGCGTCCGGAGCCTCCGCCTCAATCGGCTGAGTCGATGCAGGAGTTTGGCCGGAGACCTGCACTTCGATCAGCGTTAACGGGGGTCAATTCGTCGCCGGCTGCTACCGGCAGGGCACCCAAGGGCGTGAGAGTGCGCCTCCAGATAGCCGCTTTGCATGGAAAGCGGGTGTAGGCAAACGGGTTCGATGCCGCCCGCAACGACGGGGACACCGACGGCTGGGGGAGCTGTTCAGCCCGAGTTGCTCAAGCTGCGACTCAACGAGACCCGCAGGAACCGCTCGTACAAGCCTGAAGCCCAATCGGCCAGGCGATGGAGTGCCCCCCGTACCGGCGGGAGGTAGAGCAAGAGGACGCAGGCCGCACCGAGGGCGGCGCCGCCCAATACGTCGCCGGGATAATGCGTCCCGACCGCAACCCGAGCAAAGGCCAGTGTCGTGGCCATCGCCAGCGCCACGTACCCGGCCTCTCGATTGCGCAGGAAGATCGCGGTTGCGATGGCGAAGGCAGCCGTGGCGTGGTCGCTCGGGAAGGAGGGGTCGGGTGAAGCCGAGATGAACAGGTGGGCCACGTCTGGGTGCGCGTCGTAAGGGCGAGATCGCTCCCAGAGGTGGGAGATCACCTGGGCGATCCCGAGCGCTAGAAGCGCACTGAAGCCTGCGGCGACAACCCCGCGACGAGCATTCTGCGAGGCCCACTTTCCGCCTGCCAGGAATAGGGCTCCTAGCAGCACGATGAAGAGATACTGGGCGTCGAGAGCGAAGAACCGCAGGGGGTCCTCGAACCAGTCATGGTCGAAGGCGAAGCCGTTTATCTGCTCGTATAGGCGAGGTCCATACTTGGGAGCGTACGGTCTCCAAGCTTGGGCCGAGTCCAACATGCATAAAGCAACCGCAGCCAGTCCAGTTGGCCCAGCGCATCTGCGGCTGCCATCGGCCTTAGCCTCCCGTCAACTCCCGCGTCCCGGCTTTTGGGGCTGGACTCTCCTCGCCGTAGGTCTGGCCCTCGTCCTTCGCGTCCCGTGGTTCCAAGCACCACTCGGCAACGACGAGGGCGGCCTCACCTACATTGCTGCCCATTGGCATGGAGGCGGGCCGAACCTCTACGGCCACTACTTCGTTGACCGTCCCCCGCTTCTCCTGGCGGTCTTCCGGATAGCCGCCGAGACGGGAGGCACGACGGCAGTGCGGATCATCGGCGGGCTCGCGTCGGTTCTCCTGGTTGTTGTCACGGCGCTCATCGGACGGTCGGTCGGGGGAGCCCGCGCCGGGGCCTTCGCGGGAGGAGCGGCGGCGGTCCTCAGTTCATCGATCTTCCTCAGCTCCGTGTTCACCCCCGCCGAGCTATTGGCAGTCGGTCCCTCCGCAGCCTCCATGCTGCTCTTGGTGGTCGCCCACCGCTCCCCGCACCGCACCCCTCACTTGTTCTTCGCCGGGGTGCTTGCAGCCTCTGCGCTCTTGCTCAAACAGTCGTTCGGCGATGCCCTAATTGCCGGTCTCGTGTACCTCGCGGCGAGTGCCTATCTCGATCGGGGGAACCGGCGGGATTGGGTGAGGCCCGTCGCTGCCTATGCGGGCGGACTTGCCGTGGTGATCGCCGGACTGGACCTGTTCGAGGCCGCTGATCGAATACCGGACGGCGCGACGAGCTACGCGCTTCTCGGGTTCCGCCTTGATGGCCTGAGCGCCCTTGCCGGTTCGTCGGGGGGGCTGCTTGAGCGTTTCACCGACCGGCTCCTCCTGTCGCTGCTCGCGTCCGGTCTGGCGGTTCTTCTGATCTGGTCGCTCGCCGGGTTGCGCAGCCTCCGATGCGATCGTTCGATGCAATTTACGCTCGCGGCCTGGGGGGTCGCTGGCGCTGGGGGCGTGATGCTGGGAGGCAGCTACTGGTCCCACTACCTGATCCAGCTGATCCCGTTCGCTTCGGTGGCAGGAGGTCTGGCTCTCGCTCGCGGCGGACCCATTCTGGTGCGCCTAACCGTTGCGGCCCTCGTGGCCGCCTCGCTGGTGGGGACCATCGCCGGTCCAAGCCACAGCGATGGACTCAGCTCGTCTCTGCGGGCGGAGACGATCGGGCGCTTCATCAAGGCGCACGCCCAGCCCGGCGACACCATCTACGTCCGCTACTCCCAGCCGAACATCGATTACTACAGCGGGCTGCGGACTCCGTACCCATATGACTGGAGCCTGATGCTTCGGGCCATCCCGGATGCCCAGCGTCGACTGCGCTCGATGCTCCGCTCGCCAAACCGTCCGACCTGGATCGTTGCGTGGGAGGCCAGCACTGCCTACGGGCTCAACGCCGATGGAAGGATCAAGAGACTCATCGATCACCATTACCGGACTGCCGGACGGGTGGACGGCACTGCGCTCCTTCTGACCAGAGGGGCACACAGACAGGTGTAGCTTCGGTGAACACGACGATCGTGTCACCGGGGAGGCACTTCTTCATGGCAGTCCAAAGCACCTAAGTCCGTAGCACCCGCCCAGACGCGACATACAGCGATCCGAACAGCAATGATTCGACCTTGAGAGGCCCAGCGGCTTCGGCAAGATTGCTCCAGGGCCGCCGGAGTCCTTCTCTCGTTGTGATGAAGCGCGGAGCGACGGCCCGCACCGCGAGATTGATTGGGATTGCTGCGGGGTGTGCGTATTTGACCCCGGCTGCCGCGACGCGACCACTGCTCCGAAGGGACGCGACCACTGCCCTGACGGCCACGGGCGTGCGCAACACATCGTGGGTAAAGGAGAAAAGCGCGGCGTCAGCATCGGGCAGCTCGATCTTCGACACGTCGCCGAGGAGAAGTTCGACATTGCCAAGCCCCTCGGCCGTAGCGCGGGCCTTAGCCCTAGCGAGCATTCCGGCGCTGATGTCGGCTCCAACTACATGTCCGCTTGACCCCACGGCCCGACTTAAGGCCGAAAGGTTGAGGCCCGTGCCGCAAGCGATGTCGAGCACGGTCTCGCCAGCTCGCAGACCGAGCGCCTCGAACGCTTGACGCCTGGGCCGCGCGAGGAGACGTGTGGTCAGGTCGTAGCGGTTCGCGGTCTCGTCGTACCGTTGGCGGGCGGCCTCGGGGCTGGGCGTGTTATTCGGAGACACTCCCGGAGTATCGCTCCTTTGGAAGCGCCTCAGGCGCTTCTCGTCCAGAGCGGCAATCAGTTGACTCACGGGTTGGGGAAGGTCTCAGCGGGCGACGTGGTAGAGGCTGCTAGTCATTCCTGAGCCCAAGTTCCTCGTGCCGACGTGAACCAGCCAGATGTCGGCATCGAGTGAGCCAAAGAGCGGTCGGCCGCCACCGAGCAGAACCGGAGCTCGGGTAATCGTGATCTCGTCGACGAGGCCCTCGTCAAGAAAGGCTTGAATGACCTGGCCGCCGTCGATGTAGACCCCGCGCGCACCTCGCGAATCGAGCAGCGTCGTCGCATCCACGATCGAACGCGCCGATGGTGACTCGGTTGTCTCCCTCGGTCGCGAGGGTGCGGCTAAGGACGATCACCTGCTTCGATTCAAACGGCCAGCCATCAAAAGTGAGGATTTTCTCGTAGGTGCCTCGGCCCATCACGAGGTGGTCGACTCTCTCTGAGAAGCCTTCGTAGTCCGCAGGACCAGGTCCGTTGGGCTGCTCTTGGGCGTGACCCTCCCGCGCCGGTGGATCGGTCAGCCATTCAATGTCGCCATCGTCCCGCGCGATGAAGCCATCAAGGCTGGTTGCGATGAAGACACAGCCACGCCAAGCCCGGGGCGAACCCATTCGACTGGCTGCCGTCGCTGATGGTTCACGCATAGCCTTTCTGAAGCCTGATCACGTTGGTAAGTTTCGCTTCCACGCAAAGCAGGTCTCTCGGTGCCCTTCGTCCAGAGCGGTTGCGCAACGGCTAATACCCTCGCTTGAGGTTACGGGGGTCCGCTGGTGAACCAGTAGCGCCCCGCAGGGGCTGGAGCATGTAATCCATACCGCCGAAAATCCCTGCGGAGCAGCGAGCCGGTTCATCCGGTTTCCCCTCGAGCTCTCCTTCGCGAACCAGCACTCTGCAACTTCAGGTGTTCTCAATGCACCCTCGCATGAGCCGGTGGGATCTCGCTCGCGTGCCGCTTCTCGTCCTAAGCGGCTACGTCAGCTCTCTATTGGTCGGCCAGGCTTGACGCCTACAAGTAGCGCCATCTCGCGCCACTTCCAATAGCAGTCAACGTCGTCGAAGCCGACCGCTCGCAGGTACCCGAGCTGAGACTCCACGTCCAGCAACCGATTAGATGGGTCCTCGTGCGCGAGTGGCTCGCCGATCGCCTCGTAGAAGGCGAGGTGCAGCCGGTGGGTGGGCGAAGCCACATGGTCGAAGTTTGCGAACACTCCCCCCGGCTCGAGGACTTCGTGCACCTCTGCGAAGAGCGAGCGCTTGCGCTCATGCTCGAGGTGATGGATGGCCATCGAGGACACGATCGCATCGAAGCGACCGAGCGGCGGAAGCCGCTCCGCCAAGTCATGTTCGATGAGCTCTACGCGTTCGTCGGTTCTAAACCGGTCTTGCGCGGCACTGAGCATCAACTCCGAGAAGTCGAGGCCGATGCCGCGCATCTGCGGGCGAGTCTCGCCAACGAGGGCCAGGAGGCGCCCGTCTCCGGTGCCAAGGTCCAGCACGCGGCGAGCACTCGGGGGGATTTCGTCCAGAAGGACTTGCTCGCCCTCAGCGCGGTGGGGGAAGGTGTCGGCTCGTTCGAGGTAGTGATCGACGCGCTCTGGTGAAGTCCATTCGCTGGCGGGCATCAGCGGATTATCAGGGAGGCCCGCTTTCCATGCCAAGCGCCGCTTCTCGTCCAAATCGCTAGTCCGGGTGATCTCGGGGCCTAGCTCTTCTGGCATTCGCCCTCGCGCCGCGACGCACGAATGTTTAAACGCGTGATCAGGAGGGCATCAACAATCCATGCGCTCGGGTCCTCTACCACTCTCTTTCCATGCGGCCGTCGAGCTGCCCGTTGCTCTCGTCTTCCTCATCGCGCCGTTTGTCCTCGATTTCGACGACGACACGGCCAAGACGCTGAGCATCATCGTTGGCGTCGCGGTCGCAATCCTGTTCGCGACGACGGCTTGGCGGCCGGCGCCGTTGAAGATCGTGCCGGTCGTGGGTCACGCGGTGGCGGACTTCACTGTGGGGATCGTGCTCGTCGTAGCGCCGTTTCTCCTCGACTTCGATGCCGACGGGACGGCGACCGTCTTTTTTATCGTCATGGGCGCGACGCTTGTCGTGGTCACTGCTGCGACGCGCTTCGACCCGAACGACCCATTCGCGACGCCAGCCAGCGCTGGCGCCCGCCGCTGACGCTCCGCGGCGTTCGCGTTCACGCGGCGTTCGCGTTCACACTCTGTTCACCGGCTACTCCGACAGCCGGGCGGCTTCGTGGGCAGCGCCGCGATCCATATAGGCCTGAGCGCGAGTGATCTTGCCGCCTTCGACCGCAAAGACGATGGCGGTGTCAGTTTCGATCTCAACTCCGCTCTTGCGGCCCCGTGCAATCTCATGGACGAGGACGACCACGTTGCTTCCGGCGTCGAAATAAGCCTCGTAATCGATTGTCAAACGCTCCCATGTTTCGAGGTTGTCTGCAAAGGCTTTGACGATTCCTCTCGGCCTCGATAGACGTCACCCTCGTCGAGGCCCCCGACGGTGCCATGCCACACGATGTGGTCATCGAGGGCTTCCAAAGCCCCTGCCACATCCCCCAGCGCGTAAGCGTCGTTCATGGATCGCACGATCTCCACGTTCTCCTCCGACATCGCTCGCGGAGTATCCCACTCGGGGCACCGCTTTCCATGCAAAGCGAATGCTTCGAAAAATCGTGCTGAGCGCACTTGGGGGGACATTGAATGTCCCATTGGGGGGGGGAGACCCCCCTCCCGTCAGCCGAAGCCGAGTAAGACCTGGTAGGCGGGTGAAGCGCTCCTTGGGTCGGCCGCACCGCCAGGGAGTGGTGAGTGCCAGCGTTGTGCCAGTTCCACTTCCTCTCCAGCGGTCTAGAGCCCCCTTAGGGCGGAGCAGTCAGAGAGCAACCGGGGCGGCGTCTGTGGAGGCGAGGCGGCGCTGGACGCCGAATTCGGCTGTCAAACGGAGGGGGAGGGATTCGAACCCTCGATACGCCCATCAGACGTATAACGGTTTTCGAGACCGCCGCATTCAACCGCTCTGCCACCCCTCCGGATGGCGCCGCAGCGCAGCGCGGAAGGGTATCGCGGCAGGGCCCGGTGCCAAGCGGTCGGGCGGTTGCCTCCGCGGGCCGCTTCGGCATACTTGAGGGGCACGCTCCAATCCAACGCGCGCCATCGGTCACCGCTCGTGACTGAGAAGGCTCCGGCAGCGTGCGCCGGGTGCTTCGCAAGGATTTTCAATCGGAGTCGTCGACTCCATCCACCGATAGGAGATCCCCATGGGCACCACCGAAGCCGTTTCCTCCGCCGTCGACCACAAGGTCGCCGACCTCTCCCAGGCCCCCGTCGGGCGCAAGGAGATCCAGCTCGCCGAGCACGAGATGCCGGGGCTGATGAGCACCCGCGAGGAGTTCGCCGCCTCCCAGCCGCTCGCCGGCGCCCGGATCACCGGCTCGCTCCACATGACGGTGCAGACCGCGGTCCTGATCGAGACGCTGGTCGCCCTCGGCGCCGAGGTCCGCTGGGCGAGCTGCAACATCTTCTCGACGCAGGACCCGGCCGCGGCGGCGGTCGTCGTCGGGCCGGAGGGGACGATCGAGGAGCCACGGGGCGTTCCGGTCTTCGCCTGGAAGGGCGAGACGCTCGAGGAGTACTGGTGGTGCACCGCCCGAGCCCTCGCCTGGCCCGAGGGCGAGGCGAACATGATCCTCGACGACGGCGGCGACGCGACGCTCCTCGTCCACAAGGGCGCCGAGTACGAGCGCGCCGGCGAGGTGCCGAGTCCCGACACCGCCGAGAGCGAGGAGCACCGGACGATCCTCGAGCTCCTCACCCGCTCGCTCGCCGAGGACCCCGAGCGCTTCACCCGGATCGGCGAGAGCGTGATGGGCGTGACCGAGGAGACGACGACCGGGGTGGCGCGCCTCTACCAGATGCACCGCGACGGGCAACTCCTGTTCCCGGCGATCAACGTCAACGACTCCGTGACGAAGTCGAAGTTCGACAACATCTACGGCTGCCGCCATTCGCTGATCGACGGGATCAACCGCGCCACCGACGTGATGATCGGCGGCAAGGTCGCCGTCGTCCTCGGCTTCGGCGACGTCGGCAAGGGCTGCGCGGAGTCGCTTCGCGGGCAGGGCGCTCGCGTCCAGATCACCGAGGTCGACCCGATCTGCGCGCTCCAGGCGGCGATGCAGGGCTACGAGGTCGTCCGGCTCGAGGACGTCGTCGAGAGCGGCGACATCTTCATCACGGCGACGGGCAACAAGGACGTGATCTCCGCCGCGGACATGAGCCGGATGAAGCACCAAGCGATCGTCGGCAACATCGGCCACTTCGACAACGAGATCGACATGGCGGGCCTCGAGGGCGACGACGGGATCGAGCGGATCCGGATCAAGCCCCAGGTCGACGAGTGGCGCTTCGGTGACGGCCACTCGGTGATCGTGCTCTCCGAGGGGCGGCTGCTCAACCTCGGCAACGCGACCGGCCATCCGAGCTTCGTGATGTCGAACTCGTTCACCAACCAGGTGATCGCCCAGATCGAGCTGTTCGCGAAGAACGACGACTACGACAAGCAGGTCTACGTCCTGCCCAAGCACCTCGACGAGAAGGTCGCGAGGCTCCACCTCGACGCGCTCGGCATCCGGCTGACCGAGCTGAGCGCAGACCAGGCGGCCTACCTCGGCGTCCCGGTCGAGGGGCCCTACAAGTCGGACCACTACCGGTACTAGGCCGCGGCCGCGCTCTGCGGCCGAGCGAGAGGCGACTTGCCCGGAATTGTTCCGGCGAAGTCTCCCCTCGCGGTTCGAGCGATGAGTCGCGCGAGAGGTCAGCTGAGCCGAGCAGTTCGGCTCAAGTGTCCTCTCGGCGGCCCCAGCTCGTGATCGCGCGGTCACGATGAGCGATCCCTTCGACCGCTCGGTCGCCATCCGCGCCGCGGCGCTCCAGGCCGCGGCCGTGGCGATCGCCTCGATCGCCCTCGCCCTCGCTCTCCCCCACTCGTTCTTCGAGAGCTGGGGATGGCTCGCGGGACCGGGCGCCTGGATGGCCTGCGCCGCGCTCACCGCCACCGTCCTCGGCCTTCCGCTCGGCCCCACGCTGATCGGCGCCGCCCTCGCGGGCCTACCGAGCCTGCTCGCCGTCGTCATCGGGGCGCATTGGCTCGGCGCAGCGGTCGCGGTCGGCCTCTTCGCCCTCTGGTGCGGCCGCCTCGCAGGTCGCGGCGCCCACCTCGCCCGAGCCTGAGCCAGGCGGCCGTCGCTATCGTCTCGGCCTCACCCGGAGGGGTGACCGAGTGGCTTAAGGTGCACGATTGGAAATCGTGTGGGCGGTGAAAGCTGCCTCGTGGGTTCGAATCCCACCCTCTCCGTCCTAGAACGGCGTTGCCGCCGAATCAGCCGGTGCGTTGGCCGTGATCCGATACGTTGACGCCGTGCGACCACTTCGCAGGGTGGGCTGGTGCGAAATGCTGGCCGCGGGGGTCCTCGCCGCGGGTTGTGGCTCCCCGGAGACCGGCGAGCGCGTGGAGCCCGATGACAAGCTGGGGGTCGACTATCGACGGCTGGGCGGCGAGGGTTTCATCGATCAGACGATCACGATCAGGAGCTCGTACTCGGTTGTGGTGGCGCTGACCCTGCGGTTCGAGCCGCTGGACGAATCGGGAGAGCCGCTCCCCGGCCTGCGGGTCGAGACCGCCTACGGCAGCGACGAGGGGCGGCTGCTCATCCCCCCGGACGGGAGCCTCGACATCCTCGCGTTTCGGGGCAAGGGAGCCAGGCGGGTGCGTGATGTGCGGACCACGGTCGCTCAGCTCAAGTCCTCGGTAGGGGAGCCTCCGGACGACCCGATCGAGGCAGAGCCGCTCAACGCGGCCGGTCAGGAGGTCGACTACACCGTGCCCTTCGCCTCAGTCCGGTTGCTGAACCCCAATCCCGTCCCCGTGGACGTGCGGGCGGTTGCGATCCTCTACGAGCGCCCTCCGCCTGGCGCCGCGCAGCAGTTCCTCTCCGTCGCTTCTCTCTCAGGCCTGAGAGAAGTCCCAGCGAACGGCGAGGTGGAAGTCGAGATCCCCAAGAAGGAGCTGAAGGCGACGCGCGGCTACGCCGGCTGGGGCAGTGTGAAGGCCTACCTCTCACGCTGAGGCGCAGCCCGCCAGAGCCCGAGGCCGCGGTCAGAACACCGCAGCGCTCAGCTCCCCCGCCGCCCGCGGAAGAAGCCGCGCAGCAGCTCGCCCGCCTCCTCGGCCAGGACGCCGCTCACCACCTCCGGGCGGTGGTTGAGCGCCGGCTCGCCGAGGACGTCGAGGACCGAGCCGGCGGCCCCCGCCTTCGGGTCGGCCGCCGCGTAGACCACGCGCGGAACGCGGGCGAGGACGATTGCCCCGGCGCACATCGCGCAGGGCTCGAGGGTCACGTAGAGCGTCGTTCCCGACAGCCGCCAGCTTCCCATGCGCTCCGCCGCTTCACGCAAGACCAGCACCTCCGCGTGGGCGGTCGGGTCGGCGCGGAGCTCGCGCTCGTTCGCCGCCTCCGCCACGACCATGCCGTCGCGCGCGATGACGGCGCCGATCGGGACGTCGTCATGCTCAGGGGCGGCCGACGCCTGCGCCAGCGCGAGCCGCATGAACGAGTCGTCCTGCTCCGCCCGGCCGGCGGCGCCGGATGCCCCGCTGGCCACTAGAGCTTGATCGCGGCGATCACGATCGAGGCCAGGAGGCACGCGATCAGGATCGCCATCGCCACGGTCCAGGAAGTCGGCACCGCCGGATCGTAGAGCCACTAGGGTGCGCGGCGGTGGCCCTCAACCCCTTCACGCCGATCACCGAGCAGATCGCCGACGGCATCTGGCGGCACGCCGGGGACATCAGGCACGGGATGAACGTCTACCTGCTCGCGGACGAGGGCGGCGTGACGATCTTCGACGCCGGCACCCAGGCGATGACCGACGGCGTCAGGCAGGCTGCCGAGGAGATCGGCCCGATCAAGCGGGTCGTCCTCGGCCACGGCCACGCCGACCATCGCGGCGTCGCCGCGGCGCTCGGCGCTCCGGTGCTCTGCCACCCCGACGAGCGCGCCGACGCCGAGGGGGACGGGGGCGCGCACTACATGCACATCGAGCGCATCCCCTATCGGTTCCCCCGCGCCGTCTACCCCACCCTTCTGAAGCGCTGGGATGGCGGCCCGGTGACGATCGCCGACACGATCGGCGAGGGCGACACCGTTGCCGGCTTCGAGGTCAAGCACTTCCCAGGTCACGCGCCGGGCCTGATCGGACTCTGGCGCGGGAGCGATCGCCTCGCCATCGTCAGCGACACGGTCTACCTAGTCGACACCATGAAGTTCAAGCCCGTCGACTGGCCCAACGTGCCGAATCGCGTCTTCAACCAGGATCACCAGGCGGCGTGCGAGAGCGTCCGCAAGCTCGCCGCGCTCGAGCCGCGGACCGTTGCCGCCGGGCACAGCGAGCCGCTGATCGGCGAGCCGTCGCACGTGCGCATGCTGCTCGAGCAGGCCGCCAACCGCGGCTGACCTCCGCAGCCCGGAATTCGCCCCGAGCGGCGCTGTTGCCGGCCGAGTTGAGTGGCGCGATCCTCGCGCCAGACGCGAGCTTTGCGCCACTCGCGCGTGCGAGCTCCGCGGCTTGCGACTCCGGTGGCGCGTTCCTCTCGCCAGGGGCGAGCTTTGCGCCAATCAACCCCGCTAGAGCGCTCACGCCGTTGGCGGATGCGGGGCCCACGAAGGCCCCCCGCGCGGCGGGTTCAGCCGCGCCTGATCCGCTCGCAGCGGCGGCTGGCGTGATCGCGGCGATCGACGAGGACCCGGTCCTTGCCGGCGCCACAGGTGACCCGATCGCGGCCGCCGCCGCGGACGTCGATGCGGTCGTCCCCGTCGCCGGAGCTGACGAAGTCGCGGCCGCCGCCGCCCTGAACGCGGTCGTCGCCGGCGCCGCCGAAGATCCGCTCGCCGCCGCTGCCGCCAACGAGGCGATCGGAGCCGCCCGCGCCACGCAGCTCGTCACCGCCGGAGCCACCCTTGATGCGGTCGGAGCCGGCGTTGCCGGCGAGATGGTCCTTGCCGCTGCCGCCCGCGACGCAGTCCACGCCGCCGCGGCCGGAGATCCTGTCGTCGCCGCCCCGGCCGGCGATGCGATCGCCGCCGTTCGTGCCGCGCAGGCGGTCATCCCCTCCGGTCCCGCTCAGGCGGTTGGCGCACGCGGCACCCGGATCGGGGGCCGGCGGCTGCGGCGTGACCCTGACCGAGACGAGCCGGCCGACGTTCCCCTGCTCGTCGACCGCCCGGATCGCCACGTAGCGCTTCGCTCCCGGGGGAACGGCGAGAGACTCGGCGCTCCCGGGGTCGCCGGGGCCCGAGGAGGCGCCCTGCAGCCGCGTCGCCTGCGCGAAGCTCCCCTCGTCGATCGGTGAGTCCGAGGTGACGATCGCGTAGCGCTTGGCGACGCCGCAGAGCAGGTCATCGCCCGGAGCGGTGAAGCGGATGCGATCGCGCGCCTGGTTCGTCGTGACCTGCGTCGGCTTGCCCGGGAGGAGCGCGTCGCGCGAGTAGTCGCCCGAGTTGGCGTTGTCGTGGTGAAAGCGCGGCCAGGAGGCGGGCGAGCAGGCGGGGGCGGTGGTGCGGTAGGCGTTGATCAGCCCCGAGCGCGTCATCGCCGCCACGACCTTGCGGGAGCCGGCGTCGGTGTCCTGCGTGCCGAAAGAGCCGATCAGCGGGTTGGTCACCGTCCAGTCGGTCGAGAGCTTCGGCCAGCGGTTGCTGACGGGCGCCCCGGCGGCGTTGAACGCGGCGAGGTCCTGGCTGGCGGTGCCCTCGATCGTCTCCTGGCCGGGGAGACCGTCGATGTCGGCGATGGACGGGCCGGTGAGGAACTGGAGGTCGTTGACCGCCGCCGGATAGCCGGGACGGAAGCGTCCGGTGGTGGTGTCCCAGGCGCCGAGGAAGTCCTGGCCGGTGGGCTGATACTCGGGAAACGCCAGGTCCAGGGCGCGGGTGACGCCGGCTGCCGGAGTCAGGAACGCCGGCTGGCCGCCGCCGAGGGCGCCGAAGGCTGGATGGCCGACGGCGGGCAGGACCGGGCGGTCGACCTCGCCGATGCCGGCCGCGAAGTCGGATTCGAGCGCGTTGGCCCTGCCGCCCACCTCGCCGTAGCACGAGGTGCCGTCCGCATTGATCACGTAGGCGGGGCCGTTGTTGGCGAGCGCACCGATCTTCGGGCCGGAGCCGCCGAACGGGCAGGTCAGCTTGGCGACGATCGGGTAGCCGGTGACGCCCTCGCCGACGACCGGCAGGAGCTCGGTCAGCGCGATCCCGAGGCGGAAGGGCCAGCCGGGCAGGATCGCATCGCTCGGCAGGGGATTCGCATCCCGGCCACCCTCCGGCCTCAGCGCGTAGAGGCGGGAGTTGCCGACCGAGAGCACGCCGGCCTGGCCGAGGGCTCCGAACGAGGGGTTGTTCGCGTTGATCGGCTCGGTGTACTCCTCATTCGTGCCCACGACGATTTCGGGCCGGTCGTCGCCGGCAAGATCGGCGAGCGCGGGGGTGTCGATGATCGCCCCCTGCTGCAGCGCCTTCGCATCCGCCCTGAACGTGATCGCGTGCGTGACCGGCGCCACCGAGGCGACCTTCTTCGGGTCGACGACGAGGAGCGGATACCCCGGAACACGAGCCGCGCCGCCGGGCGCGTTCGGGCTGCTGTCGGCGGCCTCCCAGGCGTAGAGATGGCGGTCCATCGAGGCGGCGATCAGCTCCTCCTTGCCGTCGCCGTCGAGGTCGGCGAGCACGGGCGAGGCGAAGAAGCCGTGCTGGGTGCGGTTGGTGGGGCCCTTGCGGACGTTCACGAACGGCGCGAGCGGCTTGCCGGAGAACTTGATGTTCGACTCCTGGGTGAAGACCCGCTTGCCGGCCGGGCTCCAGCCATACGCCTTGCCCTCGAAGTCGAGCGCGTAGATCGTCGGGACGCCGTCGTGGTCGGGGTCGCCGACGGCGACGGACGAGAGGATGGCGCCTCCCAGGTTCTGGGAGACGGCGCCTGACGCATACGCCTTGCTGGCCGCGTGCCGGGTGACGAAGCCAGGCTGATCGCCGCGGACCGGGAAGCCCGGGAGCTCCGCGCCGTTCGGGCGCAGCGCGTGGACGAAGCCGTCGGAGCTGCCGAAGATCATCTCGTTGCGATTGTCGCCGTCGAGGTCGGCGAACGCGGGCGAGGACTCCCCATCCCCGGTCGGGGCACCGGCGGAGATCTGCCCGCCACCCTTGATCGCCTTCGGGAAGCCGGGGAGCAGATCGGCGTCGCGATGCAGGTAGGAGGAGCGCTGGTCCTCGCCGGTCATCGGGTTCGCGCCGGTGGTCGTGACCACGACCTTGAACGTGAACGCCTGGGGAGCGAAGAACGGCCGGCCGTTGCCGGTAACCGGCGTCGCCGGCGGGATCGACCCGGTGAAGTTGGTCCCCCGCGGGAACTGGGCCTTCAGCGCGGCCACGTTGATCTGGGCGAGGGTGCCCTTGTGGAGCTTCTGCGCATCGGCGCCCGCCCGGAGGCTGCCGTCGCAGTAGCCGGGGGTGCTGATCGGCTTGAAATCGCCGGGGGGGGTATCCCCGGCCTCGTGCTGATTCGGGTACTGGCCCGGCGCGACCAGGACCCGGCAGCGATAGTCGGCCCCGCGGGCGAAGACCTCGCCCTCGACGCTGATCGAGGCGGCGGTCGGATCGATCGGCTGGAACCACTCCGGGGAGAAGATCTCTGCCTCGGGTGGCACCTTGGCGGGCCGCGTGGGGGTCGCCGGGTCGTAGAGGGCCGCGGTCCCCTTGTCGAGGTTGGCGCGTCCGTAGCCGTAGAACTGGTCGTGGCCGAAGCGGGCCGGGTAGCTCTCGGCAACCACGGATCCCGTGTAGGAGGGCCGGGTGGCGTTGACAGCAGCCCGGATGGCCTCGGCGGTTCCGTAGGGGCTGGTGCACTCCGGCGTCGGGATGGGCACGCAGGATGGCTCGCCCTGGGGAGGCTCGGGGTCCCCGGGGACCCCGGCGAAGTCGACGTCGTCGGAGGTCAGCTCGCCGTCGACCGTTCCCGACGCCATGAGCTGCCTGACCTCGTTCGGGGTGATGACGCAGGGCTGCCCGTCGGTCGTCTTGCAGGCGGACTGATCCGGATAGTCGGGGAGTTGCCCCTTGTCGTGCGCGTTGAGGGCGGCGCTGTAGATCAGCCCGGCGAAGCCGGCGGCGTTGCCGACCGCGTTGGAGGAGCAGCTCGTGCTCGGGATCGCCAGGGTGATCTTGGCGTTGAAGTTCGTGCAGCCGTTGAAGGCGAGGTAGGACTTGTTGGGGGTCGGTAGCGGGTTGTCGCGCACCGAGTTGACGAGGATCACGTGCGGCAGCGTCGAGGGCCAGTTGTTGTGCTGGGCGGCCTCGTCGGCGGCGGAGGCCATCACCGTCACGCCGTGGCGATAGGCGTAGTTGACGGCCTGGCGCGCGAGCGACGAGTTGTTCAGCGTGCCGAGTGCCTCCTGGACGACCTGCACGTCGTTGTCGGTCGCGTAGGTGACGGCGGCGCCGAAGCGGTTGACGTCGGCGATGAAGCTGTCGCCGACCCGCAGGTAGACCCCCATGCAGTTCGGGCAGGTGCCCAGCTCGGTGCCGTTGCCGTTGTTGGCCTCGGCGGTCGAGTCGCGGGCCTCCCCGGTCCCGTGGCCGTACTGGACGTCGTCGTAGGGATCGTTGTCGTCGTCGACGAAGTCCCACCCGACGATGTCGTCGACATAGCCGTTGCCCACGCCGCCGTTGTCCTCATCGGTCCCGTCGGAGAAACGGATCAGAAGGTCCTGGGGATCGAGCATCGGCTGCCCCGCATTGGGACCGCCGGCGGGGAAGTCCGGCCCGACTCCGAGCGCCGGATCGGGATTCACGCGCGAGTCGCAGGCATAGTCGCGCAGGTTGAAGACGCCGTCGCCGTTGATGTCGTCGCCCGCTCCCGTGTAGGTCGAGCAGTTCTCGCCGGGTTCGTTGGGCTGCCCGGTGATCGTGTTCTGCGGGGTCGGCAGCTCGGCCGCGTTGAGCCGGTTCTTGAACCGGAGGTCGAGCATCGCCCCGGCGTCGTCCCACTTGATCCCCGAGTCGAGGATCGCGATCGTCACGTCGGGGCGGCCGGTCGTCTGGGTGTACGCCGTCGAGACGCTCGGGTCGGGGTCGACCACGTGCGCGCCCCGCACGCCGAAGAGCTCGACGGGGTTCTGGTTGATCTGCGGACCGTTGCGGGGATCGGGCGTGGCCTTGAGCTTGAAGCCCTGGCTTCCCTCGTCGTTGGGAACCTCACCCTGGTCCAGGTAGAGGTCGGTGTAGTCCCTCGGGTCGCCGTTCGCCCCCGTGTAGGGGAAGTCGGCCGAGGCCGGGGCCGCGAGGGCGGCCAGCAGCGAAACGGCGCCGATGAGGGCCGCGAACAGGCTCCTCGCGCGTCGCTGACCTCGCGGCGAGTCGACCTCGTGCAAACCCCTACGGCAGCGGCACCCCAGCCCCACGTCGCGGAAGATACTGCCAAGGCGCCGGCCGATGCGCCGGTCGACTCGCCCACCGGCGCACGAGCGCTCGCGATCGGGCTAGGCTCGTGCCATGCGGGGAAGGGTTCGGATGGCGCTCGGCTCAGCCGCCGCCGCCGGGATCGTCGCCCTCGGGCTCCTTCCGGCTCACGCCGCCGCCGCGACCGACTACCGCGCCGGGGCCGCCCGGGTCGACACCACCCCTCCCCTCTTCAACGCGGCCGCCGACGCCGCTGCGTTCCCGAGCTGCCCGAGCTCCCTCTTCACGGGGCCCCGCGTCTTCGCGCTCAGCGAGCCCTACGTCGACTCCGACGGGGACCGCGAGTTCAGCTACCAGGGCGTCGGGCAGGACGCGGTTCCCGAGCCCTTCTGCGACGCCAACGCCAACGGCCGCTACGACGGCATCTACGACTCCGGCGGCGTCGATCAGCTCGCTCGCAGCGTCCATGACCCGATCGACGCGCGCGCGATCGCGATCTCCGACGGCCAGGGCGGGACGGTTGTCGTCGTCTCGATCGTCGCCCAGGGCATCTTCGAGAACTATGTCGCCCAGATGCGGGCGCGGGCGGCGCAGCTCCGGCCGGGGATCACCGACCTCGTCGTCAGCGCGAACCACAACGAGAGCTCCCCCGACACCGTGGGGATCTATGGCGGACCCGAGGTTGGCGGGGTGACGGGCGCCAACTCCGGGATCGACGACTACTACATGGACTATCTGGTCGAGCAGGTCGCCCAGGCCGCCGTGAAGGCCTACGAAGCCCGCGTCCCGGCCGCCCTCGGAGTCAGCGAGTTCCCCCTCCCCGACGGCGTCGACGTGCGCCTCTCGAAGAACTTCCCGACGACCGACGACAGCGGGAATGCCGCTGCGATCGATCCCAAGGTCAGGGTCCTTACGGCCACCGACGCCACCGGCAAGCGGATCTTCACGACGATGAACCTCGCCGCCCACAATCAGGAGATCGGCCACTCCCCCGCCCTCGGCCGCCAGCTCTCCTCCGACTGGCCCGGCTACTTCCACGACCGCCTCGAGCAGCTCGCCGGCGGGCGGGCCATGTTCCTCGTGGCCGACAACGGCTCGGAGGAGGACCCGGTCACCGACCCGCCCGTCGACGAGGCCGTGCATCCCGAGTGCAGCGACGGCTGCTACGCCCAGGCCGAGGCGACCGGCAACGCCCTCGCCCGCGTCGTCGCCAACCACCTCGACGACGCCGAGCCGCTGCGCGCCGGGACGGTCCGAGCTCGCCGCGACCAGTTCTTCGTCCCGCTCGAGAACAACCTGTTCAAGGCCGCGGCCGCGGCGGGGCTCTTCGCGAAGCGCCAGACCTACCAGAACGGCGTGCCGGCGGGCCGCGCCGGCAACCAGCTCAGGACCGAGGTCGACCTCGTCTCCGTGGGGCCCGACCTGCAGCTCCTGACCAACCCCGGCGAGGCCTTCCCGGCGCTGATGCTCGGCAGCCCCTGGGGGATCGAGCAGGTCGGCTGCCCGGAGCGGCCGAACCCGCCCGTGCCGACGTGGCATGCGCGCGCGACCCACCGCTTCCAGGTCGGGCTCGCCAACGACCTGATCGGCTACGAGATCCCGGCCTGGGCCTACTCCGCCGCTCCCGGCGCCTTCCGCTACGAGGGACCTCCGGACTTCGGCGGGCCCGCGACCTGCGTCAACGACCCTGACAGCGACAAGGACCGCCGCGGCCACCAGCACAAGCTCGAGACGGAGGGCGCAGGGCCGACATCCTCCAACCTCGTCGCCTCCCACCTCACCGACCTCGCCGACGCCGACCCCGACCCCGTCGCGCGGATCCGCCGCGGCCGCTTCCTCTACGCCGACGGCTCGACCTCGCGCCGGGCCGAGCGCCCCACCCCCGCGGGAGG
>JAABUN010003955.1_pt1 | contig 21385 bp, 21 predicted proteins | sample 5559311 | NCBI WGS metagenome assembly JAABUN01 (sample SAMN10711877, study PRJNA513370) | rock metagenome | isolation source: Antarctica rocks | place: Antarctica: Victoria Land, Siegfried Peak sud
ACCGGGCGGTGATCACCCGGCTGGCCGAGGTCGAGCTGCGCTCCAGCGGGCTCCGCCTGCCCCCCGAGCTGCGCCTGCCCGTCGTACCGGCCGTCCCCGCCGAGCGCCCGTGACCAGTCAGCGGACTTCCCGGCGGCAGGGGGCGACGGCGTTGCCGGCAACCAGCAGGATGAGCGCGTGAACCGGCACCAGTTCGAGCTGCCCCTGGGCGACGGTCTCGACCGTGGCCTGACCGTCATCCGGTACGGCCACTACGGCCGGCCCGTGGTGGCCTTCCCCAGCGAGGCCGGCCGGGCCTGGGACTTCGAGGCCAACGGGATGGTTGACGCCGTCGGCGACCTCGTCGCCGCCGGCCGCGTCAAGCTCTTCTGCGTCGACTCGCTCGACGCCGACACCTGGTCCGACGCCAGCCTCCCCATCGAGGAGCGGGCCCGGCGGCACGGCCTCTACACCCGGTGGCTGACCGACACCCTCGTCCCGGCCGTGCACGCCGACACCACACCGGGGCGCGGAGCTGGTCACCACCGGCTGCAGCCTCGGCGCCTACCACGCGGTGCAGCTCGCGTTGCAGCGCGCCGACCTGGCCCCGGTGGCCATCGGGCTGTCCGGCAACTACGACGTCACGACCTGGCGGTCCTGGGGTGAGCGCGGCGACGCCGCCTACTTCGCCAACCCCGCCGACTACGTGCCCCACCTGAACGGCGAGCACCTGGACTGGCTCCGCAGCCGGCTGTCGATCCTGCTGGTCGTCGGCCAGGGGGCCTGGGAGACCCACCCCACAGGGGCGCTGCCTTCCACCCGGGTGATGGCCCAGCTGTTGCAGGAGAAGGGCCTGCGCTGCGAGCTGGACCTGTGGGGCACCGACGTCAGCCACGACTGGGTCTGGTGGCAGCGCCAGCTCGCCCACCACCTGCCGCGCTTCTGCTGACCACTGCCGCCGACCACCACAGCCGACGAACCGCACCCGACGAAGGGGGACACGATGACCTCGACGCACCACCTGGTGGGTCTGCTGCTGGGGGCGGAGGAGGACTGGCCGCAGGCGTTCGAGGCCCTCACCCGTTTCGTCGGCGTCTTCTGCTACCGGGGCACCAACCACGTGCTGGACACCGAGCGTGTGCACATCGCACCGTTCAACCTCCGCGACCCGGCCCGGCAGGAGATCGTCATCGACCGGCTGGCGTACTGGTACTACCACCCCCGGGAGTGGCTCAAGAAGGTCGCCCTGATGGACGACGTCTACCTGCTCAACTCACCGTTCACCTTTCAGTCGATGGAGAAGCACTCGGCTTACTGCGCCCTGATCCGGCTGGGGATGAAGGTGCCGGAGACCGTGCTCGTGCCGCACAAGCACCCGGTCGACAACGTCCGTTGGAGCTACACCTCGCGCCAGTACAACGACCCGTTCGACCTGGCCCGGATCGCCCAGGACATGGGCTACCCGCTGTTCATGAAGCCCTTCGACGGCGGCGGCTGGCGGGGGGTGTCCCGGATCAAGGACGAGGTCGCGCTGCGCTCGGCCTACGACGACTCGGGCGAGATGCTGATGCACCTGCAGAAGGCCGTCGAGCCGTTCGACGTGTTCGCCCGCGCGCTGACCATCGGTCCCGAGACGATGGTCATGCGCTTCCGCCCCGACGAGCCGATGCACGACCGCTACGCCGTCGACCACGACTTCCTGTCCGTCGAGACGGGGCGGGAGGCCATCACCATCGCCCAGACGGTGAACGCCTTCTTCCGCTGGGAGTTCAACTCCTGCGAGATGCTGGTCCAGGGCGATGAGGTGCTGCCGATCGACTACGCCAACGCCTGCCCGGACGTGGCGCTCACCTCGCTGCACTACTACTTCCCCTGGGCGATGCGCTCGCTGGTCAAGTGGACGGCCTTCTGCGCGGCCGGGCGTCCCGGCTGCACGTCGACCCGGCGCCGTGGTTCGCGGTCGCCGACGACCCCGGACTGGACTACCGGGCCAAGCTGAGCCGCTACCAGCAGCTGGCCGACGCCCACTTCGAGCGCCAGCACTACGAGGAGTTCTGCGCCGAGGCGCTGCCGCACATCGACGAGCTCGTGCTGGAGTGGGTCTCCTCACCGGACTTCGACCGGGTGCTGCGCGAGACGGTCCAGGCCACCTACCCCGCCGCCGAGCACGAGCGGTTCCTGGCCCACTTCCGCGGGCTGGTCGGGCTCTGGGTCACCGACGAGACCACCCTGCAGGGGGCTCGCGCCTGAGGGCGGCGCTCAGCCGCTGCCGTGCCGCCGGCCAGTCCGGGGCCACCATCGCGTACTGGACCGTGTCGCGGAGGCTGCCGTCGGGGCGGCGCTTGTGGTGCCTCAGCACGCCCTCCCGGGTGGCGCCGAGGCGCTCGACCGCCGCTTGGGAGCGGAGGTTGCGGATGTCGGTGTGCCACACCACGCGGACGGCGTCGAGGGTGTCGAAGGCGTGCCCCAGCAGCAGGAGCTTCGCCTCGGTGTTCAGCGCGCCACGCCAGTGCCGGCGGGCCAGCCAGGTCTGACCGATGGCGAGGCTGCGCCGGAGGGGGTCGATCTCGTAGTACGACGTGGTGCCGACCAGCTCGCCGCCGCCGGCCAGCCGCTGGGCGAAGGCCAGCTGGTCGGGCGTCGTCAGCGCTGTGGCGATGACCCGTCGCACCGCCGTCAGGTCGGGCGAGCGGTAGCTCAGGTGCTCGGTCACCTCGGCGGCCTCCTGCGGGCTGCCCAGCGCCCGCAGGAAGTCGGTGGCGTCGCCCAGCCGCAGCGGTGTGAGGGTCAGCCGCTCCCCGTTCAGCGTGACCGGACCGCACCAGACCGCGGTCATCCCGCGGCCCGCTGCGCGACCACGGGGTTCATGCCGCGGCCCGCTGCGCGACCACGGGGTTCATGCCGCGGCCCGCTGCGCGACCACGGGGTTGATGCCGCGGCCCGCTGCGCGACCACGAAGATCCGGCGGAACGGCAGCACCGTCCCGAACGGCTGCTCCGGGTAGGCCTGCGCCAACCGCTCCCGGTAGGTGGCCTCGAAGGCGGCTCGGGCTACGGGGTCCAGCGCCTGCAGCACAGGCCGGGCGCCGGTGCCGGAGACCCAGCGGAAGACGGCGTCCGGACCGTTCAGCACGTGGCAGTAGGTGGTCTCCCAGGCGTCGACGGTGCAACCGAGCGCCAGCAGGTCGGCGAGGTAGTCGACCGGACTGGCGGCGGCCGGCCGGGCCACGTCGCGCGTCGCCTCGGCGAAGGGCGGCTCGGCGGCCAGCGCGTGCAGGATCTGATGGCTCGGCTCGCCGAAGTTGCCCGGCACCTGGAAGGCCAGCCAGCCGCCCGGCCGGACTGCAGCCAGCAGCCGGGGCAGCAGGGCGCGGTGCTCGGGGACCCACTGCAGCGTCGCGTTGCTGACCAGCACGTCGACCGGTGCATGCGGGACCCAGTCACGCAGGTCGCCCTGAGCGAACCGCAGTCGAAGGCCCGCGTGCTGGCGCGCCCGCGCCACCATCTCGGCTGAGGAGTCCAGGCCCAGCACCTCAGCCGTCGGCCAGCGAGCGGCCAGCGTCGCGGTCAGCTGCCCGGGGCCGCAACCGAGGTCCACGACCACCGCTGGGTCGGCGGCCCCCACCCGGGCCATCAGGTCGGCGAACGGCTGGCTCCGTTCGTCGGCGAACTGCAGGTAGCTGCTCGGGTCCCAGACGGGCATCGGCTCTCCTCGAGGTTTCTCGACGTCAAGATACCCGGGCCTGCGGGCCCGGCAGCCGCTACGTGGCGGGCTACGGTGAGGGTCATGAGCGTCGTCGCACCCGCCGTCACCCCGCCCGAGCCCTACGTCGTCGACACCGTCGACGGCCCGATGCCCGCCGAGCTCCACCGCCCACCCGGCGGCTTTGGACCCGGCCTGGTGCTGGTGCAGGAGATCTTCGGCGTCAGCGACTACATCCGGAGCCGGGCGGCCGACCTCGCCGCGCTCGGCTACGTCGTCGTCGTGCCCGAGGTCTACTGGCGGCTGCCGAGCCGGACCATCGATCCTGACGGCGACGTCCTCGCCCAGGCGATGGGCCTGGTGCAGCAGCTGGACTGGCCGGCGGCCGTGCAGGACGTGGCGGCGGCCGTCCGCGACCTCCGGGTGCATCCTGCGGTCTCCGGTGGCGTCGGGCTGTTCGGGTTCTGCTTCGGTGGCGGTCTGGCCTTCAACGTCGCAGCCGTCGAGCCGGTGGACACCCTGGTCAGCTACTACGGCTCCGCGCTCGGGGACCTGCTGGCCCTGGCCGAGCAGGTCCGCGCGCCCAGCCTGCACCACTTCGGCACCGCCGACGCCTACGTGCTGGCCTCGACCCAGGAAACGATCCGCCGGGCCGTCACCGCGCACGGCGCCCGGTTCGAGACCTACGACGGAGCCGGACACGCCTTCGACAACCCTGCGCCCGCCTTCCACCACGCCGAAGCCTCCCGGGCCGCCTGGGACACCACGGTGGCGTTCCTCACCGAGGTGCTCCCGCCTGGGGGTCAGGCGCAGGGGAACCACTGAGCAGCGGCGTTGGCGCGCGCACGATGCTCGACGAAGCGGCTCCGGACCTCCGCGATCGCGAGGCTCAGCGGGAAGATCTGACGGCTGACCAGCTGGTCCAGGTGGTCAGCGGCAACCGGATGCCAGTAGACGCCGTCGGCAGTGATCGTGACCTCGGGGATGAGCGACTCGACGGTCAGCTCGAGCCCGGCCTCGGCGACCCCACGATGGGCGAGCGCCCTGATGACCTGGTCCTCGGGCGCGATGCTCAGTGAGTCGAGGAAGGCGTGGAACGGTCCGAGGTCGCCCGCCTGCTCCGCCGGCAGGGTTGCCGCGACGCGGACCCGGAAGCCCTCGGCCTGCGCGGTCCGGATGCCGGCCACAGCCCGGGCCCACGACCCGGGCCCTCGATGCTGGTCGTGGAGCTCTGGGGTAGCGGAGTCAAGGCTGATCTGGAGTGCGAGCCTGGCCCGGTCCATCCGGCGCAGCCGCTCCAGCCGCCGTCCGTGCAGGAGCATCCCGTTCGTCAGCAGGGTGGTCGGCAACGCCGCGGTACAGGCCGCCACCAGCTCGTCGAGGTCCGGCAGCAGGAACGGCTCCCCGCCCGTCAACACCAGCTCGCTGACGCCCGCCTCGACGGCCTCGGCCGCCAGCTGGCGCACCCGGTCCAGGCCCAGGGCGCGGCGGGCGGTCTGCGGCGAGGACCTGACACAGCAGTAGTCACAGGCCAGGTTGCAGTCGAAGTTGGTGTACAGCCACAGCCGTGTTCCCGGCAGCTGGTCGGGCGCCAGCCCGGCGAGCGGGTCGGGGCTGCGGCCGTGCTGGACGATGGCGACGTCGCCCCTGACCTCGACCAGCTCGTTGCCGGTGCGCGCACACCACGCCGATACCGTCTCCACCAGCTCACCGCGCGCATCATCGCTACCCAGGGGCACGGCTACCGTGGCTCCGCTGGCCACCCCACCGACGCGCTCGACGAGGTCCAGCACCACCCCGTAGTTCACCAACGGTCGCTGACTCCCTGCTCACGCACGGCTTCGAAGAGCGACGCGTAGCCCTCGAGCTGGGGTGGCACCCATCGTCGGAGCCCCTCCATCTCCAGGATCGGACGATGCTCCGGGTTCTCCCAGTCCATCGCGAGCAGATGATCGACCCAGGGGGTGGCGCGCTCGTCGGACAGCGTCGCCAGGGCGGTGAAGTTGCAGTGGCTGTAGGTCGGCGACTCCCAGAAAACCTCGAACGCCCCCGGCATCACCTCCTCCCGTCCGATCGCCTCCCAGGTGTTGATGCCGATCGCGGCGGCGTCGGCCCGGTCCTCGAGGACAGCGCGTAACGCATCCAGTCCGCTGCGGCCGGTGTCGCCATGCTTGCCGACGTCGCTGTTGATCCGCAGCAGCTCGACCTCCGGGGTCCTGACGCCAGCCTGGCCGAGGAAGTGGACCGGCAGGATCGCCGCCTGCGCCGAGTCCTGGGAACCCAACGCCAACGTTCGTCCTCGCAGGGCCTCCAAGCCGGCCAGTGCGCTGCCGGCGCGGGCCACGAACACGGTCTGGAACACGGTGTCGGTGTCACGCATGGCCAGGGCCCGGCAGGTGCCGCCGGCCCGGGCCACGGTGCGCACCCACGCCAGGTTCGTGTTCCAGGCCAGGTCGATCTTGCCTTCGAGCAGGGCGTCCACCTGCCGCCCGTAGTTGGAGTACAGCACGAAGTCCATCTCGGCGGCGGTGCCGGCGAAGTAGTCGCGGATCCCTTCCCAGATCGTCACCACGTTGGGCGTGTACGCGACCGAGCCGACGAGCAGTGGAGTGCTCATCCGACCGCCTCGAACAAGGGCTGTCCGGTGATGGCCCTGCCGTAGAACTCGTAGAGCACATCGGCCGTCGGGGCCATCACGTGACCGGCGCGCGCGTCGCGGAAGTAGCGCTCGATCGCCAGATGCTTGGAGAAGGCCGCCCCGCCACACACCCGCATCGCGGTGTCGGTGATCCGCAGTGCTGCGTCGTTGGCCGCCGCCTTCACGCCCAGCACGTGCAGCACCGTGTCGTCCTGTGGCTTCTCGAGACGACCGGCAGCCTCTGTGAGGTAGGCCGAGTTCGCGGCCAGCTCGATGGACATCTTGGCCAGCTGGGCTCGAATGGTGGGCAACGCCGACAGGCTCTGCTCGAGGTGCTCCAGCCGGGCGGCGGTGCAGTGCCGAACCGCCGCCGCCACCGCCGCCCTCGACAACCCCAGCGAGACCGCGGCGTTGCCGAGGTTGAACCAGGGCAGCACCACCTGCAGCATCAGGTCGAGTCCCCCACCGGCCGGACCCAGCCGGTAGCTCTCGGGCACCTCCGCCGCGAAGGTCATGGGGTTCGAGGCGTTCCCTCGATACCCCATGCCGGCCCACTGACCAGCGATCTCGACCCCGGACGTGTCGGCCGGGACGGCGAAGAGGTCAACCGTGTCAGCGCCAGCAGTCATCGTCGAGGCGACGTAGACGTCAGCATGGCCGGCCGAGGTCACCCAGCTCTTCCGAGCGTCGAGACGGACGTCCGTGCCGTTCAGCGTGGCCTGTGACACCGGCGCCCAGAAGTGCGACCGGGAACCGGCTTCGGAGAACGCCAGCGAGCCCAGCACCCGGCCACCGGCCATCTCGGCCACCAGCTCGGGAAGGCCGGATGGAGGTGCAGCCGCGAGCGGCATCGCCGCACTCACGTGCATCAGGTAGATCATGGCGCTGGAACCACACACCCCAGCCAACGAACCAACCACCTCCACGAGCTCGTGCGGTCCACCACCGAGCCCACCGACCTCCTGGGGCAGCGTCAGCCCGAGCAGGCCGGACTCCCGGAGCTCCGCCACCGCCTCCTCCGGGAACCGGGCGTCGGAGTCGACGTCGGAGGCGTACCGAGCGGCCGTGGCGAGCACCGGGTCAAGACGTGTACCTACATCCATCAGGGGAGTCCTTCGGGGGAGTGGGTGAGTCGGTGGGTGAGCACGATGGCCAGCAGGCCGAGCCCGATGCCGCCCATCAGCGACACCGTCGACCCGTTCCCGCCCAGCCAGTTGGCGCGGCTGCCCAGCTGCACCAGTTGGAGCAGAGCTGCGAGGACGAGGCCAGCACCGGCCGCGGCGACGAGACTATCGCGATGGGTCATCCCGCCGAGTACTGCGGCCACCCCCAGGACGAGGAGCACGACCACTCCCGGACCCCCCATGTGGACGAGGTCGACCGGTGCCGGTCCCCCGGTGGTCAGCGCGAACACACAGCTGAGCAACGCGGCAGCCCCCAGGGAGAGCGCAGCACGATCCAAGCGCCGGCTGGTCATGACAGCCTCGTCAGCACACCGGCGACCCGACCGTCCGACCCCAGCCAGGAAGGCCTCAGCACCCCGTCCACCCCGAAGTCACGACCGGCGGCGGTGGCGAACAGCGCGACGTGGGCCAAGACCATCAAGAAGTAGGACCAGTGCCATTCGTTCGGCGCGTTGAGCACGGACAGGGTGATCGCCAAGGACTGGAGCACACCGACCACCGCCCAGAACCGGGTGAGGAGCCCGATCAGCAGGAACGCTCCCAAGGCTGCCTCGGTGAGCAGGGTGACCCACCCGAAGAAGGTGAAGTTGGGCAGGACCACGTGCTCGACGAACCAGGCGTACGGGGCCAGCACGGGCCTCTCGACCGCGAAGAGCGTGAAGTGGTAGAGGCCGCCGTTGCTGGCCCGCCCGAAGTCTGGTGGCTCTTTCCACCCGACGTTCTGGATCCACAAGAACGCCACGCCGACGCGCAGAACGGCGAGACATCCTCGGGTCAGTCTTGACCCTGCACCCACCTCGACGGGTGCGGCGGCCGAAAAAGCCATCTGTCCTCCTCCACCTGGGGGGAGCCTATGCCCGCCCTCGACCACCTTGGGTCAGAACAGCCACGGCGGGCGCCACCGAACAGTAGGCTCGCCTCCAGCCGAGGCAGCGGAGGTGCTGATGGGAGCGTCAGAACACGAGCCAGCAGACCGCGTCCGGCGCCCTCGGGATCGTCGCCCCGCGCCCCACCCTGTCGATCTTGATCCGCGTCCGTGGTGCACTGCCGACCCTGCGGCCGGCGGAGCGTCGGGTGGCCGAGGCTGTGCTGGCCAACCCGGCGGAAGTGTCGGAGAGCTCGATCACCACGGTCGCCCAGCAGTGCCAGACCTCGGAGACGACGGTGCTGCGCTTCTGCCGCACCCTCGGCCTGGCGGGCTACCCCGAGCTGCCGATCGCGTTGGCCCGGGCCGCCCAAGTGGGAGGAGAGCCAACGCGCCGACGGCCATCCCGTCACCGGCGTCATCACCGAGACCGACAGCCTGGCCCAGGTGGTGGCCAAGGTGACCCACGCCGACGCCCGCTCGGTAGAGGACACCGGAGCCGCGCTCGACCTCGACGTGCTCGAGGCCGCCGTCTCGGCCGTGGCCGCCGCTGGCCGGGTCGACGTCTACGGGACGGGGGCCAGTGCCCTCGTCGGGCAGGACCTGCAGCTGAAGCTGCACCGGATCGGGTTGATCTCGTTCGCGTGGTCCCAGCACCACCAGGCGCTGGCCTCGGCCGCCCTGCTGAGAGCGGCCGACGTCGCCGTCGCGATCTCCCACTCGGGCACGACGGCTGAGGTCGTCGACGCCCTGCGCGAGGCCCGAGCCCGCGGGGCGACCACCCTCGCGATCACCAACGTGGCGGGCGCGCCGCTCGCCGAGCACGCCGACCTGGTGCTGACCACCGCCGCCCACGAGACCACCTTCCGCTCCGGAGCGATGTCCAGCCGGATCGCCCAGCTGGCGGTCGTGGACTGCCTGTTCAGCGGGGTCGCCCAGCGCTCCTACGCCCGGGCGATCGAGGCCCTGGAGAGCACCTACGTCGTCGTCCAGGCCCGACGCCGCGGCTCCCGGGCGAATGCCGCCCGCGCGCTCGACTGACCGACGGTGAGTCTCGCCACCAGAGCCAGCCCTTCCCGGTGCACGGCCGGCTGGGACAGTGGCGGGCGTGTCCCGTGACCCCGCCGCCCCGAGCCTGCGCTCCGTCGTGGTGCTGGGGCTCCTCTCCACCTTCGGCCCGCTGTCGCTGGACCTGTACCTGCCGGCGCTGCCGGAGCTGGCCGACGACCTGGCGAGCACCCCGTCCGCAGCCCAGCTGAGCATCACCGCCTGCCTGGTGGGGCTGGCCCTCGGTCAGCTGGTCGCTGGTCCGCTCTCGGACCGGTTCGGCCGCCGTCGGCCCCTGCTCGTCGGGCTGGTCGGCTACCTGCTCGCCTCGCTGGCCTGCGCCTTCGCCCCGTCGGTCGGGGTCCTCGTGGCGCTCCGGCTGGTCCAGGGGTTGGTGGGGGCGGCCGGCCTGGTGATCGCGCGGGCCGTCGCCCGGGACCTGTACGAGGGCCGTCGCCTGGTGCTGTTCTTCGCGCGGCTGACGCTGATCTCCGGCCTGGCGCCCGTGGTCGCCCCGGTGCTCGGCGGCCAGCTGAGCCGGGTGATGAGCTGGCGGGGCATCTTCGTCGTGCTCGCCGGGTTCGGGGCGCTGCTGCTGGTGGCCGGCCTGCTGCAACGGGAGACGCTGCCGCCGGAGCGTCGGAGCACGGGCGGGCTCGGCACGACCCTCAGGGGCTTCCGGGTGCTGCTGGCCGACCGGTTCTTCCTCGGGGCGGCGCTGTCGGCCGGGTTGGCTGCCGCCTCGATGTTCGCCTACATCTCGGGGGCGACGTTCGTCCTGCAGCGGATCTACGGGCTGTCTGCTCAGAGCTTCTCGCTGGCCTTCGGGCTGAACTCTGTCGGCATCATGGCGATGAGCCAGGTGGGGGCCCGGCTGAGCCGGCGCCGGCCACCCGCCCAGGTGCTGGCCCTGGGTCTGGCGCTCAACCTGCTGGGCGCCGGCGCCCTCGCGGCAACCGTGCTGCTCGACCTCGGCCTGGGCATCCTCGTCGGGTCGCTGTTCGTCATGGTGAGCGCGCTGGGCCTGGTCTTCCCCACGGCGACGGCGCTGGCCATGTCGGACTACCCGGAGCAGGCCGGCACCGCCTCCTCGTTGCTCGGCCTCGGCCAGTTCGTGTTCGGGGCGCTGGTCGCACCGCTGGTCGGAATCGCCGGCGAGGACACCGCCGTGCCACTGGGCGTCGTGGCCCTCACGGTCAGCGCACTCGCGAGCCTGGCCTTCCACCTCCTCGTCAGGCCGGCCGTCAGGGCCCGGGCCGACCCGGTGCTGCCCGCCGTCCCGCCACCGGGCTGAGACCGCTCAGGCCCGGGCGGCCCGGCGACGCGACTGCCGGACGGTCGCGATGATGACGCCGGCCAGCAGCACCAGCGAGAGGTACCAGGAGTACTGCGCGACTACCTCGAGCACGTGCACCGCAGGCTCGCCGATGCTCCAGCCCAACCAGATCAGCAAGCCCCGGGTGGTGGCTGCGGTGAGCACGTTGACGAGCAGGAACCTGCGCAGGCTCATCCCCGCCGCGCCCACGGTGGCGTAGACCACCGCGCTGGGCAGCGGCACCAGGTAGGTCACCACGATGGCCAGCGCGCCGAACCGCTGGGCCAGCCGCTCGGCGCGGGCCGCGTTGCGGGCCGCGCGGGCGGAGCGGCCCGAGGCCATCTCGAGCAGCCCGCGGCCCCACAGCCGGCCCGCCCACCAGTAGATCGGGTCGAACTTCACCGCCCCGAAGGTGCCGAGCAGCAGCCCGAGCGGCCAGAACCCGACGCCGGTGGCGGCCAGGGCGCCGATGGTGACGGCCGAGACCCGGGAGCCGCCGAGGCCGGCCAGCAGGTACGGGTTCGCGCCCAGCAGCACCGGCCGCAGCGGCAGCAGCACCAAGGCATAGACCCCGGTGAGGGAGAAGGCCGCCCAGCAGGCGATGTCGGCGCGTCCCGGCTTTCCCTTCCACGGCATCCGCTCGTCGTCCCACCACTCCTTGGCCGGCCCGTCGCCGGCGTCGGCCGGGTCGGCCTCCCCGGGCGTGCTGCCGTCCGGTTCGGGCGACGTCGGGGCGGGCTCCCGCTCGGGCTCAGGCACCCGCCCACCGTAGCGACCGGGGCCAGCCGCACCCGTGCGAGCGCTCAGCTGCGCCGGTGGTAGGCCTCGCGCCAGGTCGGCACGACGGGCCGCCAGGCCAGCCGCATGCCGGCCTCGGCGGGCGTCCGGTCGGCCTTGACGTTGTTGCAGCGGGTGCACGCGGCGACGGTGTTCTGCCAGGTGTTCTGACCACCGCGGGACTGTGGGAGCAGGTGGTCGACGGTGTCGGCGCTGCCCCCGCAGTAGGCGCAGCGGTGCAGGTCGCGGCGCAGCACCCCGCGCTTGGACCAGGCGGGGTTGCGGGCGTGCAGGAAGGTCGTGCGGACGTAGCGGATCAGTCGCAGCACGACCGGCCACGGGTAGGGGCCGATCGAGTGGCCGTCGCGGGCCTCCTCGACGATCGCCACCTCGCGGACGAGCATCTTGATGGCGTGCTGGATCGAGACGGTGTGCAGCGCGGTGTTGTCGGTGTTGAGCACGATGACTCCGGACAAGGCCGCACCTCCTCACTCGCTCGCGACCTGGGGCCGGTCCCTCGTCAGGAGGGGCAAACGGCTCGACCAGGGTGCCCGAAGACGATGATGTCGTCACCAGGATTATGGCCGTGCGGTCAAGGGGTCCGGTCGGCGCGTCGATCGGGACGGTCGGACTCTCCAGGCCGGGTCGAGATCTGGTTGACGTCGTCGAACACGTGTTCGATTATGGACGGGTGACCGCTCTTCCCGCCGCCGACCGCCTCCAGGAGCTGCAACAGCGCGTCCAGCGGATGCAGGGGGCCGCGGTCACCCGCACGCTCGACAGCCTGCCCGCTCTCGGTGCGGTGGTACGGCTGCGGACGGGCGGCGCGTACGCGGTGGACAGCCCCAGCCTGGCCATGGCGCTGATGGCCGGGCCGTCGCTGGCGGGGGAGTGGACCGCCGTCGTCGGGGTGCCCGAGCTGGGCTTGGAGGCGGCGGCCGGCTTCGGCCTGGCGTTGGAGCGGACGATCGTCGTCCCCGCCCCAGGCCAGCACTGGCTCAGCGTCACCGCAGGCCTGGCCGACGTCGTCTCGGTGGTGCTGGTCAAGCCGCCTTCACCGGTCAGCGAGCACCAGGCCGAGCGGCTGCGCTCCCGGCTGCGGCAGAAGGACGCCGCCCTGATCTGCTGGGGCAGCTGGCCGCGCTGCGACGCGACCGTCTCGGTGCTCACCTCGTCCTGGACGGGCCTGGGTCAGGGCCACGGGCACCTGCAGGGACGTGAGGTGGAGGTCGGCGTCCGACGGGGCGGGGCGCCACTGCGGCGGACGTCGCTGTGGCTGCCCGGCGTCGACTCCCGGGTGAGTTCGGCCCAGCCGGCCGTCCAGCGGCTCCCGCTGACCGCGGTGCGGGCGGGCTGAGATGGCGACGCTGGTGGGGATGGAGCGGGCGGCGTCCGGGCGGGCGACGGCCGAGCCGACGGTCGGGGTACCCGGGCCGGTCGGTCGTCGGGTGATGGTCGTGTGGTGCCCGGACTGGCCGGTGGTGGCCGCCGCCCTGCAGCACGAGCTGTCCCTGGACGCCCCGCTGGCGGTGGTCGAGCGCGGTGAGGTGTTCGCCTGCTCCGCCGCCGCCCGGGTCGAGGGGGTCAAGCGCGGGATGCGCCGCCGGGACGCGTCCGCGCGCTGCCCGGAGCTGGTGGTGGTGGACCGCGTCCCGGAGGTGGAGACCCGCAGCTTCGACGCCGTGCTGGCCGCGGTGGAGGAGGTCAGCGCCGGCGTCGCGCCGGTCAAGCCGGGCCTGTGCGCGCTGGGGGTGCCCAGCCGCTTCTACGGCGGGGAGAGCGCCGCTGCCGCCGCGGTGGCCGAGCACCTCGTCGCCGTCGGCGTCTGGGACTGCCGGGTCGGCATCGCCGACGGGATCTTCGCCGCCGAGCAGGCGGCTCGGCGGGCCGCCACCCAGGACTGCATCGTGGTGCCCGTCGGCGGCTCCGCGAGCTTCCTGGCCCCGCTGCCGGTCGGGGCGCTAGAGGACGCCGAGCTGGTCAGCCTGCTGCGACGACTCGGGCTGCGCACGCTCGGGGACTTCGCCGCGCTGCCGTCGCGGGACGTGAGCACCCGGTTCGGCTCCTCCGGCACCTGGCTGCACCGGCTGGCCCGGGGGGTGGACGAGCGGACGGCGGTCTCCCGGCAGGCACCGCCGGAGCTGGCGCAGCGGGTTGCGTTCGAGCCGCCGCTGGAGACCATCGAGCCGATCGCCTTCTCCAGCCGGCGCACCGCCGAGCGCACGGTCACCGAGCTGGCCCGGCACGGTCTGGTCTGCACCGAGGTGCGCATCGTGGTCAGCACCGAGGGCGGCTGGAGCGGCTCCCGGGTCTGGGTGCACTCGCGCTGGTTCAGCGCCGCCGACCTGGTCGACCGGCTGTACTGGCAGCTGCAGGGCGACCCGGCGCCCGACCCGGTGTGCGAGGTCCAGATCATCCCCGAGACGGTCGAGTCGATGGCCGACCACGGCGAGGGGCTGTGGGGCAGCGCTCCCGACGAGCGGGTCGAGCGTGGTGTCGCCCGGCTGCAGGGGATGCTCGGTCCCGAGGAGGTGCTGGCTCCCGCGGTCCAGGGCGGCCGCGGCCCGCGGCAGCGGCAGTCGCTGACGCCCTGGGGCGAGCGCGCAGCCACGTCGCGGCCGGCCGGTCTGCCGTGGCCGGGCTCGATCCCGCCGCCCGCCCCCGCCCGGGTGTTCCCCGAGCCGCAGCCGGCACTGGTCACCGGCACCGACGGCCGCCCGGTCGCGGTCACCGACCGCGGTCTGGTCACCGGGGAGCCGGCGCTGTTCAGCGTCGAGCGGATGTCCACGCCCACCCGGGTGCAGGCCTGGGCCGGGCCGTGGCCGATCGACGAGCTGTGGTGGGACCCGACGCAGGCCCGCCGGGTGGCCCGCTTCCAGGTGGTCGGCGTCGACGGCAGCGCCTGGCTGCTGGTGGTCGAGGACGGCTGCTGGTGGTGCGAGGCCCGCTATGACTAGCAGGCCCGCTCTACGAGCAGGCCCGCTCTGACGAGCAGGCCGGGTATGTCGAGACCGTCGGAGCCGGGTCGGGGGGCGGCGGCGTGAACTGGGAGAACCCGCCGATGAGCTGGTCGGAGCTGGAGCGCCGGCTCTCCGACCGCGCCGCACCCGCCACGCCCGCGGAGCGGCCCTTCGCCCGAGCCGTATCGCCCGACAACCCGACCGACGACTCCGCACCCGGCTACACCCGCAAGCGGGTGGCCTATCAGGCCACGGCCCCGAGGACGCAGCCCCCGGCAGGTCCGGTGGTGCCCTACGCCGAGCTGCACTGCCACAGCAACTTCAGCTTCCTCGACGGCACCGCCGACCCGGAGACGTTGGTGGAGGAGGCCGTCCGGCTGGGGCTGGACTGCCTGGCGCTGACCGACCACGACGGACTGTACGGCGCCGCCCGGTTCGCCGAGGCCGCGACGGCCTACGACCTCCCCACCGTCTACGGCGCCGAGCTGTCGCTGGGGCTCCGCACGCCGCAGAACGGCGTCGCCGACCCCGAGGGCCACCACCTGCTGGTGCTGGCAGCCGGCGTCTCGGGCTACCACCGGCTGGCCGGGGCGATCACCGAGGCGCAGCTGCGGGGCGGGGAGAAAGGCCGTCCGCGTTACGAGCTGGCAGAGCTGGGCGCCGCGGCAGGCGGGGAGTGGGTGGTGCTGACCGGCTGCCGCAAGGGCGCGGTGCGCGCAGCCCTGACCGGGGGCGGACCGGAGGCGGCCGCCCAGGAGCTGGACCGGCTGACAGCGCTGTTCGGGCACGGTCAGGTGGTGGTGGAGCTGACCGACGCCGGCCTGCCGACCGACTCCGCCGTCAACGACGCGCTGGCCGTGCTGGCGGCCGACCACGGGCTGCGCACCGTGGCCACCGGCAACGTCCACTTCGCCACCCCGGCGGAGTACCGGCTGGGCGCTGCGATGGCGGCGGTCCGGGCCCGCCGCAGCCTCACCGAGATGGACGGCTGGCTTCCCCCGCCGGGGGCGCACCTGCGTTCTGGGGAGGAGATGGCCCAGCGCTTCGCCCGCTTCCCCGGGGCGGTCGCGGCCAGCGTCGCGCTGGCTGATGAGCTGGCCTTCGCCCTGCGGCTGGCCAAGCCGCGGCTGCCGAAGCAGCAGGTGCCGCCCGGCCACACCCCGATCAGCTGGCTGCGCGAGCTGTCCCGCCGCGGCGCGGACGAGCGCTACTCACACGGTGCCGGGGGCAACCGGGCGGCGGCCGAGGAGCGGCTGCAGCGCGAGCTGGCGGTGATCGAGGAGAAGGACTTCCCCGGCTACTTCCTGATCGTCGGCGACGCCGTCAACTTCGCCCGGGAGCGCGGCATCCTCTGCCAGGGCCGGGGCTCGGCAGCCAACTCGGTGGTCTGCTACGTGCTGGGCATCACCGCCGTCGACCCGATCAAGTACCAGCTGCCGTTCGAGCGGTTCCTCTCCCTGACCCGCGACGAGGAGCCTGACATCGACGTCGACTTCGACTCCGACCGTCGCGAGGAGGTGATCCAGGAGGTCTACCGGCGCTACGGCCGCCGCAACGCCGCCCAGGTCGCGAACGTGATCAGCTACCGGCCCAAGTCCGCGGTCCGCGACATGGCCAAGGCGCTCGGCTACTCCACCGGGCAGCAGGACGCCTGGTCCAAGCAGATCGACGCCTTCGGCTCGATGCCGCTGGACGAGGACCACTCCATCCCCGCACCGGTCATCGACCTGGCCGACCAGCTGCTCCGCGCGCCCCGGCACCTGGGCATCCACTCCGGCGGCATGGTGCTCACCGACCGGCCCGTCGGCGAGGTCTGCCCCATCGAGCCGGGCCGGATGCAGGACCGGACGGTGCTGCAGTGGGACAAGGACAGCTGCGCCTGGATGGGGCTGGTCAAGTTCGACTTCCTCGGCCTCGGCATCCTCAGCGCCATCCAGCACAGCTTCGATCTGGTCGCCGAACGGGTGGGGGAGCGCTGGACGCTCGACACCATGCCCAAGGAGGAGGCCGGCGTCTTCGACATGTTGTGCCGGGCCGACTCGATCGGGGTCTTCCAGGTGGAGAGCCGGGCCCAGGTCGGCACCCTGCCCCGGCTCCAGCCGCGCCGCTTCTACGACCTGGTGATCGAGGTGGCGCTGATCCGGCCCGGCCCCATCCAGGGCGGGGCGGTGCATCCCTACATCCGCCGGGCCACCGGCAAGGAAGAGGTCAGCTACCTGCACCCCAAGCTGGAGCCGGTGCTGCAGCGCACCCTCGGTGTCCCGCTGTTCCAGGAACAGCTGATGCAGATCGCCATGGCCGTCGGCGGCTGCAGCGGTGACGACGCCGACCTGCTGCGCCGGGCGATGGGCTCCAAGCGCGGGGTGGAGAAGATCGAGCGGCTGCGGGACAAGCTGTACGTAGGGATGGCCGGGAACGGGATCACCGGCGCGGTCGCCGACGAGATCTACGCCAAGATCGAAGCCTTCGCCAACTTCGGCTTCGCCGAGAGCCACGCCATCAGCTTCGCTCTGCTGGTCTACGCCTCGGCCTGGCTGAAGCTGCACTACCCGGGGGCGTTCCTGGCCGGTCTGCTGCGGGCCCAGCCGATGGGCTTCTACTCACCGCAGTCGCTGGTCGGTGACGCGCGCCGGCACGGGGTCGAGGTCCGCCGGCCCGACGTCGTGACCTCGCAGGTGGACGCGGACCTGGAGCCGGTCGGGCCCGGCCGCTCCGGTCCGACGGGCCCGCCGCGCTGCCTCGACCGGGACCAGGACCCCGTCGGCCCCTTCGACCGGGGCGCACCCGACCGCACCCGGGAGCACCGTCGGGACGGCAACCTCGTCGTCCGGCTGGGGCTGAGCGAGGTCCAGGGGCTTGGCCGCGAGGTCGCTGAGCAGCTGGTCGCCGAGCGGGAGCTGGCCCCGTTCACCAGCCAGAACGACGTGGTCCGCCGCGCGGGGCTGAGCGTCGCCCAGACCGAGGCACTGGCCACCGCCGGGGCGTTCGACAGCTTCGGGCTGTCCCGGCGGCAGGCGCTGTGGAACGCCGGCTACGCCGACGACCTGGACACCCTGCCCGGCTCAGCCATCGACGCGGCCCCGCCCACCCTGCCGGGGATGAGCCCCGTCGAGTTGACGCTGGCCGACCTCTGGTCGACCAAGATCTCCCCGTCGGACCACCCGATGGGCCACCTGCGCCCGGTACTGGACGAGCAGGGCATCAGGCCCATCGCCGACCTGGGGCCCGCCGACGACACCCGCCGGCTCCGGGTGGCCGGCCTGGTCACCCACCGGCAGCGGCCGGGCACCGCCGGCGGGATCACCTTCCTCAACCTGGAGGACGAGACGGGGATGCTCAACATCGTCTGCGCCGAGCCGATGTGGCGGGCCTTCCGCCGGGTCGGACGCAACGCCAACGCCATGGTGATCCGCGGCCGGGTGGAGCACAGCGAAGGCGTCACCAACCTGGTCGCCGACCGGCTCGAGCCGCTCAGTGCGGTCTTCCCGACCGCCCACGGCACCCTGCCCAGCGGGCACGGCTCGCGGGACTTCCGCTGACCACCTGCCCGCTGCGCCCATCAGTCCTGCACCGCTCAGCCGCGCTGTCCGAGGTGGAGGGCCACGGCCAGAGCCAGCCCGGCCAGCGCCACACCGACCCGCAACGGCGTCTCGGGCAGCCGACGGACCACCGGCGGCCCGAGGCTGGAGCCCAGGACGGCCCCCACCCCCAGCGGCAGCACCGCCGACCAGTCCACCGTCCCGGTGACGGCGAAGATCACCGCTGCGGTGGTGTTGGCCGCGCCGACGACGACGCTGCGGAGCGCCGCCAGCCGCGGCAGCCGGTCGGGCAGCACCGCCCCGAACGTGGCCAGCAGCAGCACCCCCGCCGCCGCTCCGAAGTAGCCGCAGTAGACCGTCACCGCCGCGGTCACCGCCAGCACGGCCGGGTGCCGCTCGTGCAGCCGGCCGGCGTGCCAGCGCCGCAGCCACGGCCGCAGCAGCAGCACCAGCGAGCCGAAGGCGACCAGCCCCGGCACCACCCGTTCGAACACCCCGGGCGGCAGTCGCAGCAGCAGCAGCGCGCCGGCGGCGCCGCCCCCGACAGCGATGCCGCCGAAGAGCAGCATCCGCCGACGCATGCCCGTCAGCTCGCGGCGGGCGGAGGCGACCCCACCCAGCGTCACCCCGGTCAACGCGACCGAGTTGGTGACGTTGGCGCTCAGCGGTGGGACGCCCAGCGCCAGCAGCACCGGGAAGGACACCAGCGACGCGAGGCCTGCGGCGTAGCCCACGATCCCCGCCCCGATGCCGGCCACCAGCAGCAGCGCGATGCGGGCCAGCTCGTCGGTGCTCACGGTCGGCCGGGTCCTCTCATCGCCATCGGTCTTGTCGCTCTCCCGCCTGCACCGCCCCCCAGCGGCGCCCCGGACCTGGAATCGATCCCAGGGGAGTCGAAGGCCGGGCTCGGGCATCGTGCCACGCTCAGCCAGGACACGCACGATCGTGACGTCGACGTGCCTTGTCAGCCACCGGGTGCTGGACTACGTTCCCCCTGGGACCGATTCCACCTCGGGGGAAGCCGGCTCTGCGTGGGTCGCGACGACGCGGCCGACGACCTCTGGAAAGGAACCGCGGTGAAGAAGAGCTCGAAGACGCTGCTCGCTCTCGGTCTGGCCACGAGCCTCAGCCTGGTGAGCGCCTGCGGCGGTGGAGGTGCCCCCAGCTCGGGGGAGTCCACCGATGCCGGCCCCGCCTTCACCACCAACGCGGCCGGTGCCCTGAGCGCCTGGGGTTTCGAGAACGCCGACGAGGTGGGCACGTCCCGCCTGGACTACGCCAAGAAGAAGCTGACCGGCGTCACGATCAAGATCGACGCAACGGCGTTCGACGCCCAGAAGTTCACCACCCGCGCGGCCAGCGGAGAGGTGCCGGACGTCGTCCAGATGGACCGCCGCTACGTGGCGACCTACGCCGCGCAGGGGTTGATCAAGCCGTTGGACACCTGCTTCAGCGCTCATTCGGTGGACCCGCGGAGCCAGTACTACCCGTCGGTGGTCGACGACGTCACCTACGACGGCAAGGTCTGGGCGGTACCGCAGTTCTACCAGCCGCCGGCCATCATGTTGAACCAGCGGCTGGTGGAAAAAGCCGGGTTGAGCGCCGCTGACTTCGACACCTCCAAGCCCGACGCCCTCCTCGCGGCCGCCACCAAGATGTACAAGGCCAGCGGCGGCAACCCCAGCACCCTCGGCTTTGACCCGGTCGCGACCGGGGCGTCCGAGCTGTGGATCCTGGGCCTCGGCGGCCAGCTGATCGACGCTCAGGGCAAGCCGACGCTGGACAACCCCGGCAACACCAAGGCCCTGAGCTTCCTCAAGCAGCTGATGGACGCCCAGGGCGGTTACGCCAAGGTGAAGAGCTTCACCGACTCCTTCGACACCTTCGGTGACAAGAACCAGTTCGTCCGCGACCAGGTGGGTGCGCAGGTCCAGGCCCAGTGGTACGTCAACGTGCTGACCCCCTACGTCAAGGACGTCCAGATCTCCGGGGTGCCGTTCAAGAACAGCGAGGGCCAGCCGTTCACCGTCGCCGGGGGCACCTCGTTCGTCATCCCGGCCACCGCAAAAAACCCTGACGCCGCGTGCGCCTGGGCCATCAACCTCACCGCCCAGGACGCCTGGATGGCGGCCGGCGCCGCGCGCGCCAAGACCATTGCCGACACCCCGGGCGCCATCAACACCGGCCTGTTCACCGGCTCCCCGGCTGCCGACCAGGCGATCCGCACCGAGTACGTCAAGAAGAGCGACAACGCCGGCTTCAACGAGACGATCTCCACCTACTACGACGTGGTGGCCAGCGGGAAGTCCTACGGCGCATCCCCTGCCGGACAGCAGATCCAGACCGAGGTGCTGAACGCGATCACGTCGACGCTGCTGGGCACCAAGGCCCCCGAGGCGGCGCTGGCGGACGCCCAGACCGCGGCCATGCGCGCCTACAACCAGGTGGCCGGCTGAACCGCTGCGGCGGAGGACGTCGGCAGCCGTGACGGACTACCGCGAGCTCAACCGGGCCAACTGGGACCAGCGGGCGCCGCTGCACGCCCGCTCACCCGACTATGCGCTGCACCGCTTCGCCGAAGACCCGGGCCACCTCAGTGGCGTGGTCCGCTTCGACCGGCCGCGGCTCGGCGACCTGACGGGCCTGCGCGGGATCCACCTGCAGTGCCACCTCGGGAGTGACACGGTCTCGCTGTCTCGGCTGGGGGCGCGGATGACCGGCCTGGACTTCTCCGGGGCCGCGCTGGCCGAGGCTCGCCAGCTCGCCGCGCGGGTGGGAGCCGACGTCGACTACCTGCAGGCCGACGTCTACGACGCCGTCGAGGTGGCCGGCGCTGGGGCCTTCGACCTCGTCTACACCGGTATCGGCGCCCTGTGCTGGCTGCCGGACATCGCCCGCTGGGCCCGGGTCGTCGCCGGGCTGCTGCGACCCGGCGGCCGGCTGTTCCTTCGCGAGGGCCACCCGGTGCTCTGGTCTTTGGCCGAGCCGGGACCTGAGGGCAGGCTGGAGATCGCGCATCCCTACTTCGAGCAGCGCGAACCGATGGTGTGGGACGACCCGCACACCTACGCGGCCACCGACACCCTGCTGACCGCGACGCTGACCCACGAGTGGAACCACGGCCTGGCCGAGACGATCGCTGCCCTGATGGACGCCGGGTTGGTGCTGAGCGCCATCGAGGAGCACGACTCGGTGCCCTGGGACGCACTCCCGGGGCTGATGAGCGTCGGCGAGCACGGCGAGCACCGGCTGACCGACCGGCCCGGGCGGCTGCCCTGCAGCTACACCCTGCAGGCCGTCAAGCCCGGCTGAGCCCTTGCGCCCCTGCGTGGCGACTACCCCTTGCGCCCCTGCGTGGCGACTACCCCTTGCGCCCCTG
>JAABUN010003956.1_pt1 | contig 21381 bp, 25 predicted proteins | sample 5559311 | NCBI WGS metagenome assembly JAABUN01 (sample SAMN10711877, study PRJNA513370) | rock metagenome | isolation source: Antarctica rocks | place: Antarctica: Victoria Land, Siegfried Peak sud
GGCTGGCGGTGGTGGCGCTGCTGGCTGGGGCGATCGGCGGTGCGAGCCGCCCGATCACCAGCGCACTTGTCGCGCTGAGCCTGCCCAAGGAGAAGCGCCGTGAGGGCATCGCGCTGTCGCGGTCGGCCAGTAACGCCGGCTTCACGATCGGGCCGCCGTTGGGCGGTCTGTTGGCGGCGTACAACTTCGACCTCGTCTTCGTGCTCGACGGCGGCACCAGCCTGCTGATGGCAGCGCTGATCTGGTGGAAGGTGCCGCGCACCGGGCACCTCGTCCGCGGCCTCGGCGTTCGGGTCACCGGGGTACGGCGAGCGCTTGGGCAGCAGCCGTCGATCCTGGTGCTGCTGATGGCCGTCGTCGTGGTCGACACGGCGTACCGGCAGATCTTCACGTCCCTGCCGTTGCTGCTCAGCGACACCGGCGCACCGGCCGTCGCCTACGGCACGCTCATCGCGATCAGCTCGGTGATCATCGTGCTGCTGGAGACACCGCTCGCAGTGTGGCTCGGCCGGCACTCGGCGCTGTCGGTCGTCGCCATTGGCTTCGCGCTCGTCGGAGCCGGGTTGGCGGCGATCGGACTGTGGCCTGCCCTTGGCGGCGCCGTGATCGCAATGGTTGTCATCACGGCGGGTGAGATGCTCTACAAGCCGACCGCCACGGCGCATGTCGCCGACGCCGCTCCCGACGGGATGACGGGGCGGTTCTCCAGCCTGTACGCCGCAGCCTCGATCAGCGGGACCATGTTGGCGCCTGCGTTGGGTGGTCCGGCGTACGAGCATGCGCCGCGGTTGATCTGGCCGGTCGCTGCCTTGGCCGCTCTCGCCGCGGCTGCCTGGGTCTGGTCCGTTCGAGCCGGCGTCGCGACGGACGGGTCGGCACCCAGCGGTAGCGGCAACCCGTTAGCCTTGGCAGATGGCTCTGACTCTGTTGGCCGCGGCTGAGAAGGCCCCACGGGTACTCCCGGCCGACCCGCTCGTCTTTGGTGCGCTGGCGTTCGGTCTGCTGCTGATGTTGATGCTCGCGTTGCTCATGTTCGGCAAGGGGCGGCCGCACAGCTGATGGCAGAACCGGCGCACCGGATCGGCGTGATGGGCGGCACGTTCGACCCGATTCACCACGGCCACCTGGTGGCTGCCTCTGAGGTGCAGGCCTGGTACGACCTCGACGAGGTGATCTTCGTCCCGACCGGCCAACCCTGGCAGAAGGCCGACCGGGAGGTCGCACCGGCCGAGGACCGTTACCTGATGACGGTGATTGCGACCGCCTCGAACCCCCGGTTCTCGGTGTCGAGGGTGGACGTCGACCGCGCCAAGCCGACGTACACGATCGACACGTTGCGCGATCTGCACGCTCAACGGCCAGGCGCGGAGTTCTTCTTCATCACCGGTGCGGACGCGCTCGCCCGGATCCTCACCTGGCGGGACGCGGGGCAGGTGTTCGAGCTCGCTCACTTCGTGGGCTGCACCCGACCGGGGACGACCATCGACTCGGCGACGCTTGCCGGGCTGCCACCCGACCGGGTGACGATCATCGAAGTGCCTGCCCTGGCGATCTCGTCGTCGGACTGCCGCGAGCGCGCATCCGCCGGTGAGCCGGTCTGGTATCTCGTGCCTGACGGTGTCGTCCAGTACATTGCCAAGCGGAGGCTCTACGCCCTCCAGAAAGAAGTCGAACCTACGTGACAGCAACTGATCGGGCCGTCGAGCTCGTCACCACCGCAGCCCTTGCGGCCTCAGACAAGCTCGCCGACGACATCATCGCGTTCGACGTGTCCGACCAGCTGGTGATCACCGATGCCTTCGTGCTGTGCTCGGCGCCCAACGACCGCCAGGTGCGGTCCATCGTCGACGCGATCGAGGAGAAGCTCCGCGACATCGGCGCCAAGCCCGTACGTCGAGAAGGTGAGCGCTCCGGCAGGTGGGTGCTGCTCGACTACGGCGAGATCGTCGTTCATATCCAGCATGCCGAGGAGCGGGTCTACTACTCGCTCGAACGGATCTGGCGAGACTGCCCCACGATCGAGCTGCCTGAGACAGTGAGCAGCGGTCGGGGATCCGGCCTAGGCGCCCAGTTGGGCGACGCCGCTGACTCGATCGGGTGATCCCGCGCGAGCTGACGCCTGCCACTGACCGGCCGCGCCGGCTGGTGCTGTGGCGGCACGGCCGCACGGAGTGGAACCGGGCCGGCATCGCCCAGGGACACGCCAACGTTCCGCTCGACGAGGTGGGTGTCGCTCAGGCGCAGCGCGCGGCGCCGTTCCTCGCGTCGTACGACCCGGCGTTCATCTGGTCCAGCGACCTGACCCGAGCCCGCCAGACTGCCGAGCATCTCGCGGCCCTGACCGGTCGAGAGGTGGTGCTCGACTCGCGGCTGCGGGAGTTCGACGTCGGCGCTCGGCAGGGCATGACGTTCGAGCAGTTCCGGGAGGCGTTTCCGGAACTGTTCCTCGACGCGCGGTCCGGCGGTCGAGCCGCCGCTGGTCGAGCCAGTCGAGACCGAGGCGCGGCCATCGTGCCCGGCAACGACCAGGTGGCCGTGCGTCGGGTGCCCGGCGCGGAGGGCGCGTCTGAGGTGCGGGAGCGGATGGTCTCGGTTCTGACTGCGGCTGCCGAGTCACTCGACGACGGACAGACGGGCGTAATGGTCGGGCATGGTGCCTCAATGCGCACCGGGTTGTTGGGCTTCTTCGGCGTTCCGCACGAGCTGCGCGAGATGATCGCCGGCATGGCGAACTGCGCATGGACGGTGCTCGAACGGCATCATCACCGAGGGTGGCAGATCATCGACTACAACGCCCAGACCCTCCCGGAGCCGCTTGAGCTTGCCGACGACCTCGCGAGCCCCTAGCCGCAACGGACGGTCGAGCCTGCCGCTGGTCGAGCTTGTCGAGACCAAGGGCCCGGCCGCGATTTCGCCGTCTCCACGCCGGTTGGCTAAACTTCGGAGGCCCACTCCGGTCTAGGCCGTCGAGGGCGTCCGCATTCGCGGGGCTGTGGCGCAGCTGGTAGCGCACCTCCATGGCATGGAGGGGGTCAGGGGTTCGAGTCCCCTCAGCTCCACCATAACCGTCTTACTCGAACCGCTGACCCGGAAAAGGTCAGCAATCGTGACAGCATCGGGCGGTCGAGACGGAACAGTCGCCGAGAGTGTCCCTGCATGGCGGGGGCGCTCTCTTCTTTGGGACTTGCTGCCTCGTTGCTGTTCCATCCAGGCGGGGATTCCGCCGTGTAACTCTGCGAACAGGTCGGTCAGGACGCCGCCCTGGACTGTGCTGTGCTCGTCTATGTACAGGGCACGGTAGAAGGCTTGGTTGAGGCGCTGCCGCGTTGAATCTGGAGCCTGCTCGTAGAGTGCGGTGGGGTCGCGCGTCAGGTCTAGCGCCGCTCGAAGTAGGTCGGCACCGACGGTGAGTTCCTTGCTGGTATTTTGTAGTTTCGGCTGGATGCTGGCTCGTCTGGCTTGAACTTTGTGAAGCCGGGATCGGATCTTGGCCTGGGGCAGGCTGTGGTCGACCAAGCAGTCGAGCAGCCGGTCTTCTTGTTCCTCGAGCTTGGCGAGTTCGCTGTTCAGGTTGCGGTGGAGTTGTTTGGTGGCCCGTCGTTCGTCAGCCAGGGTGGCTTCGAGCATGTCTCGGATGGTCGTGTCGTAGTCGCTGGGCAGGCGCAGGCTCGGGTAGTGGTCTTGGACAGCTTGCTCGACTCTCGCCACTGCCAGGTGGGGAAGGTCGCAGACCTGGTCTTGTCGACCTCGGCACAGGTAGTAGGCATATCTGCGACCGCCTCGGCCGACAGCCTCGGTGTAAATGAGGCGGTTCATCCGTCCGGCTTGGTGGCAGCGGTCGCAAAACAGCAAACCTTTCAGGTAGTGATTGAGTTTGCGGTCGCGGGTCCCGGGTGCCGAGCGCGCGTCGAGGACGTCTTGCACTCTGTCGAACAGTTCTTGGTCGATGCCGCGCTGGGTGAACACCTTGACGCTCTCGCCGGCGTTGCTCGCACCCCATGGCGGGTTAGTGTAAAAGCGGTCGTAAGGCTCGACGTCCGGGAAGGCGTCGAGGCAGTTGTACAGCTCGGCGTCGAGGTTGTCGAGGCGCTCCTTGTCGGCGAAGCGCGTCACCGCCTTGACGATGCGCTCATCGAAATCGAACACGGTGATGTGCGCCGGCCCGGTGTCGAGGATCCCCTTAGCCGACAAGTAGGCCGTGCACACGCTGATGGCGTCGCCGTCGCCGATGAAGGCGAGCCGCTTGCCGTCGGCCCAGCGCGAGACGAGCTCGCTCTGCATGACCATGTCGCCGGTCTTCATGTAGATCTGGTCGAACTCGCGCAAGGGTCGAGGGCGGTTCTGTACCACGTCGGAGACCGCATTGATCGCAGCCTTCAGGTCAATCTCGACCGCCACACCGCATCACCACCTAGTATCGGCGCCCGTTCCGGGCTCAGCAAGGTTAGGCGAGCACCACGCGGATCGCATAGTGCGTTATGCGGCCATTCGGCATCCCCGCGATGGTCGAGGTACCTCCCGGGGTGGCCTCGCTGCGCGTCGGACTTCCCGCGCGAGCTCGTCCCTCAGGGCACGGAGTGAGGCTCGCCGCGGTCACGCAGCCCCGTTTTGCGGCGCTCTTGTTCGGTGGCCGCTTCTGCCTCCCGTTCGCGCCGCTCCGCTGAGTCGGCCCGTCGCCGCAGCAGCCGGTGCGCGTGTGTGAGGGCCCTTGGCGAGCAGCTTTCGTACAACGCGGGCCAGGACTGGGTTCAGGTCATTGGGTTGGTCGGGCACCGTCGACTCGTGCTGTCGGCGATGATCAGGCCCCGGGAACACGATGCGGCCGGTCAGCACCTCCACGGCGACGCACCCGAGCGCGTACAGGTCCCTGAGCGTGGAGGCTTGGTCACCGCTCCACCCCTCGTGAGCCCTCGTGAACGGTGATCGCCTTGCGTAGATCTCCGCACCGTCCGGATGACCGCTCCGCGCAACCAGCAACCTGGCACTCTGCAGATGGCAAGCGCATCGAATCCGAGTGGTTACGGCTGGCCGATTCCTCCTCGGTGAGCGGCTTCGTACGCTCCGACGACGCCTGCGGGAATCCTACCGCGGTCGCTGACCCTGAGGCCGCTGGCCTTGGCCCACTCGCGGATGTGCTGAGTTTGCGCAGGATCGCGCCGGGTATCGTCCCTGCCTCGGCGGCTAGGTCGGTTACTGCTTTTGCCCAATTGACGGGCCTGCTCAATGTATGGCCTTAGAGCCTGCCGGAATTGATTGGCGTTGTCGTTGGACAGATCAATCTCGTAGGCGGTTCCGTCGAGCGCGAAGACCAGCGTCTCACCCGAGCCGCCTGAGAGTTCGGTCCCGTCGATGTCATCCACGAGCTTGGTGATGACCCGCTGTGCCATTGGCGATGCCTCCGTTACGTCGCTAGTTGTCCGAGCGACGATACCGGTTACGGCGGGCACGTGAGGGGGAGTCGGCCAATAGCTCCAGCGGGTCAAGCTGGAGTAATGCCGCCAGGCGCTCAAGCGACCGCAGGATGCGTTGCGCCCGTTCAAGCCGCCATATAGGTACGGTGCACCCCAACATGATCAGCGAACGCCTCTTGACTCAGGCCTTGGGCCAGACGGTATCGCCTCAGGTTGCGACCGAGTGTCTGCTGCAAGCCCCCTTCCATCGTGGGCGGGACGCTTCCGGGCTGGCCATCCGTCTAGAGACTTATAAGTAGCGTCACTAGTTCGATATCGACCGCTCGTTATGAGACGCCGGCCATCAGGTGGACAACTTCTTGCAAACGGGGGTTGCCAACTACCAAGTCCAAGGTGGATTGTGAACACACGATAGAGGACAATCAAGGAGGAATCACGCATGCCAAACATTGTCGCTGGCCCAGATGGACCGCAAGAACCTGAGCCGGTTCCCGAAACCGTCGACACCGTCGACCCGCCACTAGCGTCGAAGTGGCCCTGGGGTGTCTCCGCGTTCCTCGCCGTTCTCGCCCTCGCACTCTTGATTTGGTTCTTGTGGAAGGGCTGGAGCTTTATCCTCGAACATGATGAGAGGACCGAGAAGGCGGACTACGAGCAGTTACTGGGCCTGCTTGACCGAGTGCAGACCGTGGCGCTCTTTGTTCTGGGTGCGATCCTGGGAGTAAGTGTCGCCGGGAGCGGCGCGGCGGCGGCAGGAGCGGCTGCCTTGAAGAACAAGCAAGAAGCGCAGCAGCAGCACGAGCTCGCCCGAAAGAATCAAGCGGTCGCCGTGAGAAATCGGAATACAACGCGATTGATGGTGACGGACATGGCACGTGCACGCGACTTAGCGACGACAATCGAGCAGCATTTCAATATGAGGTCAGCAGACGGTTCTCGGTGGGCAGATGCGTCCGGGATCCAACGCGGTACACGCCAGGGCGTCAGCTATCTGGTCGCTCCTGGTGGGGACCTAGAGATCGCCGCCAGTCCTCGCTTACCGGCAGTCGATCCCGTACTGGCTTCGCTGGCTGAACAGGCTAGTCGGCTTCGCAGCGATCTGGATCGGTGGGTGGATCATTCGTGATGCGTCATGGGATTTTGGATGGGGCTTACTGGCTGCCGAGCCGGCTAGCCTACTTTCCAGTCCCGTGATGCGCGCTGATTAGCCAGCGCACCCTGATCGACAGGCCGCCATGCGGACGATGGGCCAACGTGCCCATGTTTGGAGCAGTGCACGGTCTGCAAAGGCGGTGAACCGTCCTCCTCGATGCCATAATTGCTGGATGCGCCGTGCGTGGTTCCTGCCGCCACTGTCATTCGTGGCAGCCGCCATCGTGATTGTTCGCTGGAGGTACACCCTAATCACGGTCAGAGGCACCTCGATGCTACCCAATCTGCGGCCCGGCCAGAGGGTTCTCGTCGACCGCCGACGCCGCTCGCTTGACCTAGGCGACATCGTCTTGGTTCATTCTCCCGCCGGATTCGAGGCTTGGCGGGTTGGCGCGAGAACTGACCGCGCGGACGCGGATTGCGACTTCTTTATCAAACGGATAACTGCGACCGGGGGCGATCTAATGCCGGCTTATCTCGGTGGCGACGGCACCCTCCGCGTCCCGGATGGTCACGTCATACTTCTTGGCGACGGCCCTGGCAGTCTGGACTCACGTAGCCTGGGTGCTTGCCCCGTAGCGGCGGTTGTAGGCGTTGCTAGGCGCGTACTCGACTGACGCAGCAATGTCGAGTTGTGATGGTCCGCTGGATGCGTAGCCTTCTGCTTGTCGCTCGAACAGGTCGCGATATAGGCCATTACCGATATGCATGAGCTGGTCGTGGTTTCCCTCCTCGATGATCGCCCCGTTCTGTAGTACCGCTATGCGGTGACAAGACCTGACGGTTGAGAGGCGGTGCGATATGCACAGGACTGACTGCCCAGCTCGGTACTGTGTTAACGCTGCCTGAAGCTCCGATTCCGCGCGGGGATCCAGCCCGGAGGTTGGCTCATCCAAGACCAACAGCGGCCGGTCGACTCTCATCATGGCCCGTGCAATGGCGAGTCGCTGCCATTGGCCGCCGGAGAGCAAGGCGGCGGCCTCATCGTCGCCGTCTTCGGGGAGAAACGCCCGACTGAGCAGCGTCTCGTAACCAGCGGGTAGCTGGGTGATGAACTCATCAGCACCGGCCTGGCGTGCGGCCCTTCGCACGGTCGTCTGCTCCGCCGCCCTCTCCAGGTCGCCGATGGAGATGTTCTCGATGCAGGTGAGTTCGTAACTCATATAGTCCTGGAAGATGGCTGCTATCTGCCGGCGATAGTCCGCTGGATCGAGGCTTCTGAGGTCTCGGCCGTTCCAATATATCTCGCCCTTCACTGGGTCGTAGAATCGGCAGAGCAGCTTCACGATGGTCGATTTTCCTGCGCCGTTGAGGCCCACTAGCCCGAGCGTCTGGTTGGGCGGCAACAGGAAACTCACTCCGCCCACCACCCACGGCCCACTGGGGCTGTACCGGAACCACACATCACGAAATTCCACGCCTTGGGCGCATGTGACAGTGTCGCTCGTCTTCTGCGGTTGATTGTCGAGGATCTTCAGATCAGGTTTACGTGATAGGACGCCAAGGAAGCTGTCGTAAAGGAGAGCGGCCTGTCGAGCGTGCACCAGGTGGCTGACTAAGCCCACCATCCCGAGCTGGGCACCACCAATGCTGGCTAGATAGAGCGTGACATCACCGACTCGTAGTTCCCCGGCTACCGCTCGCCGCATCAGTACAACTGTCACCAGAGCGGAGGCGCCAATAGCAACTAACGATGCAAGGCTTTGACCTAAGACAACTCGCCTCTCGTACGTTCTTTCGTCGCGGTTTACAGCACCTAGCTCCTTCAACATGCGCCCTCGGAAGAAATCGCCCAGTCCGAACAACCGAATTTCTTTTATGGCTTGAATATCGGTCATTAGGGAACTGTAAAACATGCTCATCCTGATGCGTGCTGTGTTCTTCCACATCAAGGCAACTTGTCGTCGGCTCTCACGCGAGCTTAGAAACATTAGAGGTACAGCTCCAATGATGACGAACAGCGCCATCCAAGGGTCGAACGCGATCAAGATCGCGATAAAAGATACTGCCGTTATCGCGGTCCGACCGAGTTCAGTCAGTGACGACACCAGTTGAATCGGGGCGGTTTGACACGCCTCCTGAGCCATCTGTAGATGGTCCCTGAATGCGGGGGACTCAAACGCCGTCAGGCCTTGTAGGCGATTGAGGCTGGAGTAGAGGGCACTTGTGTTGTGCAGGCTGACAGTCCTAGCGAGGTCTCCCTGCAGCATTCGCAGCGCGAGTGGCAACACACCGGTTAGCAGACTAACCGCTAGCAACCCGGCGACAATGAGCCAAAACTCATCGGGAAGGGCTGAGCCTGTCAACCCGTTGAGCAACCGCTGGAGCAACCAGGCGGACACCGGGCCTAGCAGACCGGTGAGGAGGGTGACTGTCACGATGCCCGCCAGGCTGGACATGGCGACCGACCAGGCATCCCTGAGCGCCCCGCTGACCCCTCGGAGTTCAGACCTGAAATTGCTCGCCCGCTGACGAGCGTCGGCGTCACTCATGGTCTTCGGGGACCAGGGACTTTGCCCCGGACTCCCCGAGGCCAGAGCCAACAACCTGGCCCCTGGCAAAGAGTGTGAACGTGGGGAACAGGTCGACCCGGCAAGCTGACGCCAGGAGGTCGGCGTCTGGACCGGCCACGGTTGGTATGCCGGCGGATACCAGTTGAGTAATCAGCCCCTCGGCCGCTTGCCGGTTCCCCGCAACGACTCCGAGCAGGCGGGCGTTGAGGGATTCGGCGCCGGCCAGAGCCCTCACCGCGCCGCGACATCCCGGGCAGTTTGCGACGAAGAACCCCACGAGCAGTCGATCCGTGGCAACCATGTCTTGAGTGATGGCTGTCCCGTCGACAGCGGTTACGTGCAGCACCGGGAAAGCCTCTCCCGGCTGCAGACCGATGGCATCATCGAGGAGATCTTGGGGGGGCTGCTCGGCGTAAGCCGGGTGTCGCCTCACTTCACGAGCGAGAGAGAGTGTCAGAGCGAGCGTCGTGAGACTTATAGCAGCAATGACGGCGACAGCAACGGCGAGGACGAGCACGACAGAAACCTTTCGACACAGTTGCGGAGGCGCGGCGTCGACAAGCGGGACGTCACCCGGTAAGCAACGCCAGTCCAGCGATGCCGACAAGGAAGAGATTTCTGACGATGATCGCAGGGCCCACCGGAGTTGTGCCATGCCTCCCGAAGCAGGCGCAGGAAGCACTTTCGCCACGAGCGATCGCAAAGATGACGACGACCGTGAAACTTGTCATCAGACCGATGAAGGCAATTGGCCCAACGGATGCCGCCGGATAACGGGAAATCAACAGGATCGCGACTATGGGTTCTGTGCATAACACTGCAACTGCTGCCAGATCAGCCCACCTCGCTGGCAGACGCGTCAAACGCTGGACGCTACTCCTAAATTGAGTCCAACCGGCCGTCCTCAGCTTTGAGAGGCCAGCGAACACCAGCACCAGCGCGAGTACCCAGTGCAGAATGACACTGACGGCACTCGCACTGGCTTCCAACTGCAAGTCAGGCCTGCCTAGCGCCCACGTGTTAGCAGTCGCCGATGACTATCCACGCGTCACAGGTGAAGTTGCACTGTGGCGTCGTGTAGCAACGCCTGCGGTACCTGTGACCGAAGTTGTCGCAGCGATATTGGTACACGGGGTCAGGAGCGCAACCTGCGGCTGCTTCCGCCTTCGGCAGAATGAATGCGAGCGTGCGAACCGTTCTGCGGAGTCGGTTCTTGTCCATCTGATCCTCCACCTCTAGTAGAACACTAGTCTTCCAAGAGGACGACACCCGTCGTCGACACTTGACGCCGCCAGGCTAGTCTCTGTCAAGCGGAAGAGTCAATACTGTTGACACCGGTTCCAAGAGAAGCGGCCCGCAGTCAGGAGGGGGCAATGTTGCTTGGTTGGGCACGCGTCCGCGCCCAGTGGGCTCGGTCACTCGCGATGGGGCTGAGTGTGGTTCTGGCGGTGACGTCGTTTCTGGTACTGACCGCGAGTGCGACTACGTCAAAGCTTCAAACGACTGGAACGGTGGATGCCAACTTCCGCTCCTCGTACGACATCCTGGTTCGCCCTACGGGCAGCCAGACCACGTTGGAGGCACGCAGCGGCGTCGTGCGGCCAAACTATCTGTCGGGGATCTACGGCGGCATCACGGAGGTTCAGCTGAGAGCAGTGAAGGGCGTGATCGGGGTGGAGGTGGCGGCGCCGATCGCGATGATCGGGCAGGTGCTCGAGACAATCCAGGTCCCGGTTGACGTCACGAAGTATGTCGGCCACGACGGGAGGCGGCTGCTCCGCTTTCAGACGACGTACACCAGCCGTAATGGGCTGGCGTCGGTTGTCGGCCAGTCCGGGTACGTCTACGTCACGGACAATGCTCTTGAGGCGACACCGCCGTTCGGTGATGGGCCGTATGGTCCGGCGGAGACCCGTCCCGACGGCAAGCAGGTTTTGGTCTGCCCGCAGTCGTTCAGCGAGCCGCCGGCCTCCTCGCCGTTCGCGGCTCGCCAGCAATGGACGAGCCTGTGCTGGTCGCGTTTCTCGGGCCTCCATGGGGAGGAGTGGTCCTCGTTGGGTGAGGGGCGGTTCGCGGCGTTGATTCAGTGGTCGTTCCCGGTGACGATGGCGGCCATCGACCCAAAGGCCGAAGCTGAGCTGGCGGGAGTCGACAAGGCGATCGTCGAGGGCCGTTACCTTAAACCCTCGGACGGGCCGGTGAGCGACGATTTGCAAGGCGTGGCGGTGCCGGTGATCGCCACCTCGAGGCAGCTTGTCGATGAGCAGGCCCGTGTCAGGTTCGAGGCGCTGCCCCGTTCGTACGCTGGAGATCTGGCGCGGGGGATGACGAAGGACCAGGCGCGCAGGGCTATGACCGGGGCGCCTGGGCGAACTGTCGGAACGGCCACGGTGACCGCGGCGCAGGCGTACCGGGAATGGCGCTACGAACTCCGTGTCGGTGGACCTGAGTACATCGACACGTATTGGACCGCAGGACCCGTCGACTACCACCGTAAGGATAATGGCGACCTTGCTCCGAGGGCGGTGTCTAATCCGGCAGCGGTGTGGCAGTCAGCGCTTCGCAGCGGCGGGTATGTCCAGGTTCCTGCGGACGCCGCCGACACCTCTTTTCGGCGGCTGTCCCGGCGCCTTGGGGTGTCGGAGGGAGCGGCGTTCGAGCTGCCGTATCTCGACGTGGTCGGCAACTTCGATCCGACTCGGCTGACAGGTTTTTCGGCTCTGTCGGAGGTGCCACTGGAGACCTACCGCGCCCCCGAGGTGACTGCCGCTGACGAGTCGACCCGCGAGCTGTTGGGAGACCAGCCGCTGCTGCCAGACCTGAACCCAGCCGGGTACCTCCAGGCGCCGCCGCTGATGTTGACAACCCTGGCGTCGCTGCCCGCGTTCAGCAATGAAGCGATCTTCCAGTCACAGGGAACGCCTCGTACAGCAACGTCGGCGGCAGCGCCTATCAGCGTGATCCGGGTTCGGGTCGCTGGGGTCGCCGGCACCGACCCGGCCAGCCGTGAGCGCATTCGACTGGTCGCAGAGCAGATCACGAAGGTGACCGGCCTGGACGTCGACATCACTATCGGCTCATCACCGACTCCGACCGTCGTGGCGCTGCCAGCGAGCGCACACGGGGCACCGGCATTGCGGGTGACTGAGAACTGGGTCAAGAAGGGGGTCGCCGCAGCGCTCATCACTGCCATAGACCGCAAGAGCGCGATCCTCTTTCTGTTGATCTTGCTGTCATGCGGTTTGGTCGTGGCCAACGCGGCGAACGCCTCCATTCGCGCCCGCCGTACCGAACTCGGCATCCTCGCCTGCCTGGGCTGGCGGGCCACCACTCTGTACCGGTCGGTCTTCGCCGAACTATTGCTGATAGGGCTCCTTGCAGGACTGGCCGGTGCAGCTTTGGCCATCCCGGTGAGCGCGGTCGTGGGGACGCAGATCAGCGTGGGCAGAGCAGTACTGGCGTTGCCGGCCGCTCTAATCCTCGTTCTCCTTGCTGGCGCAGTTCCTGCCTGGCGTGCCGCCCGCGCCGACCCGGGAGACGCCGTCACGCCAGCGGTAACGGCAGTTCACCGTGGCATGCGGTTGCGGGGGGTGAGAAGCATGGTCGCGGCGTCCGTGGTCCGAACACCGGTTCGGGCGGTCGCCGGAGCCGCCAGTCTCGCCCTAGGTGTTGGCGCCTTGACGATTCTGCTGAGCGTAGTCTTCGTCTTCAATGGCGCCGTTGTGGGTACTTTGCTCGGTGATGCCGTCGCAGTGCAAGTGCGTACTCCCGACATCGTTGCGGCAGGGTTCATGACACTGCTCGGGCTTGTCGCGCTAGCTGACATCCTGTACCTCGACATCCGGGAACAGGCTCCGCACTACGCCTCATTGCAGGCGTCCGGATGGCGCGACTCGGCGCTCTTGCGGCTGGTCTTGGGGCAGGCTGCGGTGATCGCGAGTCTAGGCTCCCTGCTCGGAGCTGGGCTCGGGCTCGCCGTGGTGGCCGCCACTGCAACAGTCACCTCCGCCACAGTCGTCGTTGCCCTCGCTGTTGCTCTCGGCGGAGTGATCCTCGCGTGCCTCACCGCCGTGTTGCCGGCTAGCCGACTGTGGCGGCTCCCCACCGCTTCAGTCCTGGCGCAGGAGTAGATGTGACGGCTCGGCATGTACGCGATCCCGGCAACCAGGCCGCCCCCCAAGGTTATCGGGTTGAGCTCAGGGAGGTCCGTAAGACGTACCGTCTCGGCGACGGCAGCCAGTTGGTGGCTGCAGACAGCGTCACTCTCACCATCGACGCGGGTCGAACAACCGCTCTGGTCGGCGCCTCCGGCTCAGGCAAGTCCACCCTGCTGCACCTCGTCGGGGCTATCAACCGGGCCGACAGCGGCACCGTCACTGTGGGCGGACAACAGATCACCGGTCTCAGTCGGCGCGCCTTGGCCGACTACCGATCGAGAGTGGGCTTCGTGTTCCAGCAGTTTCACCTGCTGCCTGCCTTCACCGCTATCGACAACGTCGTCGCGCCACTTGTCTCCCGCAGGGTCTCCTTCGACAAAAGGCGACGGGCCCAAGACCTCCTTGACGCGGTCGGTCTCGCCGACCGCGAGACGGCCCTACCGGCTCAGCTGTCCGGTGGGCAGCAGCAACGCGTGGCCATCGCCCGTGCCCTCATCAACAACCCTGGCCTTCTGCTAGCCGACGAACCCACGGGAAACCTCGACTCCAAAACCGCCGAAGACATCATTAGCCTGCTCGCTGACCTGCAACGAGACCGGGGAACCACCGTCATCATCGCCACCCACGACACCGTTCTCGCTGCACGGTGTGACCGACTTATCCGCCTCCACGACGGACGACCCTGTCCTGAGTCTTGACCTTCCGGATTTGCTCGTCGCCGTGTCGTTTTGCGGAAGGCGCTGAGACAGAACGGAAACACGGCGGCCAGCCAGGTGGATCAGGATGAGAGGAGTGGCAGGAAAAATGGTGATCGATGACCTGAGTGCGGGTCTGCGGTGCCACGACGTGCACTCCGGTCTGCGGAACGTCGACCCGCACAGCGCAACGATCACCCCGCTCGCGGACACGCGCATCGTCGGGATGGCGGCGGGGGTCGCGGGCCTGATCCGCGGGCAGGACGTCATCAAGAACGCTGACGCATTGAGGTCGATCGCCGCCGATCAACTCGACGTTAGCCCGTACGCGTTCGCCTCGGTCATCCGGCTACTGGAGGATGTCGGCTTCGTGACGACGGTCACCAACGGACACCGGATCGAATCTCTGACGGAAAACATTCCCTACCATCAGGTGCTGTTCGACCAGCTGGGCGAAGCATGGCGGGCCAACAGACCCAGCCAGGTGGAGGAGGAGATGGTCGCACTGGTTGACCGCCTGGCTAAGTCGCCGGTGCCGGCGGAGGAGCTGGAGGATGAGCTCGGGCTCGACCGTGCCGACATCCCACGGCTGCTTGAGGTCGGCAAGGCATCCGACCTAGTCAAGAGCATCGCGGTGATCGACGGCGAAGTGCTCTACTCCCCATTCTTCGGGTTCGAGAACCCTGAACTGCTCGCGGAACTGCTTGAGGAGCACGGCTCCGCCCGCTTCGGCGAGGAGTTGGCCGCGATTCGCGAGCATCAGGGTCTCCCGCTCGATGAGAAGACCTACCCGGCGCTTGCCGACGCGGTCGCCCGCGGGTTCGTTCTTGCGCCATCGGTGACACGCCCCGACAAGGTTGAGCAGCCATTTTTGTCGGTGCCATACCTTCCCGACAGAAGTCTCCTCACCGTGCGCAAGGCCGTCTTGGAGAAGTCCCTGGCCGTGCTGGCATGCGTCCGGTGTGGCCAACATTATGGAGGAGCCACCAGCACCCGGGAGCCGGTCCGCGTGCTCAACGCACTGCTTGACCCCAGCCGGGGCCATCAGATAAGCCCACACAGTTCCCACCAGCGCCAATACCAACTGCTCTACCGCATGCAGGTCGTCGACTTCGTGCCCTCTGGCAGCTGGGTCTCCCCCAAGCTTATCGTCACCGATGACAACCTCGAAGCGGTCCGCATCGCGCGTGACCTGATGTCTTTCGGTGAGCCGATGGAGGACAGGGGCGTCGACGACGCCGCCAAGAGGCTCCTTTCCCTCGACTCGCCGTACCAGGCGCCGATGCAGACCGTGCACAGGCGTCGCAACCGAAAGTCGCTGAGCGATAAGGAGTACGCGACCATGATGGCGAATGCGATGGGCCGGGCGGCGTTGTGAGGTACCAATCATGAGCGAACTCGACCTCGGGCTAAAGGTAGCCTCCCGTCGCCTCATGTGGCGTATGGGTTTCAGCACCCGCGTTGACGTGCCTCTGCGCACGACCGTTCCGCGTCAAGGATCAGGCCGAGAACGGCACGAGACCTTTACCGACCTCGATGTACTTGGTTTCACAATGGTCTCCGGGTTTGCCGTCCGGGCCATCATCGCCGACTGCAAGACATCACAGCGAGGCTCGACCGAGCGCATGTTTTGGATCCGCGGTGTAGCTGACTTCTTCGCGGCCGATGACGCCTGGATGGTCCGCTCAAGCGCCGTCACAGGCGCGTCCCGACAGTTGTCGGCACGGCTAGGAATCTCGGTGCTCGAGCCAGCCGACTTGGCCGCACTGGAGGGCTATCACCCCAGCGATCTGACTCTTAATTCAGGACCACTTGGCATCCTGTTCGATCAGGAAACGGTTAGCGCACACATGAAGGGCCTGACGAGCCAGGATAAGAAGTTGGATGCTCTTGTCGAGTACCGCCAGTTTGACTACTGGGCCTACGAGGAATTTCGCAACCTCATGCAGGTGCCTGCCCATCTGACCGGGGTTGGCCAGATCCTCGACCCGTCCCAGCCCGCTCATCGCGCACTCTTCTACGACTGTGCATGGCTCTATACGTTGTCACTCGCGAGGGCAGCCAGCCATGTAAGGGCTGTCCACGCCACCGACGTGGACACCTCGCTCCAGGCTTACCTTTTCGGCGGTCACGACGGCCTCCTAGAGAAACAGCGCCTGGCGAAAGTATTGTCTCGGCTCGCTCCCGCCGGCGCTACGTCGAGGGCCGACGCAGCCGACGGCGTCCTCCCGCCCTGGTACCCCCAACTGCTGGAGCTGCTGACGCGTCACCTGCGGCGTCCGCACTCAGTGAACGCGCAGTTGCGATTCCTAGAGTGGCTGTCCGAAGCGCAGCAGGCGAAGGTAACCACAACCGTGGACCAGGCCTTCGGAAACAACTGTGATGACCTCGCTGCAAAGCTGGCAGCCGACACGTGTGGGTTCCTGATCACGGCGTGCGGCCTAGACCGGCAGTTCCGCGTGCTTGCACGGGCTGCCCTGAACCAGCCCCAGGGCCAGTCGACGAACACGCACGAAATGCCCCGAGCCGATGCGCTCGACCCGGTTGGTGCGATTCCCCAGGGCGAGGGCGTGTCGATGTCCGATGAGGGAGAGCCAGAGAGCAAGGCGGCACCAGGCGATCCGCAGCTTCCGTTGCCGCCGGGCTGACTGGCGATCTTCCTCGCCGATCCGTGACACGACGAACTGGCAGCGGTAGTTTCGTCGAATCAATGGAGCCGGTCGACTTCCAGATCATCGTAGGGGTGCCGGCGGCACGCCGCGATCATGCTGCTGATAGGCGACAAGAGTGTCGGCCAGCGCACCGTCACGGTGGTCTGCTCTCGGTCGACGACATGCACGAATCCGCGTGGGAGGGATGGCTGAAGCTGGGTCGGTCCTCGCCTCGTTTGGCTTGATGCCTCACTATTGACCAGTGGACGCGCAAGAAGTGGAACTGCTAGCCAAAATCGACCCGTCGCTCCTCGGTCAGCGTCTGCACACGCTTCGTATGGCGAAGGGCTTCACGCAGGCGCAGCTGGCCGAGCCAGGGGCTTCTGTCGCGTATGTTTCGAGGATCGAGGCTGGTCATCGTCGCCCCAGCCCGCAGATGCTAGAGCAACTCGCTCAACGGTTGGAAACCACCCCCCGCAACGTGCTGCTCGGGGTCAGCAGCAATGACATGAACGAGACCAGACTAACGCTCGCCTATGCTGAGCTTGCTCTGGAATCCGGTGAGTCTGATGAAGCAGAGGGCCAAGCTGCACTGGTGCTTGAGCGTTTAGGCGACCGTAGCTCTCTTCCGGAGGCCTATGACCGTGCTCAATATCTTCATGCTCGCGCGTTGGAAAGCCGGGGACGTCTCGAGGATGCGATCCTCGAACTCGAGGATGCAGTTCAGCGTATGGAGCGGGACCTGCTCTGGATCCAAGCGAACATCGCGTTGAGCAGATGTCACCGCGAGACGGGTGACTTCTCCCGAGCGATCGACGTCGGCGAAGCAGTGCTCGCCGACTTGAAGGACAAGGGGCTCGGCGCCTGCGACGAGACAGTTCAGATGGTCGTCACCACGGCGGCAGCGTACTTCGAGAGGGGCGATGTGGGCTATGCCGTGCGGTTATGCCAACAAGCAATCACAAGCGCTGAGGAACTCGGGTCACCGACAGCACGGGCGTCGGCCTATTGGAACGCAAGCATGATGGAAGCGGAACAAGGATTCTTCGACAGAGCGATTCCGCTTGCCCAAAAGGCGCTCGCTCTCATGGGCGAGGTGCAGGACGGGAGGAATCTCGCGCGTCTTCGATCCCAACTCGGCATCATGCTTCTGCGGACTGATTCACCCGACGTAGTAGCGGCCGAACACCTCCTTGCGGAGGCAAACATCCAGTTCGAGTCATCGAGCGCAAGTCCCATAGATTTGGCCAGGAACGAAGTCGCATTGGCCCTGGCGCTCTTTATGTCTGGCGGGCTGCGAGAGGCCAGGGCGCTCGCCAACAAGGCCTACCTAGGTATGAGTGGTGTGGCGCCTCTGGTCGCAGCCGACGCGAGGGTGCTCGAAGGCCGGATCTCTGCGGAAGTAGGCGACGTCATCGAGGCTCAGGAAACATATCGCGAGGCGATTCTCATGCTGACGAGTGCCGGTGCTGACCGAACGGCTGCTCAGCTGTGGTTCGAACTCGGCGGCTTGCTCGAAGACGTCGGCGACATCGATGCGTCACGGGAGGCATACAAACGGGCAGCAGCCTCCGCAGGACTTCGCGCCCGGACGCAGGCAGTAGCGCACCGGGCGCAGTAGCGAGGCGTACGGCTCCCACTACTGCGCCCTCGGCCTTATATCAACAGCACCAGTGCCCACCATCGGCGATGAGGTGTTCGGACCTCTCCGGTCCCGAGTGCGTGTCAGGCATACCTGACATCGAGGAGGCGGCCAGGCACAGCGCTAGCGCCCCGACCGCTCGTCTGAACTTGTTACCCATTTTGACTCCCTTCAGCGACCGAGCGTCGCTTGACAAGGGCAGTCAAGTCTAGTCAAAGGTGTCTTGACTAGGGGTTGGGCAGATGAAAGGGAGGTTGGGCTGCGCTCTCTACCGTCTGGTGCGATCAGCAGGCCGGACCAGAACCAAAGAACGCAGGGGGAGTTCTGCGGTCAGCGGGCGGCAACTCTTGATTCGGCAAGGCAGCGGCTTGACATGCGGAGGTCAAACGGAGAGGTCTGCAGCCAGGTGGCTTGTCAATGCCCGTTCGTGGTCACCGCTGGTGCCAACAGAGGTCCCCACTCTTCGTGGTAGTTCAGGTGGTCGTGATCTTGGTTCCTCCCTGCCTCGGGCTCCTTCATCCGGTAGGAGTCGCCGTCGGTGATGACCTGTGGCAGTGGTCTTTCCGGGCGATCATGCTGACGGCGGTGTCGTGTTCGGGCAAGAGCGTCCCCTAGGACTCGGAGGGCCAGTGGGATCCCATGCCGAGGGAGCGGCGTTCGTAGGATGCGGCGACGAACCGGAGCAGCTGAGCTCCGGTGTCGTCGAGCGGTGGGAAGCCGAGCTCGTCAATGATGACGGCATCGTCGCGGAGCAGGATGTCGATCACACGCCCGACGGAGTTGTCGGCCAGGCCGCGGTAGGGCGTTTCGACGAGGTCGGCGGCGGTGAAATAGGAGACCCGTTGCCCGGCTTCCGACCGCCGGCGATGCCAAGGGCGACGAGCGTGTTGCTCATGCCGGTGCCCGCCCCTGCCCCGGTCATCCAGATGTTCTCCTGCCGCGCACCCATGCCAGCGAGCTCAGGTAGTCGAACGTCGCCCTAGGGGATGGAGGACGCGGGGAGGTCAAACCCCTTTAGGGTGCTGTTGACCCAAGGTAAGGACCCGCCTCCGGCAGGCAGCGTCCTGGGACTAGCCGCCGACGACCGTTCCATCCTCGCCACGTGTTCGGTGCCGTGCGCGGCCTGCTGCTCGGGGCTCGCTTCACGGTCTCGTGGGTGGTCCCGCGATCGCGGCCGCCCCCATAACTGCTACATCTCGATAGGCGGCAATAACGTTCATTCGTTCCCTCGCGTTCTTCAATGGAGTCCCCTGCGTGGTGAAGTGGCTGGTTCGCACTGCCACCGTCACGACGCAGGACCTGTGACAGCGCATCCGACACGACGAACGAAGAGTAGGCACCTTCAGTTGGCCCTGAAAGAGTCCCCTGGTGGCCAAGCCGAGTCCCCGGTTTTGGCCACGGACATGGTTTGCACACCGTAGTGTCGCGCGTGAGGGAACCACTCGTACGTCCTCTGCGTCTTACTGACACAAGGGCTACCAGAGAGAACCGACATGAGAAACGCTAGGACAAAAGTGACCGCCTTGGGACTGGGTGTGTGTCTGGGCGGGATGGCTTCTGCATGCTCCTCGGCCGCACCGGTATCTGACCGAGCCGTAGTAGTCTCGCAGCAGCATCCCATCGGATGCAAGGTTGACTCCCAAGCAGGTGCGTCCGATTCGTGGATAGCAGACGAAGCCTCGCAGACCGCCAAAGCCGCCATTGATAAGCGCTTGCGGGAGCGGTTTGAAGAGAACACCAAGGTCAACAGGTACGTCACCTTGTCCAACGGACTTATAGGCGTCGCGCTGGATCATCAGGCAATGCAAGTGGTTGTCGTGGTGGACCCAGAACGTGTCAACGTAGCGGAGCTCCAGAGGGAACTAGATCAAGCCGCTCATCCAGGCGATCAGCCCGACCCATCGGAAATCTCGGTCCGGGTGCAGTCAGGCTGTCACCCCGTAGCAGACTTGATTGATGCGGGGCAGGTTATCGATTCTCGCACCTGGCATCCAAGGGCCGAGTCGACCGGCTACTCGGCAGGCCTGGACCCGCACGACTCCACGTATCACGTAAGTATTGAAGGGGGACGTAAGGATGTTGGCGAGGCCCTCGTCAAGAGACTGGGCAGCCTTGTAACAGTCACTCACAGCAGTGGTGGTCCCGTTCGTGACGTTGTCAAGCCTTAGTTTAGATAGCGAATCTGTGCTAAAGAGTGAAAGATCTATTGTTTCAGGGTACCGGAGCCGTATGCACGTAGAAGCCCTCGCCACGCGTTCTGCGCAGGGACGGCTGGCGTTACCCTTCCTCGGGGTCGGGAAAGTAGATGAGGATCAGTCGCGTTGCCGATGGAGCATGCTCACACCGCTCATGGCGAGGGCAGCGTTCGCCAATAACTATTATGCTGATGGCATTCGACCAATCACGCACGATGGACGCCGCCGAAGAGCGCGAGCGCGTAGACCTGCCGGAACGTTACGTCGTGAAGCCGGGAGACTGCGCCTCATGAGTATCCCGGTGAACTAGTAATACTCACAACGGAATCGCGATGAACTCAGGACGCCCAAGAAAGGAGTAGGCGTGCCGAGCCCATCGAATCTATACTCGCGTTACAATGCAACAAGATGCATACGAAAGTCGACACGGAACAACGTGAGGTGACCATAAGCGGTACCAAGAAAACCAGAAGCGCGGTGCGTAACGCCATCACCGGGCGGTTCCTGCCCAAGAGAGCGGCCAAGCAACGCCCCAAGACAACGGTGACAGAAAGAATTCGAATCGGTCGTCGGCGTAAGCAACATTAGTTTTGACCACCCCCCAAGAGTGTTGTCTGCACAGTCGGGGCGTGGGCTCAGATCGCGCGGCGCTTCGGCCTCGAGCGTGCAGGTTTCGGACTTGTCACTCCGTCCGCTAATACTCGACTGTCAAACCTGCGTGCCGGACAGGCGAGCTCAGGTGAGACGTATACCGCCGTCATTGACGTGCTGCTACTGACCGCGTGAGGAACCGGCTGTCTCGGGGGGGGACCAGTCCAGGGAACGCTGACCATCGGCGGTGTCGGCGGCGCTCGAAAACTGGACAGTTTCGGCGGTGAAAAGTGGACACTCGACGATTGGAGTGTGATCACTTTGGAGGACTGGGCGCTGATCAGGAGGCTCGCTGCGGATGGCGTGCCGAAGGC
>JAABUN010003957.1_pt1 | contig 21381 bp, 24 predicted proteins | sample 5559311 | NCBI WGS metagenome assembly JAABUN01 (sample SAMN10711877, study PRJNA513370) | rock metagenome | isolation source: Antarctica rocks | place: Antarctica: Victoria Land, Siegfried Peak sud
GTCGCCAGCACGTCGTATTCGCCGGGGCGCGTCAAAATTTGCTGCAACATAGCGTCGGCGATCACGTCCTTGACGGTGATGGTTTTGCCTGTGTTGGGATTGTCGAACGTCAGCCAGGGGCCACCGTCGAGTTCGGTGGCACCAAATTCGGCTTTGGCGAGCGCGTACCCCCAGTCTCTAAAAGCACCTTCGGTAAACTTCATGATGTTGCCCTTGTGAACGAGCGTGACCGAGGCGCGGTCATTGGCGATAGTGTAGTGCACCGCAGCGCGCACAAGCCGCTCGGTACCTTCTCTCGAGACGGGTTTGATCCCGATACCCGACGTTTCGGGAAAGCGAATCTTTTCGTAAGACTCCGGGAACGACTCCTTGAACAGTCGCAGAAACGTCTTCACCTCGTCCGAACCCTCGCGGTACTCGATACCCGCGTAGATGTCTTCGGTGTTTTCCCGGAAGATCGTCATATCGACCTGTTCGGGATGTTTGACTGGGCTCGGTACGCCGTTAAAGTACTGCACCGGGCGCAGGCAGGCGTAGAGGTCCAAACGTTGCCGGAGCGCTACGTTGATCGAGCGGATGCCGCCGCCGACGGGCGTCGTCAGCGGGCCTTTGATACCGACCAGATATTCCGAGAGCGCGTCTACGGTCTCGTCGGGGAGCCACACGACCTCGCCATACACTTCGTTGGCTTTGTCGCCCGCGTAGACCTCCATCCAGGCGATCTCACGCTCGCCGCCGTAGGCTTTGCGGACCGCTTCGTCGAGCACGCGTACGCTCGCCGCCCAGATGTCCGGACCGGTGCCGTCGCCTTCAATAAAGGCCACTACGGGTTTGTCGGAAACCTGAAGCTTACCATCTTGAATGGTGATAGCGTCGCCTTCAGGCACTTTGATCTTTTGATAATGCGTACTCATGAGGTCTCTTTTCCGTCCCCGCAAAAGGTAGGGACCATTCTATTAGGCTTTTCGGTATCCTGCCACAACTTGACTTATGCAAAGTCTAACATAGGGCCGGAGCGCAATCTTCAGCGTCCAAGTACTCTCTTTGTTACCATCAAGTGTGTCGTATTCAGACAAGTCTTACCCCAGCCAGATCACCGTAACCGAAGCTTTGAAAAAGCTGAGGGAGCAAGCCGTGAGGCTCGAGAGCCAGAGGGTACCCCTCGTGAAGGCGTTGGGCCGCACCCTGGCCCAAGACCTGCGGAGCCCGGTCGACCATCCGAGCGTGGATAATTCGGCGCTCGACGGTTACGCCTGTCGCGCCGCCGATACCGTGGGCGCAACCCGCGAGACCCCGGTGACGTTACGGGTGATCGGGGACGTTCCGGCGGGCAGTATGTTCGCCGGTGAAGTGGGCGTGGGCGAAACGGTCAGCATTTATACCGGCGCGCCCATCCCGCGCGGTGCCGACGCGATTATCGGCGTGGAGTTTACACAGACGTCCGACGCCGGTGTCGAGCTCAGCAAACCGGCGAGTCCAGGCGATATTCGGCCCAGAGCACAAGATTTGCAGACTGGTGAGGTCTATCTAGAGGCGGGCCGGACGCTGACGGCGGCGGCGGTCGCGGTCGCGGCGGCGATGGGCTACGCGGCGGTACCGGTGGCCAAAAAACCCAGAGTCGGCATCTTGGCGACCGGTGACGAGATCGTCGAACCGGGAAACCCTATCAGCGACGGGCAGGTCTACAACTCGAACGCCTATGGTTTGTGCGCGCGCGTCGCGCAGGCCGGGGGTGAAGCCGTACGGCTTGAAAACGTCCGTGACGACCCGGCGTTGCTAGAGGAGAGCTTAAAAGGACTCGAGCTCGACCTGCTGCTGACCAGCGGCGGCGTTTCGATGGGGCGCTATGATTTTGTCCGCGACCTGCTCTTCGACAAGGGGACGGTGCATTTCTGGAAAGTCGCTATGAAACCGGGCGGGCCGGTGTTGTTCGGTTCATATGGCGCGCTGCCGGTGCTCGGGCTACCGGGAAATCCGGTCTCGAGCCTGGTCGTTTTCGAGCTTTTGGGCCGAGCGTTCCTAAACGCGGCGCTCGGCAGCCGCGAGACTCTCCCGTACCACACCCGAATTCCGGCGACGGCGGACACACCCTTCAGGGGTTCGGGCTTCAAGGAAACGTTTGCGCGGGCGACGCTGCGCTTTAACGCCCACGGCAGCTACGTCGCCAGCAGCACCGGCAACCAAAGTTCGGGAGTATTGCGCTCACTACTCGCCGCCGACGCGCTCGCAGTAGTGCCGCCGCATACAAACGTAGAGGTGGGCGAGAGGCTCGAGGTCATCTTGTTGTGACGCGCGGCTGAGCGCGTTCCGAGGTCTACCCGAACCTCGGGCGTTCACCGTCTCAGGCGCTGGGTAAGCCGGTCATGAACATACAAAGCAGGGCGTCCCTCTACTCACGCCGTGCCCGTCTGGCTACAAACCCTATTGACAATCCCAAAAGAAGCCTTACAATGAGTAAACACTTACTGAGTGTTTACTCATTGACCGGAGTTCAAACATGCCGCCAACTACCGAAACCCTTACGCCCCGCCAACAGCAGGCGTCCGCGACAAAAGCCCGTATCGCCGAGGCTGCCATGCGCCTTTTTGCCGAGCAGGGTTTCGCCGCCACCTCGACCAGACAGATCGCCCAGGCAGCGGGCGTATCCGAAGGGCTTATCTTCCGCTACTTTCCGACCAAGCTCGAGCTGCTGCGCACCCTTTCCGGAACACGCCGGACGCTGACAGGTGAAGTTGAAGGGCTTTTGAAAGAGGTCGGAGACCAGCCCGCGAGCGTGTGCCTGCACCGTGTCGCCGAGAGTTTCATGCGTTTGGCCCGTCTCGAGACCCACTTTCTCAATATGATGCTCGGCGAATCGCGTACTAACGACGAACTCTACGCCCTGTTCGCGCACATTGTGGGTTTTACAGCAGCTTCTCTGGCTGGTTATTTAGACACGCGCGTTAAGGCGGGAGAATTGCGGCGAAACCTGGCGACCGAGAGCGCAGCGAGAAGCTTTCTCGGTTCCCTTGTGCTGTTTTTTTTGACGCACAAACATCTGTCGGACGAAGCGTGGGCAGAGGCGTCACAAGCTTACGCCGCCGAGGTTTTAGACCTGTGGTTCAGGGGAGCTTTGAGCAATGATTGACAGCTCCCTTTTTTTCGCTGTGTTAGTGAGTGATTACTTACTAATTTCTCAAAGTTCGAGGTTTTGTGGTGCAGTCTCCTGAGTAGCAGACCGAGAAGGGAGAAAGCTATAGCCACCTAGCTTGCCCAGCGCACAGCCAATCACCCAAAGGTTTTACGAAAGGACGACAACATGAAACTTATCAACGCAGGTTTGGGACGTACCGGCACGACCTCACTCAAGGGAGCTTTAGAACACCTGGGTTTTGCCCCGGTCTATCACACGACCGACTTATTTACGAGCGCCAAAGATATGGACCTTTGGGAAGGCGCGATGGAGGGCGAGACGGTCGATTGGCGCGCTTTTTTTGCAGGCTACGAGGTCGCGGACTGGCCCGTCGGTCTTTTTTACGAAGACATCATCCGCGCCCACCCGGAAGCCAAAGTCATGCTCAGCGTACGCGACCCCGAGAGCTGGTTTGAAGGCTTTAGTGGCACGCTGAAGCAGGCGCGGAGTCTCAACCTGCCGATTCCGCAGGTCAGACGGATCAAGCGATTTTTAGAAATCTACGCTGTGAACGGTCTTTTCGAGGGCAAAGTGGACGACAAAGCGTTCATGATGGACTTTTTCGAGCGTCATGTTGGGGCGGTCAAAACGTTTGTCGGCCCTGAGAACCTGCTCGTTTACAACGTCAAAGAGGGCTGGGAACCGCTCTGTAACTTTTTAGCAGTAGACACCCCAAACGAACCTTTCCCACGCCTCAACCAGCGCGGCGGGATTAAAGAGCTGGTGACGAAGATGTTCAGCCGGTCGCAGGGGCGCTCGGTCGTCGGTAAAGCGTCGTAAGTCCGAGTTCGGTAAACCCACCCGCTAAAGGAACGGGCAGCTCAATTAAGGAGTCGATTATGGCGGGTACAGCCAACCACTTCGCGACAACGGATGTACTTATCGTCGGCGCAGGTCCGACCGGACTCACCGCCGCTACGCTTTTAGCTCGCTACAGTGTAGATTTCCGCGTCGTGGACAAAAGTGACGCAGCCGCGAAGAGGTCCAAAGCCTTGGGGGTGCAGGCGCGTACCCTCGAGCTGTGGGACAAACTCGGTATGGCGGCGGGCGCGGTTGAACGTGGACAACCCCTTAAAGCGCTCAACTTGATCACCAAGGGCTCGCTTGCAACGGGCGGCAAGACGTTTATGGCGTTAGGGCGAGACGGTAAAGATAATATCGCCCTACCACTACTTGCGTCGGTTCTACACGTTAGCGCAGCCCGGAGCCCAAGCCGAGACGCCGCCTGAGGTTGCAGCGGTGGGTGCGTAATCAGACCATAAAAGACTAGAACCCCACAGAGGAGAGAACCATGCTAGGACAACTTGTCAAAATGGTCACGAACCGTGACGGCGAAGCTAAAGGGCCGTCGCTCGACAGTATGCTCGCCCCGATGGACGCGCACCTGAAAAACTTCGATAACCTAGTCGAGCCCGCGCCCGAGTCCAGACCTCGCACCCCGTTCGACAGCGACCTGCCCAGAAGAGAGCTGTCGACCGCAAATTTGAAACCTAAACAGCTGCTCAAACTCCTGCCCGTCATGGGGCCGCTCATGTTGGGGATGCAGAAGAGCGCGCGGATGTATGACGGCAAGTTCAGGCCGTCGAAGAATGAGGCAGCACCTGAATTTATCGCTGAGCTGGAGAAGGTAGCTCGAGCGGCGGGCGCGAAGGATATTGCCTACGTCAGGGTACCCAACAATGCCATCTTCAAGGACAAAGGCATCCCGCACGAGTACGCGGTGGTCTTTACCGTCGAGATGGACAAAGAACCCATCGAAACCTCGCCGAGTTTCGAGAGCTTTTACGAGGTCGCCAAAGGCTACAAAAACCTCGCTGTCATCGGCAACAAACTCGCTACGATGATGCGCGCAGAGGGCTTTGGAGCCTATCCTGGTACGGCGCTGGGCGGCATTACCGACTACCCCCACCTCGCCGAGCTCGCAGGGCTCGGCGTCATCGGCTACCACGGGCTGCTCATTTCGCCGCGCGAGGGCGCACGCTTACGCATCAACACCATCTACACGAACATCACCAACTTACCTATCGACACCGGCAACGAACACCTGTGGGTGCGCGACTTCTGCGCGATGTGCAAAAAGTGCGTCCGAAGCTGTCCGGCAGGTGCCATTTACGACGAACCGAAACCGCGCGGGGATGGCGGGATGCAGTGCATCGACCACGGTAGCTGCCGCGACTACTTCGCGGCGAACTTCGGTTGTGCGGTCTGCCTCAAGGTCTGTCCGTTTAGTGACGCAGGTTACAAGAAGGTCAAGGCCGGTTTTAGAGGGGACGGGGACGCACCACAGTTTCGCATTCCACTCAAGACTTATCTTCCCAGAGCGACGCCATCAGCCGGAAGCTAGACCCTTCGCCCCCCTAAAAAGTGTTCCACGTGCGCGCTGATATCTACCCCGTCATCCGTCAAGCCCACCGTGCTAAACACACTTCGCATCAGCATCGGGCCTAAAAGGGCGGCGAGTTGCTGGGTTGGGTCTTCGCGTCTCAGCCGACCCTCGTCTTGATAGCGCTTCAGCATCTCGCCCAGACCTCGAGCGATCTGGTAAGGAAACTCCAACACCCCTTTGAGCTCGGGGTGGCGACCGACCTCGGTGACGTAGGTGAGCATCAGCGGGGCGCGAGCCTCGAGCAGGGTGTGGTACGCAGCCGTAACACGCAGCAGGTCGGCCTCCAGGTCGCCAGTGTAGTGAACGAGTCCTTCGCCCAGCTTCGCTACCTCACGCTGCATGGCGAGCAAAAGCAGTGCGTCTTTGCTGCCGAACTTGCGGAACAGCGTGACCTCGCCGACACCCGCTGCCTCAGCGATGAGCTTGGTGGTGGCTCCGGTGTAACCGCGCTCGGTCAAAACGGTGAGCGTGGCCTCGAGTATAGGCGCTTCATCAAGGAGTGCGGGCATAGGCTAAAGTATACAGTTGACAGCACATACTTTCAATGCTAACCTACTTGCATTGAAAGCAATCACTTTCAACAGAGAGGAGTCTGAGATGGTAGTGTCTAACCTTGCGAGTTTGGTCTGGGCGGTGGCGGGGGGCGACGGTGTAGACAGCTTCCGTGACGAGGCTGAGGCGGCGGTAGAGCAACTAGACAACCTGATCACACCGGGCGAACGCGCTGTCGTCCGCAAACAGACCTCACCACCGGGGCAGGGCGTCAACATCACGATGAAAACGATGCCGCTAACCGCCAAGCTCAATTTGCTGCCCACCGTACTCGGTACCATGAACACGGTCTCGCGTAGCGGCGCGCTGATGAAAAGTAGCGCGCCAAAACGTGCCGAAGCCGACGAGAGCGTCTGGACGTCGGTAGAAAAGGTCGCCAAAGAGCTTGGGGCGCTGGGCGTAGGTTTCGTCAGAGTAGACGACGACGAGATTTTCAAGCAGTTTAAGATTCCCTACCGAAACGCCGTCGTGTTTACGGTCGGTATGGACCGAACGAAAAGCTATCTCGAGCGCGCCCAGCTTCGACGCCTTAACCGAGGTTTTAGGTACCTACGGCTCACTCGGCAGGGTCGCCAACGCGCTCACCGAGTATCTGCGCGGCGCGGGCTACGGCGCTTACCCCGGTTTCGCTATCGGTGGGCTCGTAGATTACGTACGCGTCGCGGAGCAGGCCGGTTTGGGCGCGATTGGCTATCACGGAATGTTGATCTCACCGCAAGAGGGGACGCGTCAGCGCATCAACGTGGTTTTTACGGACATGGACATTCCCGAGCCGGTGCCCAACCCTCATGCATGGGTGCGCGAGGTCTGCGACATGTGCCAGAAGTGCGTACGAAGTTGTCCACCGGGAGCCATTTATACAGATGGCGAAGTCGATGACGTAACCGGGCGTAAGCAAACGCTTCATTACGAGAAATGTTTGGAGTATTACGGCGCGAACCAGGGCTGCGCGGTCTGTGTCAAAGTTTGCCCTTTCAGCAACGTCGGCTACGAAAGGGTCAAAGAGGGTTACGTCGACTTGAAAAAACACCGTGACCTTAACAGCAAGGCTGATTATGCAGCTTGACCCCGAACGCCCGCTACGCGTTGCCATCATCGGCGCGGGACCGGCTGGGTTTTATGCGGCGCAGGCACCTCTGAAAGGCCACGAGACGGTCGCTGTAGACCTGTTCGAGCGCCTCCCCAGCCCCTACGGACTGGTGCGCTACCTCGTCGCGCCCGACCACGACGAGGTAAAGTCTAAAGCCTACACCTTTGAGCAGATTCTAAAAAACGAACGCGTCCGCTACTTCGGTAACGTTACTTTCGGGCGTGACCTCACCCACGCAGAGGTTAGAGGGTACTACAAAGCCGTTATCTATACGGTCGGAGCGAGCGTCGATAAATCGCTGGGGATCCCCGGTGAAGACCTATACGGCAGCATGTCGGCGACCGAGTTCGTCGCTTGGTATAACGCTCATCCCGACCACGCTAGTCTAAATCCACCGCTGGACACGGAGCATGTCGCCGTCGTCGGGATGGGTAACGTGGCGCTCGACGTGACGCGGGCGCTTCTAAAAGACCCGGACGAGCTGGCTAGAACCGACATGGCCGACTACGCGGTCGAAGGGTTGCGGCGCTCACGCGTAACCGAAGTGCATATCCTGGGGCGGCGCGGGCCTTCGCAAGCGAGCTTTACGCCTAAAGAGCTGCGTGAAGTCGCCGAACTACCGGGGGTCGAGGTTATCGTGGACCCCGCCGACGTCGCAGCCGACAGAGTGGGAACGCTCAGCGACGAAATAGCGGCGAAGAAAGCGGCTCGCAATCTGGAACTGTTCACAGATTTTGCTGAACGCAAACACTCGGCAAAAAAGAACAGGGGCAAACGCGTTCATGTTCACTTTTTCGTCTCGCCGGTGGCGGTATTGGGCGACGGGCGGGTACAAGTACTTAGGCTAGAGCGCAACCGGCTCGAGGGTCAGCGGCTGTCCACCGTCGGTACGGGCGCGTTCAGCAAGCTGGAAACGGGTCTGCTGCTGCGTTCGGTAGGCTACCGGAGTAAAGGGCTACCCGGCGCGCCGTTCGACGAGAAGCGCGGGGTCATTCCGAACGTGGGTGGACGGGTAACGACCCTGGACGGTGAGGTTTTACCAGGCGAGTACACCTCGGGTTGGGTGCGGCGCGGGGCAAGCGGCGTCATCGGGACCAACAAGATAGACGCTGAGGAAACGGTGCGGCGTCTGCTCGAGGACCTGCCCGGCCTGAAGCTGCCAGACCGCAAAGTCCAAGACGTTGACGCGCTGCTCGAGGCTAAAGGCGTCCGTTTCGTAGATCGGCACGATTGGCAGCGTATCGGGAACGCCGAACGCAGAAACGGCAGTCGCCAGCACCGCCGGAGCCTGAAGTTTGCCAGTGTCGAGGCGATGTTAGCGGTACTGGGGCCGCCGGGGAGCTTACCGAGCCAGTAGCTTTTGAGCGACCTCCAACACATCTTTACCCACCACGTCCGGGGACGGCGAGAGCGGGTCGAGCCCCTTGCCCGGACGCGCCACGAACGCCCCCTTGCACCCTGCACACAGCGCCCCGGCGACGTCCCAGCCGTGCGCCGCGACGAGCCTCAAGCTCGAGACCGGAACGCCGAGTTCAGTGGCGGCGTGCTGATACGGTTCGGCGGCGGGTTTAAGACGCCCGACCGTATCGGCGGACAAAATACGCTCGAAAAACCCGGTCAGTCCGGCGTGCTCCAATTGCGCCTCGGCAACGTCCATCGCCGAGTTGGTCAAGGTAGCCATCCTTACCCCCGCGTCTTGTAGTAGAGACAGCCCTTCAATCACGTCCGGGTGGGGCGGCAAGGCGCGAATCTGCCCTAGAATAGCCCCCCTGTTTTCATCGCTAAGCGTAACGTTCAGGCGCGCGGCGGTCGCCGCCAGCGACCCTTTCGCCACTGCGCCGAAGTCGTGATAGTTGCCCGTGATAATGCCGAGCAGCGCTGAGTGGATCATCCCGTCGAACCACGCGTAACGTACCCCGGCGTCGCCGAAGACACGTTCAAAATGAGGGTCGAGCGCGGCTAAATCCAAAAGCGTTTCGTTAACGTCGAAGATGAGGGTTTCGGTCATGGTTTATTCTATGCCGGATTTTAGCTCGAGCCTCTCGCTCACGCTCGCTGCCAACTCGGAACCGAACAGCTCACGCAAAAGTGCCACACCTGCGCCCAGCGCCTTTTCACCGCCCCCAGCAAACCAGCGCCCGTTAGCGTTCTTGACCACAGCGGCGTCTACGATGGTGCCGACTTCGTAGTCGCGCAGGCGCTCAAGCGCGCCCGCCCAGGTGGTCGCGTCCATATCGCGCACCAACCCGAGCTCACCGAGCAAAAATGCGCCCGTCCCGACCGCCACGCACAGCCGTACCCGTTCGGCGTGCTCGCCGAGATACACCGTCACCGCGCGGTCTTTTTTCGCCGCGTCCACGTCTCCACCGGGTACGACCAGCACGTCCGGGACGGGTGCGCTCATAAACGCCCAGTGCGGCGTCACGATAAGGCCGCCCGCCGTCTGCGCCGACATCCGCGAACGCGCGACCGTGTAGAGGTTCAGGGCGTCGTCTTCCAGATAAGGTTTCGCCGCCCCCAGCACACCGTACACACCGAGCGCGTCGAGGTCGGCGACACCGTTGTAAAGCAGCACGGCAACGTTCATGTGAATAGCTTATCAGGAGGGGAGGCAGGAGGGAGGAGCAAGGAGTAAGGAATCAGAATTCAGTAGTCAGGAGTCGGAATTCAGGAGGGAGAAGGGAGAATCTAGCGTTTGGCAAGCGGGTATGGGAGTAACGTGAAGAGCAGGGTGACGTAAAATGGGCGTGTGAGCGCCTCTCTCCTGCCCTTATCATTTTACGCCCAGGACGCCGAAACCGTCGCTAAAGCCCTGCTTGGTGTAACGCTGACGTTTAACGACGCGCGCGTCCGCATCGTCGAGACCGAAGCGTACGTTGGTACACACGACCTGGCCTGTCACGCCGCCAAGGGCCGCACAAAACGTACCGAGGTGATGTTCGGGCCGCCGGGGCGCGCTTATATCTATTTGATTTACGGGATGTACGACCTGCTCAACGTGGTGACGGGAACGGAGGGCGACGCGCAAGCGGTGCTCATACGAGCCGCCGAACCACTCGAGAACGTCGCGGGCAAAACCGACGGTCCCGGCAAACTGACGCGCGCCCTCGGTTTGGGCCGCGACCTCAACCGGCATGATTTTACCGAGCCGCCGCTGACGCTTTCCGCCGGTACGTTGCCCACGAGAATGGTAACGACCCCGCGAATCGGCGTTGATTACGCCGGGAGCTGGAGGGACGCGCCGCTACGGTTTTACGACGCCGACAGCCGCTGGATCTCGAGGCGCTAAGTGGGTAACCCTGACTAGGTAACGCTAATCGAACTCCTCTTTGGGCGACCTCGAGCCCTCCCGGACGCCAGCCTCGAGGGGCTCGGCGTGAATCGTCGTAACGATACCCGGCAGGGGGCGCTGAAGCTCGGCTTCCAGGGCGCTAATCAGGGCGTGCGCCGCGCCGACCGTCAACGCCGGATCGACAAAGATATCGACCTCGGCAAAACGCCCGGTGCCGGAGCGCCGTGAGCGCAGCCGATGGTAGCCCAGTACCTGCGGATGAAGGTCGAGCACGCGCAAGATCAGCGCCTCTTCTGCCTCGGGCAAGCGCGCGTCGAGCAGGTCCGAAAACGAACCCACGAGCACCCGCCAGCCCTCACGAACGATGTTGAGTCCGACCAAAACGGCCAGCAGCGGGTCGAGCCGGAGCCAGCCGGTCAGCGCGACCAGCAGCACCCCGGCAGCCACCCCGAGCGAGGTCCAAACGTCGGTCCAGAGGTGCCGCGAGTTGGCCGTCAGCGCCGCAGAATTCGTCTCTGTGGCCAAACGCTGCAAAAAACTTGCGCCCGCACCGTTGAGCAGGGTCGCGGCGAGCGCCACGCCGACGCCGAGTAGCGGAGCCTCGAGGGGTTCCGGCGACGCCAGCCGCAACCCCGACGTCACGAGAATCGCCGCCGCCGCGACTAGGATCAGCGTCCCCTCGAAGGCGGAGGAGAGATACTCGGCTTTGAGGTGACCGTAAGGGTGCCGGTAATCGGGCGGGGTTCGCGCGACCCGCAAAGACACCATCACCGCAACCGCCGCTGCGACGTTGACGAGCGACTCTGCGGCGTCGGACAAGAGCGCAACCGAGCCGCTGAGCGCGTACGCGCCCCCTTTGAGGGCGAGCACCACGAGCGCGAGCCCGAGGCTCAGCTGAGCGCCTCGGTGTGTAGTCATGATTCCAAATATACAGGTTCGTTCGGAATAGCGAGCTTGAGGCTTGTCAAAAGCTGGGGGATGACCCGGTAGCGAACAGCTGGGTTCGGTTCACGTTCTGGGCTGAGTGCTGGAGCTTCATGCTGTGGAGGCGTAAGTGTAAGGAGCAAGAAGTAAGAATTGGGGAGTAGGTATCGAGGAGGTTGCCAAGCGTTGACATGTTGGGTGTCCGTCACGAACTTAAGCGTGCTTGCCCAAACTCAGCTCGAGCCCTCTTCGCCGCCCTGCTCAGCCAGAAAAGCCTCGAGTTCGTCGCCTTCGTAGTCGGTCACAGTTTCTTTGATCAGCGCCAGCGCCGCTTCAGCCTGTGGTTCGGGTACGAGCACGAGCGTCGTCTCGCTGCTCACCACCCCCAGATGCGTCAGCACATCACCCATCCCGGCAGCGACCCTCACCACAACCGTGAAATCCTCTTCTTCCAAAATTGTGGCTACCATCTCCGCCAGGGGTTCGGCGGGCGCAACATCGACGACAGTCCAGAGATCGCCATTGAGCCGGACAGTCTCCCCTTTCACGCGCGCTCCCCAAGCTCACGACCCAGGTACGCTCGCAGCAGCGCCGCGTAACCGAGCCGCGCCACCCGCAGATGTTCTAGCGGTACGCTCTCGCGGGTCGTGTGCGCCAACTCCTCTTCACCGGGGCCGAAACCGATCACCACGCCGTCCGTGGTGGTCTTGACGAGATGCGGCGCGTCGGTACCGAACCACCAACAGTCTTCGCCGTAGGGGTGTTCGGCCTCCACCATGACCTGTTTTAAGGTGCTGCGCGCCGTGCTCACGTCGTGGTGGTCGCCGGGAGCCAGGTAGACCGGGACGATGCGAGGAAAGGTGGCAGCAACTTTACCATTTTCGCTGTGGGCTTCCTCGTTTGGGACGCTGAGGCGGGCTTCCGGGTCGAGGCTTTGCAGCCTCTCCAAAATTGCTTCGGGTTCGTCACCGGGGATGTTACGGTAGTCGACGGTCAGCTCCGCACGACCCGGAACGACGTTTTTACCGTCTTGCGGGTACGAGGTCAATGACGTCGGGGTCAACGACGAACCCCCCAGCGGGCCCCCATTCGGTAAGGTAAGCTTCTCTGCCTGCGCCAGAAAACGGCCCGCCCGGTAGAGCGCGTTTTCGCCTAACTCGTTTTTGGCGGCGTGCGCGATCTTTCCCGGCAAACTCACTCCCACCTCAACCCGGCCCCGGTGCCCGAGCATAAGCTTAAGTTTGCTCGGTTCACCCAGGATCACCACGTCGGCTTTCAGGGTTTCGCCGACGTGCCGCGCCCCCAACCCGCCGACCTCCTCTTGCACCACCCCGGTGACGATGACCGTTCCGTTCAGGTCGGGCGCAGCGTCTATGGCGGCGTAGACCATACACGCCAGAGCCGCCTTCATATCGCACGCGCCGCGTCCCCAGAGCCGCCCGTCCTCCACTACACCCGAAAGCGGCGGGTGGGACCACTCGGACTCGTCGCCGAGCGGTACGGTGTCGATATGACCGTTCAGCATCACCGTACGCCCTATCCCACTACCGCAGTGCAGGACGCCGACGGCGTTGCCCGCGTCGTCGAGATAGGCTTCACCAAAGTTAAGCTCTTGAAACGCGTTTAAGAGCACCTCGGCGGCAGGGCTCTCGAGTCCTGACGGGCTGAACGTTTGCACGAGCCGCCGGGCGAGCGTTACTTCGTCCGCTGCGGCGTCGGGCGCGGTACTGGGGTAGGATGCTTGTATCATCGGCCTCAGTATAAACGGGGGCAACGGTTCCGTAAGCGTAATCCTTACGGTTACAGGTACCGGGAGAGCGTAAGACACCCCATCTGAGAGCCGAGATCGTCTCCGAGAACAATATCTAAGCAACGCCTAAGAGGGCCTCATGTCTAAGGAAAACCTGATATTAAAGGAAAATCATGTCTGACACCCCCCCCACGACCACCCAAACGACCACCGAGCTGCTCAACTCGGAGCAGCAGACCGGAACACCCAAATATGAACGTGTCCTGGTTATCATCAACCCCGTTTCGGGCCAGCAAGACCCCGACGAGACAACCCGGATGATCGAGACGCGCGCCGAGCGCGCCGGTACCCACGTCGAAATCCGCCGCACCGAAGAAGAGGGCGACGCCGAACGGTGGGCGCGGGGCGCAGCCGACGAAGGTTTCGAGCTGGTCTTGACTTCAGGCGGTGACGGTACCGTGGTTGAGGCAATGAGCGGCCTTATTCGTGATAAGAACAGGATTGCGCTGGCGCAGCTGCCGAGCGGGACCGCGAGTCAGATCGCGCTCGCTCTTGACGTTCCGGAAGACCTGGAGGCGGCGCTCGAGCTGCTTTTCGACACGCCCGCCAAAGAGGTCGACCTCGACGTGGGCTACCTGCCCCGGCAAGACCGCTACTTCGCGCTGATTACCGGAGCCGGTTTCGACGCACAGGTGATCAACGAGTCGCCACGCGAACTCAAACGGCGTTTCGGTTTCCTGGCGTACGTGTTTACCGGCGTCCGGGAGATGTTTCGGCTTAAACGTTCGACGATTACCCTCGAGCTAGACGGTAAAAGCCGCCGGGTGCGGGCGCACACCGCGATGATCGTCAACATCGGGCGCATCGACAACGCAAACGTCTCTATCGGCCCCGACATCTGGCATCACGACGGGGTGCTGAACGTCATGGTGGTCGGCTCGAAAGGTCTGCGTGACAACCTCCGCCTCGCCTGGCGGCTGTTTCACCGCGACTACGCCAACTCCCGCGACCTGCGCTACTTCCGGGCCGAGAAAAAGATCGTGATTACCGCCCGCCCGCCGCTACCGACCCAGATTGACGGCGATTCGCTCGGTGAGACACCTTTGGAAGTCGTCGTCGTTCCGGGCGGCGTCCGCGTCCTCGTACCCGAAGCCTACGATCCGGGCACACCCCCCGACGCAGCAGTCAAGCTCGAGCCAGGTAAGCAGTAGAATTGGGTTGGTTGACGGGTTCTGCCGAGTTGATGTAGCGGAATCGGCGTTCGGCTCGAAGGGTTTACGCACGCGCTGGCGGGCTCGAGTTGGAAGTATCTCGAACCCACCCCGAGAGCGTCGAGGGGTCTCGGTGGATGGTCGAGGTTTTACCGGCGTTTCAGCTTAGACTTGAGGGACGCAATCAGCAGCTATCATCTGACTTGCCCACGCTCAGCTGACCGTACGCAAATAGCAAAACACTGCGAGAGTTAGCTGTGGTGCGGCGTTTTGCAAAGATGAAGGTGCCAAAACCCACGAGCCGGAATCCGGTAGTTCGCAAAACCATCCTAAAACAGGTCGGGCGCGACCTGACGGGGCAGGAAGACTGAGGCACCTGCCTCACGGCTCCCAGCGTACACGCTGAAGCGCGCAGCGGCCTTCGGCGTCGAAACGAACACCTTCGGACTCGAGCAGCGCCCGCTGAAGTTCGCCGCTGCCGACCTTGTAGGTCGAGATGCCCCCCTGCGCGTTGATCACCCGGTACCACGGCAACCGCTCGGCTTCAGCGCCCGAAAGCCCGCGCAGGATCGAGCCTACAAGCCGCGCAGCGCGTGGCCGTCCGGCGAGGCGTGCGAGCTGCCCGTAAGTGGAGACCTGCCCCACCGGAATCTGCGCGACCAGAACCAGCACCGCTTGCCTGAAACGGGCCGGGTTGTCCGCACGGTAGCTTTCAGTCTTCTCCACATCCACACCATCATAATAAGACTATGGTACAGATTATTTTCGGCGTTATTCTTTTGCTACTCGGCGTAGTTTTGTTAGTGCAGGGTGTTCGGCAGGGACAGAATGAGGCGGGACGGCAAAAAGGCTTTATCGGACGGTTCGGCGCGCTGATGCTGGGGCTCGTGTTGGCATTTTTCGGGGCGGCGCTGCTGCTTCCGGTTAGAGACGCCGCCCCCACGCCCGGGCAAAATACCAATCCGGTCGATGAAGCCGTACAGGACGACGGGACTCAAAACGGCGATACACAAAACGACAGATGACCGACCCGCTAATCTTCGGGTGTTCGCTACTCTTTTTGCTAGGCGTACTGATGGTAAGTGCGTCGGCGTTCGAGGGCGTGCGCGCCCGCTACCCGAAGGTGATGCTCAACGGTTTTTTAGTTGCGGTGCTCAGTATCGGGCTGGTGCTGGTCGTGGGCATTTTGCGCTGGCGGGGTATACTCCCGGCATGAGGCGCACCGAACACAGGAGCCAAACCCTTGCGCCCCTGGTTACGGCAGCTCTTTTGGTCGCGCTGGCCCTCGCCGCGTGTACACCCGCCGCCACAGGCGTGCAGAGCGGCCCCATCCCCTACGCCGCACCCTACGAAGACGTTTTTACCGCCGTGTTGCTAATTGCCGCCGCCGACCCCGGTCTACCGCCCTACCGTCCGGGCGGCGTTGACGGCTACCGGCGCGGCCCGTCGACGCCGTGGCTGGTCAAATCGAGCGACCGAAGCGCAGGGTTGGTCGTCCTCGAGGCCCGCTCACGGGCCGCCGGTTTCGTCGGTTCCGACGCGCCCCCCGACGTTCACACGGTCAACGTCTTTTTGCAGGCCGAGGGTGAACCGCCGCGCACCGACATCACGGTACGCGGCACGCCCTTTACCCGCGTTTTTCTCAATAGGCTGAAGTTGGCGCTAGACGAGCGTTTCGGCTGATTAGAGCTTCGCTCGAGGCCGCACCAACGCGACTACTTAGCGACGACAAGCGCCGCCCACACCAACCGCTACTCGAGCCGGTCGATTCGGCGCAACGCTACGACCCGAACGTAACGAGGGGTAAAAAGCACGGCTACGGCAGTGCAGGGGTTTGCCGGACGGTTCTGGGCGATACAGCTTCCAAGCGAAATCCGCACGCCGAGGTCTTAACAAAATCGTTGCTCGAAAGACGATTGATACACGCCAACAGCCGAACGCGTGGTCAAGGGGACGCAGATCAGGCGGGTGACGCAATTTGTTTAGCAGGTATATCCACTAAAGCAGGGTACTTTCATCTAGCTTGCACCACGCTGAGTTGCAACGGAGTCCACCACGCACTTTAGAACGATGACGCGTGCCCCGAAGGGGTATATCTGCGGAGGCGTAGTGCAGCTTCTCGTGAGAACTGCTAGTTATTGGTACGCGGTCTACTCTTCGATGAGCTTTTCTATCTTCAAGATGCCTGAAGCGAATAGAACTGCGCCGAGCCAGAAAAGGATGCAGTCGTATAGCGGAGGTTTTGGGGTATGGGAATAGGGCCGGAAGCTAGACATAGTGACGCTATTCTACGCTGAAAAAATCTTCCTCTGCCAACTACTCTACGCGACTAAGGGCCGTCTGGACTCACGGCTTCCGGCCTCGAGGCAGCTCTCACGCTGGAGCTCTAAAAGTACCAGTGGTGACAGCCCCAGCCAGTCTGCAAGCGCAAAGGCTACATCGCCGGTAAGAATCTGTCTGCCTGCGAGGAGGTCCGTCAGGGCGATTTCGGAGAGTTCCGGGCGCGCCGTCACCTGCTCGGGCGTAAAACCGTACGCTCTAAAGAGCTCGATCAGACGTTCGCTAAAAGTAAAGTTCTCCCCCATAACACCCCGTTTCGTTGCCCCCGGCAGTTGTGCACAAAGTTAGGCACCCTTTATTATGTACTCCCGGCACCCCGCTAAAGGTGTGGCGCTTTTCTCTCGAGCCCCCTCAAGCAGCCTCCGGCGTGAGCGCCGATTCGCGCCGCTCTTTAGAGAAGTTCACCGCGAGCACCACCAGAATAGCGATGAAGCCGAGCAGTTCGATCCAAAAGTTCGGCCAAAAGACTGCCACCGTTCCGGCAGCCGCGACGAGCCGCGACAGTGTGTACATACGGGTAAAGATAAAGCCTTCCAAAGCTGCGGCAAACGCCCCCAGCGCAGCAAAAGCGGTCACAACGTTCCAGGCGACTACGTAAACGGGGCCACCCAAGATGATCTCGGGGTTAAAGACCATAAAGAGCGGGATCAGGTACAACCCTTTGGCAAACTTCCAGGCTGCGAAAGCCGTCCGCATCGGGTCCGCGCCCGCGATACCGGCTCCGGCAAAGGCCGCTAAAGCCACCGGCGGGGTGACGTTCGAGTCTTGGGAATACCAGAAGATCAGCAAGTGCGCGATAACGAGCGGGACGCCGAACTCGCTTTGCAGCGCAGGCGCGGTCAACACCGCCAGCACGATGTAGCTGGCAGTCACGGGCAGTCCGAGGCCGAGTACGAGGCTGGCGAGCGCGACAAGGACAAGGGCCAGCACAAGGTTGCCCCCCGAAAACGAGATCATCAGCGACGAGAACTTAAGTCCTAAACCTGTCAAACCGATCACGCCCACGACGATTCCGGCAATCGCGCAGGCGACGCTGACAGGAATCGCGTTTTTGGCCCCGACCTCGAGCGCCTCGAAAAATTTAGCGACGCCCGTACGCACACCCTCGGCAAGCGACGTGCTGCGGGTTCCGTCTTGCTGCTGTGGTTTTAGAACCACGATACGTACGAGCGCGCGCAGCACCGACACCCCGATAATACCCAGCACGGCGATAAAGCCGACGCGGTTGGGCGAGATGTTGAGCACCAGAAAATACACGAGTAGGCCGAGCGGTAAGAGAAAGTGCCAGCCCTCCCGGAGCACCTGCCGCGCGCGCGGCAGTTCACTGCGTTTCATACCCTTCATCCCGCGTTTGGCGGCGATGATATCGACGAACAGATAGACGGTGGCGAAGTACAAAATTGCCGGTAAAACACTGAGTTTGACGATCTCGAGGTAAGGCATTCCGGTGTATTCAGCGATTAAAAACGCGCCCGCGCCCATGATGGGCGGCATGATCTGACCGCCGGTAGACGCCGCCGCCTCGACCCCGCCCGCCTCTTCGGGGGTGTAGCCTAAGTTTTTCATCAGCGGAATCGTAAACGCGCCTGTCGTTACCACGTTGGCTATCGCGCTGCCCGAGATCGAACCCATAAACGCCGAGGCGACCACAGCGGCTTTGGCGGGGCCGCCGCGCTGCCGTCCGGCGAAGGCGTAGGCGAGGTCGATAAAAAACTTGCCTGCGCCCGTCACCTCTAAGAATGCGCCGAACAAGATAAAGATAAAAACGAACGTCGCGGCGACCCCGAGTGGTGTGCCGTAAAGCCCCCCCTGACCCAGATAGAGCGTGGCGACGATACGGTCTACGTCGTAGCCGCGGTGCGCTAAAATCCCCGGCAGCGCCCCCGCCAAAAAGGGCAGGTCGCCGCGCTCACCCGCCATCGCGTAGGCGATAAAGAGCAGCGCGATAATCGTAATCGCCAGACCGACGACGCGGCGGCTCGCCTCCAAGACCGTGACGACCGCGATCACGCCCGCCGTGATGTCAGTCGGCGTCCAGAAACCCGCGCGGTCGAAGATGGCCTCGAGGTTATACGCCAGATAAAAGCCCGCGTAGGCGCTGCCCAAGATCAAAACTCCGTCGATCAGCCAGCCCAGAACGCCCCGTCTGCGCGCTTTGCCGAACACCGGAAAAAGCAAAAAAGCCAACACCAAAATAAACGCCAGGTGAATGCTGCGCTGATAAAAAAGACCGAGCGGCACGATACCCGCCGTATAGAGCTGAAAGAGCGACAGGGCTATCGCCGTCACCGACGCGAGGACGGCGGCAATTTTCGGCAGTTGGCGCTCGGGTTCCGCGCCGAGAACGGGTGTTACGGCCATTACGGGAGGACCGCGATCACGACCCGCTCGCCCGCTGCCTCGTCACTCAGCGAGTAGACGACGCCTGCGTGGAAGATGCGGTGATCGACACGCTTCGCGCCGACGCGTAGCAGATAGCGGTTTCCGGGTACCGCTTCGTCCATGTCCCGAATCCAGTACCCACCCTCACCGTCCGAAGCCAAACGTCCCCGTCCGGGAATATGCCCTAACCCTGCGGCAAAGTCTGGGGTATGGGTCGCCGTGAGCAACATGTTGCCTCCTTCGTAACGGTAAAGATCGCGCACCAAAAAGCCCGCGACCGAATGGTTCCAGCGTATTTCCCAGTGCGGATCGCCGGAGAGATCGAGCTCGAGCAGCACCCGCTCCGTATCAAAGGTGCTTACGACGAGCCGTTGAGCAAAGGCTTGGGTCGAAACGCCCAAGGCAAGAACCAAGACAAAAACTAATGCAAAAAAGAGGATGAGCGTCCCACGCCTGAACCTTCGGTCGGGACGCCCACCCTGCACGATGTGCCTACTGCTCGCTCACGAGGCGTTTGGGTACCTCCGCGCCGACCTCCTGGTAGTAGCGGAGCGCGCCCGGATGCAGCGGGATCGGCGTCGAAGCCATGCTGAACTCGACGGTGGTGTCGTTCGCCGCCGGGTGGATGGCGATAAGTTCATCGACGTTTTCGTAAAGCGCCTTGACCACGTTGTACGCCAGCTCCTCGTCCATCTCTTCACTGACGATTAGCACGTTCGGGGTGCTCAGCGCCAGCACGTCCTCGGTCTGGCCCGGATAAGTCTCCGCGCTCATGGTGTAGGGCGCGTACGACGGGTCGACCTCCTGCGCCGCTGCGACCTCGGCTTCGGTGAGCGGAACGAGAACCACGTCACGGGTGGCGGCTAGGTCCAAAATCGACGAGGTGGGCGGTCCGACGCTCAAAAAACCGGCGTCGATCTGACCGTCGCGGAGCGCAGCGGTCGTTTCGTTAAAATCGAGACGCTGCACCTGCATATCGTCCAGACTGACGCCGTTCGCGCCCAAAAGCGCTTCGGCGGAGATCGTGGTGCCGCTTCCCGGCGCGCCCAGCGAGACACGTTTGCCGCTCAGGTCGGCGAGTGACATAATCCCTGTCTTCGCCAACGTGACGATGTGGACGGCGTTCGGGTAGATCGAGCCGAGCGCGCGGAGGCTGGCTATCTCGCGGCCCTCGAACGCGCCGGTTCCCGAGTACGCCTGGAACACGGTGTCGGCGAGCGCCAGAGCGATATCCGAATCACCCTGAAAGATAAGCGCGACGTTCTCTTCAGACGCGCCCGTAGCCTCGGCGACGGCGCTGTAACCGTCGACGTGTTGGTTGATGACCTCAGCTAAACCCCCGCCGTAGGGGTAATACACCCCGCCGGTACCGCCGGTGGCGATAGAGATATTTGTCTGGGCGAGCGCGCCACCTAGAGAGAGCAGTGCTACAAACGTAAAGGGTCGCAAAGCGGCTGGTATTCGCATAGACTTCCTCCTGGGTTTTAGATACGGGACTACACCAGACCGGGCGAGCGGAGGTAGCCGGTGTCCGGGGTCGCTTACAGCTGCGCCGCGTCCAAACAGTCTTACAGCCTTTTAGAACGGCACTCTCGACTCGAGGCATGGGGGCAAGGGCTTCGGGCACTGTTCCGAGTACTGTGTCACGCCCGGTAGACGGCGCAGGTCGGACGACTGCTGAACCGCATCTCGCAAGCATCTGTTCTTGATTTAGGCGTGTACGTCTTTATACAGCCGCTGCCTGCGGACGACGTTCGTACTTTTAACGAGAGGAGAAGCTGTGAGCGAGCACACAACCGAGCATACTACTGAGCGTACAGACGTTCTCATCGTGGGCGCTGGACCCACCGGCCTCGTGCTGGCCACCGAACTCGCGCGCCGAGGCGTCGCCTGCCGCATCATCGACAAACGGCCCGAACGTTCGGCGCGCAGCAAGGCGCTGGCGATACACGCCCGCACCCTCGAGCTACTCGACCTGCTCGGTTTAGCCGACGACTTCGTGCAGCGCGGTTACACCTCGCCCGGTTTCAGCTTGAGCGCGAATACCCGGAAGCCCCTAAAAGCGACGCTGCACTACCTCGATTCGGCCTTTCCTTTTGTGCTGATTTTGCCGCAAGTAGAGACCGAGACGCTTCTGGAAACGCACCTAAATGGGCTCGGTACGCAGCTCGAGCGCGGGCGAGAACTCATGGGCTTCGAGGTCGGCGAAAAGTGTATAGAAGCGCAGATAAAGGACCAAGAGGGCAAAACGTTTTGCCTCGAGGCGCGTTACCTGATCGGAG
>JAABUN010003958.1_pt1 | contig 21380 bp, 26 predicted proteins | sample 5559311 | NCBI WGS metagenome assembly JAABUN01 (sample SAMN10711877, study PRJNA513370) | rock metagenome | isolation source: Antarctica rocks | place: Antarctica: Victoria Land, Siegfried Peak sud
TCAAGCAACGAGCAACCCGCTACGATCTGATCCAAAGGTTCCAGGTCGGGCGGTGACGCCTAAACCTTGCTCATGAATCGAATTAAGAACTAACGGGATGCTGTCCGGCGGATAGGGTCCACCTCTAGAACCATAAAGGGTTCTCCCTGAGATCCACCAAAAGCTAAGCCGTCAGGTTTGATTAAACCTGGACTCCTGCCTGGCCCTACACAGCTATAAGGTGCTCTTTGCCAGATACTCCCAAGGCTGCTGGCTGCGCCCACAGCAAGTACGTTAACGGCGTCCCCAGGAGGCTGAACACGGTTTAAACCGCTCGCGGCATCGTATAAACCGTTATTTCCAACAGCAACTGTAGTGACAATATGTCCGTGAGCTAGGCGTTGATCCAGCTCAGCTGTCCACAACGTTATTTCGTCATCATTTACTGACAGGTCCGGTCCCAAGCTTATGTTGATGAACTGATGCACGTTAGGATGATTGTCAAGATATTCAGTTATCCGGTCTAGAACGTCCACAACCTCTAAATCCGTGGCATCAATACCTGTCAATTCATCAAGCACGCGGACATGATCAACTCCACAAATAGGCTGCTGTACAGGCTCGCTTCCGTGTAGTGGTCCAAAAAGCAAGGCGCTTGTCACCGCAAGGCCGTGTTCTTGCAGGTTGGGAACAGCATTTCCTATTCCTGCAGGCTCGTGATAATTCACCCATCTCGAAAGGTCTATTGATGACGGCAAACCCCCGTCAAATATCACTGCTCTAACTTCAGAATTGAGAGGGGGTTCTTCTGGAAGCTCTACTGGAAAGTTATGTGCCATGCGAACTAATGTGGGCTGGAGTGGCCTTAGTGTAGGCATACCTCTAGCGACACGTACAAAAGAGAACCTTGCTAGGTCTGCCGCTGCTCTTGTGGGTGCCCTAACTGGAAGAAAGGTGAGTCCTCTCACATCCCTTCGTTTATTAACTATTGGTTCGCTTTCAAACCTTTGCACATATGCGTAATACGCTTCAATAATTTCGTCGTTTCCATCATTATGCAAAACGATCTCTAAAACCGCTTCATCCCTATCTTCTGGGATGCTTCTTAGCTTGTTCTCAGCTCGAAAAGCAGAAAGATCCTCTAAATGGGTTAGTGCTGTCGCACCACTTACTCTAGTGGTCCATTCATCTATGTGGGATGTCCACTCGAAAAACGATCCTCTTCTGCCAGCCACAAAAATATCTTCGGCAACGGCGGATTCGGGGTGATCTTTTATTCCCCATTCTTCGGGTGTGAGCTGCCGTGTGCGGCTACCAAGAGGTCTCAAATCGACCGCGTTAAGAAGATCATGGGGAAAATCGCTTTTTGATAAGTAGCGGGGATGAAGTGTTAATACAGCGACTACTTCATCCTGTGGACAGGCCTCTCGGGGGAGATCCGCAAATTCTTGGCTTGCCACTTCAAGCCGACTCTTAATTCTCACCTGTGCAGTCTCAAAGTTGTATGGAGGATTCTTTCGACCACCTCCAGAGGGGACAGAAACAGGTTCTGTAAGCCGTTCTCCTTGACCTAACAAGAAATTTTGGTCGCGGGGCATTAACTTTTCGCCTTCTTAGAGAATTTTGTTCCAGTTTCCAATTTACGCAATGTATCTCTGGAAATTCCAGTGATACGTGACGTATCTCTTTGTGAATAATGTAGTTTGTGCAATTCTTCCGCAATTTTGTTACGGCTTTCCCTATCTAATTCCTTGCAAAGCTGGCTGGCCATTTCAACCAGAACAGTCGAGACATCCTCTTCTCTCACAATAGAAATCCGTCTCGCGGCATTTATCTGTCTAGTTATCTCCGCAAAAGAACTCTTTTGAAAAACCAGTGCAAATAGATCTATATATCTACGAAGCTCAGGGTCATTGTGTAAGCTAGGCAAAAGACTAGATATTGTTCTCTTCGCATCTTCTAAACTTGGCAGAGGGAAGCGAACGACTCTATCAAATCTCCGCCAAATGGCTGGGTCTAGCAATTCTGGATGGTTAGTGGCTGCGATCAACAACCCGTCTCTTGGCCAATCATCAACAGCTTGTAATATCACGGTAACTAGGCGCTTTAATTCCCCAATTTCTCCCGTGTCATCTCTACGTTTAGCAATGGCATCGAATTCATCTAAAAGCAAAACAGAAGGAGAACGTTTGGCATAATCTAGAACTGTACGAATATTGTTTCCTGTACGCCCTAAAAAACTACTCATTACTGCTGCCAGATCCAAAGTAAGTAAGGGGCGACTGAGATGCACAGATAACCAATGTGCAGCAAGTGTCTTTCCTACCCCAGGAGGACCGACAAATAGTAAGGAGCGCGTTGGAGAAAGCCCCGCAGCCTCTAACTGGGATAGTTTTTCACGTTCTTCTACTGTCGCCTGAAGTTCCGTTAAAACATTTGGCGGCCAAACAGGTTCCGCTTCAAACTCAGGAGCGAGATCACGGCGTAAAAGCTCCAATCTGCTGTCTACATCTACAGGAATAGGTTGATTGCTTTGCTTAGACCTCGTTATGTTGTTCGAGTTGGCTAACGTAAGGGCTGATTTGGCCTGATCTGCTAAGTCTGGACGCTTGTTAATTACTGAGCGCAGCGTCCTTTTTACTAATCTATTCGCATCGTCGGACTTTCCGGATGCTACCAAACGCGCCAAATGAACGAAATCGCTTTCAATGTCATACATTGGTCCACCTATAAACCCTTTCCAGCACGCAAATAAGCATCCTAATGGGCAAATTCGTGTACTACATCTGATTATCGCCCACTACTCTAGAAGGTGCAATAGGTGAAATGTCCCATTTGGTAAACTGAGCCTGAAACACTCTTCGCTAGACTGTTTCAGAATCAGGCGGTTTGAGGGCTCGAGCAGGCGTCTCTAGCCCTTTTTGTAGTTCAAACTGAAACAAAACTGATAAGATAAGGTCATGGTAGCTATTCAGCTTGGAACTCTCGCCGTGGCGACCCGAGATACCGGTATCTGCCGCGCCGGGGAACTCGGGGTGTGCTACGAACTCTACCGGATCGGCGACCGTCCCGGCTATAGCTTCATTTTCGAGCGGGGCGGGTACGACGGGTTTAGCCCGCAAGATGTCGAGCTGATGCTCGAGGTTACGGATGTGGTGTTTTGGAGCATCGAAACCTACCGCTTTACCGACGTGGGCCAGCTCTTAAAGGATTTTCTAGCTGGACGCTTTGACGAAGCGTTTAACAGCCCGGTAGGACAAGCATGACCGAGGAAGCCTTTAGCTTATGGGATGAGCAGGGAAGCCGCTTGTACCTCACTGCCGACGAACGCACAGCCTTTAGAGCAGCCGCCCGAGCCCACGACGACCGCAGCGCCCGCACTTTCTGTCAGCTGTTGCTGTTCACCGGCTGCCGTATCAGCGAGGGCCTCGAGGTAACGCCCGAGCGGTTCGACTGGCAAGACCAGGCGGTGATGTTCCGTACCCTCAAGAAACGGGGGAGAAAAGCACTGACGACCTACCGAGCGGTGCCCTTACCTACTGACTTCATGGACGAGTTGGACCTGATCCACCACCTCAGAGGTAGAGGGAAGAGCGACCCCAAGATGAGACTGTGGACGTGGAGCCGACCGACGGCCTGGAGACGCGTCAAAGGGGTGATGGCGACCGCAGGGATCGAAGGGACCCATGCCAGTCCCAAAGGACTCAGGCACGGCTTCGGGGTGGTTCATGCGCTGAACAAGACGCCCTTACCGACGTTGCAGCGTTGGCTGGGCCATAGCGACCCGAAGACGACGGCGATCTACATGCAGGCCGTCGGCGAGGAGGCGAGGCAGCTCGCTGGGGCCGCTTGGTAGTCCCGCAAGGTTATTCGGCAGCGAGTAAGATGCGGCAGCGTAATGGCGGCAGGCTCAGAGCGTTCACAAGTTGACTTCGGACGGCAACGGCAAGAGATAGAGCGAACCAGAGAAGTCAATCTCTCTATCTCCCGCCAGCAATGGTATGTCAAACGATCCTACGATACGAGTCTCAGTAACCTCAGTGAGGTTAGCTGTCCCGCGTGCCTTACTCTTCCACGAACTGACGATGTTCCCGTCGAAGTCGCGGACATCCAGTTCAACTGACACCGTTTGCTCAGCTGCTACACCCGGTTCACTTGCTGGGTAGTCCCCAGGTGTAATAGGGCCTTCAAAAGCGAAGGTGATAAGGAACTCCTGGTTTGTGTCGTAGTCAAATGAGTCCGTATCCAGTATTAGCTTTTCGGTCGATCCCTTGACAAAAGTATAAAGCAGGTCTCCACTCGTTAAATTCGCGGCGAACTCTCCGTTTATAGTTGCGTTTAACCCGTTTATCTGTGGTACGACCTCGGAATTACAAGCTGCCAGGCTCAACAGAGCAATTATGCAGCAGGTCAATCTACTGTCAAATGCTAGCATCACTTGACGTTACTCAGCCCGGTTACAGAAACGGGTGGCGTCGAGGTAGTTGCTTTAGCTGTGAAGTCGAAATCCAGGTTGGGATCGGGAGTAGTAACCTGACCTGCCATCTCGGTAGCAGAGACGGTGGCTTCTAAGGTGACTGAGAACACCTCATCGCGTCGCGGATCTAGATACGCGTCAAACGTGAAGTAGAAAGTGTCACCCATTCGTTTACCCAACACATCGGTTGTAAAGCTTACCTCTTGAGCGGTTCCGATCATCGTCACGGCGGCGCTTAACGGATTAGAGTCATTGTAGAAACCGAGATGGATATGTTCGTAAGACCATAAAGGATTGTTGATCGAACCGTACCACGTGACGCCGGTTAGCTGAACCAGAGTTTTTGTCTGACAAGAAGATAGTGTGCACGACAAAATGAGTATGATCGCCACTTTAGTAAGACGTAATGGTTGCATATAACTTCCCTCGCCTTTATAAATTGTAGGTGGAACGGTGTCGTTAGACTTTTCGCCGCCCCACCAATATCGCTACCCGAGTACAACCTCAGTAGCCTCTACTCAAACACAGTCGTTCGGGTCCGAAGGAACACGATTGTGCGAAGGAGATCTCTCCCTCGTCCTGCTTCAAAACGCACTTGGCCTGGAAACGTGGTTCCTGGCGGGTTGGTAAATTTGCACCAGATATTGATTTTCGTATAGCTATTGCTCGACCACCACGTTTCACGTCTGCAGGTGTTCCCTTCCGGTCGGGACCGCTGATCGAATCCGAAGACAACATTTTTCCACGACACATCTAAGCCTTTCGCAGGATTGTTTTCATCGCTGTTGGAGCTTTTTGGAGTGATGACAGCTCCGAACATCTGGCGATCTGCGTTTCTCTTCACACCGCACGTTCCGTTATATCTTCGTGGGTTTGCATTATACTCGGCAGTTGCGACCCCGTAATACTTTGGATCTGTTTTAATCCAATTACCGTTAACGATGGAAGTGTCACATATCGTACCTATATCACGACCAATATCTGCGCTACAACTGAAGCCTGCCAAAGTGAGAACTGTAAAAACAATGAAAAAGCTCAAAAAAAGTTTTTTCTTGAGTTTGATCTCAGTTTGGTTCATCATCTTATTTCACCCTCTCGAGCTTAACTTTTTTGCCCTCGTATACATACTCGTAGCCATCGGGGATGTCACTTGAGACCGATTGCGCGGTAAGTGAACCCCCAGGGTTATCCCGAATTACGTACTGTGCGTTTGTGTAAGGGTCATACATGATGTTCTGGTTGTTTTTTGAAAATGTCCATACTCTACGCCGGTTGCCGTCGTCGGTAACGGTCCAGTATAAGCTCGGCGGCTTGGTGGTAATTCCCAGCTTTATGGCGCGCTCAGGAAGCCAAAGCTGGTTTTCGTAACGCGTTGCTGTTGTGTAAGGCTCGTAGAGAATGACTCTGCTCGCCTCCTGCTGTGTTGAGGTAATGCGTATCTCTTTCTCTGGGAACCATACAGTGCCAATTACGCCTACCTCGGGGACTTCGAGGGAAGCTGTATACCAACTCGAAAAGTCAGTTTGGTTGGAGAGTTTAGTCAATAGATCCGGATAAAGCGACGAACTCGACGGTGCCACCAAGTTTGTTATCCGCCTCAACCCTCTAATCTCTGGCATACGTAGCAGTGTTCCGTCTGCTGCAACGATCTTGTCACCATAGGGTAGGCTGCGAATCTCTTCGGCAGTCATATCTAACGCTTCTTGCTCTATCAGCTCTCTTACCCGTGTAGAAGAAAGTGCGGCGAGGCTTAGGTCGCTATTCAGAGGGTCGGACGATTCAATTGCAGACGGCAGGATGTTTGTTGCGTCCTTTACGCTTGTACATGAGGAGACAACAGGCATAACGCAAAACAGTAGAAAGGCTAGACATTTTGTTCTATACGATGTCATGGCAAACTCCTAGAGAGGGTGGAAGCGTGCTTGTGCACATTGGATCGCTCAATGCTTAAGTGAGTTGCAGGAAATGGTCTACCTACCTATTGATGTTCTCCAAATCTATTTCAGGCAAATTTTAGTTAAATGTTTCGCAAACGTACGGGGACACCGAAGGTTGTGATAGCAAAAATTACTTCCATCCGATGTATAACTCGTCTTGAAAACTGACAATCTTTTGATTAGTGAGATTGATCGTTATTTTTCCTTTATAGCCTCTCCTCACAAACGTATCAACTACAAGCTCTTTTTTGCCACCGACAAGTATGATTAGATTGCTGTCAAGAAGCGGTCGGATAGAAGTACTTACAGCGTTGCCCGGTTTGATGTTACCTAGCGCATGGCGACCATCCTCAGTTAGTAAGACCACAGATTTAAGGCTGTCCAAACCAGCATTGTTGACAGACACTTTTATGTTGCTTGTGAGCTCTGAATAAAGCAGGATGGCAACAACAAAGAACGAAAAAACAATCGTGCTTAGCAAAGTGATAGCCAGACGGTTTTTTATTAACACTTGGCATCCTATTACTTAGTACCTAGTGGTTACGCGCCCCCACCTGTAACATTTCGGATGGGGACGCTTAAGGTCAGATCACAGACTATCTTCTCATCAAGGCCAAGGCTGGTTGCTGGGTACTAGCCTACCGTTAGGTCCACCTTTCACGATCCAAAAATCACCTTTCACGATATAGTGATTGACATTGCTGGCTAGGTTTTGCGAATAGCGAACGATTTGCCCAACCTCGCGTCCCTCAATATTGTTCCTCAAGTCCATTGTCTTGTCTGGGCCTGAAGGCGTTTCCGATTCGTGCGCTGTGGCAAAGTTGAATGCCCAGGTGTGACTGATATGAAATCTCATCAAAGCATTCCAGTACCCATGCCGAAAAGCGTCTTGTTTGCCCAAGTAAGCTCCGGTAGGGAACCAGCGTGGCGCGGTGTTCCTGGCTTCATCTGCGAAGCCTTTTGTACGAGCACAGTTGATGGGGTTGCTGCGACAAATCCTGTTTTCAGCAGGTGTTAACGCACCCCAGGGGTAACCCTGCTGAGGTTCGAGTAGATCGACCTCGGATACAGTTTTAGTTTGTTGTCTTATTAGTGAGAATGCTAGGGCATTTTTCTCTTCTTCGGTCATATTGGGATGTTTGAGAAGTTCTGCGTCGAGCGCCGCATTCAACTCTATAACGTTAGACTCTGGTAAGCGCCACAGAAGACTAATTAGCTCCTCTTCGCTCGCTGCCTCGTTTGGGGTAGTTGTGACACCGCACGCTGTGAGTAAAAGGCACACCCCTGCGAACAATACTGATAGCCGAAGAACGTAATGATATTTCATCTCTCACTCCCCTCAATGACCTTCTGGAAAAGTCACTTTGGAACATACATCTTCGGCTACACCGCTTCAAGCTGTACGGAAAGTACACCATGTCAGCCATGACTTTCGCCTGACATTTTCGTGATGGAGGTTAAGTACACTGTACCTGTGCTAAGAACGAAATTACGTCAACTTCTTGTAGAGCATAAGATCACTCCTTACCGGTTCGCTAAAACTGTCGAAGCCCACGGAAAGCGATCTCAGAGCTGGGCTTATCGCTCTGTTCGAGGCGAGATTGGGCTGACTACCGAAGGTATCGACCTTATTATTCGCTGTTTGCGAGAACTGACAGGTAAGCCTATAGCAGTCGAAGATGTCATAGGTTATGTGGAGGAAGTACAAAAACCAACCGACGCTCATGAAGAGCAGGCAGAAAAGCAAGTCTGGAACATTATTCTGAGAGAAAGTGTAGAACAGGGCGTAACACTACCAGCTCTACTAGACTCTGAGCCTCGAGATGCAACGTATTATCCCAGCTCACGTCCTCGGCACCGAAATTGGTGGCTGATGTCTCTCTTGGCAGTTTTTCTTCTAGGTGTTGGTAGCCACTACCTTTATCAGTCTTCTGTTGACAGAAGAGAACTCGCTCTCCTCGCGCAACCTGTACCAGTACCTGTGCAAATCGGTCCTGAAGGCGATACCACGAGCCTCACACCAAAGTTACGTGTCAATGCTGTGGAGGGTGCTACGAACTATGAGTTTTCCGTATTCAATCTAATTAGCAGGCAAAACGTCCTCAATGAAAACTCTAAAGAACCGTTCTACATCGTGCCTACAAACGCGGTTTGCCCAGGTGCTCCGTATGGATGGAGTGCTAAGGTCTTCCGTGGCAGCGAATGGTCCTCTTTCTCAAGCAGGATGGAGTTCACTGTTTCTGCGGGCGAGAGAGAAGTGCAAACACAGCAGGAAGAGCCTCCGGACACTCCACAAGCTCTTGCGCCTGACGGAATTGTCACTAATTTGACTCCTACCCTCGAAGTTACTCCTGTTGACGATGCAACAGGCTATGGTTACTACTTTCGAGACCTCGATACAGATCAGGTCTACGAATACGAATATACAGCGACAGCTGCTACTTTTGCGATTCCTGATGGACTGCTGAAAAACAATGGTCGTTACAGATGGAATGCTCGTTCTCGCAACTGTGCAGGCTTCTCTATGGGTTACACAGATACGCTTGTGTTCAACGTAGATGCCGATTGAAACTTTTTCCTGGCTTTGAAAGGTCAAGGCGAAGCTCACGACATTTCCGGGCTTTATCGAGTATGTCTATTCTTAGAGACAGGGGATTTCAAACCTACACCAAAAAGCACACAGGGGCTAACATAAAGTCTATTATGGGAGACAATTTGGGAATTCCTCTCTTTTGGGAGAGGCAAGATGGGCCTAAGCACTACTCCGCGCGTGACCGTAACCAAGCGCCCGCTCGGTCATGAGAGTAGACGTGTAAGCGCGCGAGCATTTGGCTTTGGGGATCATTTTCTAAAGAAGTGAGCCGAGACCCGTGAGGGCTCAGCTCAAGGCGGTGTGCGCTGTTACTATCTACGGTGGGGTTTGATTTGGGATCGCTTACCTCGTGAGCTGTAGGACCGAAGGCGTGCTTTACGGGTGTCTCTTAACGTGAGCATCCTCCTTACCACTCTCAGGAAGGCTTCAGCGCACTTAAGGGCTTCGGTTACGTCGGTGATGTCTATGTCTAGCACAAGAAACCTCTGATAGGCAAAACCTTTGAAGTGCCGCCGGGCGGCGTGGTTGAGCTATCATGATTAGGGTTTGGCTAGTCGCGGTAGGGAGTTGGGTTGCGTTGATAGGTGGTTGTAGGGTGTAACAGGTCGGGCTACAATGGCATGCAGTTCTTAGTGACCTGATTGCGGGTTCGGTTAAGTTGAGAAACCCAAGATCAACTAGAAACAAAGCTGTATGCGGTAAAATATAAACGCTAGAGTTGTGAGCGATGATCGCTATCTTGCTACCAGCAGAGAGTTTTCATAGAAAGGGACAAGGGAAACGTGATGCCGTCAGCCGATACTGTTTACACCTTAAAAGGACGCGCAATAAATGCTGGGACAGCCGAACCTGTCCCTAAATTGACTGTTCAAGCTTTCGACTTTGATAGAAACCGCGATGACGATGTGCTGGGTCAACCTGTTCAAACTGACGCGGAAGGACGATTTGAGATTGAATTCAAGGGACGTGAGGCCGGTGGCCCTTCCGAGGGTTGGCCAGAACCTTACATCATCATCCAGTCGGGCGACCTTCTCGCCGCGCAAACGTCTTGGTTAAGGCTCGAAAAAACCGAGCACGACTTTGGAGATATTCGCGTCACTGTGGCTCAGACCGAAGGCGAACTGGCTATCGGTCAAGAGGGCGACCCACCCTCTCCGAAAGACCCTAGTGCGCCTGCCTCTGATATGCCGATGCACGGCCAGAAGACGCGTGATGTTGTCGCCCCACGCTCCCCCTTTTACCGAGGCCCCTTTGGACGGATGTTCCGTGAGTTGCTCCCCTGGGAGCCACCAGGAGCAAGCGAGGCTGCCAAGCTAGAGGTGCTAAAGGCTTTGGCAGCTACGATGATTGATGCCGGTGACCAGAGCGACGATAACGAAGCTATTCCGGCGGGCTATACCTACTTCGGGCAGTTTGTTGACCACGACATCACTTTTGACCCTGGCTCGAGCCTGCAAAAGCAAAACGATCCCGAGCGCTTGAATAACTTCCGTACTCCCCGCTTCGACTTAGACAACCTCTACGGTGGCGGGCTGGACGACGCACCTTTTCTGTTCGACCGAAGCGGCTCAAGGAGTGGCAAGTTCTTTACCGGAAAAGGTTGTGTACAGCGCTCGACAGACGAAGCTATCGATCTGTTCACCATGCGGCGAACCGAAGAAGACGACCTCCCTCGTAATCAGCAGGGTGTCGCCCTTATCGGCGATCCTCGTAACGATGAAAACCTCATCGTGTCGCAGCTCCAACTGGCCTTTTTGAAGTTTCACAACCGAGCGCTCGACTGGGTTAGCCGCAGTCTGACCGGACGCGAAGCGTTTACCGAAGCGCAGAACTTAGTGCGCTGGCACTACCAGTGGGTTGTTCTATTTGATTATCTGCCGAGACTCATAGGTGACGAGCTGGTAAATAAGCTTCTCGTGAAGCCCAACGGCGACAGTTCTGATGCTGATGACCAGCGTTATAAATTTGGACTCAAGTTTTACGGATGGAAAGATCAGCCCTACATGCCGGTCGAGTTTTCAGTCGCCGCCTACCGGTTTGGACATAGCCAAATCCGCCCTACCTATACGCTCAATGACCGTGTAGGGAGCGTTCCTATCTTCCGCCCTCCCTCTGGTATGCCAGATCCGCTTGCCGACCTACGTGGCGGACGTCCGCTACCTGCATCTTGGTCGATGGATTGGCGGCTCTTCTTTGAGCTTGGCGAGAGACAACCTCAGCTAACCCGGCTTATCGACACCAAGCTCAGCCAGGCCCTCACGAAGATTCCGGCAGGGCAAGGAGGTGAGAATGCACTTGCAACACTCAATTTGAGGCGCGGCTGGCGTATGGGCTTGCCTTCTGGTCAGTCAGTTGCCAAGGCGATGGGGCTCGAGCCTCTAACGAATGAACGGCTGAACATTGGCGCTGAGATTGGTAGCGAAGCGCCGCTTTGGTATTACATCCTTAAAGAAGCTGAGCTAGAGCCCATAAGCGGGAGACAACTTGGACCCGTGGGTGCGCGGATTGTCGGCGAAGTTTTCGTGGGGCTAGCGAAAGGCGATCCAAACAGCTTTATCAATGTGGACCCGATGTGGACACCCAAGAGTGCAGGGATGATTGAGATGGAGGGCGACAAGTTTGAACTTAGGGACATCTTGCGGTTTGCCGGGGTTGGTGAAGACCCATTTAAGTGAGATGGAACACTATAGATAGCCTCATTCGTCTAGGTGGAACAGGTATTCACGCGAGCTACCCGCGTTCGTCGAGCCGGTCTAAATAGACCAACTGCTCGAGCTGTTTTCCTGATTCCCAAGTATCTTTTTGAAACTGCTTGTGATACGCGTCAATGTCATACGAAGACTTTTCCACGGCCTCTTTAGAGGTCTCGAAACTTTCGGCAGTGATGACGCCAATGAGGTAATCGCCGTCTACCGCTTGCTCGAGGAAGAATGCCTCGAGGTAAATGGTTTCGTTCCGGAGGGTCATAAACGCTTCATCGCGGCGGCGGGTAATTTCAGCAGCCCACTCGCGGACGCGCTCAAGTGAGCCGGGTTTGAGTTTGATGCGGACGGCACGAGTTTTCATGGTTGAACCCTAGTATAGGCTTCTACTACACCGTCATATAACAACCATAAGCGGACACCCCGAAGGCATTGTACAAGGGGTGAATACGTTTGTATTTTGAAGAACAGCGATTTCTCGCTACCCTGTGGCGCTACCCTAAAGCGCCAGCCACTAGACCCCCAGCAAGCTGTAGCGACACCACTAAGCGCCATGCGCTAGACCCGCCTCTGTCGGTAGCGCCTGCCGTGGCGTTGCAGGTAAGGTGTGGTGTGTCATCCGATCTATACATGCCGCCCAAAGAGGTCGCGGAACTATTAGGGGTGTCGCCATCCGGCCTTAGACGCCTAGCAACGCTGTACGAGGGGCTCTACGGCCCGCTACCACGCGACGGTTCAGACAGCCGCTTGTGGTCGCAGAGCGTAGTAGAGCGCATGGAAGCGGCTCGAGCCCTAGTCGCCAGGGGACGTGCAAAAAGTATTCAAGACGCCCTCAACGCCATAGAACAAGGCGACACCTTACCGTCTGAGGGTCTAGCGCCACGCGCCACCCAAGGTGAGGCGCTGGGCGTGCTTGTAGATGAGATACGGGCTATGAGGTCCGAACTGCGCGAGTTATGGGAAGCTAATGCGCTTATGCAGAGGCAGCTCGAGGCCCCGCCCGAACAGAGCGCCGAGCTAGAGGAACAACGGAGAATGAACAGCTATCTCATGGGCGAGTTGCGGCGACGGTCCGAGACCGATCAGCCGCCGCACCGGGGGTTCTGGAGTCGAGTGTTCTCGAGGCGGTAACGGGCGCTCGCTTATGGTGTAGGAAGAAGCCTGTACAGTATGGTGGATTATCCCTGACAGATACAAGCTTCCCGCATAGTTAGTTGTGTTTACTGCTTTTTACTACCGCGATATAAATAGTACTGCGAGCGCCATAGCTGCGTTCGTGATACTATAGCATCATGGTTATCTGGAAGCTCCGAAAATATCTGGACCAGCATGAGGTCAGCGCCTACGCGTTGAGTAAGTCAACCGATCTAGCCCCAAGTACGGTCTACGCGCTCGCACGCGGCGACCAGGGACGTGTCGACCTTGCTGTACTCGACAAGGTAATAGACGCACTCGAGCAACTTACCGGTCAGCAGGTCAAATTCGACGACCTGCTCGAGCGTGAACCCGAGACGGAAAAGATGGACGATGAAACGCGAGCATGGCTCGAGTCCGATCTTTCACGACTCGGCGACGTGGACCCCTATGAGTGGGCAGAGGGAGAAGCGGACGAAGGCGAAGTGCTGCGCTACGTTCCGGATCGGGGGTGGGCGTCGGGTGGCTGATGGTCCCCAGCTTGGCGACGTGGTGACCGCAGCGTTTCCCACACGTGACCCACAAGGGCATGAGCAGGAGGGACTACGGCCCGCGGTGGTCGTCGCTCTGCCCGACCGCTTGGGACCGGGCCGCTTTCCCCTGTTGGTGCTGGTGCCGTTTACGAGCTACCGCAAGCAGTCTTGGGTTGACGCGGCCCCTGGGCGTTACCCAAAGTTTGCTCCCGGCACGACCGGGTTGTGGTCGCCCTCAGTCGCCCTGTTAGATCAGGTGGTGAGCGTTGACGCCGCCCGGATCAGACGACGGCGCGGCCAGCTGAACGCGGACCAGTACCAGACGGTGCGAACCGGGCTCGAGCAGATGTTTGCCCTTGAGACAACCGCGCTGTGAGCGGCTACCGGCGGCGCACCGATCCGCGGACTGGACAGCGTTACTACGAACACCGTGCCGTCGCTGAGTGGCGTCTAGGCCGTCCCCTCGAGCCGGGTGAAGTCGTACATCATCGCAATGAACTCCAAGGCGACGACCACCCGGACAATCTGGTGGTGTTGCCGTCGGCCAGGGTTCATGCGCTGCTGCACTGGTACCTCCGCCGCGAGGCCCAGGGTGTCCAGCATCTATGGCAGCTCGAGGTATGGCTCGAGCTGTTAAGTGTAAAACACAGGTAAAACGACACCTTCCAACGCGGGTAGCCATCAGCGCGAAATCATGTGTTGGACTGTCCGTTTACAGCACCTACCACCCTCGGCAGACACCACTTGCTCGAGATATGCTAGGCTCTCGAGCAAGTTAAGGCTGGTGATGCACGTGCAATAGATAGAGCTGCGCCGGACGTAGCGGAACAGTAAACGACGAACTCCCGGTTGCTAGTAACAACCGAGAGCGCCGAGTGCTTGACTCTGAGAAACTTCCTAAAAATCAGAGTAAGTGCTTGGGCCGTTCCCGTCAAGTCTTTTTAGACACACATGGAGCCCAAAAATGCGGTTACTCGTTGAAAGTGCCTTGTGGCACCTGTTTTACTTCGTTGTAAACCCCTCTGTTTTCCTTCCACCCTTTAGCGGCTCTCAGGGCCACCGGTGAATCCGGCACTGCAAGTCCAGCTCGAGCAGCTCGGTAGAACCTTAGCGAGTCGCACGAACCAACCGGTAGAGCTTTTTAGCCTAGCCAAAACCCAATGGAAGACCCCTCGGCAACCCCCTGAGCGCCCCGCTGCGCCGGTGGCAGGCTCGAGCGGCCCCGACTATCGCCCCCTGCCCCCCCCCGGCCCCTCAGAAGCCCTCTCAGCGCGTGCTGTGGTCGCCGAGACGCTGAGTCACGAAGGCATCCGCACGGCGCTGTACTGCACCGGGGCTCGAGACAAGCTGGTTCGTGAAGCTCAAGAACTGGTCGAGGTGCTGCGGAGGGAGGTACCGACCCTCGAGGCCCGGAGCGACCGCCGCGCCGCCGTCGAGTCGTTGCACACCGACCTGGTGATCCTGGCCTTGGCCGTGAAGCAAACTAGAGGCCACAAGTCGGCGGCCCAGCTCACCGTCCATCAGAGCGCCGAGCTGCTGGCCCAGGTTCTCAGTCTCAGCACCGCGAGCCTGTACCGCTACCTGCCGCTGCTACGCGAAGTCGGGCTGATCGACTACCGGGGCAGCAAGAGCAGCGCCACCTTCGAGGGCGAGAGCTGTACCAGGGCCGACGGGACGCTGATCGCCATCAGCTTGCGCCCCGGCACCCAGGCCAAGCTGGGCGTTCACGACTACGGCAGCTACCGCGATCTGGACGCCGACCGCAGGGCTGGGAGGACCGCATATCGGTATCTTCAAGAACTGAGAGAGTCACCTAAAACCTCTACGGGTCAGTGGGGTTTGAAACCACTGATCATCTGGGCGTTAGCCCCCGGTTACTGTCATTCCCTTCCGTTAGACGTGACTCTCTCACTTCCGAGTTTGGCCCTGGAAACCATCCTCGACGTGCCTGCTGTGGACTTCTCAGACCGGTGTAAAGCCGTTGAGTTGGCTGCCGGGGCGGTGGCGGCCAATCTAGCCGATGGACAGAGCCACCGGTTCTGGTGTGATGTGCTTTGGAGACTCTTGAGACTGCACGACCAGGGCCGCGCCGAGGGGAGTTTCGGGGTGGTTTACCACGTCGTCAAGCGGTGTGTGATCGACGCCCAGGAAGGCTTTGCCAGGAAGCCGGGGGCGTTGGCCCAGAGCCGGTTGAAGAGCTGGCAGGGCTGGGAGGAGCTGCGCCGCGTCGAGCTGCGGCGGGTGGGGCCGGTGCCGGGGGTGCGGGCGTAAGGAGAGCACTACCTTCACCTTCCCGGTTTTGTAGGTGCTCCCGTGTCTACCTACGCGCTGTGTTCTACTTTGGGTATGAAGCTCGTAGGGGACCGGATCAACTTGTGGAAGATATTGGCTCACCGGTAAGCAACACTATGAAACCTAAAACAGTGGCCACGCCGACGTTTACCCTTTCTTCTTGTTCTTGAAGCAAATGTCGAGATACTTCTGCATTGCGTCGTCCGTGTTGGGGCGGTAGTAGGTGTCCATCACGACTTTGACCGTGTCGCCGAGAAGCTTGGCCGCGAGCCCGATCCCATCGCCACCGAGTTCGTTGACCACGTTCGACGCGACGATGCTGCGGATGAGGTGGGGGTGGAAGTCTTTGCCGCTGACCTCGAGCACCAGGCCGCGTATCTGAGTGCGCAGGCTCTCATGGTCGACTCCCCCCTTGAGGTCGCCCCTTATAAAGACGTAGGGGCAGTGCTCCTCGAAGTCGTCGCCCAGGTACTTGCTGAGTTCGGCCCGCCACCGCTCGATCCACTCGCCCGCCTCGGCCGAGTAAACGACCTCGTAGACGTTGGTTTTGAAGCCGCGGTGACTCACTTTGAGCTCTTCGCCTTTGAAGCGTACTACCCAATGTCCCTGACGGTTCTTGAACAGGTTCTTGTTCCACTGCATCTCCGCCCAGTTGCGGATGCGTAACGGCGACTCCGTGCCGAGCCTGAGCAGGAGCGCCGTGCGCTTGCGGCTGATGAGCTGCATGTGGTGCCGGTAGGGGTTTGGTGCGCCTTTGTGGACCGGCTCGCTCTTCCAGATCGCCTCAGCCATCTCCAGCAGGTGCCACGGTCGCCACGCCTCGACCTCGCGCTTGTCGGGCAGCAGGCCGCGCTGGGCACCTACCCCTTTGATCCGTCTGGCGTGCTCGTAGAACACGTCCCATATCTTCCTGCCGTCGGCCACCTCTTCGCCTATACGCCCCTTGGCGACCAGGTAGCGGCTGACGGTGGCCAGGGCGACCCCGGTGTCGTGGGCTGCACAGTAGCCCCCCTCCGACGTCGCATGCAGGTACCAATTGAGGTAGGCCACGAAGTTCGCCGGATCACACAGGTTCTCGAGCGTCACCTCGCCACGCCCTAATTCCTTTACGAAGTAGCCGACGTACATGTTGACGCACCGCAGGTAGGTGTTGAGAGTCAGTTCACGGACATGCCCTTTTCTGTAGCGCGCTTCTTCAGGGGGTAGCATAGGCGTCAGCTTCCAGTCCTTATACGCCTCCCACTCTTGCTTTAGCGCCTCGGGCCACGCCTCGGTCGAAAAGTGCGGGCGGTTGCGAACCTGTTTGTTGGCGCGTCTACTCAACGCGTCGGTGACTGAGAGCCGCCCAACATGCTCGCCGATAGCCACGTTCCGTATCGCTCTGAGGCACGAGGCTTGATTGCTAAGCGTCTTTTCTGAAGGCGGCTGGCGACCGCTCCGGGCAGCCAGAAGCTTGCTGCCTTCACGAAGCTGACGACCCAGGAGCCCGTCGTCGATACGCAGCAGCTCGAGCGGCAGTTTGCCGAGGTCGGGCTCGCCGTCGCCCACCGCAGCCGCGAAACACTCCAGCGCCCGCTCATAGTTTTTGAGATCGTTGTCCTTGCGGTCACGGTTCTTGAGCCCCGGCCGCTTGGGGTGGTCCGCCTCTAACCACCGCTCATGACCCTCGGCTATAGTTACTATATTTGAATACTTATTCACCTTTTCCTATTTTCTAGAATGAGTGAAAACGCTCAAAATTGCTTACCAAACAATCTTTCAGGAAGTATAGCATAGTTGACTATTACTTAATATTATGCAATATCCTGATAATTATACGACACGGCACACCAAGGGGCGACAGAAGATGACGTCCTGAATGGGAATGCAGGGAAGCACTGCGACACGCCATGACAGCCAAAGTCATAGCGCGACGCGGCCCTTTCCTGAAACGCCCTGAACGCTTCCTGTTCGCGTCAGGGACGGCCTCTGAAAAGACGTCGAGGGGTAAGAGGTGGACTATGATCTCGCCTCTAGGTTTTCGGCTTGTGGGGCGGTTAGCAGTGCCTCGAGTTCTGCCTTGAGGACTAGGGGGCGACCTGAGCCGTAGCGGTTCAGATCACCGGCTTTGAGGCGACGCTGGATGGTGCGGGTCGAAGTGCGGGCATACGCTGCGGCTTCACGCAGGGTGAAGTACGGACTCTCCATCAAGAACTCCTTTCGTGTCGCCACAGGTTGCGGCGACCTAAAGCAATTCTGGAGGAGAGCCGGGGTCACACCTTTGCGCATGGCTGGCGAAACACCTCTATTCATATAATTGAGGCAAGGCTCAGGCGGCAGAAGAAAGGAAAACTGCCGTCATTTAGCCAATCACGCCAACCCCGCTACACGCTGCCCTCCAAGGTGAGCTCGTGATCGTCAAACTGCTATGGGTCTACCTGTGCGATAAGGGGGTCGTCGGATACTCGAGCCGCAAACTGGCCGAGGCGCTGGGGTTGCCGCAGCGAGTGACGACCTTTGGACTTGCCCGCTTGCGAGACCGAGAACTGAGGCTCGTCGAAGACCTGGGCGAGCGCCGCGCCCGTGTGCGCGCGGTTTACCAAGCGGTTGACCGAGGGGAAAGACCGGTGCGTACCCCCGCCACGCATCCTCGAGGGGTAGCCGTGCCTAGAGACCCGCCACACCTGCCCGCAGTGCTGAAGGGTGAAACACCGACGACGCGGCTCGTCTATCTCTACCTCGAGCCCTATGGTGAGGTCGAGGTGTCGGTCAGGCAGCTCGAGGCGCTGCTGGGCATCGCGCACCGGAATGCGGCTGAGGCGTTGCAAAGGCTGGCCGAGCTAAGGCTGCTAGAGGTGCTAGAGCGAGCCACGAGCCGTCCGGGTCGGTATCGGGTCAAGCAAGACGGCGAAAGTAAGACATGAGCGCAGCTACAAGTGGCTGTCTGGGTAGCACCAAGACTTGCCATAAAGTGCATTAAAGTGTACTTTATGGCTATGACCGTTAGCATCCTCTGATGGCCGCCAAAGACCTCATCATCTACCAAACCGAGGACGGCAAAGAGCCGTTTGCCAGGCGGCGAGAGCGTTTGAAGGAAAAAGTGACGATAGCGCGGATCGACCGCCGCCTCGAGCGGATGAGCGAAGGGAACTACGGAGATTACAAAGCGGTCGGTAAAGGCGTCTACGAGCTACGGCTGTTTTTCGGCCCCGGCTACCGGGTGTACTTCGCAGAAGACGGCGATCAGATTGTTTTGCTGCTTTGTGGCGGGGATAAGGGGAGCCAGGACCGGGACATCAGCGCGGCTCAGGGTTACTGGCAGGACTACCGACGAGACAAGGAGACGGAGGAAGCATGAGGACATACCGCAAATTTCAAGATGTGCTGATTGATGACCTACGCGCCGACCCCGAACAGGCTTACGCTTACCTGCAAGTGGCCCTGGAAGAGTTCGATCAAGACGGCGATACCGAGCACCTGATGCTGGCGTTGCGGAACGTGGCAGAGGCGAGGGGCGGCGTGCCGGAGCTGGCCCGCCAGGTCAAGATGGGCAAAACCAGCCTCTATAAGGCGCTGTCGGAAAAGGGCAATCCCACCCTCAGCACCGTGGGCGCGATTTTACACGGGCTGGGTTACAGGCTGGCCCTTGCCCCGAGCGAGCAAAGCAGATAGCGAGCGCGAACCGCACCCCTGAGAAATCATCGTTTCCCCGCTGCCTCAGCGGTATGTCATGCTTAGAACGAGATAGAAACAGGGGGAGACGTGGCCGCGCCCAACAAGGTTTTAGAGCTGGTCGAACGGTTTGACTACAACCTCAGCTCGTACCGCTCCGGCAAGTACAACGAGACGCAGGTCAGACGTGAGTTTATCGACCCGCTGTTCAAGGTGCTGGGTTGGGACATCGACAACGAACAGGGCTACGCCGAAGCCTACAAAGACGTGATTCACGAAGACGCCATCAAGATCGGCGGGCAGACCAAAGCGCCGGACTACTCGTTTCGCATCGGCGGTACCCGCAAGTTTTTCCTCGAGGCCAAAAAGCCGTCGGTGAACATCAAAGACGACTTGCCCCCGGCCTTCCAGGTTCGCCGCTACGGGTCCCGGCCTCGAAAGCGACCGCGAAAGAATGGGGCTTTATCGTCGGACCTGCTTCTGAGCTGTACGACCGCCTATCCGCGCTGCCGCTCACTCTCAAAGATGTGACCGACAGGATTTTCAGGGCATTAAGACTGGTGCCGATAAAATCTACATCGTGGAAGAACGCGAGCGCCGGGGCGACTTGGTAGAAATCTATTCCAGGCAAGATGAAACCGAATACTGGCTAGAAATCGACCTTTTACACCCACTTGTTAAGGGCGGAGACAGCCGAAATTACCGGCTGGCAAAGACGGCGCGGCTTATCCTTTTTCCTTACTCGATAGGTAGTGCGGCTAAATCCCGCTTGCTCTCAGAGGAAGAGATCGCCCATCAGTACCCGCAAACTTGGCTCTACCTCGAAAAACAAAAAATCTACCTCGAAAGTAGAGAACATGGCAAAATGGCTGGCGACGCCTGGTATGGCTTTAGCCGTAATCAGGCGCTGGACGTGATGCCACTGTCTAAAATCTTCACGCCCGACATTGCGCCGAGTTCTGCTTTTTCGCTCGACGCAACCGGCGACATTTTCTTTACCGGCGGGGTGTCCGGCGGTTACGGCATCGTAGTAAAGCCGGATTATTCGCGTGAGTTCATTCTGGGCTTGCTCAACAGCAAGCTGCTTAACTGGTACAACACGAAAATGTCTACCCAAATGCGCGGCGGGTACTGGAGTTTTGAATCAAAGTACATCGGCAAATGGCCGATATGCGGTATCAACCCCGAAACCCAGAACAAGCGCGGCCAGGTTGCCGAGCTAGTGAAATCTATGATCGCGGTAAGCGAACAAGCCGCCATCTCAAAAACTGCTCAGGATAGAAAGATGCTGACCCGCCAAAGGGAAATCACAGAGCGCAAGATCAACCAGCTTGTTTACGAGCTGTACGACCTAACACCCGAGGAAACCGCCCTAGTCGAAAACGCGGATGCACCCACCCCCCACGACATGATTAACCTTGTTTGGGAAGGTGGGGCCAAAATAGCCGACGACTTCAACGAGCTACCTGAAGGATTTACGTAGTCGTCGCATTCATTCACTAACTTGAACCGGGATACGAAGCACAGGTTGCAACGGTACTAAAACGCCTGCGTAAGCACGAACTACTTGGTTATAGAGATCGGCAACTCGTGGTGCTTTAATACTAACGATAAACGCATAAGGAATTGGTTGGGGGTTTGGTGCTTTCGCTCCATTTGCTCGGTGATGGTAGTAGATATCGAAAACCGGATTAACTAAAGTAGCTGCCTGAAATCGCTGAGTGTGTTTCAGGCAAGGTTCCCATTTGTGGCCATCTTCGCGCAAGCTATACTCAGCAGTACTGTACATCTTCAGCGCAGAGAAAAAAGACTTTGTTTGAGCGTGGGCAGGTGATGAGCCATCATCGTTAACCTTAAACTTTGATTCATTTGGCCTGAAAGCCACCTCTAGGCCGCTGCGGGTGTATGCCCCCGGATATTCAGGGTCAACTTCGGGCGCAATAACAAGAGTTGCGGAAACCAGAGGTGGACCCTATCCGCCGGACAGCATCCCGTTAGTTCTTAATTCGATTCATGAGCAAGGTTTAGGCGTCACCGCCCGACCTGGAACCTTTGGATCAGATCGTAGCGGGTTGCTCGTTG
>JAABUN010003959.1_pt1 | contig 21380 bp, 13 predicted proteins | sample 5559311 | NCBI WGS metagenome assembly JAABUN01 (sample SAMN10711877, study PRJNA513370) | rock metagenome | isolation source: Antarctica rocks | place: Antarctica: Victoria Land, Siegfried Peak sud
CGGCATTATTCTTAATTCTCTTATAAACTCGCGTTACGCGCGACATCGTAAACGGTGTTCCAACCTCACTTGGAAACACAAGGTCAAAATCATTCCAAACCGTGCCAAGTTTAAGTCGCTCTTCGTGTTGCCGAATTTGATGTCGTTTTAATTCTTGCGTTAAAGACAAAGACACGGGAACGGATACTGATTTGATAACTCTGGCAATATGGCAGATAGTTCAATACGTCTTGTCGGGCTAATTACGATTAAATAACTTTACCTACTTAAGTTTTTGTAGTTTGCCGGTTACGCAAACGAATATACAAATGCAAACTGATAATCCAAAAAAATACCAAAGAGAATAATCGGTTAATAAAAACACCAAAAGATTTACGTAAATACTGATTAACCCAATCCATAAGCGTTTCATAATCTTCTTATTTCATTTTATCTACCTAATAACTAATCTTTTTTTGTTGATTCAGCTAAAAACATTAGCCAAAGTATCTGGAACATCAAGGAGCGAAGGCTTATTTTCCGCGAGCTTATTGGGCTTATAAAGTTTTTCGCGGAGCCGCTTACTTAATTTTGCCGATTATGCAGAATCTTAACAAAAGAACCTGAGCTAAGTTCATCCAGCGAAAGGCTGGTTAAATTCTGCGCTTCCTGTTCGGTCAGAGCTCCGCAGTTGATTGCGCGGAGGAAATAATTGAGCAGACCTTGTCCGGTTGCCGCGTCATCAAAAACATCACCGACAAGCGTCGCCTGCGCTGCCTTTGCAACAAAATTATGTAGACGCTCTGAAGCCTGCTCTAAGCCTTCGAGAAAGAATGTATAAACCGCCGCGTACCGCGTCGAAAACTGAGCCGGATGCAAATCCCACCCTTGATAGAAAGCATTAGTTAGCGAATGTCGGACGTGATGGTAATGCAGCTTCCAGGCGCGATGCACAACAGCGCGGTTTTCCGCTTCCTGTTCCGCACTCAATTCTCCGCGATGCGGCGCGATGGGCATAATATTTGTCGCGCCATCTGACAACCAGATTCCCGTTCCGCCAAAAGAGACCTGCATTATATGGCGTGCGAAATCGCAGGCTGGATGCAGCATATTCTGATACGCGGCAGTGATGCTGCAGCTAGCAGTGTAATCATATGTGCCGAAATGCGCCGCTACACAACGTCCCCGCGCAGCATCAAGCAGTTGCGGGAGATTCGTTTCGCCGCGTTCGTTGATGATTGATTGTGTCGTTTCAACCATCATCTCCATTTTGAGCGAGCCTGTCGGCAGACCGAGTTTCGGCTCAAGCAAATCGAAGATGTCGGCTAGAGTCGCTACTTGCGCGGGCGATACGATTTTCGGCAATGTAACCACAAAATTTTCCGGCAATTGTCCGCCGGCGGTTTTAACGAGCGTCGTCAGGAATAAGTCGAGCGTGCGGATGCTGCGGGCGTGCAGTTCTTCAGAAAACGTTTTGATGCGGATGCCGAGAAACGGCGGCAGTGTGCCTGCCTCAAGACCTTTCGCCGCTTCCTGCGCGGCGGTTATTGCGTGTCCGTCCTCTTCCGCGTCGGGGCGCGTGCCGTAGCCATCTTCAAAATCAATGCGAAAATCCTCGACCGGTTCGCGTGTAAGTTTTTCCCATACTCGCTCATAAATTGTGGCGGCTAGTTTGTCCGACAATTCGAGAATCTGTCCAAATGTTGCAGCGTCGGGCGCGTAGGTTTCAAATGAGCGCAACGCCAACGCGCCGAGCCGCGGCGCGGTATCGGATTTGAAAAGATGCGCGCCGCCATAGACGGTATGCACCGGTTGACGGCGACCTGACTCGCCCGGATAACGGGAAGCGAAAGCGGCGAGAGAAGATTGTAATCCTTTAGTGATTTCCTGCATTGATTCCTGAGTAAGCGTTGTTGTCATAGCAAATTTGTAAATGATAACTTTCCGTTTTTTCAATTCGCGTTTCGGCATTCTCACTAACGTGACAATTGGGCTTCTATCAACCCGTGCGGCTCGTCTGTCGGCACAAAAATCCTATTGTCATTCTCCAAGCCGAAGCGAGTAAAATCTATTGGCAGACAATGTATGTTAGGCAGTGAGAAAGCGATTTCTATGATGTCGGAGAATTTTTCCAACACCGCTTCGCCCATTGCATAAAGCGTATGCTGCACCGAGAGGCTGTCGTGTTCGGCAAAAGTCTCGATAATCGTTTGCCGAATATCGCGCCACATATTGCCCGTAGCCGCGTCGGAATTTGCATAAATCCAGGAGGCTTTGATAAAAGTTGCAAGAATCCTGTCCGTCGTTTCGGGCAAAATGGTGTAGCGGTCTTTAGCGAACCCGACAAATCCCGATTTTGTCGTTTTCAGAACGACTAAATCTTCCACACCGGACTCAATCGTCGTACCGTCGGACGTGGAACTAATTTTTGCGGTATGCTTTTCCTCACCGCCTTTAATGAAAGAATGCAGATGCGGTTCGCCGCCGACAGCAATTCGCGTCCACGGCTTTTCATAAATCTCGATAACGACTCGCGTTACCTGCGCGTTATTGGTCAGGAAATAATCTGCCAGTCGCAGTGCAAAATCTTCGATTTCCTCAATTTCCTGAGTTTGCTGTGCCAGCGTATAAACCGTGTTTTTCATTGTGTCAGTCGGCAACACCCGACTGTTATCGCCAACAGTGTGAACTTCCGTGAAATTGCCCTCAAACGCGATTTTGACGGTAATGCTCTGTAATTCGTGCAGGTCGCCGCGACGCGCTACCTTCATTAGTCGCACTCGCGCCTTTCCGTAATTGTTGTGAACTATTTTGACTGGCATAATTTTAGCTCCCGCGATAAGTTGAATAACCAAACGGACTCAGTAGCAACGGAACGTGGTAATGTTGCGCCGCATCCCTAACTGTAAATGTGACTGTTACCTGCGGATAAAATCCTTCTATCCGTTGTTGCGTAAAATAAGTTTTGGTGTCAAAAGTGAGCCGGTAATCGCCAGGCGGAATTTTCATATCCGACTCGATTAAATCACGCAATCGCCCGTCCTCGTCCGTTACACCTTGTCCGATAATCTCCCATTCCGTCGTAGTCCGGCGTTCCAGTATAATAGGAACGCCCCGCGCCGGACAGCCCGCCGAAATATCCAAAATGTGCGTAGTTATTGCGGTCATTAAAATCCCGACTCTAACAGTTTCTTCAATCTAATTTCCGTTATCTTTCTCTGCTCCTGAGCAGCGATGCTAAGTTCAGCGTCGGCGGGGTTGTTCAAACGCAGAAGACAAAGGTCAAGCATTTCTTCCGCACTTTTGCCGGTTGCACAGACGATAAATATATACCCGAACCTCTCTTCATACAAACGATTAGCTTTTGATAATTCAGACAGCACCGAATCATCTGCGACGCGAGTGCCAGACTGCTCGGCGTTTGACCATTGAGCCGATTCCGCCGATTGTTGCGAAACGGCTCGGCGGATGCCAATTTTCGGATGAGCGGCGAACGCTTCCAGCCAGTCTTCGGATTCCAGTTTCTGCCAAATTTGTTTCGCTTGACCGAGCAACGCGGAGACATCATTAAAAGGTCGCGCCTCAGTCATCATTTGCGCCCAACATTGTGAGCCGCAGCAATCGAAAAATCGGGCTTCCGCAGTTTCGCGCTTAGCATTATTGAGTTGTTTTAATCCTTCGTTCATTTCGCAATTCTTCCGAAAAGTCGCAAACGACTCACGCCGCCGTCAGGATAAATGTTAAAACGCGCGTGCGTAACCGTGCCACAGTCGTTAATTTCATCAACAAAAATGTGCCGCGTATGTGCCTGAAGCTTTGTGTTGGGCAGAAGTTCCTGCCAGATAACTGAATGGAGGCTTATGTCGTCGGTACGACAGACTTCAATCGAACAACTTTCGGGATAATTGCCTTTGAAATGCGAAGTATCAACTTCAACGCGGTTGATATTTCCGGCATTACCGAGTTTTATGACGCACCAATCGTAGCCTGCTCCGCGCCGCCGCTTGGTTTCCCAGCCATCACTCATATCTTGCGCTCGTCCGGGCATAATCAGGTTATGCTTGTGTCCAAAAAACATATCGCTTGCTTCCAGAACCATTCCGCCGTGTTCTACCGCCGCTAAATCAAGCTCGTTTTGACGGCGGCGCAAGGATTCCCAATCCGGCACAACTTCGCCGTAAACCCGCAATCGCGCCACACCTCCGTCAGGGTAAATTTTCAAACGTAAGTGTGTAAATCGCTGGTCGCCAGTTATCTTAAAACGATTTTGCGAGTTACCTTCCAATTCCGATTGCGGCAAAATTTCAAACCACTCGGTCTTCGCGCCAAGCAATTGCTCAACATCCGGTTGCCCGTCAATCGCACAGGCTTCAATTGAGCAGTGTGAAGGAAAATTGCCTCGGAAAAAACTCGTGTCAACAACAATGCCCTGAATAATGCCGGACAGCCCCAGGCGGATAATGCACCAATCGAATTTTTCATCCAAACGCGGTGAGCGGCGTCGGCGCGTTTCCCAGCCGTCCATCCATTTTCCTAAATCCGTATATTTGCCCTCGATAAATATTGGGGCAACTGGTTTGAGCAAATTCTCTTTCGGTGCAAAAAACTCGTCATTAGCGTATAAAACCGCACCGTCAAGTTTCTCGGAAGCTAAATCAATCAATTCAGTAAAATTCATAATAAACTTTAATTTTAGTTATTCCGTTATCAGTTTGCCCTCAGGATTGGCGGAAAATTGACCTTGCTCATAAACTTTCGCACCCCGAACGAAGGTGGCTTCTACGACTCCGCGTAAATCCATTCCCGAATACGGCGTAAGTTTGTGCCGGAAGTGAATGTTTTCAGGCATAACTTTGAACTCCTTTTCGGGATTCCAGATTACGATATCCGCGTCATAGCCGCGCGCCAATTGACCTTTACGTTTATCTAAACCTGCTAACTTTGCCGGTGCGCCAGACATCCATCGAGTCAACTCGCGCAGACCAAGACCTCGTTTTTGCAACTGCGTCCACATCGCGGGCAGGCTAAATTGCAGAGCCGCAATGCCGCCCCAGGCATCAAGAAAATCGCCAGTTTCGGTTAATTTCAAAGCCGGAATGCAGGGCGAATGGTCGGAGACGACCATATCAATAACACCATCAGCTAAGGCTTCCCAAAGTTTTTCACGATTCTCGCGCTCGCGCACCGGCGGGCAACATTTGAAATGAGTCGCGCCGTCGGGAATTTCCTCCGCCGCGAAAGTTAGATAATGCGGGCATGTCTCCACCGTAATCGGCAATCCTTCGGCTCGCGCCTGCCGCAATAACGGCAGAACGTCCGATGAAGAATGATGAACGATGTGAACCCGAGTGCCAGTTTCGCGGCACAATCGAACCATCAATGCGACAGCCTCGTTCTCCGATTTTCTCGGACGCGAGCGAAGAAAGGTTTGATAATCCTGCGGATTGCAGTTTTTTAATTCTTCGGTTGCGCTTTCAATCGGTTCGGGAACTTCAGCGTGAACTAGTAAAACTGAACCTAACTTTGCCAATTCAGGCATTGCTTCGAGCAAATTTGCTTCACCGACGTGTGGGAATTCATCCACGCCGGAATGTATCAAAAAACATTTGAAGCCGCGCACACCCGCATTCAAAAGCGGTTTTAATTCGTGTGTGTTGCCCGGTATTACGCCGCCCCAGAAAGCAACGTCAATCCAACATTGTCCTTGCGCCGCCGCGAGTTTTTGGGCAAATCCATCGGGCGTTGTAGTCGGCGGAATGCTGTTGAGCGGCATATCAACCAGCGTCGTCACGCCGCCCGCCGCCGCCGCCCGCGTCGCCGTCGTAAATCCTTCCCATTCGGCGCGTCCCGGTTCGTTAAGGTGAACGTGCGCGTCCACCAGTCCCGGCATCACCACCGCATCTCCCGCATCTACGAGCGGAGTTTGAGCTGGAACTTCATCCCATTCGCCCAAAGCCGCAATGATACCATCACGAATATGCACCGAAGCCGGACTTACCGTTTCCGGCATTACAACCCGACGACTGCGAATAATTAAGTCTGGCTTGTCCATTTCTCCTTTGATGTGAATGGAAGTAAACAGATTCTACTTCAACAGCCGCTTCACCTTCCAGCTTGATTTTTTGGTAGCGCATAGGGGAATTGAACCCCTGTTACAAGGTTGAGAACCTTGTGTCCTAACCACTAGACGAATGCGCCTTCAACTAAGCAAAGTCTATTTCTTTCACAGTATATAATTGCTCGCTGGTTAACGCGAAATCTTAAGCGTCTGCAACTGGATTTTTTACGCGAGCGAGCTGCGAAATTATTTTGCTATTATCCTTGAAATTAACTTTCGTCTAAATAAAGTGCTTGCGAGAACTTCAGACTTTTCTTCAGAACAAGTTATTTTAATTTGTTAGACAAACTCAGACAAACCTATTATAATTATAAGTATAACTATTTCAACATTTGACAAACTCAACAAAACTTATTCAAAATCAAATTTAAGCCTAAAAATGCGCGTGTCGGCAGTTCAATTCTGTCCCAAGCCACCATTATTATTTATAGTTAAGGGCTATCGAATGGGTAGTCCTTTTCTAATTTGTTCAACATTTTTCAGTTGGCTTTTTGAAAAGGAAAAAAAGGAAAAACGAAATGAAGAAACATACTTATTTATTGCTACTTATCTGGTTAATAACTATTTTAAGTTGTAATTTCGCTTATTCACAAAATACGAATTCGACCAACTCAAATACAAGCGGCGGCGTAAGCAATCGCAATGCGGAAACTCAAAGTTACGCGAATTTGTTAGACGCTGTAAAGACAATCGGAAATAGCGAAAAGCTGCTTAACGTCAACGGCAATGCAAATTGCACAACTGCTTTAACTGTTCCGAAAACGCTGACTTTAGAATTTACCGGCGGCGGTAAAATTGTCGGGCAAGCGGGATGCATATTGATAATTTACGGGCAAATAAAAGCGGACAGAACAAATATCTTTAGCGGTTTTGCAAACACCAATCAATTAAAAATACTCGGCGCGAATGATGTCGTTTATCCAGAGTGGTTCGGCGCGGTCGGCGATAATGTAACGGACGATTCAAGCGCGATTCAACTGATGTTTGACGCGGTTGATTTGACCTCAGGTTACGGAGCAACCTACAAAACATCGGGAAAATTTCGTTTCGGCGCGGGCAGGATTTATTATTCGTCAAAGGAAATTCACGTCCGAAGCAGTTCCGACATAGAAGGTGTCGGCGGCAAAGGCTGGTTTTCCGCAACCATAATTCGTTTCGCAGACAACAAAAAAGGTTTTGTTTTTGAAGGTTACTCGACCGAACGCGAAGCGCGAAACGCTTCGATAATGCAGGGAAGCGCGGTTCTCAAAGCGAATTTGAATTTTTCTGCCGCCGATGTCGGAAAAAATGTGATTGTTTTCGGCGCGGGTGTCAATCAAAATGCGCCGAATCTGACAGCGAAAATTTTGTCGGTTCAATCGGCGACACAAGCCACGCTTTCGACAAACGCTAATCAAACGGCAACCAATCAATCGGCTTTTTTCCTTTCCGATTTGACTTCGCAGTGGTCGAAAATCTCCGGCATTTATCTGCTCGGCGGCACGCACGCAGAAGTTAAATCGACGCATACGATTGATATTGACGGAAACAAAATCACGCGGCTGACAGGCGCGGCGTTAGACCCGTATCGCGGTTTTCCCGAAGGCACAACCTTTACGATGGGACAATCCGAATGGACAATCGGAATATTGCCTGCTGTTTTAATGACCGGGAACTTGGCGAGCGGCTCGGATACCGTAACTTTAACGAGCGGGACTGTTGACAATTCGTTTTTGTTTGCGGGCGTAACAATAAATTATGTAAATTACTTGATTAAAGAAGTTGTCAGTTCAACGCAATTCAAATTAGACAGACCTTTTGCCGCGCCTGCCGCATCGGGAGTTTCGATAAATGTAACCCGTAGAGGCTTGAGCGGATACCGTTTTAATGCCTTCGGCAATGCGTCGAAAACTCCGTCGAATATCGTCAGAAAAACCGCTAATGCTGTTTTTGAAAACTGGCTCGTCGGCGCGACCATTCATATTAACAGAGTTGATTATCTGATTGATTCGGTGGTCAATAATTACACGGTTACGATAAAAAATATGGACGGCACGCCCGCAATCGTTCCGTATTTTGAAGGTGATGCGGCAATCACCGCGCTCGCGCCGCGCAGAAATGTTGCGGTGCGGTTTAATACGTTTCACGGCATCGAAGCGAATGCTCAAGTTGAAATCCGTAATGTTTATATCTCGAATTTTAGCGGCAGCGGCATCAATTTTGATTCGGGAAAAGCGTCCGGCTTGCTCGGCAATGAGCCGAATGTGAACAATGCGAATGTTACGCGAAACTTCATGCATGGCAACAAAGGACACGGCATTTACTTAAGAGGCACGAACTCGAATCAAATAAGTATAAAAAATAACGATTCAAACGTGAATCGCGGCTGGGGATTTTACGATACTTCCTTTTTAGGCAATGTGTATGAAGGCAATCACAGCGCGGGCAATGAAAACGGCGGTTCGTATTCGGTTTTAGGCGGCGTTAATCAATCAACTTACACGGGCGAATACGGCGAAGGCGGACAACCGTCAAACATTTTGTCTGCGCAGTCGAGTTGGTTTGGCGGCATTCCCGGAAACGGTTTTAGTGCCGAATACAACAAAGGCGCGACGATGCTGGCATCGGGCGGCGAAGGAAAAACCTTTCTCACATCCGGGATAAAAACTACAAGTTTGAAGCCGAGCGAATCCGGCGGATTTGCCGCTAACAATGCTCATACAACCGTCCAAATCGGGCAAGGCGGCAATCCGGCATTGCCTGTTTTGATGGGTTTCGGCAACTCGGACGAAGCGGGCGGAAATCCGCCGTACAATCCGGCTTTGTCGTATGTCTTAACCTACGCCAACGGCGGACAACCCGCGCCCGGCTGGTATGCGCTTCAATACGGCGAACAGCAGCGAAATGATAATTCAACCGATTATACGGTTTTAGCATTTTCGGGCGCGGCGGCGGCAGAAGGCGCGAAACAACTTTGGATGCCGAACGGTTTTTATTTCGGGCGCAATTCCGACGGTGTAACTCGCAGTAAATTCACCGTAACCGCTCTGGGTTTAAGTTTAGATAAAAATTTCAAAGCAAATACATTTCAACTCGACTCCAACGGCGCGCGCCCCGTTTGCGGCGCGACAACACGCTTGACGATTTGGGTGAGCAAAGGCGGCACGGGCGTGGCTGACGTTCCGCAAATGTGTTTAAAGAACGCGGATGAAAGTTTTTCGTGGCGAAATATAACGATGAATTAAAAACGGCGCGGGGAAGATAAAGCGGAATAAAAAATTATAAACAGCGCGCGGTAGAAAGATCTATTGACAAAATCTATAAGAATAGGTTATAAGAATGAGACCCTAAAGGTTTTCCTATCAATAGAACGCGGTATATTTAACTGCTAACCCATAGCAAGTAAAGTCACATTTGTCTTAGGTTAATACTAAATCTAATCTTTTACAGCTTAGATTTGTGTGTATTTTGTAACTCATTTACCAAGCTGAAAAAAGGATTTAATTATGTATTTCTGTAACTCCCGCAAAAAGATTAACTTTTCATTTTTAACATTTGTCGTCGTTTTGTTTGTCATTGTTTCGACGGCTTTTAGTCAATCCGAATCACCAACCTATCCTTCTGACGCAGCCGCAACTTTTACGGTTACAAATCTCAATGACGGCGGCGCGGGAAGTTTGCGCCAAGCTATCGCTGATGCCAATAACACATCCGGCGATGATGCCATTGTATTTCAATCGGGATTAACCGGAACTATAGGTTTGACAAGTGAACTTTTGATTGACACAAACATAGCGATTTACGGACCAAACTTTAATCCAATTACAGTTGCGTACACGGGAATGTATTATTCCCGCGTTTTCAATATTGCGGCTGGGGCAACTGTCTCAATTAGTAATCTAACCATTAGCGGTGGCTATGTAAGAACTTCTAATCCTTTTGGCGGAGGCGGAGGGATACTCAATGCAGGAATGCTCTCTTTAACCAATACAACAGTAAGTTCAAACCGTGTTGAGGGCGATTATGCCAGCGGCGGCGGCATATATAGCAACGGCACCTTAAATTTAACCAATTGCTTAATAGCTAACAACTGGGTCAGCGCAGCAGCTGGCGGTTCAGCACCTAGAGCGGAAGGCGGCGGAATAGTCGCTAATGGCTTCATAATTACGAACACAACAATTAGCGGCAATGGTGCTTCGGTTAGAGGGACTTACTTTACTCAGCCCGGACAGGCTTTTGGCGGCGGTGTCTTGGGCAGCGGCACTTTTAGAAACAGCACTATTACTGGTAATTTCGTCTATTGCACTACTAACTGCGCCCAGAATGGCGGCGGCATCAGAGGAGGAGGCACTTTTAGCAATACAATTATCAGCAACAACGGTTCAAACATCGGACCCGACATTTCTGGCAGTGTATTGTCGGAGGGCTACAATCTAATAGGTAATACTAGCGGGAATTCTGGATGGGTTAGCACTGACATACTTAACCAAGATGCGAAATTAGCTCCACTCGGTGATAACGGCGGTCTAACAAAAACTCACGCTCTTCTTGACGGTAGTCCGGCAATCAATGCCGGAAATAATGCAGACGCACCCGCAACTGACCAGCGCGGCTTTTCACGAATTGTCGGAGGCACTATTGATATTGGAGCTTTCGAGAGCAACTCTACTACAGTGAATTGCAGTTTCACAATCAATCCAACCAACCAGCTAGTCGGCAGTTCCGGCGGAAATATAACTGTGAATGTAACTGGCGCGCCAGGTTGTAGTTGGACAGCAACAAGCAATGCTGACTGGATTAGCGTTATAAGCGGTAGCAGCGGAAATGGAAACGGAACAGTTACACTTTCAGTTCAAGCTACTATAGGTCCAGCAAGAACCGGAACAGTAACTATTGCCGGACAAACCTTTACCGTCAATCAATCATCAGGCTGCACTTATACGTTATCACCAACAGGAGCAAACATTTCGAGTAATTCCGCGACGAGCAGTTTTAACATTAGCTCCGGTTCGGGTTGTAATTATACTGCAACAAGCAATGATTCATTTATAACAGTTACTTCGGAAACGAGCGGTAGCGGAAACGGCACAGTTTCTTATTCGGTTGCTAGGAACACAGGTCCGGCACGAACAGGAACTATTACCGTCGGCAGACAGATATTTACCGTTAATCAAGCATCAGGTTGTTCCTTTATAATCAATCCAACAACTCAAAGTTTCACGTCTTCAGGCGGTAATGGAAGCGCAACTGTGACAACAGAGAATGGCTGCACTTATTCAACATTGAGTAATGATTCGTGGATAACAGTCACGCAAGGCGCAAGCGGTTCGGGAAATGGAACGGTTGGCTTTACGGTTGCCGCCAATACAGGCGCGGCAAGAACAGGAACGCTCTTTATCGCGGGACAAACATTTACAGTCAACCAAGCGGCATATGTGAAATCACGAAAGAGAGTCAGATTCTTTTAATTGTACCGATTTAATTGACTGCATCTTTGACAGCTTAAATTTATTTTTTTTGTGATTTACAAATTAACTGTATAATCGAACTGAATAAGAAAAGGATTTACTTGTGTATTACGTTAATTCCGGTAAAAAAACTAAATTTTCATTTTTAGCTATAACGATATTGATGCTGGCGGTTGTTTTCGCAAATTTCGGAACAATAAATTCATTTGCTGACACAAGCAATAATCAACAGGAACAAGCAAATAAATTAAGTCTGCAAAATCGGCAACGCAGAGAAACAGCTAATAAAAAAGAAGCCGAACGATTTGGTTTTTCAGTAAAAAATTCAACGGTTATATTCTCCAGGCAGAATAAGCCTTTATTAGAAGTCTTATTGGCGGGAGACCTCGATACGACTTTCGGCGCGGGCGGCAAAGTTACAACTCAAATTGGCAGCTCGAAAAGCGAGGCTTTGGCGATTGCGCTGCAAACGGACGGGAAATTTGTTGCCGCAGGTTACAGCTTTAACGGCGCGAATACCGATTTTGCACTTGCGCGTTATAACAGTAACGGCTCTTTAGACGCTGGGTTCGGCACGGGCGGCAAAGTTACGACGGACATCGGCAACGCCGACAACGCGAGTCTCGCGCTGGCGATTCAGCCGGACGGCAAGTTTGTTGCTGCCGGAAGCAGCTTTAACGGTGCGGATGACGACTTCGCGCTTGTTCGATACAATTCAAACGGGACGCTTGATGATACGTTTGGGACGGGCGGAATCGTTGCGACGAATTTTAATAATTCGTTTGAAACTATTGACGCAATCGCGGTTCAAACCGACGGCAAAATTGTCGCTGCCGGTTATCGTTTTAACGGCTCTTTTTTCCACTTTGCGCTCGCTCGATACAATTCAAACGGAACACTCGACGAAACATTCGGAACAGGCGGAAAAGTGACGACGGAATTTACCGGCTTTGACGATTTGGCGCGGGCGATCGCGCTTCAAACGGACGGGAAAATAATCGTCGTCGGCGAGGCTAACACGGATTTTGCAGTAGCCCGTTATAACTCAAACGGCTCGCTCGATTCGACATTCGGCGCGGGCGGCAAGGTTGTAACGTCAATCAATTTATTTGATTCCGCTTACGATGTCGCAGTCCAGGCTGACGGCAAAATCATTGCCGCAGGAGAAACAGGCGACGGTAATAATTCGGATTTTGCCTTGATTCGATATAACTCTGACGGCTCGCTCGACACGACTTTTGACAACGACGGCATAGTAACAACGTCAATCGGCACAAGCGATGAATTCGCATCTTCGGTTGCGGTTCAAACGGGCGGTAAAATCATTGTCGGCGGATTCAGCTTTAACGGCAGTAACGACGATTTTGCCCTCGCGCGTTATAACTCAAACGGCTCGCTCGATTCGACATTCGGCGCGGGCGGCAAAGTAACGACTGATTTTGGCAATTCCTCATACGATTACATCTCGGCACTGGCAATACAATCGGGTAATAGAGTTATTGCCGTCGGCAGTGCGAATACAAATTTTGCTGTGGCAGCTTATTCTTTAAATGGCGGTAAATCGCGCAAGCGTGTTAGATTCTTTTGAGGCTTTATGATTCGACTGAATCTTTTCCGGTGTTTGCCAGTCGGGTAATGCCTGCTTTGCAACTGATTGCCGTAAGATAATTTAATTCTTTACTCCCGAACTAATAGTTATTAAAACCTGTCTAAGACCTGATGGACAAAACAGCTAAAGACCATTTGCGAAGCGACTTAAGAATTATAACCTGACAGCAGTATAAAAATTCATTGACAAAATTTATAAAGATAGGTTATAAGAATGAGACTTAAAGATTTATCCTGTCAATAAAACGCGATAGATACAACTGCTTTTCAGCAGTGAGTAAAATTGCAGTAATCTTAAGCTAATACTAAATCTAGTTTTAGACGGCTTAGAATTATATTTGTTTTTTTTACTCATTTATCAAACTGAGTAAAAATCAGGATTTTCTTTATGTATTCCGTTAAAACCCGAAAAAATAACTTTTATTTCCCGTTCCGCATTGCTTAAATTTCATCTTGTTCGATGAAAAGGTAAATATAAAAATATGAAAACAGCTTTCCCAAAATGTTTATTAACTTTCGTTTTGTCTCTGACGTTCTGTTTTTTGCTCACGCACACGGCGCGCGCGGACAAGAGCATCAGTAATGTTCCGGTTGGCATAGCTTCCAGAGCCGTGACTGTCAATCCGGCTGACAATCCCAGCGTGTTAATCAACAATGTATCCTTAAATGAAGGCGATAGCGGAATCACCTTCTTTACTTTCACGGTCAGTCTTTTAGAAACAAGCAGCCAAACCGTTACGGTGGATTATGAGACCGCAAACGGCACGGCAACCGCTCCGAGTGATTTTCAAGCCGCTTCCGGCACGCTTTCCTTTGCTCCGGGTGAAACCGGCAAAGCCATAACGGTATTCGTTAACGGCGATACACAAGTCGAAGCAAACGAAACTTTTACGGTTAGGTTATTTAACGCGGTAAATGCGACTATCGCAAACGGAACAGCGACAGGTACGATTCTCAATGATGACGGCGAGGGCTGCACATACTCCATTTCACCGGCAAATCTAAACACTAATGCAAACGGAAGCTCCGGCAATACGATTTTAGTCATGACGCAGGCGGGCTGCGCTTTTACGGCGACGACAAGCGATTTTTTTATAACAATCGATTCGGGCGCAAACGGTTCGGGAAACGGAACTGTCAGCTTTAGCGTAGCCGCCAATAATACAGGTTCTGCAAGAACAGGAACAATTCTTATCGCCGGACAGCTATTTACCGTCAACCAAGCGGCAATCGGTAGTTCCGGCTTGCGAGTCAGTATTACCGATTCACCCGACCCTGTAACATTGGGCAGCGGGCAGAATATTAATTACACAATCATTGTTAATAATGATGGACCATCACCTGCGACAGGTGTTGTGCTGACGAATACTCTACCCGCAGGAGTTGACTTCGTGTCAGTTACCACCACATCAGGTAGCTGCAGTCATTCCGGCGGAGTCGTTACGTGCAATCTCGGTAATGTGTCTGACGCGGAGACGATAACCATTATTGCCAGACCGACCGTTCCCGGAACATTCACTAATACGGTCAGCGTTACGGGTAATGAGCAAGACCCGAACACAAACGACAATACCGCTTCGACGACGACGACGGTTAACCCGCAACCTAATCCGATCAGTACCGATTTACGACTTACCGTGTTTCAATCACCGGGTATTATAACATTGGGCGGCGGGCAAAATATAATTTACTCAATCTTTGTTGACAATGACGGACCTTCACCTGCAACGGGTGTGGTAGTAACCAGCAGGTTATCGTCCGGCTTGAATTTCGTTTCCGCTTCCACAAGCGGCGGCAGTTGCAGCTTCTCTTCGGGCGTAGTTACCTGCAACATCGGTAATTTAGTAGGCGGAACTTCCATCTTTATTACTGCCAGCCCGACAACGCCGGGAATGGTAAGCAATACCGTCAGCGTGCGGGGCAATGAACCCGACCCCATTTCGTCCAATAACACCAAAACCGAAACAACAGTTGTCAACCCGGCACCCGGTACGGTCAGTGCCGATTTACGAGTTACTGTGTTTGCCCCGCTAAACCCTGTAACGTCTAATAATATTGAATACCAGATCTTCGTGAACAACGACGGTCCCTCGCCGGCTACGGGAGTTGTTGTTACCGACACATTACCGTCAAACGTAACCTTTATTTCAGCTACGGCAAATCAAGGAACGTGCAGCTTCGCAAACGGCGTGGTTACTTGTAATTTAGGAACCGTAACAAGCGGCGTTAACATATCTATTATAGGTATACCGACAGCAGCGGGGACAATTACCAATACTGTCAGTGTAAGAGGTAATGAACCTGACTTCAATACATCCAATAATACTGCTACAACCGTATCATCGGTTCAGCCCGCGCCAAAATCGCGCAAGCGTGCCAGGTTCTTTTGAGGACTTATGAATCAACTGAAACTTTTCCGGTATTTGCCACATAAGATTACCAGACAAGATATATAAGTTATTCGCCTGGTGGCGATGACGTGCGGACGAACGCCGTGAAAACGTGTTTTTTTGCGGCGCAAAACCCTGCATTCGCGCACTCGCGGGCAACACGGTTTGTGTAAGAATGACCGTTTTGCGCTGGCAATCACCAGCATTGAATCAATGATTTGGTCAACTTCCGGTGAATTCCTCAAAGGCGGCAAAGCGGACAAAACCTTGCCGAAAGTCTGAAAACTCGGCTCAAAATGACAAAAGTTTTTTGAGGAGCTGAATTTTTATTGGTAAGAGCATGTGATTTTTAAAGAGAAGGATAAAGTGAATCCTATTCAAGGGCTATCTGGTTGTGTAATAAGAAAATAACACTATTTATTTTTAGATTTTTCCTGATAAACGGTTCAACGAACGCTAATCTCCTCAGATATCTGTGTTTTATAACACATTTACACTTGTCTTTTAAGTTAGTTATTATTAATGTAACTCCACACGAAAATTCAATTCTGTAACTGTAAATTATACTTGCCGATGCGAGATTAAAACTTTTCCGGTCTTGAGTTTTAGGAAGCGGAGATAATTCTGCGCAATTTTTGACTGGATTTCATTCCGAGAAAATAATGAGCGAACAAAACGAATTCGGAACGAACACGGATATTGATGACAAGAAATTAGTGGAGAATTCCCTATCTGCCAGCGATTGGCGTTTCCGCGAATTGGTGGAGATATTGCCAATCGCTGTTTATGTATGCGATGAATGGGGCGGCATTGAGAGCTTCAACGAACGCGCGGTGGAATTATGGGGACGCACGCCGAAAATTAAAGACATCGTTGACAGGTTCTGCGGCTCGTATAAGATTTACAATCTTAACGGTGACTATTTACCTCATACGGAATGCCCGATGGCTCAAGTGCTGCGGACAGGAATACCAATCACGAACGCCGAGATAATAATGGAGCGTCTCGACAGCTCGCGCCGCACGGTAATGGTCAATGTGATTCCGCGTCTGGACGAGCAAGGAAACCTGACCGGCGCCATCAATTGTCTGGTTGACATTACCGAGCGTAAGCGAGCGGAAGAAGAGTTAAAAGCGAGCAATACTAATCAACGTCAGCTCTCGGAAAGATTATCGGCGATCCTCAACGCAATCCCGGCGCACATTTGCCTGCTCAACAGTGTCGGAAATATTCTCGACGTAAATGCGACATGGCGACAGTTCGCTATCGAAAACAACTATAGCGGGAATAACTTCGGTATTGGGAGTAACTATTTTGAAGTGTGCGATAATGCCATCGGAGAATTCTCCGCAGAGGCTAACCAAGTCGTTGAAGGAATCAAGACTGTTCTTTCAGGCAAGTCAAATCATTTTGAGTTAGAGTATCCATGTCATTCACCTAAAGAAAAAAGATGGTTCCGGCTAATGGTCTCCCCTCTTCAAGAAGACACATATGCGGGCGTAGTCATCATGCATTTGAATATCACCAAGCAAAAACTATCCAAGGATGCGCTGCTTCAAGCCGAGGCTAACTACCGCAATCTGGTTGAATTATCACCGGCGATTGTCTATCTGGCAAAACCGTCTCCGCCGTATGAAGCGATTTACGTCAGCCCGAATATAATTGAGTTCGGGTATCCGGCTGAGGAATGGTTTAATAAAAACGATATGTGGATTAGTCTTATCCATGAAGATGACCTCAAGCGTGTTCTCCAAATGACTGAAGAGGCAATGAATCAAAATCTCGAAACCGACCTTGAATATCGAATGGTCGCGCGGGATGGCTCGATACATTGGGTTCACGATAAAGGATGTTTTGTTTCCGACGAGCAGGGAAATAAAATCGGCTGGCAAGGAGTGATAGTAGATGTTACCGAGACCAAGCAGCTGGAAGAACAGCTTCGTCAATCACAAAAGCTCGAATCAATCGGGCGACTTGCGGGCGGCATCGCGCACGACTTTAATAACATGCTCACCGCCATTAACGGCTATAGCGAATTAACTCTCCGCCGCATGAAGGAAGACGACCCTCTTCGGCACAATATCGAAGAAATTAAAAAAGCCGGCAACCGCTCTGCCGCTCTGACTCAACAACTTCTGGCATTCAGCCGACAGCAAATCCATCAGCCCAAATTAATTAAACTTAATGATTTGATTGACGAGACAAGCAATATGCTGCAACGGCTTCTCGGTGAAGGCATTCAATTCGTTTCCAGTATCAATCCTAAATTAGGTTTTGTGTTGGCTGATTCTAGTCAATTATCACAGATTATTTTGAACTTGACGGTCAACGCCATGGACGCGATGCCGCAGGGCGGAAAGCTGACAGTAGAGACGGCAAACGTTTTTCTAGACCAGACGTATGCCCAGCAACATTCGGGAGTTGTCCCCGGAGCATACGTTATGCTGGCAGTCAGCGACACAGGCACAGGTATGGATGCCGAAACCCGAAGGCACATTTTCGAGCCGTTCTTTACCACAAAAGAGGTCGGTCAAGGCACCGGATTAGGGCTTTCGACCGTCTACGGTATTGTCAAGCAGAACGGCGGCAATATTGAGGTTTACAGCGAAGAAGGTGTCGGAACTACCTTCAAGATTTATCTGCCGCGAATTGCAGGTCAAGCTGATGTCGTAGATATAGAGAATAATGATAAAGAATTATCAACGGCAGCAGGAACAGTTCTGTTAGTAGAAGATGAGGACATAGTACGAGCTTTAACGAAACAAGTTCTGGAAGAATGCGGCTACACGGTTATTGAAGCCCGCAACGGAGTAGAGGCATTGGCAATTTGTAATTCGGGAGATTGTAAATTTGATTTATTAATGACCGATGTGGTTATGCCGCAGATGGGCGGGCGCGAGTTAGCAAATAAATTAAAGGAGAAATTGCCGGATTTACAAATCCTTTTCACCTCCGGTTATACTGATGACGCGGTTGTCCGCCACGGAGTAATCGAAGTCGGCACAAATTTTATCCAAAAACCGTTCACGCCTGATTCATTAACAAAAAAAGTTCGGGAACTATTGGGCGCATCTCAGGAAAAAAGTGAATGACAAAAGCGTAACAAAATCAAAAAATTTTTTATTCTTTGACCTCAGTGCGCTTGATAACGCGGGCGAGAGTCTTGCGGTCGATGTCGAGCAGTCGCGCTGCCGCCTGCTTGTTGCCGCCGGTGTGCGCGAGAACCTGGACAGCATATTTTGCTTGCATTTCGGCGAGTGAAAGCCATCTGTTTTCTTGTACCGCCGTCGGGTCTAAAGTTTGAATTTGTCCATTCGAAAGCTCGTCAACCTGGTGTATTCTGTCCGGGAGATGTTCGGGATAAATCACATCTTCACACATTGTAGCGGCGTGAAGGACGACATTTTCCAACTCGCGGACATTGCCTCGCCAGTTGTAGGATTGAAGCTGTTCAATCGCGGCTTGTGAAAAAGTTACGCGAGGAGCATCCGGCTTGCGAACAGAAGCTGCGAAATGTTCTGCAAGCAGCGGAATATCTTCAATCCGCTCGCGCAGAGGCGGCAAGTGAATCATCACGGCGTTAAGCCGATACAGCAAATCCTGTCGGAACCGTCCCAGCCGCACTTCTTCTTCTATATCGCCATTAGTCGCGGCAATCACGCGAACATCAACCTTTAGTGTGCGATTTGAACCAACGCGGCGGATTTCACCTTGCTGCAAAGCGCGCAGAAGTTTTACTTGAAACAACAAACTCGTTTCGGTTATTTCGTCAAGCAAAATTGTCCCGCCGTCGGCTTCTTCCCAGAGTCCGATTCGCTCGCGGTCAGCGCCGGTAAACGCGCCTTTAGCGTGTCCGAACAATTCTGATTCAATCAATTCAAAGGGAATTGCGCCGCAGTTGACAGGAATAAACGAGCCGCTTGCGCGGCTGCTGCGATAATGAATCGCCTGCGCGACTAATTCCTTGCCTGTTCCCGATTCTCCAGTAATCAAAACGGGAAGATTCGTCGTCGCCACGCGCCCGACCATCTTCAGACATTCAACAAACTTCGGGCTTTTTCCGATTAAAGGAATGTCCGATACATAATCGGTGGATGATAAAACAGAATTTGATTTTTTGTGTTCGGTGCGCAGCTGGTATTGCTCGTGAACCGTCTTTGAGAGAGCCAAAATCTGGTCAACTGTAAATGGTTTAACCAAATAATCAAAAGCTCCGATTGCCGTCGCGTCCAATGCGCCGACCGCCGAACCGTAACCGCTCATCAGCACGAAACGCGCGTTTGGCTGTTCCCGGGTAAAACGATGCAAAACTTCATAGCCGTCCAATTTACCGAGTATTACATCGCAAAAAACTAAAACCCAACTCTCTTCGGACAACATTTCGATTGCTTCTTCGGCATTCTCCGCCGTGCTGACATTCCAGCCGTCAGAACGCAGAACCTCCGCAACGAAATTACAAATCTGCGGGTCGTCATCAATAACAAGTGCCGGTAGTGCTTTATTCACAAACAAATAATAATCGAAAAATTATTATAATCCAAATAAATCTTTGGTGGTGATTGTTTATTATTCAACGTTGGTTCACAGCGTATTTGATTTTAATTTACAACTTCCTTCGACCTCTTTGCTTTTTCTAGTTTTGACGGCGGTGTCGGCAAATCTTTCCGGCAACCCGAAAGGGTATAAATAACGCCCCTTTTGCCCTACACTGCGGAAGAATGCCGCAACGGTTAAATCAAACAGCCTTACTATTCTTTATAAAATTAAACTAAAATCTTTCTAAGTGTTTGGCTTGGCAGCAACTTACAGTCTTAAAAAGCCTGTGGCACAAAACTCGCCTACCAGACCTTTACTTAAGTCATAAAATTCTCCTGCTGTCTGAAATTATCGCACGCCGCCGGCAAGCTCAAGTTGCTCTCAAATGTGCCGATTCGCTTTCTAATACCGAAATCAGCGGGAGGCGGGATTTCTAGACTTAAATTTTAGACGAGAAATAACTAAGGAATAACATAAGAGTTTGGGAATGAAAAGAGTTTTGTATAAAAGTGATTTTTTGCGCGTTTGCTGAAATCCATTGAAATTTGCCGAAAATTGTTCTTAACGCAAAATATGTCTTTTTCTATTTTCAATAACTTAGCATTTTTCAAACTAGCACCAAAGGTTAAATAAAATAAGGGTTATTAATATGAAAATGAATATTGGAAGGAAATCTCCGCTTCGCGTGAACACAAAAACTTTATATTTTATCAAGCGCATCGCTTTAATAGCGTTGTTTGCGCTGGGCTTTTTGCTGGTGCCGAATACAAGCACGGTGTTAGCTCAAAAAGGTGCTGACAAGGAAGTTGCGACAACCGAAATGGTTTCGTATGCATTAAATCTTAAATCAGTAACCGATGTCGCGGTTTATGCCGAAAATGGTGTTGCCGACAAAGGAAACTCCACACCGCTTGGCTGGTACGGAGAAAGACGGTAATCGTAAGGATTTAGCCGCTTCGTTTTCCGCCATCAACCAACTGCCGTGTACGGAGATTGCCGATACGGATTTGAGCGGCAAGACCTTCGGCGCGGGTGTCTATTGTCTGTCGTCGGCTGAATTGTCGAGCCGACTGATTTTGGACGGCGAAAACAATCCGAACGCTGTCTTTGTCTTTAGAATAGCAGGCGCGCTGAACGCCAAGAGCGGTTCAAGCATCGGGCTTGTCAACGAGGCGCAAGCCGGCAGCGTTTTCTTCGTGTCGAATGATTCGGCAACGGTCGGAGAAGGCGCGGACTTTAAGGGAAGCATTATCGCTCGCAACAGCATTGGTGTCGGTAAGGACGCAATGGTTGACGGTCGAG
>JAABUN010003960.1_pt1 | contig 21372 bp, 21 predicted proteins | sample 5559311 | NCBI WGS metagenome assembly JAABUN01 (sample SAMN10711877, study PRJNA513370) | rock metagenome | isolation source: Antarctica rocks | place: Antarctica: Victoria Land, Siegfried Peak sud
CTCGAGCTCCTTGCGGTTGATGACCACGGTCGTGGACATCGGGAACTGGTCGTCGTATCCGGCGTGGTCGATGTGCAGATGAGTGTGCAAGACATAGCCGACGTCCTCCATCTTGAGGTCGTGCTTGGCCAGCTGCTTCTCCATGCCCTGCCCATCACGCCACCAGCCCGTCATGCCGAGATTGCCCATGATCTCCGGATCGGAGAAGCCCGTGTCGACCACCACGGGCGTCTCGCCACCCGTGATCAGGAAACCAAGCGTCGGAACCTCCTGCGCCCGCCCCGGCTCGAGTGCCAACACCAAAAAGCTCGTATCGAGCTCGATATCCCCCAGATCGAGGACGTGTACCTCAAGACCCATCTGCTCCTCCTCCGTCGACTACCACTGTTCGCCTGCATGCGATGCTCACCGCAACGACGCCCAAGGCTCCTCCTCGAAGACGTCGGTCACCGAGTACCCGTCATCGCCCGCGGTCGGCGAGAGGATCACCGAGATCCTGGCGTCCGAGTCACCGATGTTGAAGGAGGCGTGGACGACGTCCTTGGGGATGTAGATCGCCTCGCCGGGGCCCAGCTCTCGCTTCTCCTGCTCGAGCCACTGCTCCACGCGGCCCTCGCGCACCCAGATGAGCTCCTCCTGATCCGGGTGACGGTGGAAGTTGTGACCCCCGCCGGGGTTGATCTTCACGTCCATGACGCACAGGGCGGTCGATCCGGTCAGGGATGGGCGGCTCATCCAACCGCTCTCGCCCCAGTCGAAGGTGTCGCGGACGATGTCGCCCTCGGTGATGAACCTGCCGCTCATACTGACTCCTCGATGGGGATGGACTTGAAGCGCTTCATGTTCTCGGTCATCGCGATCTCGGTCGGCAGGCGCTCCATGCTCGATGCCCCGAAGAAGCCGACAATCCCGGTCGTGTTCTCGATCACGTACCGGGCGTCGTCGGGCTCGGCGATGGGCCCGCCGTGGCAGAGGCAGAGGATCTCGGGGTTGACGGCCGTGGCGGCGTCGTGCAGGGCCTGCACCCGCTCCACCGCTTCTTCGAGCGTCACGCCCGTCTGCGCGCCGATGGCCCCTCCCGTGGTGAGTCCCATATGCGGTACCAGCACGTCGGCACCGGCCTCCGCCATTGCCCGGGCGTTGTCCTCTGAGAACACGTACGGCGCGGTGAGCAGGCCAAGCTCCGAGGCCTGGCGGATCATCTCGACTTCGAGGCCGTATCCCATGCCGGTCTCCTCGAGCCCTGCGCGCATGGTGCCGTCGATGAGGCCCACGGTCGGGAAGTTCTGCACGCCGCTGAAGCCGGCCTGCTTGACCTCCTCGAGAAAGATCGGCATGAGCCGGAAGGGGTCCGTACCGCAGACGCCGGCGAGGACCGGCGTCTCCTTGACGACGGGAAGCACCTCATGCGACATTTCCATGACGATCGCGTTCGCATCGCCGTAGGGCATCATCCCGGCCAGCGAGCCGCGGCCGGCCATCCGGTAGCGCCCCGAGTTGTAGATGATGATCAGGTCCGCCCCGCCGGCTTCCGCGAACTTCGCCGATAGGCCCGTGCCCGCACCCGCGCCGATGATGGGTCTGCCCTGCTGCACCTGCCCGCGCAGCCGCGCGAGTGCCTCTTCTCGGGTCATGGCTTCTCCTGTATGAGCTCGTGCAAGCGATCGGCCATGGCGGTCGCGAAGCCAGGGTCGTTGACGTCGGCCTCGACCTCGTGGACCTCGACCTTGGAGGCATCTATCCCCTCGCGCAGAGCTCCGATGAGCGCCGCATCGGCTTCCGGGTCGTAAAAGGGCTGCCCTTCGACGTCGATCGCCGACACACCCTGCAGCGGGATGAAGAGCACCGTGGGCGAGTCCGCCGCGTTGAGCTTCTTCGCAATCCGCCGGCCGAGCTCCGCATTCTCCTCCGGCGTGGTGCGCATCAGCGTGATCGTCGGATTGTGGACGTAGAGGTTGCGGCCCGAGAACTTGTCCGGCACCGTGTCGCGGGGGCCGAAGTTGACCATGTCCAGCGCCCCGAGCGACACCACTTGGGGTATGTCCGCACGACCGACCGCCTCGAGGCGGTCCGGGCCTGCCGACAGCACGCCGCCCACGAGCTCGTCGGCCAACTCGGTCGTGGTGGCGTCGAGGACGCCCGCCAGGAAGCCACCGGTGGCCAGCGCCTCGAAGGACTGCCCGCCGGTGCCGGTCGCGTGGAAGACGAGAACCTCGTAGCCCAGCTCCTCCAGGCGCTCGCGCGCGCGGGTGACGCACGCCGTCGTGACCCCGAACATCGTCGCCCCCACGAGCGGTTTCTCGCCTGACACCGGCGGGGGAGTCGCGCCCGCCATCCCGGCGATGGCTCCCGCGGCGTTGGTAAGGATCTTCGAGGAGATCTGGTTGATCCCCGAGATGTCGACGACGGAGTACATCATCGTCACGTCCGTGGCCCCGACGTAGGGGCGCGTGTCGCCTGACGCGACCGTGGAGACGATCAGCTTGGGCACGCCCACCGGGAGGTCGCGCGTGGCCGCGGCGGCGATCGAAGAGTTCCCCGACCCACCGACGGAGGCCGCGCCCTGCAGACGCCCCGCCTCGTAGAGGCCCGTGAGCACGGCAGCCGCGCCGCGTCCCATGACGTCGACCGCCTGCCCGCGGTCGGCGGCTCGAACCAGTTCGGTGTGGTCCGCTCCGGCCGCCTCCGCGACTTCCTCCCGCGTGACGTCCGCCGGCACCTGCGGTTCCCCGAGCACGCCGGCATCGACGAGGAGCACCTCGGCGCCGGCCTCCCGGATGCGGTCGCGCAGGAACGCGTACTCGTGACCCTTGGTGTCCAGCGTCCCCACCAGGACGACGATGGGGGTTCCGGTCACGACGCTCAACCCCGCTCCACGCCAAGCCACCGGCGCTGGGCATCGGGGTCATTTGCCAGCTCCGACGCAGTGGTCTCGGCCGCGATGCGCCCCGCCACCATCACGAGCTGGCGATCGGCCAGCGAGGTGGCCATCGCGAGGTTCTGCTCGACGACCAGCGTCGCGAGCCCCTCCCGGGTCAGCCGGCGGAAGGTGTCGACGAGCATCTCGATGATCGCCGGAGCCAGCCCTTCTGAGGGCTCGTCCATGATCAGCAGCTTCGGGTTGCCCAGCAGCGCGCGCCCGATGGCCAGCATCTGCTGCTCCCCGCCCGAGAGCTGCGTGCCTCCGGTCTGCCGGCGCTGGGCGAGCCGCGGGAACAGCTCGTACACGGCGTCGGGCGTCCAGCGATGCTCCCCACGGCCGCGCGGGGCGGCCATCCGCAGGTGTTCGTCGACGGTCAGGGATTCGAACAGCCGCCGCCCCTGGGGGACGTAGCCGATGCCGGTGGCGGCGATCTTGTAGGACGGACGGCCCACGAGCTCTTGGCCCTCGAAGACAATGGAGCCCTTCGCGTTGGCGGGGCGGATCTGCATGATCGCGTTGCAGAGCGTGGTCTTGCCCATGCCGTTGCGACCGATGAGCGAGACGGGCTCGTGGCTCATCTCGAAGTTGACGCCCTGCAACACGTGCGCGCGCCCGTAGAAGACGTCGAGGTCCTTGACGACCAGCATCGGCTTGTCGCTCGCGACCGGCGCGGTCGCGGAGCGCGCACCCGGCTCGTGGACGATCCGTGCGCGATCCAGCGACTCGCTCACGACGTCGGCTCGATCTCGTCCTTGCCCACGCGCCCACCCAGGTACAGCTCGTGGACGAGCGCGTTCGAGCGGATCTCGTCGGGCGTGCCTTCCACGATCTTGCGGCCGTCGTGCATCATGGTCACGCTGTCGGCGACACGCAGGGCGACGTCCATGTCGTGCTCGATGAGGATGAGCGTGATGCCCTTGTCGAGCTCGAGGAGCAGATCGGTCAGCGCCACGCGCTCGCCTCGGGAGAGCCCGGAGGCGGGCTCGTCGAGAAGCATCAGCTTGGGGTCGACGGCCCGCGCCATCCCGACCTCGAGCTGACGCTGCTCGCCGTGGGAGATCGACCCTACGAGTTCGGGCAGCTTGGACTCGAGGCCCACAGCGGCGGCCAACTCGCGGGCGCGCTCGCGCATCTCTGAGTCAACCGCCTTGCGCCGCATGCGCAGATGCCCTTTCCGGGTGCCGAGAACCGCCAGATAGAGGTTGTCCTCGACGCTCATGCCGAGGAAGAGCCGCGACTTCTGGTAGGTGCGGCCCATGCCGAGTTGGGCCCGGCCCGCCGCCGGCAGCGCGCCGACGTCGTCACCGAGGAAGGCGATGGTACCCGAGGAGGCCGGCATATCCCCCGAGATGACGTTGAAGAGGGTGGTCTTACCGGCCCCGTTGGGGCCGAGGATCGCACGGCGCTCGCCGTGAGCGACGTCGAGGTCGACGTCGCTCACGGCATCGAGGCCGCCGAACCGCCGGCCGACCCCCCGTAGACGGAGGATCGGCTCAGCGTTGTCGGTTGCTGCCACTGCCATCGGTCGCTAGCCGCCGACGACCTTGACGCCCTGCGACTTGCCCAGCCACGGCAGCTTGCCGCCCGGCTTGCACTCCGGGGCCTTGCGCCCAGGTGCAGGGGTGTCGGCGCTGAACGTGCCGCCGAAGGTCTGGTCGACCGCCGGGATCTTCGCGATCGTCTTGACCGCCAGTTTGTTGTCCTTCAGGAACAGCTGCTGGTAGAAGACGTCGAGCACACCCTGGCGGTTCTCGTCGAGCTTGACCTCGCCGTAGGGGGCGGGCAGCGTGGTCGTTGCGATCGCCTCCTGCAGCTTCGTCTGGTCGGAGATGTCGCCCTTGACGGCTTCCAGGCCCTTGATCAGGCCCCAGGTGTTGAGGTAGTAGCCGTAGGTGAACGTGCTTGCCGCCTGGGCGGCAGCGTCACCACCGGGCGGGAACTTCTTGAACCACTTGCCGATGATGTTCGCGGCGTAGTCCGTGGCGGCAGCGGAGTCCAAGTCGCCGGCCGTGCCCGCGCCGCCGATGTAGACCCCGGCGACCCGTGGGCCGAGCTGCTCGAACTGCCCCGGGGTGCCCCAGAACAGGTTGCCCATGAACTTCTTGGCGTCGATCGGGCCCTTGGACTGCTCGTAGGCCTTCAGGAACGGGATGAGCCCAGCCCCGCCGACCGCGACGAAGGTGCCGTCCACATCGGTGGGCAGCTGCTGCGCGAAGGACGAATAGTCCGTCGTGTTCAGCGGCGGGAACACCCGCTGCGTCACTTGGCCGCCGGCGGCGCAGAACTCGGCGATGAAGCCTGCCGCCGAGGTCCAGCCGAATGAGTAGTCGTCGGCGATGACCGCGGCCTTCTTCCAGCCCAGCTTGGAGAAGGCGAGATCGCCCAGGCCGGCGTTCCACATCGCGCCGTCTCCGTTGAAGCGGAAGTAGTTCGGCGCCTGGACCTTGAGCGTCGTGTCCTGCGCGCCGGAGGAGCCGGCCACGAACGTCTTGTCCGGATGGTCCTTGGCGTAGTTGGCCACTGCGATCGACTCATCGCCCGAGAGCGGGCCGATCATGACGTCGGCGTCCAGCTGCTCCATGAGCCGCCGGGTCTCCTTGATGACGGTGTCCGCGGTGTCGTCGCCGCAGCCCACCCCGACGAGCTCGAGCGGGTGGTCTCCGACGGCGCCGCCGGTCCAGCCCTTCTTGGGCGTGTTGGGATCCTTCGGCTTGGCACCGGCGAACTGCGCGAACGCCGCCACGGCTCCGGCCATGTTCTGCTGGTCGAAGTCGCCGAAGGCGCCCTTGCATTCGGACATGATGGCCACCTTGATGGGCGTGCCCTTGCCGGTGCGCGGCTCCACCGCCGGCTGCGGCTCCTGGTCCTTGCTCGTGTCGGCCGCTTGATCGGCCTTGACCTCCGGCGTCGACGCTGCCTTCTTGTCGCCGCCTCCACTGCTTGAGTCCGATCCGCAGCCCGCGAGCACGAGCATGAGCAGTCCGACGAGTAGGGCAAGCCATGATGGCCTACGCTTCAATCCCCTCCCTGCGTACATATGGTTCCTCTCTCCGGCCGGCCTCGAGGCCGACAGCGTTGGTTCAACGACCCGATTGAAACTGACCTTCACCCTCACCGTGCCGGTGTGAGTTCGGCCGACCCCCTGCCGCCCGCGGCGTCCTCCGAACCCGCGCGCCGGGGGACGACGACCTTCTCCCACAGACCGATCAGACCGTTGGGGGACACCAGCACGATGACCAGGAAGATCAGCCCGATCAACGTGTGGAAACGGTCCCCGATGAAGCTGACGTCCTGGGCGTAGTTGTTGATGATCACGAACACCAGCGCACCGAGCCACGCGCCCTCCAATCGGAGCAGACCCCCGATCACCGCGATCACCAGCACGTCGATGGTCGGGCTGAGCGCGATGGACGACGGCGCGATCTGCGCGTTCCAGTACACGAAGAGCACGCCGCCCACCGCCGCGATGAAGCCGGCGAAGGTGAACGCCAGGATGCGATGGACCGTGACGTTGTAGCCCAGCGAGCTCATGCGCAGCGGGTCGTCGCGGATGCCCTGCAGCGTCAGGCCGAACGGCGTTCGCGCGATGTACCGCAGTAGTGCGTACACGGCCAGGGCCACCGCGAGCGTCACGAAGTACAGGCGCTCAGGGTGCACGGTCCGGCTGATGAACTCCGGAATCGGGATACCGCTGATCCCCCCGAACCCGGAGATGCTGGTCACCTGGCCGAAGATCAGGTTGGCGATCACCGAGAACACGAGCGTGATCATCAGGAAGTAGATCCCGAAGCTGCGGCTGGCGATCACGCCGAAGATGAAGGCGACCACTACGGCCACCAGGATGGCCAGGACGATGCCCACTCCCAGCGCCCAGTCGAGATTGAGCCCCTTCGTGTTGCCGTCGGTGGTCATGTTGCCCAGCGCGAAGCCCGCGATCCCGAAGAGTGCGACCTGCGCGAGCGAGACCATCCCGCCGTAGGCCGACAGGAAGATCAGGCTGGCGGCCACGGTGCCGAAGATGAGCATCTGGGTCAGCAGCGTCGCGATCCAGTACTCGTTGAAGATCAGCGGCGCGATCAGCGCCAGGACGATGCACCCATACCCAACGATCCGGTTCGGTCCGAGACGGGAGACGCTGGAGGCGTTCATGCCGGGCGGCCGTAGAGCCCGAGAGGTCGGACTGCGAGCACGATGGCGAGCAGCACGAAGGTGAAGATGATCGAGTAGAAGGTGTAGTCCGCCGGCAGGTAAGCCGCCGCGAAGTTGGTGGTCAAGCCGAGCAGCAGAGCCCCGATGGCGGCGCCGCCGAGGGACCCCATTCCGCCGATGATGACCACCACGAGCGAGTTGAGCAGCCAGTTTGCGTCGACGCCGGGGGCGAGACTCGCGAAGGAGCCGCCGATGACTCCGCCCATCCCCGCCAGCGCGGAGCCGACGAGGAAGGCGATCGCGAAGGTCAGCTGGATGTTGATCCCCATCGCCGAGACCATGTCGCGATCATCGACGCCCGCGCGGATGACCATCCCGGTCCGTGTGCGCTTGAGCCAGAACCACAGCGCGATGCCAATGGCGAGGCCGATGGCGAGGATGACCAGCCGGGTCAGCGTGTACTGCACGCCGGAGACCTGGAGGTTGACGAACTTGTCGAAGGTGCCGGGCCAGGATATGTCCTGGGCCACGCCGCCGAAGTGGGCGAGCATCTGATCGGCGAGGATGATCGAGATGGCGATCGTGATCAACGCCTGACGCAGGTCCTCGCCCTGGTTCCAGCGCAGAAAGAGCTGCTGCATCAACAGCCCGATCCCCGCGACCACTGCAGCGCCCGCGAGCAGTGGGAGGAACCACTGCATGAAGCTCACCTGGGCGCTCGAGATACCCAGCCCGGACTCGCCGCCCACCAGATTGCGCTGCAGCCTCAACGCGATGTAGCCACCGAAGAGGAAGAAGGCGCCGTGGGCCATGTTGACGACGCGCATCAGCCCGAAGATCAGCGTGAAGCCGCTGGCCACGACGAAGTAGAGCGCCGCCGCGGTCAGACCGTTGAGCAGCGTGATCAGGAAGTCCTTCGGGTTCGAGATCGCCGAGCCGAAGTTCGTGTTCGAGGCGATGAACAGCACCCAGACGATGGGGAACACGACCACGGCCACGAGCAGCGCGCGACCGACGAGCCGCAGCAACCGCAGGGTTTGGACGTTGGTGATCGCCAAGGCGGACGGAACCTACCGCGAGCTTGCATCCAAGTGCAAGGGAGAACCGCGATCGAGTGCGAGCGCCGCTGCGATGACCATTCCGACGTCGCGTCCTGCGAGTTGCAGATCGCCGATCGCGATGGCCGGCCAGCCCAGGTAGCTGAAGACACGAGTGTAGGTCGAGAAGGGAAGGCGGATCTGGAGCTCGTCGACGCCGGCCGGCGGGAGATCTGCCAACCCGAGGGTCGGTGACGCGATGAGGTCGACTTCGAGCTCGGCCGCCGCGCGCGCTCGCCACGCCGTCAGGGCGGCCCGGGCACTGCGGAGCTCGTCTGACCCGACTCGGGACGCCTGCTCGAGCTTCGCGCGGACGGTCGCGCCGTACTCGCTGCTGCGGCTCGGAAAGGTCTCGGCGTGCGCCGCGGCCGCTTCGGCGTAGAACACCGGCCAGGTGTCTGCGTCCGGCACGGGCAGCCTGGTCTCAGTCACGATCGCGTCGGCGTCGCGGAGGCGTTCGGCCACCACGTCGGCTCGGGCGTCGCGCTCCCCGCGCGCCGCCGCTCCGGTGACGTCCGGTGGATGCGTGAGCACCCCGACCCGCAGCCCGGCAACACGCGGCGCGGGCACGGGCGTGCCCGCCAGCACGGAGTAGGCCAGCGCGCAATCGGCGACCGTCCGCGCCATCGGGCCGACCGTGTCGAAGCTCGGAGCCAGCGGATGGATGCCTTCCATCGCGATCACCCCGAGCGGTGGCTTGAGGCCGACGACCCCGCAGGCCCCGGCCGGGAGACGCACCGAGCCGCCCGTGTCCGTGCCCAGCGCGAGCGGCACGAGTCCGGCGGCCAGGGCGGCAGCGTTCCCTCCGCTCGACCCGCCCGCGATGTGGCCGGGGTTCCGCGGGTTCACCATGTCGCCGTAGTGCCGGTTCTGACCGGCGACGCCCCATGCGAACTCGTCGCAGTTGGCCTTCGCCACGACGATCGCTCCTTCGGCCTCCAGTGCGGCCACCGACGGGGCGGTGCGTTCGGGGACCCGGTCGCGATGGATCGCCGAGGCGTAGGTGGTGCGTACGCCGGCGGTGTCGATGAGGTCCTTGACGAGTAGGGGCACACCTGCCAGGCGGCCCGTCACACCGGCCCGCGCACGAGCCAGCGCCTGCTCCTCGCAGATCGTGATCACGGCGCAGAGGTCGCGTCGGCGCTCCAGGCGGTCCAGGGCCCCAGCCACCGCGTCCTCTGCGCTCAGGGTTCCTGCGTTCACGGCAGCGGCGATCTCGGAGGCGGTCACCTCAACTTGCCGCCTCTCGGATCTCTGAGAGCGTCTGGCGAGGGGTGATGCTCTCGGGGTCCATCCGCAGCTCGATCAGCGCGGGACGCCCCGCCCCGAGCGCGTCCTCGAACGCCTGCGGGAAGTCCTCCGTGCGCTCGACCAGAGCGCCATGGGCTCCGAACGCCCGCGCGTACGCGGCGAAGTCGGGGTTGATGAGATCGGTTCCGACCACGCGGCCTGGGAAGTGGCGCTCCTGGTGCATCCGAATCGTGCCGTACATGCCGTTGTTGACCACGAGGACCACGACGGACAGCTTCTCAGCCACCGCGGTCGCCAGCTCCTGCCCGGTCATCAGGAAGTCGCCGTCGCCGGCCAGGCAGACGACGGTGCGCTCTCCGAACACCGCCTTGGCAGCGACCGCCGCGGGAAAGCCGTAGCCCATCGAGCCGCTTCGCGGCGCGAGCTGGCTCGGGTAGTGGCGGAAGGCGTAGTAGCGATGCGCCCACACCGTGAAGTTTCCGGCTCCGCAGGTGAGGATCGCCTCCGGACCGAGCCGCTCACGCAGGTGCTCCATGACTTCGGCGAGTTGCAGCTCGCCGGGGAGCTCTCGGCGCTCGGTGAGGTTCGCCTCGTACTCCGCGCGAGCTTGCGCGACGAGCTCCCGCCGGCCGGCCGGCACATCGAGGGCCCGGGCGGCCGCGGCGAACGGCTCGAGCCCGGACACGATCGCGATAGCCGGCTGGTACACCGCGCCGAGCTCGTCGGGATCCGGGTGGACGTGCACGAGGCTCTGACGGGGGTTCGGGATGTCCAGCAGCGTGTAGCCATTCGACGGGATGTCTCCCAGCCGTCCGCCGACCGCCAGAAGGAGGTCGGCTCCGACGATGCGCTCGGAGAGTGCCGGCGACATGCCGATCCCCGCGTGGCCGGCGTAGACGTCGGCGTCGTTGTCCACATAATCCTGGCAGCGGAACGACGTGGCGACCGGAAGGTTGGCGGCGCGCGCGAACGCGGTGACGTCCCTCCCGGCCTGGGCGCTCCAACCGCCCTCGCCGACGATCATCAGCGGGCGCTCGGCCGTGCTCAGCTTCTCACGGAGCTGTGACATCTCGCAAGCCCCGGGCGAGGCGACGGCCACGGGCACTCGCCGCGCGTCGGGTACGTCGACTGACTCGGAGAGCATGTCCTCCGGCAGCGCCACCACCACCGGGCCCGGCCTTCCCGAGCAAGCCACGGAAAAGGCCCGCGCGATCACTTCGGGCAGCCGCCCGGCCTGCTCGACCTGCGTGACCCACTTGGCGAGCGGCGCGAAGAACCGGCGATAGTCGACCTCCTGAAAGCCCTCCCGCCCGGTCGTCTCGCGCGCCACCTGCCCGACGAGTAGGAGCATCGGCGTCGAATCCTGGAAGGCGGTGTGCACGCCGACGCTCGCGTGCGTCGCTCCCGGTCCGCGCGTGACCAGGCAGATCCCCGGCCGGCCCGTGAGCTTGCCGTAGGCTTCGGCCATGTTCGCCGCCCCGGCCTCATGGCGAGTGGCGATGAGGCGCAGCGGCGCGTCGTAGATGGCGTCGAGGACGGCGAGATAGCTCTCGCCCGGCACGCCGAACGCGAGGTCGGCGCCGTGGAGCACGAGCTGGTCGACGAGGACCTGGCCGCCGGAGCGCATCACGAGACCGGGACCTCGCAGAAGATGGTGGCCTTCTGGGTCTTCGGCTTGTCGGCGTCCGCCGGATCGACGTAGGAGATGGTTCGCTGCCCGGCCAGCGCGACGGGAACCAGCATCACCCGCACGAAGGCGGAGGGCTCGTCCGCAGCAGTGGTCGCGAGAACCGGGTCAGGCCCGCGCTCGAACCAGGCCTGCCGCGGGCCGAAGGTCTCCACCCGGCCCTCTGATCGGATGGTGATCTCCCCGAAGAGCAAGCAGCGGATACCCGGGCCCGGGTGGGTGTGGCGGTGGGCCACGCCACCGGGGCGGAAGTCGACCCGGTCGCAGCGCAGCAGCCACGTCGTGGCCGGATCGAGGTCGATCTTGCGGGCGAGCAAAGCGTCGGCGGGCGCCTCGTCGAGGAGCGCCCACCGGAGAGCGTCGCCCTGCACGCGGGTGGGAGCGGCGAGCGCTTGGCCCGCGGCGAGGTCGTACACGATCGCGTCCGTACCTTTCACCTCGACCCCACCGGGATGCTCGAACAGCGCGAGCTCCATCAATGGAAGTACTGGCCGCCGTCGATGACCATCGTCTGGCCCGTGATGAACGTCGATCCCGGCCCGCAGAGGAAGACGGCCGCGCCGACGACGTCTTCGGGTACCTGGTCGCGCTTGAGCGTTCGAGCCGAGACCGACACGTCGCGCAGGGCGTTGACGACTTCCGGGTTGTCACGCACGCCCTCGCTCATCGTGAACCCCGGGGCGACGCAGTTGACGAGGATCTCGTCGCCGCCGAGCTCCTTCGCCAGAGCGCGCGTGAGCGTGACGATCGCTCCCTTGCTCGTCACGTAGTGCAACAGGAACGGCACGCCGCGGAACGGGGTTCCGGAGGAGACGTTCACGATCCGCCCGCCGCCCCGCTCGCGCATCCGCGGCACCACCGCGCGGCAGGTGAGGAACATGCTCATCACGTTGACGTCCATCACCCGGCGCCACTCGTCGACGTCGATCTCCTCGAACGGCCGCATCACGAGCGACGCGTACAAGCCGGCGTTGTTGACCAGGATGTCGACGCCGCCGCAGTGCTCGACGGTCTCGGCCGCCATGCGCTCGGCGTCGGCCTCGGACGCCACGTCGATCGTCAGTCCGACCCCGCCCCCGAACACGCTCGCTGCCTCCTGGGCGCCCTTGAGATCGGCGATCACGATCCGTGCCCCTTCGGCGGCCAGGCCTTCGGCGATCGCCCGCCCGATGCCCTGCGCGCCGCCCGTGACGATGGCGACCTTGCCGTCCAGTGCGCTCACCGCAGTGGCGAGAACGACGTGGGGAGCAGAACGCGGTTGCGCTGGGTGTGGATGAGCGGCGTCAGCTTCGCCAGGAAGGCCTTCCAGCCGGCGTGGGCCTGCAGCTCGGCTCGGCGGCGGTCACGCTCGGCGTAGGAGTCATAGCTCCAGAGCTGGACGATCGACGAGACGTCGCCGACGTCGACCGTGAATGCGCCCACGAGGCGCCCGAGGATCTCCTGTTGGATGGCGGTGCCCTCGTCGGCGTACAGCGCCACGACCTCCGGCAGCCGCCCCGTGTAGACGTGATACGTCCGCTCTTCAACGATCATCTAGCCCATGCCTCCCAGGCAGAGGTACTTGGTCTCGAGCCACTCGTCGATGCCGTACTTCGAGCCCTCGCGGCCGATGCCCGACTCCTTGACCCCTCCGAACGGGGCGACTTCGGTGGAGATCACGCCGGTGTTGATGCCGAGGATCCCGTATTCGAGCGCCTCCGACACGCGCCAGATCCGCGCCATGTCCCGGCTGTAGAAGTAGCTCGACAGGCCGTACGGCGTGTCGTTGGCCTTGTCGATCGCCTCGTCCTCTGAGGCGAACGAGCTGATCCCCGCGACCGGGCCGAAGGTCTCCTCGTTCGACATCGCCATCGTGTCGGTGATGCCGGTGAGGACGGTCGGGGCGAAGAACTGCCCGCCGCGCTCATGGGCGGCGCCGCCGAGCAGCAGCTCGGCACCGCCCTCCAGGGCGTCCGCCACGTGGCGTTGGACCTTCTCGACCCCCGCGCCGTCGATGAGTGGGCCCACGTTGACGCCGTCTGTGAAGCCGTCGGCCACCACGAGGCTCTCCACGCGATCGCAGAAGAGGTCCAGGAACTCCTCGTACACGGCCTCCTGCACGAGGATCCGGTTTGCCGAGATGCAGGTCTGCCCCGAGTTGCGGAACTTGCAGGTGAGTGCTCCGGCGACCGCGGAGTCGAGGTCGGCATCGTCGAAGACGATGAAAGGAGCGTTGCCGCCGAGCTCTAGCGAGACCTTCTTGACCTGACCCGCGCACTGGGCCATCAAGAGCTTGCCGATCTCGGTCGAACCCGTGAAGCCGAGCTTGCGTACGAGCGGATTGGAGGTCATCTCGCCTCCGATCGCGGGGGCATCCTCCGCGTCGCCGGTAACGATGCTCAGGACGCCCGGCGGAAGCCCCGCCTCCTCGCCGAGCCGCATGACGGCCAAGGCGGTGAGCGGCGTCTGCTCGGCCGGCTTGAGCACCATCGTGCAACCGGCCGCGAGGGCCGGCGCCGCCTTACGCGTTGGCATCGCGGCCGGAAAGTTCCACGGGGTGATACCCGCGGTCACGCCGACGGGCTCCTTGGTGACGATGATGCGCCGGTCCGGCGCGTAGGTGGGGATCGTGTCGCCGTAGACGCGCTTGGCCTCCTCGCCGAACCACTCGAGGAAGCTCGCGGCGTAGGCGATCTCCACCCGCGACTCGGCCAGCGGCTTGCCCTGCTCATGGGTAAGAAGCGCCGCGAGCTCCTCCTGGTGCTCGAGCATCGAGTCGGCCCAGCGACGCATGATCCGGGCACGGTCGCGCGCCAGGGTCGCGCGCCAGCCGGGCAGTGCCTCCTGGGCGGCCTCGATCGCGCGGCGGGTCTCGGCGGCCCGCATCCGTGGCACCGAGGCGAGCGTCTCCAAGGTGGCGGGATCGACGACGTCGAAGGAAGCGCCGTCGTCGGCGTCGACCCAGCTCCCACCGACGGAGGCCTGCCGCTCGAGGAGAGCCGGGGTGCTCACCCGAGGGCCTGGGTTATCTCCGCGCAGGAGGCCACTTGGGCGACGTTGGTCATCGCGTACTCGAGCGCCGCCTTCTGCCATTCGTCGTCGACGGTCGAGGTCCCGTCCGACGGCACGACGACTTCATACCCCGCGTCCGCGCCGTGGCGGGCGGTGTGTTCGATCGACATGTTGGTCCACGCCCCGGAGACCACGATGGTCTCCACTCCCAGGCCGCGCAGGAGGATGTCCAGCCGCGTGTCGTAGAAGCCGTTCATCCGCATCTTCTCGACGACGTGGTCGGAGTCCTGCGGCTCGAGGCCTTCCGCCGCTGCGGCTCCCCAGGTCCCGCGAACCAGCGCGTCCGCTTCGCGCACTCCTTGGAACAGCGGCGCGTTCTGACGCAAGCCGAGCGCTCCCTTGTCCACGATGTAGTGGACGTGGATGACCGGGACGCCCTTGGCCCGACAGGCCTCCGCGAGCGCCTTGACGTTCTGAACGACGTTCTGGGAGGTGGCGTGGGCAGGAGCACCGGAGTCGGCGAACGCCCCGCCCTCGATGATGACGTCGTTCTGCAGGTCCTGGATGATCAGCGCCGAGCGGGCGGGATCGAGCTTCAGGGCTTCTGAGTCGCTCACGTCATTCACCTCATGTAGGGGAGTCGGTTTCCGGAGACCTTGCACTTCACGCGGTACATCGACGTCGAGGCGGGAATGAACAGCCAGCTCCAGTCCGGGCCGCCCCAGTTCATGTTGCCGACGTTCTCGGGCACCTCGATCGTGCCGAGCTGCTTTCCGTGAGGATCAAAGACGCAGACGCCGCCGGGCCCGGTCACGTAGATGTTCCCGCGCTCGTCGAGCTTCATCCCGTCGACGAGGTCGCCGATCTCGATCGTTCCGCTTCCGATCCCTTCGGCGAGCACGCGACCGTTGGCGATCGTCCCGTCCGACTGGACGTCGAAGACGCGGATGTGCGCCCGCTCCGTGTCGTTGATGTAGAGCGTCTTCTCGTCGGCGGTGAAGCAGAGCCCGTTGGGCTGGAGGAAGTCGTCGATCAGCAGCTGCGGGTCGCCACCCTCGGGCGCGATCCGGTAGACGCCCTGGAAGTCCAGCTCCTGCGGACGCTCGATGCCGAAGCCCGGCCAGCGTCCGTAGGTGGGGTCGGTGAAGTAGATCGCCCCGTCGTTCTTCACGATCACGTCGTTCGGGGAGTTGAGCTCCTTACCGTCGTAATGCGTGGCCAGCACCTCGCGGCCGGAGCCCGTGCCGTCGGGGTCCATGCGCACGAGCGAGCTCGTGACGTGCTCGCAGACCAGCAGCCGCCCCTCGTTGTCGAGGGTCATGCCGTTGCCCTTGTTGGACGGGTTGGCGATCTCGCGCACCCCGCCCGCCTCATCCCAGCGACGCCTGACGTCCCCGGGCATGTCGGAGAACAGGAGGAAGCCGTCGGGATGCCACAGTGGCCCCTCGGTAAAGGTGAAGCCCGTGCCCAGTTGCTCGAGCTCGGCGTCCTCGTCAACCAGCTCGAGGAGCGCCGGCTCCTTGACCTGCAGCGTCATCGTCGACCTTTCTCTCCGCCTCCCAGGGACTGATAGCCGAACCTACACGTATCTATGCGTCATGGCGACGCTCGATGCCGGAAAGCAGTCCGGCCAGCTCGTCGAGGCTCGTGAGATTGTGGCCGGTGACGAAGCGGTCGATGAAGGGCAGCGCGGCCCGCATGCCACCGGCCAACGGCTCGTAGTCCGTGCCGCCCTTGAGCGGATTGACCCACACCACCGCGTAGGCGGCGCGGTGAAGGCGCTGCATCTCACGGCCGACCAGCAGCGGGTCCTGGCGCTCCCAGCCGTCGGAGGCGATCAGCACGACGGCGCCCCGCGTCAGCGCGCGCCGTCCCCAGACGTCGTTGAAGGCCTTCAGCGACGTGCCGATGCGGGTCCCGGCCGCCCAGTCCACCACCCGGTCGGCGGCGCGGAGCAGCGCCTCCTCGGGGTCTTGGGTCACGAGCTCAGGCGTGAGCCGGGTGAGCCGGGTCCCGAACGCGAAGACCTCCACACCGCGCCCGGAGCGGATCAGCGCGTGCAGGAAGAGCAGCATCGCCCGGCTGTAAGCCTCCATCGAGCCCGACACGTCGCACAGCACCACGAGCTTGCGCGGCGTCTCGGCGCGCCGGCGGAAGCGGCGATTCACCGGATCGCCGCCCGTGGCCAGAGAGCCGCGGGCCAAGCGCCGCAGGTCGAGCGACCGGCCGCGCGAGTGGGGGCGCAACCGGCGCGAGAGCCGGCGCGGACGGCGGCACTCGATGTCCGCGATCAGTCGCCGCGCCGCGGCGAACTCCTCGGGAGTCATCGATGCGAAATCCTTGCGGCGCAGGATCTCGTGGGCGCTGTACCCGACGCTATCGGGCTCCCCGTCGGCGCTCGGAGCATCGCCTCGCATGCGCGCATCGCGACGCACCCGTTGGGCTCCGGGCGGCATGGCCCTCGGATCCAGATCGCGCCCGGGTGGGCTGACCGGTGTGGCCAGAAACCACGCGCGGAAGGCGCGATCGAACGGCTCGAGCTCCTCGCGCCTGGCCACGAGCGTCGTGCGCAGCGTCCAGTAGACGTCGTCCTGGCGGGTCACGTCGACGCGGTCCAACCCGTGCAGCGCGTCGGCGAGGCGCCCCGCTCCCACTTCCATCCCCGCTTCACGCAGCACCCGGCCGAAGGTCACGACCTGGCGCGTGAAGCCGTCGCTCACGACACGGAAGAGGCGGCGGACGCGGCCATGCGCGCCTCTTGGACGAGGGTCAGCACGGTGTCGTCGCGCACCGTCTCGAAATCCTCGCGGTACTTGAGCACCGATCCGAGCGTCTGCTCGACGATGGCGGGGTCGAGCTCCTCGCAACCCAGGACGGCCAGCGCGTGCGCCCAGTCGATCGTCTCGGCGACACCGGGCGGCTTGTTGAGGTCGAGCTCGCGCAGACCGGAGACGAACGCCGCCGCCTGGGTCGCCAGCCGCTCGGACACCCCGGGCACCCGCAGCCGTACGATCTCGATCTCACGCTCGAGCGCCGGGTGGGTGATCCAGTGAAACAGGCAGCGGCGCTTGAGCGCATCGTGCAGCTCGCGCGTGCGATTGGAGGTCAGGATCACCGCCGGACGCCGCTGGGCGCGGATCGTGCCGATCTCCGGAATGGTGATCTGGAAGTCCGAGAGGACCTCGAGGAGAAAGGCCTCGAACTCGTCGTCGGCACGGTCGATCTCGTCGATGAGCAGGACGACCGGCTCCGTGGACTCGATCGCCTCGAGCAGGGGGCGGCGGATGAGGAACTCCGGGCCGAAGAGCTCCTGCTCGGAGACAGAACCCTCCTGCGCCGCACGGATGTGGAGCAGCTGCCGGGCGTAGTTCCATTCATAGACGGCGTGCGCCACGTCGAGGCCCTCGTAGCACTGCAAGCGGATCAGTTGGGCGCCGAGGGCGACCGCGAGGGCCTTGGCCGCCTCGGTCTTGCCGACCCCGGCTTCCCCCTCGAGCAGCAGTGGCTTGCCGATGGCCAGCGAGAGGAACAGCGACGTCGCGAGCCCGCGCTCCGGCAGGTAGGACTGCGCGCGCAGAGCGGCTTCCACGTCGTCGATGGAGCCGAACTCGATCGCCTCGTTCACGCTTCTGACCCATCGTGCTGGGTTCGGAGGCTCATGTATCCATCACCCTAGCCGCGAGTCGCGCAGGCGTGTATAAGCAGGTGGGTCGCAGATTTCCGCAGCACCGGAGGAGGAACCCATGGCTACAGCACCCACTGAGGCGCCCGAGGTCGTCGCCGCGTCGTCGGTCGAAGACGCGGTCTCCGCCTTCGGCGACGGTGAAGGCGTGACCGTCCTCGCGGGCGGCACGATCCTGATGGTCGACCTCGTCCACGGCCGCCTCGCCCCGCAGCGGGTACTGATGCTCGACAAGGCACAGATGGCCGGCGTGCGCACCGAGGGCGATCGCATCACGATCGGGGCGATGACCAGGGTCGGCGAGCTGGAGGACGGCGTCGAGCCTCTCGCCACCGCCGCCCGCGGCATCGCCGACCCCGAGATCCGGGCGCAGGCCACGGTGGGCGGCAACCTCTGTGCCCCGCCGGGCGCCGAGAGCCCGCGCGGCGACCTGCAGGCCGCCTTCATCGCCCTGGGTGCGCAGGTGCGATCCACAGGGCCGGGCGGGGAGCGCACAGAGCCGGTCGAGGACCTGCTCGCCGCCGGGCCGGAGGGACGCCTCGTCCTTGACGTGTCCTTCGAGTCCCCGCAGGCGGGTGCTTCCGCAGAAGTTCGCCGGCCTCACGCCCACGCCTACACGATCCTCTCGGTCAGCGGCGCAAAGAGCGCCGGCGCAGTACGCCTGGCCGTCAGCGGAGCCGGGCCCCGGTCGGTGCGCCTCACATCGGTGGAGGAAGCGCTTGCCTCGGGTGCGGACGCCGCCGGCGCCGCCGCCCGAGCCCTCGACGACGTGAGCCCCTCCGATGACGCGCTGGCGTCAGCGTGGTATCGCGAGCAGACCCTGCCGGTGCTCGTGACCCGCGTCTTGAACGACCTTGGATAGAGGAGAGCAATGGAACTGACGATCAATGGGACACGCCGTGCGCTTGTCTCGCCACCCCTCACCAGCCTGCTGGCGGTCCTGCGCGAGGAGCTCGGGGTGACCAGCCCCAAGGCGGGCTGCCAGCAGGGAGGCTGCGGCGCCTGCACGGTGCTGATCGACGGCGAGCCGCGCCGTGCCTGCCTGACCCCGCTCGCGGCGGTCGACGGCGCGGCGATCACCACGGTCGAGGGCCTTGGCGACCCGACGAACCTGTCGCCCGTCCAGGCGGCGTTCGACGAGCACTACGCCGCGCAGTGCGGCTTCTGTACTTCAGGCTTCCTGATGGCGTCCCACGCCCTGATCGAGGCTGGCGGAGGCACCAGCCGGGAAGAAGTCATCGAAGCGCTGTCCGGGCACGTGTGCCGTTGCACGGGTTACGTGAAGATCATCGAAGCGGTGAACGCGGCGGCGCGCGGCGACGTGGATTCAAAGGCCACGCAGGCGGACATGGGGCCACAGGGCGAAGAGACCATCTCGCTGATTCCCGGAGCCCCGGCATGAAGGCCGTCGGCGCACGCCTCCCCCGCTACGACGGGATCGCCCACGTCACGGGGCGCACGCAATACGTCGACGACGTCCGGGTTCCCGGTCAGCTGTGGGTCAAGGCCCTCCGCTCCCCGCATCACCACGCCGCGATCACGCACATCGACACGGCGCCTGCCGAGGCGCTGCCGGGTGTGCACGCGGTCGTGACGTGCGCCGACGTGCCCCACAACGTCTACGGCCACCTCGAGGCGCTCGGCGTTCCGGCCGATGAGCCGCTCCTCGCGGACGGCGAGGTCCGCTACAAGGGCCAGCCGATCGCCGCGGTGGCCGCCGACTCAGAAGCGATCGCACTGGCCGCGCTCGACGCCATCGACATCCGCTACGAGGAGCGCCCGGCCGTCTTCGACATACGCCAAGGCCTGGATCCGGGGAACCCGGAGATCCACCACTGGGGGCCGGTCTATCCGCACTTCGGCCCGCACAACCACCGCCGGGTGCGCAAGGGAGACGTCGACGCCGCCTTCGACGCCGCCGACACCATCGTCGAGGGGGTGTACCGCCCGCAGGCGATCGAGCACTGCCCGCTCGAGACGCAGGTGTCGCTCGTGGTGCCCGAAGCCAACGGCCGCCTGACCATCTACTCCTGCACGCAGGCGATGTACTTCTCGCTCGGAGTGGTTTCGGCCCACCTCGAGTGGCCGCTCAACAAGATCAAGTTCGTCGGCGGAACCGTCGGCGGCGGCTTCGGCGGCAAGGTGGACACCGCGACGGAGACGGTCTGCGCGCTGCTGGCCATCAAGTCGCAGAAGCCGGTGAAGTGGCGCTTCACGCGCGAGGAGGAGTTCCTGGCCTCGTCGACCCGCGCGCCCTGGCACGTCGAGATCAAGGACGCGGTCTCCAAGGACGGCTGGATCCTCGGACGCCGCACGCTGACGCTCCACGACTCGGGCGCCTACTCGCGCTTCTCGCCGTACGGGCTGACCAAGCACGCCTTCCATCACACGGGCGCCTACACGATCCCCGCCGTCACCTTCGACGGGTTCGTCGTGTACTCCAACCGGGTGCCGACCACGGCCATGCGCGGCTTCGGGGTGACGTCGGTGTCCCTGGCCGTCGAGACGCACCTCAACCGCGTCGCACAGGTGCTGGGGCTCGATCCACTGGAGCTCCGGCTCAAGAACGCAAACCGCATCGGCGACACCACGGGCAACCGGGTGGTCATGCATGATCCGTCGACCGTCGCGGTGACGCTGGCGGCCGCCGAGCGGGTCGGCTACGAGCTCGGCGACGAATACCGGGGCATGACCAGCGAGCGGCGCACGGGTGAGCTGCTGCCCGAGCACCTGGAGACTCAGCAGGCCCCGGAAGGCGAGCACCTCATCGTCCACAGCGCGCCCACGAACGGAGATCACTGATGGCCAAGCGACAAGGCCGCGGGTTCGCGACGATCGAGTATCCGACCGGCATGAACCAGAACGGCGACCCCAGCCAAGCGTGGATCAAGCTCAAGCCGGACGGGCGCGTCGACGTCTTCGCGGGCACGGTCGACATCGGCCAGGGCTCGAAGACGGTCCACACGCAGATCGTGGCCGACGCCATCGGCGTCCCGTACGACTGGGTCACGATGGACAACTCGAACACGGACTCCTCGGCCGTCTGCACCGGCACCTTCGCTTCACGTGGAACCTTCATCGGCGGCAACGCCGTCCGCTACGCGGCCGAGAAGGCCAAGGAGCGGATCCTCGAGATCGCCTCCAAGGAGCTCGAGATCTCCGCCGACGACCTCGAAGTCGTCGATGGCGAGGTGCTCGCGAAGGGCGCACCGGATCGCAAGATCTCGATCCCGGACGTCGCGGGCGCCGCCACCTACGTCTACGGAGAGCTCATCACGGGCAACGGAACGGCGCTCAAGCCGCTGGCCGAGCTCAACGACGACGACGGCTCGGTCACCGCGGAGCCGCATTCGGCGATCTCCTACGCGGCCTGCGTCATCGACGTGGAAGTCGACGACGAGACGGGCGAGGTCACCGTGCTGAAGATGACCCAGGTGTACGACGTCGGCCGGGCGATCAACCCCACGCTCGTGGAAGGCCAGATCGAGGGGGGCGCCATGATGGGCCTCGGGCTCGGCCTGCTCGAGGACGCCTACCCGCGCTACCCGTCGGTGGAGCACCGCGGCGAGCAGTTCGGTGCCTACCTGGCACC
>JAABUN010003961.1_pt1 | contig 21370 bp, 22 predicted proteins | sample 5559311 | NCBI WGS metagenome assembly JAABUN01 (sample SAMN10711877, study PRJNA513370) | rock metagenome | isolation source: Antarctica rocks | place: Antarctica: Victoria Land, Siegfried Peak sud
GGCCGGACAGCGTCAGCGCCGAGATGACCAGGGGGGCGTTGCCGGTGTTATGGAGGGTGATAGGTTGGGGGGAACTGGTGGTGTCCTGAACGGCTGAAAAGATTAGCTCCAGGGGGTGGGGGGTGGCGATCTCCAGGCTCGCCAGGGCGGGCTCGGCGGGGGTATCTACCGGCACCGGGGTTTCGGTAACGGCGTCCTGAGAACACGCGACCAACCCCAGCAGCAGGGTGGCGAGAAGCGTGGGTCGCAGGTGGCGCGTGGTTTTGTAGCGCATACGTTTTGACTCCTTTGGATGGTTTGGCAATAGGTGGTTTGGCAGTGGGTGGTTCCGGCGATAGGCGTCCCTGGCGCGGACTCGGCGCTGGCTTATGGACTTTTAGCCTTCGACTTGTGGCTACGGGCTGGTGGGCGCGGGCCTGTGCGTTCAGGGTGCTGGCTGTGCGGACAGGTCGAGGTTTTGGGTAAGCCGGGCAGTTTAGTGAAATGAGGCGGCGTGAATTTTCTCGAGCGCTTGGGCGAGTTCGCGGATGTCGTGGGGGGCGGTGCTCTCGAGCAGACGAATCTCTCCTTCGGGTACCCCTTCGCTGCCGAGGACGGAGCGGACGTTTTGCAGGAGGCTCTGGCGGTACTCGAGGTCGATCAGGGCGCGGTTAAAGGCGCGGTTGAGGGCTCTGCTCCGCACGGCTCAGCCGCCCGTATCGCTGGGGCGGCTCCGGCGGTAGCACGGATGAACGAGCCGTGACCCGCGTTGGCGCAAAAGCGAACCGGGACGCGACTGGGTGTGGCGAAGACCACGGCGGCGCAGGGTCTGGTAGGCGTCGAACGAAGGGCTTCGGGGATACGGCCTTTTCCTGGGGGGGGTAAGTAGGTTCATGAGCCGCAGCTTGCGGGGGGAGGCTTGCGGTTCCCTTGCGCGAGACTTGCGGCTTTGCCGCTCCCGAACTTGCGGCGCTGCGCCGCCCCCGCCTCTGCCCGTCTTTACAAAACGTGCTTGCGTCTACTTGAGCGGGCACGCGCCAAGCGAACCGCAAGGAGCTTGCGGAGCTGACCGCTAGACCACGGCCTCAGCCGAAAATAGCGTCTGGGAGACTCTTTGTGGGTATGTGCGTAGGGGTGCAGAGACGGCGCGCCTGGGCGCGCCGAGCCGGAGCCGCAAGAAGTTGCGGAGGCGTCTTCAGCAAAAGGGCAAACCCATCTACACTACGCCGGAGGGGTACAGATGTGAAAATTCTAACTTCCGGACTATGTGTAAAAGTCCACACCGTTCGCACAAACTGCTGTATGCTTCATGAAGCTTTAATCACCCGGCTTTCATGAACACGCTCGAGGATGGGACAGCTTGATGAAATGGTTTTTACCTCAAAAAGTCATCCGGCCTTACGCGCCCGCTAATGTGGCGGCGCGTCCCCGCCTGCAAGCGCGCATTTTGCCGAACCTAGACCGCAAGCTCACGCTGATGGTCGCGCCCGCCGGTTACGGCAAGTCGGTGCTGGCGCTCGAACTTGCGAACGCGTCGCAGCACCATGACTGCTGGTACGAACTCGACGAGCACGACGCGCAGCTAGAGGCGTTTTACACCTACCTCTGCGAGGCGATCCGGCAACGCGTTCCTGACTTTTTGGAGCGCCTTCCCGACCGCCCCCAAGACGCTACACCTTGGGAACTCGCGGGTCTCCTGACCGCGACGCTCTTTGAACTACAAGAACCGCTGCTCATTGTGCTAAACAATTTTCACAAGGTTTCAGAATCCGAAACGGTGACAAGTTTCGTCGATACCCTGATTACCTACTTACCGCCGACGTGTCACCTGATGGTGTTGTCGCGCAACCAGACGCAGCTCAACTTGGCCCGCCTCGTTGCTAACCAGGAGGTCAATCTGCTGACGCAGACGCAGCTGGCGTTTGGCACGAATGAGGCCGACGCGGTTGGCGAACTTCTCGGTTGCGCCGACGCCGAACGGGTCCGGGCTGTTCACACCCGTTTGGGCGGCTGGCCTGCCGGGTTTACCCTGCTTCTGGGTCACAGTGCCGCGCAACCGGACGGTGCCGAGGCTGGTTTTCGAGGCGGCGAGAACGACGGCGTGCAGGAGCAGAGCCTGCAAGAGGGCGGGGCCGAGGCGCTCGTCTACGCTTACCTGGGTTCCGAAGTTTTCGGTGAACTCACCGAACCCGAGCAGCGTTTCGCCTATCTGAGCGCGCTCTTGGCTCCCTTTACCGAAGACGAACTAAGTAGCTACTGCGGCCCCGACGAACGCGAGCTGCTGGGACGCTTTATTAGACGGCACGCGATTTTGTTCGCTACCGGCAAGACGCGTGAGAACAGGCCGCTCTACGATTACCAGCCGCTCGTCAAAGAGTTTTTGCGCGGGACGCTCGAGCGCAGCCACGTTGCGCTCTGGCGCGAACTTAACTTGCGAATCGGAGTCCAGCGTTTCGATGAGGGCCAGCTCGGCGCGCTTGAAAACCTCGTTAATGCGGGCGCGGTCGCAGCGATTGTCGAACGGCTCGAGACCCTTCGCCGCTCGCTCCGTGAGTCCGGCGACCTCAGCCACTTCGCGCTCTGGCTCCGCCGCCTGCCCGAAGCGGCGCTTAAAGATCACCCCGAACTGCTGATTCTGATGGGCGAGGCGCTCGTACAACGCGACGCGGAGGCGGCTAAAGGTCTTTACGAACGGGCGCTCGAGCTCGGCGTCGGCGAGCGGCAACTGCGGGCGGCGGGTCTAAGCGGGCTTTTGCGCGCCGAACACAACCTGCGCCGTTACAAAGAGTTGCTGGCGCGCGCGCCGCTGGTCTTAAACGAACTCCGCGAAGCCCGGCAGCTGCGTGAACTGGCCTTTTCCTACAATTCGGTGGCGCGCGCGCACCTAAGCCTGGGTGAGTTCAGCGAGGCGAAAACCGCCTTCGAGTTCGTCGGTAGGGTCGGGGAAGAGCTTTCCGACCCGTATTTCGACGCGCTGGCGACGCGGGGTCTGGCGTCTCACGCCGACCACAGCGGTGACGTGCAGCGCGCGCTCCTGCTCAACCAGAAAACGCTCTCGTACTGGGAGGCGCGCGCCAACAGCTACCAGATCGCCTCGACCTTAAACAACCTGGCGACGTGTCACTATTATCTCGGTGAGTTGCACGAAGGTCTCGAGCGTGGTTCGCGGGCGCTCTCACTCTGGAACGACCTCTCGACCGAAGAGTCGCCGGTTCTGCTCCACTGCACCCTCGGCGACCTGCACCTCGCGCTCGGAAATACCGCTGAAGCTGAAACGCACTACCGTTTCGCTTCGAGCCACAGTCCCTCGGACGCTTTTTCGCACCCCTACGCGCTCCTGGGGCTGGCGCGGCTCTACAGCCTGGGTCAGCAACGCGCCAAGGCCGAACGCTACGTCCAACACGCGCTCGAGCTGTCGTTGTCGCACGGCTTTCGGCTCTGTGAAGCTCAGGCGCTGGCGCTGAGCGCGCAGCTGAGCGGCTCGGACACGCCCTTGGAGAAGGCCGAAAAGATATTCTCCGACATCGGGGCCAAACGCGAACTGATTCAGGTGTACTGGCTCCGCAGCGAAGGTTCCGGGGCGGGCGCAGCGCGCTACGCCGAGCGTGCGCGCGCGGGCGAACAAGAACTCGGGTACAGCGCCAAACCTCTTCCTGCTCGCACGCCGGAAACGGTTGCCCCCGCCGCCCCCGCACCCGTGGTGCTGCCCAAGCCCCCCAAAGCGGTGCTCGAGCTCTTTACCTGCGGGCACGTCGATATTTCACTTAACGGCGCGCCGGTCGCTATCAACGACTGGAACGGTCGCAAACCACGCGACATCGTACTCTTTTTGACCTCGACTGGGGTCGGCGCGTCGCGCGACGACTTTTTGGACGCGCTTTGGGAAGATGAGGGCCGCGATCCCGAGCAGCAGTTCAGCGTCGCTTTGTCGCGTGCGCGCCGCACCCTCGGCTGGCGCGAGTCGATTATCCGGGACGGCAATCTGTACACCTTTTCGCCCGAACTGCTGGTCCAAGAGGACGCGCGCGCCCTCGAGCAGCTTCGCCCCGGCGACCCGGTGGACGCTGTAACAGCCGCGCTCGACAGCTATCAGGGCGACTATCTGCCCGGGTACTACGCCAACTGGGTCGAGTTGCGCCGCCGTCACCTGCAAGAGCATGTGCTGCTGCTGCTTACCGACCTACTGCCGCGCCTTGCCCAGACGCAGCGCCACCTGATTCCGACCTACGCCAAACTCGCTTTTAAGCTCGATCCGTGCCACGAACCGAGCTATCTGGAGCTGATCCGCTACCATCTCGACAACCGCAACCTCGAGCAGGCGCGGCGGCAGTACGGTAGCTATCAGGGGGCAATTCGTGAGCTGGGTCTCGAGCCGAGTCCACAGCTCGTCAACCTCATTGGCACGCTTGCTCACGGGTTCGGCGAGGTTCCGGATGGACGCTATATCGGGTTTTCGGACTACTAGGTTCGTCGACTTTTGAAGCTGAGCGTCAAAATTTCGTGCGGTACCTGGTGAAAAGAAATAAGAAGTAGGCATCGAGAAGAATTGCGAGCGTCGGTATGTTGCGTGTCCATCATGAACTCGAGCGCACTTTCTGAGCGATAACTGTCAACAAAACTCAACCCATCTCACGTAGTACGGCAGGTTGAAGGTTTGGTCGCCGAGCGTTTAGAAATGAGCGCCGAGCAACGAGATAGGCTCTACTTGTTACTCGTGCGCTTACTCGGTGTAGATGTCTCGGTAACGCGCCTCGACCCCCATATAGATGCCGTAAAGTACCAGACCGACCGCCACTACGCCCAGCAGATAAGGGCCGTACGGTTGCCGCTGAAGCGTCTCCAAGGTACCGCCCATACCGCGCGCCTCTGACGCGTCCGCCTGAAACGCCGCCTGCAAAAAGAAAACGCCGATCAGCGCGAAGACGACGCCCCTGGCAGCGTAGCCCAAGCGTCCGGCGCGGGTAGCCCAGCGTTGTGCTGCCGCGCTCATCTCGCCGAGTTTGAGCGCGTCCTGAAAATCGGCCCGGTACGCCTTGACGAACTGAAACACGCTCGCGCCCAGCACCGTAAGTCCCACCAGCCCTACCAAAATGCGCCCGAAGGGAACCGACAAAAGCCGCGCCGTGATGTCCTGCTCGGTGCTGCCGCCACCACCCCCGCCCGAACCCAGCAGCAGACCTACCGCGGTCACGGCGAGAGCGGCGTGGATCATACCGCTCGCCACAAACGCGCCTCTGGCCACGACGCCTTTGGCACCCTCCCGGTCTGCGGGGTTGAGCGCCGCTTGCATAAACCGCCAGAGGGCGTAGCTGATCAGACCCAAGCTGAGAATGACGAGCAGAACCTGTCCGAAAGGTTGCCTCGAGATTGCCTGTACTGCGCCCTGAGTATCGGTCGTCCGTCCGCCCGAGCCGAACGCGGCTTGGGCCGCGAGAACACCTACGGTCAGATAAACCGCGCCTTTAGCGAGAAAACCGAGACGCTCGAGCCAGGGCCTACCCTGATGCGCTGTAGATTTTGCGCGTTGCTGCATAGTACCTCCGGGGTACTGCTCTGGGTCCTGGCTCTGTGTTAGGTTCTGAACCGAACCGTGCGACGTTTGAGCCGCCGAACTCGCTCCGTTATAACCCGCCGGGAGTCCGGGCAACACTTGACGGACGTTTCAGGATACGTTCTCCGCTTCTGCCACCAGGACAATCACCGCGCGTTATGTTGCTACCCTCCGCCCCGGAGATAGCGGGCTGCACTATACAAAACCTACTGAAGCCGTTTATAAGATGACGTTGTGAACCCTGTATCCAGCAAGCGAAACCGCGAGCAACGGTACTTTTTGGTTTGGACGCGGGCGTGTCGCTATTTTGCAAAACACGCTGCTAAAACCTGCAAAAAAACTTCTGCGGCTGGTTCGGTAGCGTGAGCGTTTGGCAAGAAAAAGCTGTTAATGAAGTCGATACCCTGCGTAGTTTCTACAACGCTGCCACCCTGTTGATGGGGACAGTCAAGCTGACCGACGACGACATCTTTCACGTTTCGGACAACCAGGCGACCGCCGCTTTTTTCGGAACGACTCCGGCAGCGTTGCAGGGACGTTCGGCGCGGTCACTCGGTGTCCCTGAACACTACCTTAGGCTTTGGTTGGAGGCGTACCGGGCGACCCTGCATTCGGGTCAGCCCGTCCGTTTCGACTACCTCCATAAACCCAAGGGCTGGCTTAGAGTCACCGTCGACTACATCGGTACCGAGGATGGCGAACCGCGTTTTTCATACGTGGCCGACGACATCACCGACCGTAAAAAAAGTGAGCAGGCGGTGCTCGAGGCGCACGACCTGCTCGAGGTGCGGGTAAGGGCGCGCACCGCCGAACTCGAGCAGGCAAAAGCCGACTTGCTCCAGACTAACAGACAGCTCCAGCACGACGCTTTTCATGACGTTTTGACCGGCCTACCCAACCGCGCCTTGTTTATTGACCGGCTGGGCCGGTCGTTGGAACGCGTCAAGCGCCGCCCCGAAGAGGGTTTCGCGGTGCTTTTTCTTGATTTAGACCATTTCAAGGTCGTCAACGATTCGCTCGGTCATGAAGCTGGGGACAAGCTGCTGGTAGCGGTCGGGCGCGCTCTGGCAGGATGTATCCGCGAGGGGGATACCTTTGCGCGTCTGGGCGGCGACGAGTTTACGCTGCTCCTCGAGGACTGCGACCAGGCGCGTGTGCCCGAGGTGATCGCGCGGCTTCAGCACGCCCTAGAGGTTCCTGTCGAGCTGCAAGGCCGTGACCTGTCCGTTTCGGCAAGTGTCGGTGTGGTGCTGGCAAATCCCGGTTACACCCGCCCTGAAGCGATGTTGCGCGACGCTGATACGGCTATGTACTGCGCCAAGGCCGAGGGGCCGGGCCACGTTCGGGTTTTCGACGAGACGATGCGCGAACGAGCCGACCGCCGCTTCGACCTCGCCTCGGAGTTGGCCCGCGCCCTCGAGCGGGGCGAATTCAGGGTTTACTATCAGCCTATCGTCGACCTGGCGGCGGGCCGACCCGTCGGTTTCGAGGCGCTCGTACGCTGGCAACACCCGGAGCGGGGGCTGCTGCTCCCCGGCGACTTTATCGCAGTTGCCGAGGAGACGGGCCTTATCATCCAGCTGGACAGCTACGTGCTGCGCGCAGCTTGTCAGCAGTTCGGCGTGTGGCAAAAAGAGTTTTTGCAACCGCTGTTTCTTAATGTCAACGTCTCGAGTCGGCAGTTTGTCCGCCAAGACCTCGGCACCTTTGTCGAACATACCCTGCTCGAGGCGGGCCTACCGCCGAGCACGCTCAACCTCGAGATTACCGAAAACGTACTCGTAGACCGGCTCGAGAGCGTTGACCGTACGACCGCGCAATTGCGCGCACTCGGTGTAGGTTTGTATCTCGACGACTTTGGAACCGGCTACTCGTCGCTGTCGTATCTGCAACGGTTTCCTGCGGATACGCTCAAGATTGACCGTTCTTTCGTCGGGCCGCTGCTGGATTCTGCGCAGAGCGCCGAGTTGGTCAAAACGATGTTGCTGATGGCGCGGGCGCTCGGTATGGGAGCCGTCGCTGAAGGGATTGAAAGCCTCGAGGTAGCGGCGCAGCTGAGGGCGCTCGGTTGCGAGTATGGTCAGGGGTACTGGTTTGCCGAACCCTTGAGCGCAGAGGCGGCAGCGGCGTTTATCGCCGCCGGGCAGGAAGCTGCGAATTGATTCAGGAAGTTACCCGACGTCAAAGCGTGCTCGCCTAAGCTGCACACCGAAAAATCTGCACCGGAACACTGGAAGCTCAGCCTCGAGGTACGGTCACGGCTTGGTACGTATACCACCGTCCTGAGTCTGCACGCTACGCAGGTTCGGACTCCGGCCCCCGCGCAGGTGGCGGCGGTTCTTCGATAGGAACGCCCGGTCTTCTGGTTCCTCTGTCGGTGGCTTCGTTGGGTCTTCGTTCGGGTCAGGGCTGTTAGGGGTTTCGGGGAGGACAGATGAAAGCATCGGCGTCCTTCTCTTGTGCCGGTGTTTTTTACAGAGGCGGCTGGCTCGGAATAGCCGGGGCCGGATCGCTCGGGCCGAGGGGTTCGGGACCGGCGTCGGGGCGCTCCGGCGCGTCATCCCAGGTATCAGGGAAGTCGGTTTCCGGAGTGGTAGGTGTCGGTTCGGGTTCGGTCATGGTGCTTCATTAGGCGCTGTGGGGGCCACCGAAGGCGTTTCTGGGGGCGGCGCGGCTGCCGTAACGTTGACCGTCACCTCATCCTGAACCCGTCCGGCTGCGTTTTCTGCGGCAAGGACGTACGTCGTGGTGACGGTGGGCTGGGCGACGTACGACGTTTCGCCGGTTTTGGTGATGGGCCTCCTGCCATCCTCGAAGATGGTCAGTGTCGGGTTGCCCGAAGCCGTCCAGGTAATTGTCGAGGTTTCGCCGGGGGCTACGGTTTCGGGGTCGGCGGTCAGGTCGGTGATAATAGGGACGCCCTTGGGCGCTTCGTCGGCGTTTCCACCACACGCTGAAAGTAAAATCAGAACGGCGGACGCCGCTAGACGGGTATAGTTCATGCTGCCTCCCAGGTACCGATAATTTGCTACCGCTTACGCCACCGAGTATACCGGGTCTGTAGAGGCTTTCGGGCGTCTCGAGGAGTGGAACTCGGGCTGACCCCGTTAACTTTAGAGAGTCGGTAATTACAAGGGAACGGCTGTACTTCTGACTCTCAGAGGTTTTGTTTTACAAACCCTACAACCGAAACCGAAGATACCGCTCCAAAATTTGGTTGAAAAGAACGTCCGAAAGCAACTTTTAGCATCTGGGGAAAGAGACTCGCAGACTCTGAGCCAGCAAACGCTATTCCGGACCCTATTTTAATTTATGCGAAAGCGCCATGTGCATAACAAAACGCTTCCAGGACAGATCCGCACGGGTCAACCGCTACGCGGCAGGTACTTCTCCCAAATACGGTCGATATTCGGCAAGATGCCGTACGCCGATGAGAACATAAACCGCGGCGCGTAGGGTTTGCGCCTTAGCAGCATCGCCGCCTCTTCGGGGGTGCGGTCGCGCTTTTTAGCGTTGCAGCGGCGGCAGCAGGCCACCACATTTTCCCAACTCGTACCCCCGCCACGGCTCCGGGGGGTCACGTGGTCGAGGGTGAGGTCGCTGGTTTTGCCGAGACAGTACTGACAGGTGTGGTCGTCGCGGCGAAAGACGTTTTTGCGGTTGAAAGCGACGCGGTGCCGGGGGGGGCGTTTGACGAATTTTCGCAACCGAATGACGCTTGGGACCGGGAAGACCTGGCTCGGCGAGCGCAGCACCTTATCCGAATCTTCGACCCGTTCGGCGACCTCGTGCATCAGCAGCGCCACGGCGCGTTTGACCGAACAGACGTGTAACGGTTCGTACGACGCGTTTAAGATGAGCACGCGCGTCGCGTTGACGTTGGCGACCGGTGAGGTGGGCTCATCCTCGGCAAAAACGTCGAGCGTTTCTTCGGGGGTCAGGTAGTCGTCGGCGGCGCGGCCTCCTCAGCTGGTGTTAAACCAGTATACCCGTTTGCGTCAGTGTAGGGTCAGTTCGGAACGGTGGCCTGTAGCGAGTAGCTTGCGGATTGAAACCTCTCTGGCGAACCCCCATCAGCGCTGCTCGAGCGCCAGCCCGATAAGTCGCTCGAGCAGCGCCTCGTACGGCACCCCCGACGCGTCCCAAAGTTTCGGATACATACTTGTAGTGGTAAATCCGGGCATGGTGTTGATCTCGTTGAGGTAGAGCGCCCCCTCATGCAAAAAGAAATCGACACGCGCGAGTCCTGCTGCGTCGACCGCTGCAAACGCTGCCAACGCCAGCTCCCGGCAGCGCGCCGCCACCTCGTCTGGAACGTCGGCGGGGATCAGCAGCGACGCTTCGCCCTCGGTGTATTTGCTCTGGTAGTCGTAAAAACTGCTTTCAAAGCAGATTTCGCCGACCACGCTCGTTTTGGGTTGGTCGTTGCCCAACACGCCGACCTCGAGTTCACGCGCGCCCACGAGCCCCTGCTCGACGATGATGCGCCGGTCGAAACGGGCGGCTTCGGTCACTGCCGCCGACAGCTCGGCGCGGGTTCCGGCGCGTCTGACGCCGACCGACGACCCGAGGTTGGCGGGTTTGACAAATAGCGGGTAGGGGAGAAGCTCGAGCTTTTTCAACACCGCTTCAGGCTCACGCTGCCACGCCGACCGGGTAACGACGCGGTGTTGTACTTGCAGAAAACCGTGCGCGGCAAAAACCGCCTTCATTATCCCCTTGTCCATCCCGACCGCGCTGCCGAGCACGTCCGAGCCGACGAACGGTAGGCCCATAATCTTTAAGAGTCCCTGAACGCTGCCGTCCTCACCGAAAGGGCCGTGCAGGAGCGGCAGCACCACGTCGAAGGCGGTAGGCTCGAGGCGTTCCAAACCGCCCGCTTTGCTAGGTTCGGGGGTCTCACCTGTGCTTAAAGCACGCGCTGAAGCGTCCGGCGGCAGTAATTGCCCGGTTTTGGCGATCACCATCGGCGTCACCTCAAATTTATGCCCGGCAGCGGCTACGACCGAGCGCGCCGACGCCAGCGAGACCTCGTGCTCGTCCGAACGTCCGCCGCAGAGGAGTAACACCCGGGGACGCGTCATCGCCCTAACCATCTTGTGTGTAAGTTACACATGTTCGTACTCTACGCGGTCGGGTCTCGCTTCGCAAGAGTGGGGCGATTGGTGTACCCACGTCTTCTGCTGTACGGTGCCGGTCGGGGCGGCGGGGCATTATGGTGAGGTGCCTGACAAAAGCCTACCGAGAACGTGTGTTCTACTCGAGCGGTTCTGGTCGGGAACGTTGCGCCTGTTTCGGGCGCATAGACAAGTAATCAAGACAAGCAGTAAGAAAAAACAGGAGGCAACTGTGCGTAAAATCATCCTAAGTCTACTTCTGTCTGTGTTCGCTCTCGGGGCCGCGCAAGAGGGTCCGGTAACGGTCGGCTCGAAAGTCGATACCGAGGGTTCGGTGCTGGCGCAGATCATGCGGCTGATGCTCGAGGCTAACGATTTCGAGGTCAATGACCGTAGCGGTTTCGGGACCACCTCAGTGGTGCGTGAGGCGTTGTTGGCAGGTGAGATCGATATGTACCCCGAGTACACCGGTACCGCCCTGACTTTTTACCCGAACGCCGACGTACCCGAAGACCTCTCGACTCAACCCGACGAACTTTACGAAAAGGTACTCGAGCTAGACGCCGAGGCGGGCGTGACCGGTTTGGGCCGCTCCCCCGCGAATAACACTTGGGCCATCGCCGTGCCGCAGGCTTTGGCTGAAGAAAACGGGCTCGAGACCATCGCCGACCTCGCCGGTTATGTGAACGACGGTGGCGACTTCAAGCTGGCGGCGAGTCAGGAATTCGTCGACCGCCCCGACGCGCTGCCCGCGTTTGAAGAGACCTACAGCTTTGACGTAACCAATGAGCAGCTCGTGATCCTCGCGGGTGGCAACACCACCCAGACCGAGACGGCTGCTGCCAACGGCACCGACGGCGTCAACGCTGCGATGGCCTACGGTACCGACGGGACCATCGCCGCGCTCGGCCTGATGACGCTTACCGACCCCGAAAACGCGGTCGCCATCTATCAACCGTATCCGGTCGTCCGCACCGAAGTTGCGGAGCAGTACCCGCAACTCGCGGAGATTCTCGACCCGGTATTCGCCTCGCTCGACGAAACCGTGCTCCAAGATCTCAACGGTCAGGTCGCGGTCGACGGCGCTAATCCGGCGGACGTGGCACAAACCTACCTGACGGACAACGGCTTTCTCGAGTAACCGTGTTTAGCTAGGCACGTTCTTGCGGGGTCATTGACCCCGCATTTTTGTTAGCCCAGCTTGAAGGATGTAGCTGCAAGAAGGTAGGTGTTCACATCGTCATTTAGACACGCCAAATTCTGTGTTCTGAATCCTGACTCCTCCTAAAAAGGCGGTTCGGCAAAACCTCACATCGATAGGGGACCTAATGCTTTCACCTACAAACCGCGTCAATCAGGTCACGGTGCTCGCTGCTGCGGTTGGGCTGTTGGCGTTACTCGGCCCGAGCTGGTTGCTCCTCAAAGCCAACCGGCTCGTCGCGGGCGACGCGTTCGGTGCGTTTGCGCTGCCAGACCCCTACGCGTATGCGCTGCTGGCGGCGTGGGCGCTGCTGCTGCTGCTCAGCTTTGTACGGTTGCCGGGTCGGGCGTGGGGGCTTGCGCTTTTTTCGGCGTTGGCGCTCATTTTTGGGTTGCTGCTGGTGGGGGCGGGCTCGAGCGACCTCCTAGCGGATTCCACCGACCCCGAGCGGGCGCGCGTCTCGCTCCAGGGCGGTGTATGGTTGACGCTCCTGGCGTATTACATAGGCGTCTTCGGTGCACTCGGCGACGCCCCCCAAACGGGCCGCGCCCGCGCGCTGATGGTCGTACCGGGGTTGGCAGTAGCCGTCTTTTTAATCGCTACCGGTACTTTCAGCAGCGTCGGTTTGTCTCAGGAGTTGCGGTCTCAGGGCGGCGACTTTACCGCCGAACTGCTTCGCCATCTGGCCCTCTCCGGCACGAGCGTACTGCTCGCGTGTGCGATTGGGATTCCGGCGGCAGTATGGGCTGCGCGGCGTGACGAGGCCGCGCGCATCGTCCTGCCGACCGCCAGTTTTTTGCAGACGATCCCCTCGCTTGCGCTGTTCGGCCTGATGCTACTGCCGCTGGCGCGTCTCGGCAGAGACGTGACCGTCGGGACGGCGCTGCTCTTTTGCGGTGCCGGGTTGCTGCTGGCGGCAGGTGTGGCGGTGCTCTCTCGCCGCGCACCGGAGAGGGTGCGCGGCCCCCTGGTCGTCGTCACGCTGCTCGTCGCGCTCTTGCCGGTGCTGCTGCTGACGGTGATCGTCGCAGTGATTCTCAACGACGTGTTCGTCGCGCTGTTCAGCCTCGACTTCGGAGCGTTGCGGCTGCCCAAAAATCTGAGTGCGCCGCTCTCGAGCCTCGGTGTCCGGGGCATCGGAACGGCCCCGGCACTTATCGCCCTAACGCTCTACGCCTTTTTGCCGGTCGTCCGCAACACCTACACCGGCATCCGCGAGGTTCCAAAGGCCGCGACCGAAGCGGGGCGCGGGATGGGGATGAGCACGGGTCAGATTTTGCGGCGCGTCGAACTGCCGCTGGCACTGCCCCTAATCTTCGAGGGCGTGCGGGCGTCCACGGTCCTAACCATCGGTATCGCTACGGTAGCGTTTCTGATCGGGGCGGGGGGCCTCGGAACGTTTATCGAACGGGGGATCTCGCAGCAGGTCCCTGACCTGATCTTGCTGGGGGCACTGCCGATTATCGCGCTTGCGCTCGTCGCGGACGCCGCGCTGCGCGGTGTGGGTCAGCTCGTGACGCCGCGCGGGATACGTTAGGAGAAGGTTTTATGGTGATAGCCGGGGTGGTTGGGGTGACGCAGCGCCTGACAAAAAGACAAGCAACAAAAAGCTACGCAACAAAAAGAAACGGGGTGACAGAGCGATGATTCAACTCGAGGGCGTGAGCAAACATTACGGCGAACAAGTCGCGGTGCAAGAGGCGTCACTGACCTTCCCGGAGGGTGAACTGGTGGTGTTGATCGGGCCGTCGGGGTGCGGCAAAACCACGACGCTGAAGATGATCAACCGCCTTATCGAACCCTCGAGCGGACGCATCTTAATCGCCGGACGCGACGTGACCAAAGTTGATCCGCAGGAGCTTCGGCGCAGCATCGGCTACGTGATTCAGAGTATCGGGTTGTTTCCGCACATGACGGTGGCGCAAAATATTCAGGTCGTCCCCAAACTGCTGGGTTGGGAGCAAAAGCGCAGCACCGCGCGGGCGAGTGAGCTGCTGGAACTGATCGGGCTCGAGCCCGGACGTTACGCGGGAGCCTACCCCAAAGAACTCTCCGGCGGTCAGGCGCAGCGCGTCGGGGTGGCGCGGGCGCTCGCCGTTGACCCGCCCGTTCTCCTCATGGACGAACCCTTCGGCGCGGTCGATCCGATCACCCGTGAGCGGCTTCAAGACGAGTTTTTGCGGCTTCAGCACGAACTTAAAAAAACCATCGTGATGGTCACACATGACATCGACGAGGCCATCAAGCTCGGCGACCGGGTGTGTGTGATGAACTTCGGGGTGGTCGAGCAGTACGGGACGCCGGAGGAGGTCTTAACGGAGCCGCGTACGCGGTTTGTCCGGCAGTTCGTCGGCTCGGACCGGGCGCTGAAGCGCCTCAGCCGCCTGCGCGTTTACGAACTTATGCGCCCGGTGGTGGCGCTCGAGGTGTTTGCCTCGTCCGCAGACGCCGAAGGCGCGCTCAAACAGCACAAAACGATCTATATCACGCGCTCGGGCAAGCTCGCAGGCTGGCTCGACCGCCGGGCGTTCGCCCACGATCCGGTGGTCGAAAGTGCTTATACCGAGGTGGCTCCTGGTTACGGCGCGCAGGAAGGTGACGATGTGCGTCAGGCGCTCGCTAAGATGCTCGGGCAGGGCGTCGCCGAACTGCCGGTGGTGTCGGCGACGGGTGAACTCGTCGGGCTGCTGAACTTGCCGGGTATCCTCGCGGTCACGTCGGAAGGAACCACCGACGAGGCGGCGGCGGCGTGAGCGCAGCCCCCACGAGCACCGCGGCGCTAGGCGTGCGCCGCGATCCCCGGCAGCGCCGGACGCTCCTTCAGCTGCTGCTGGCTCTCGGTGTGTTCGTCCTGCTTTTTGTACTGTTCGCGCAGCAGGAGCTGTGGGGGGCGGCGCTGCGGTGGCTTTTTCCGGAAAACCGGGCGGTGCTTTTTCAACGCGCGACGCTTTTAGAGCTCAGCTTGCAACACCTCCAGATCGTCGGACTGGCACTGGCTCTGGTGCTCACTATCAGCTTGCCGCTCAGCGTTTGGGTGACGCGGCCCCAAGGTCGGGCGTTTTTGCCCCTGGTCTCATCGCTGCTCTCAGTAGGCCAGACGTTTCCGCCGATAGCGGTGCTCGCGCTCGCGCTGCCGACGTTCGGGTTCGGCTTGCGCCCGACGCTGATCGCGCTGGTCGCCTACGGACTGTTGCCGGTGACGCGCAACGCCATCGCCGGATTAGAGGCGGTCCCGGCGACCCTCAAAGAGGCGGCGACGGGAATGGGGATGAGCCCTTGGGAGCGGCTTTTTCGCCTCGAGCTGCCCCTCGCCACCCGCGTTATCCTGGCGGGCGCGCGTACGAGCACGGTCTACACGGTCGGCACGGCGACGGTTGCGCCGATTATCGGAGCGGGGGGCCTGGGTGTCCCGATCATCGCGGGGCTGACCACCGGCAATCTGGCGTATGTTTTGGAGGGTGCGGTTCCGGTCGCGCTTCTGGCTTTGACCGCAGATTTTGCGCTGGGACGGCTCGAGGTTTTTCTGACGCCGGAGGGGGTACGCTAGGTTTTGGCTGAGCCTTGAGCTAAGTAGGGTGCTCGAGGCTGCTGAACGGCTTTCTGCGTTACGAAGCGAACTTACCTCGGCGAAGCAGCCGTTCTGAAAATGTAAAGTCAGCTATAGAGGTGGTAAGTAAACTCTGGAACGCCTCAACCAAACCTACAAACACGCATTTCGTTGTGCGAGCGAAGAGCGCAAAAACTGTATACGTAGCAATTCCAATATACACGGCCCCGGTTCGCCGCTGATATCCTCCTTTAAAGCACGTGCTAAACTGTGCTTCTCTGACTGAGCGTGGCGCAAACCAGATGCTACTTGCTAACGAAACAGCTCGAGCAACTGCCTAGTCCAATCTTTTCTGTGGAGTCTTGCTCAGCGGCGTTTAGCCAAGACGTCGAACCGCATTGTGACCCGCCAAGGCACAGGGGTGAGCGTAGAAAAAGATCGTCACATAATCTGCGTCCCAAAAATTTTCAGTAATCCTATTTCAGTTCCAAATTATCGTCGGTCACCGGCGTCATACCCAGCACGATGTAATAGGGTGTTCCGCTCGCACTTTGCTTCTGCCCGAAATGCTCGGTTAAATTCGCCAACTCCCGCCGCAAGTCTTTCGCCGCCCCAAACTCGAGCGTTACAAACGTTTCGCCTGACCATACCGCAGGTGTGGTCGAAGCGAGCAGCGTCCGTGAAGGGCGTGGTGCGGGTGCGCCCTTCGTGTCGAGCGGGGTGTGCTTGACCTCGAGCCTCTCAACCTCGTCTGAAAGTGCGTCGGCAGTTTGCAACAGGTCTCCCGCGTTTTCGCCGAGGCCTTTGGCAACCCCGTCCGGCAGCTCGCGTGCGTCCCCTTGCAAGGTTTCAGCTTGTTCGTAAATGCGTTCGATTAAACTGCGAAGCCGCTCGATCTCGAGAGCGTGCTCTTCTTGGCTGGCGCGTTTTGAAGACATATAGCAGGTATTATCTGGTTGGCACCACGCTCAGTTGGAAAAGCGCAATCTACCACGTACTTTAGGGCGATGACCTGCCTGTGCCCGCCAAGGGTGCGTCCCCAAAGGAGTATATCTGCGGAGAAATGGTGCAGCTTTTCTTGGAACTGCTAATACCCTCAAACGTATAACGTTTCACATGGGCAAACTAGAGGACGCACTGCGTTTTTCGCGCCGGTTCAGCTATTTTCAAGCAGCTAGGCGTCAGCTCTCCGGAGTCAAAAAAAGTCCCAAGAGGTGGGTCGGCGTTTCACTGACGTGTGCCTGATACGGCTCTAACACACGCATCAGCTCTGCCTGAAGAGTTTTGGCCTGTTTGGGCGAGAGCGCCAGCGGCACCCAGTTAAAAAGCAGCGCCGGGACTTCGGGGTGGAGCATCTGTTCGGGAGTCCAGCAGCTCACAGGCGGGGTCAGCTCGAGCCTCACAAGGTCATCGGCGGTTCGGTAACACGTCACCGCCCAGTCGCCGAAGTCGGTGTGCTCCAAGCTTGCGGCAAACCCCGCCTTAAAGCGAGAACGCATTGGCGTGTCGAGCAGTTCGGTGACCTCGTGCAGGTTGGCGGCGGGCAACGCAGCGAGCGGCAGCCGGTAGCACGCGCTGCCCCGGTAGATTTCGATGGCGCGGCCCCTACGCGGCTCTTCACGGACGAGCGTCAGCAGACCAAGCGTGACAAACCGCCGTATCCGGTAGCTGAGCGCGTCGACGGCGACCCCGAGTTCTTTGGCTGCTTGGGAGACGCTCCGCTCACGGCCGATAAAGGGCTCGAGCAGCCGCCGCTCCGCGCCCAAAATCACTCGCGCCGCCTCGGGGTCAGTCAGTGACCTACTGGAATCTGCCTCTGGCATCTCCACTAGCGTAGCTCACATGCTGGGTCTGGAGGCCGATATGCTACCGACGACGCCCTTGACGAAAACACACCGCTCCATCCGAACCCTGCTCCCTTTTGTACTGCTGACCTTTGCGCTCTCGTGAGGTCTGTGGTTTGCGCTCTGGACGTTGTTTGTCACACCGCCTCTCGCGCTCGTCACGTTAGGCGCGTGGGCACCGACGGCAGCCGCACTTTTCGTAACGGCCCGAACTGAAGGGAAGGCCGGGGTACGGGCGCTCTTGGGCCGCGTCCTGGGCTGGCGCGTCCCCCTCGTTTGGTACATTGCTGCCGCTCTCGGCCCGCTCGGGGTCGCGCTGGTCGCCGTGTTGTCGGCGGGTCTTTTGGGTGCGCCGCTTCCGAGTTTGGTAGAGACGGCGGCGCGCTTCGGCTTGGGTGCTGGACGTGCGCCGCTGCCGGTGATCTTTTTGGTGACGTTCGTTTCAGGAGGGCCTATCGCCGAAGAGCTCGGCTGGCGCGGGTTCGCCCGAACACGGCTTCAGGCGTGGTTAAGTCCGACGGCTGCCGGACTCGTCGTGGGTGGGGTGTGGGCGCTCTGGCACCTGCCGCTGTTCATAGTGGCTCCGGCGGCGACTGCGGGGCTGCCGCTGGTTGCCTATCTGCCTTTGGTAACGGTATTGGGTGGGTTATTTGGCTAGTTTTACGCGCGCACGGGGGAGAGTGTACTGCTCAGCATGATGCTGCACGCCGGGGTCAACCTGGGGCTCGGCGCGCTGGGTCTGGTCGGCACGTCGCCACAGTTGGAGGTGTTCGTGCTTTTGCTGTGAGGGCTCGTCGGGGTGGTAGGGTGGCTCGAGTCCCGCCGTTCTAATTGATGTGCTCAACTTGCGTGATAGCAACCTGGTCGTGACGTGCAAACAAAAAACAGAAGTCGGAACGCCGTGTTCAGGTGTTCGCGTGACGCCCGTGTCAGTGCAGCCGAGAAAAACGCAGACTTGCGTAAAACACAGTTTCAGTTCCTGTCACAGCTCTGCGAGCGAGACACCGACCCTACCCCGGAAATGTCCGTGTCCACTTCCGGTTCGCCCCGGTAGCGCACGCTGCCCACGCCGGACACCTCCGCGCCCAGCGTGCGGGTCGCCCACACAAGTGCGTCGCCGACACCCGATACCTCGACCTCGGCGGTCTCGCTCGAGAGCGCACAAGCGCGGTAGTCCCCGACGCCGGAGAGCTCTATAGTCTGCTCAATTGCTTCACCTGAGAGCTGCATATCCCCCTCGCCGGACATGTCCACCTCGAGGTCTTCAGCGCGCAGATCGCCTACGTAGAGGTCGCCCGACCCGCTCAACTCGAGACTTACGTCGTCGCCTGCCATCGCCTCGGCGCGAACGTCTCCGGAACCCGACAGACTGATCCGCGCGAGACTCGGCGTTACGACGCGGTAGCTGACCGCGTGCCCACCTGAAAGCCGCGCTCTGCGGGTCACGCCGATCTTCAGCGTGTCGTCGTCTACGCGGGTCTGAAGAAGGCTTAAAAGGTTCTCGGGCGCGCTTACCTCGAGGCTCGGCTTGGAACCCAACGATACCGTAACGTCGCCTATCCCTGAAAGCTCGACGCCGCTGAACGCGTCGACTTCGCGCGTTTCCGAAACAACCTGCGCCGACCCACGGGGGCGTTCGTCACCGCGTCCGGAAAGCGAGTTGACAAGGCTCACCAGCAGCGCCGCCCCGAGCACCACACCAAAGATTGTAGACCCCCGCATACTTGGCTGAAGCGCCACACAGCACCTCCTGACCCAAGCATACGCCACGCGGTCTTGACACCGGTACTTGATACTGACTCTTGACAAACCAACTACCTAGCCTTACTATGTATATACCTAGCGACGTTATGTAAATGGAGGTGCTATGAGCAAGGGTTTGCTGAGAGACAACTTCGATCTCATCTTGTTGGCGATTTTGGAGGACGGTTCCAAATACGGGCTCGAGATTATTGCCGAGGCGAAGGATCGCACAGACGGTTATTTCAACTTTAAGGAGGGCAGCCTCTACCCGGCGCTGCACCGGCTGGAAAAAGCGCGTTTCGTCGAGGCTGAGTTCGCGCCCTCGAGCACCGGCGGCCCCAGACGGCGCTACTACCGTCTGACCGAAGCGGGCGCGAAACAACTTGCCGAACGGCGCGAGGCGTGGGAACGCTTTAACGGCGCGGTCGGTGCACTCTGGGAGGCAAAATGACGCACGAAAGGGTTACGGAACGGTATCTGCGGCGGGCGACGAGAGGGCTTTGGGGACGCAAGCGGCGAGAGGTGAGAGAAGAGCTGGAAGCGCATCTCTCAGACCGAATCATGGCCTACCGGATTGGCGGTTTGGCTGAAGCGGACGCGGTTGACCGGGTGCTTTCAGAACTGGGCAGCCCGCAGGAGGTAAGTATGGGAATGACGCGGCTTTATACCTTGCCGACGGTGATGGGGTCTGGGGCGGCACTGGCCGGAGCTTTTGTAACGGTCGTGGCGCTACTACCCAATGGGGTGGCACAGTCACCGGTTTTAGGTTCGTTTTACTGGCCTTCGGAGGAGTGTACGGCGGCTCTCCGCACCGATTCTGTTCTGAAAGCGTACAATGCGTGCCGCGAGCTGGATAACTCTCTCTGGCTCGATCCGCAGGCGTTCGCAAAAACGCTGGAAGCGCAGGGCGTAACGGTTGGTCGTAGCGACGAGATGTTGACGCTCACGTTTCCCAATACGCCGCCGATTCGGGTTCCATTAGGCGCGCCTGCTATTACTTTTAGCGACCTCTCTACTACGCTTGACGAAGCGAGTATGACAACTGACCCAATTAAAGCGGGTGTAAGGGGCGAAGAGATTGGTGCTGTCCCCGGTGCCCTATCGCTTTGGGTTCTCCTAAAAGCTGTAAGTGAATCTGGGTTGTCTGTGGATGTTGAGGGTGAAGACAATCCTGTGGTGAGTCTCGGCAATGTCTCATTCCAAGTAGGAACCGAGCTGAGATCAATTAACGGCGCTGAATTTTATGATAGTTACCTCGAGAACGTCTTTTTTAGGAACCTAATAAGACCAATCGAGAACATAGATACGACGTTCTCGCTAAACCCACGTGTGGACACCGGTACACCATTAGAAGAAACGGTACTCGAGCTGGATTCAGCACCCGGTACCTATGGTGTAGTCACACTCCTTGATCCCAGTACACTCAAAGATTTCTTGGCCTATACTATGGGAGACTCTGGAGCCATCGACCTCTACGCCTCATTTGAAGTAGTTAAGTTTGAAGGCGGTATGCTAACTGTGAACCTGCCTGAGAAGTCCGTTCGGTTTGTCGAGGCGTTTGCGGCTGAGCCGGAGTTTGGAACTGCCGTGTTAATTCGCTTAAGCGGTGAAACAGGTGGGAGCTGGTTCGAGGTTGTCTCGCCCGAAAAGATCACCCCCTGATTTTGCCCTGACCTACAGTTTCACGCTCGTTTGCTGCCCACAATAGCCGCAGGAGGAACTATGAATATATCGGCTGACGAGTTGCTGCAAACGGCTACCGACCCAAACCCACCCGTTGACGATGACGAGGCTGAGCCGTTAGAAGACGACCACTACCCCGATGACGACGACTACGAAGAGATTTCGGACGACGAGTTGTGACTGACGCGCCCGATCCGACCCCGGATGACGCGCTCGAGCCCGGTGACGATTTCGGTGAGCAAAAAGAGCAGGTTGACGATTGGCTCGAAGACGAGAAGCGCGAGCGTGAGGAGCACGAGCAGCGGGAGAGTGACGGCTGAGGATGGACATTCTTGTTGTCAGGAACATTTTAGAGAGCTAAGAAACCTAAAACCCTCCTGACAACCAGTCCGGCGAATAGGATCGTCATAACGGCAGCCAGCAAACCTGTTCTTGCAATGGGTCTTCCGGTGACTCGCCGCAGGTATTCATAACGGATGAGCAGCACGACCAAAGTCAGCGCCACTCCCAACTCTGCGCCTATTTGAACGGTGTCCATAGTCAGGTATTCAGTCAGATCGGTGACGTTCATACGGTTGGCGTGCGGTTGGTGCGCTGGAGCATCTGAACGGTCGCGCACAGCAGCGTGAGGGCCAAGAGAAACCAGAAACCTGCCTCGAGCGGCCAGCGGCCCAGCAGCACCGTGGCGCTGGCAACGAGGGCCGT
>JAABUN010003962.1_pt1 | contig 21370 bp, 20 predicted proteins | sample 5559311 | NCBI WGS metagenome assembly JAABUN01 (sample SAMN10711877, study PRJNA513370) | rock metagenome | isolation source: Antarctica rocks | place: Antarctica: Victoria Land, Siegfried Peak sud
TCTCCGCTTTCTCGCAACCGCACGCTGGACACCTGATTTGCAGTAAGCTCGCTTGGGGGTGGGTATAAGTCTTCACACCTTAACCTACCCCCTCCTACCGACTCATACAACTTTTGGGGGAATCTCCATTTATCTACGAAGACCTGACTTTTATGATACTAGGCCCACTAGGTGCGCGGAGGCACTTCCTACGGTCGCCGGGCTCTGCCCGTATTAGGCTATGGCGCTTTTTCTTACCTGAGTAGTAGCGTCGCTGCTTTTTTTGGGTCGTTCGACAGGTGTTTCTGCTACATCTACGATCACCACTTCTAGGTCGTGATCCTCACGCAAAGCTTTGCGTCCGGGCAGGGAGAACTTACCCGACTTGACAAGGGTATTCTCGACCCGCTCCACCGTGCGTCTAAGCGTGCTTTCATCTACTTCCCAATCTTGCGCTAAGTGAAACTGGGTTCAGTATTCCAGTATAGGGGCAATGCCCCGGCCCTAGTGGGCCTACTATTGCCAGAAGGACAAGGTGAGCACCAGTTGGTCATCCAGACACAAAGTGGGCGGTCTGCCGCTTCTCTTCTTGGCTCCTTCTCGTGCTTCTAGCACACTTTTCATCAACTCATAGGTCGCTCGCTTTACACCCAATTTGCGTTTGAACTTCCCCGCCGACAATTCTAAGCTCCTTAGTGTTTGCTTTCGCATCCCTATAGTTTAGTTTGTCCAACTATCAGCTACTTTCGCCGGAGGTCTATTGACGAGGCGGTCCGAGAAGCTTGGGCCGACTACATGAGGCAACACGATTTTGTAGCGGCTTACAATTGGGACGCGATCTATAACGACGTCAGTGAGAGATTCGGGGGCGCGCCAGTCGGCAATGTCGCCGATATGGTCAAGCGGTGCTGTGAAATCGAGGGCATGATCGCGCTGTTACCGGGGGCCAAGGAGGGACTGGAGCAACTTCACGACCACGGCTTCGATCTAGTCGCGTCGACGAACGGCTTTTACACCTACCAGTGGCCTGTTCTCGAGGCGCTCGGGGTGGCCGACCACTTTAGCAGAGTCCTGACGCCTGACAGGGTGGGGTTCGCCAAGCCCGATCCGCGTCTATTCGAAAGCGTCTCTGATCTTCGTGCACACGTAGGCGACATGCTGTTTCATGACGTTTTGGCCGCCAATATGGCTGAGGTCGCCTCGGTATGGCTCAACGGCGAGTTGCCGCAAGAAGTTCTTGCTTTACCCCTCGAAGACCGGGCAAGCTCGGAAGCCTTTCTTGCATATCACGAAAATTACTGGCGGCGCGCCCCGTACCGCAAGTATCATCACGAGGTAGCTCTCGAAGCCTGCCTGCCAACGGTGGTCGTCAAGGACGTCACTGAGGCTGCCGCATTTCTTATTGCCAGATATACATAACCACTTTAGGCATAGGTTGATTTTCTACGAGATTCTCTCAAAAACCCGATAACTTCGTAGTCGTGGACGATTGACTGCTTTTAAAAACGCCTGAAAAATTCGACCAGAACAAGTCGTTGACAGACGTCTAAGAACTGTGATTCAAAACGTCCTACGAATTTTGAGGGTGACTCCTTGGATGCGATCTAGACGCCTTTGCGCTTTACTCGCAGGTTGAGCCCCGGCTCAACCTCGGTGACTGTCTCAAGCTTTTGTCCCTACAGTGAGCCTTAGCTTGGTGTCAAAGATGTTGGCAACTCTCAGGTAAAAGGAGACCGAACAGCTAGCTGACGCCACCGCTGTAAGCTCAGCATATGAAACCTGCGGCAAAAACCCTCGAGCACGCCTACGCCCACCGTGACTGCGAATACAACCTACCCTTGTGGCGCTCGCTCCACGCGGGGTTTCGCTTTATCGAAGCCGATGTTTACAGCCTTTTTGGACGCATCCTAGTAGCACACGACCTTCAGCGGTTGCGCCCTTGGCGCACGCTACAAACGCTTTACCTCGAGCCCCTCCATCATTATTTACAGCAAAACCAGGGGGTTCTCTTCGTCGACAAGTGTCCGCTGTGGCTGTTTGTCGATGTCAAAACCCCGGCCAGCGCGAGTTATGCAGCGCTGCACAAGCTGCTGGCGTCTTATCACGAAATTTTGACGACCTTTACCCCGGGGGCGGCGCACCTAGGCGCAGTGAAGCTCATCATCTCCGGCAACCGCATTCCCTATCATGAAGCAGCTGGCTTGCCTCTCCGTCGTGCGGCGCTCGACGGGCGCGCCACAGATTTAGGCGTCCATACCGATCCGAACGTTATGCCTATCATCAGCGATAACTGGCGTAAACACTTCCGCTGGCTCGGCCACGGTCCAATGCCGGACGACGAACGGCAGAAGCTCGAGGCGATGGTAAGCGTGGCGCACCGACACGGGCAAAAGTTGCGCTTTTGGGGTACACCGGACGACGCAACATCCGAGCGTGAAGCTGTCTGGGATACGCTTTTAGAAGCTGGCGTAGACCTGCTTAATACCGATGATTTGGAGGGGTTGAGAGGGTATCTCGAGCGCCGCAGCTCTAACCAAAGGACTCCTTGACCTTCGTGTGACAACTGCCCCTTATGTTGGTTGCGGTTACGAGGCTAGGCGCAGCCGAGTTACAGAATGGGAGCAAGCTTTCATTTCGTGATATGCTTTGCTCGTAGCAAAAATCAGCACGTTCTTTGGGTACAGCCTGACTAAGTTTTCCTTGTTTCAGGATGAATCCGGGAGCGGCAGCCATAGCATAAGGAGAAGAGCATGATAAATAGGTTGGCACAGTCGGTTCTAGCTAGTCTGCTACTCATCTTTACAGTTGCCACAGCGCAAGAAACCCTCGACGTATACACGAACTCGGACACCAACATCTCGGACTGGTGGACCAACACCGTCGCACCTGCGTTTGAAGCGGCACACCCCGAATACCGCCTCAACGTCGTGATCACCGGCGGCGGCGGGGCTGGTAACGACCCGATTGCTCAGCGTGCACTCGCGGCGCTGCAAGCTGGTGGCGACCCGCAGGTCGATATGTTTGAGTCTCAAGACCCGTTCTCACCGGTCGGCGCAATCGAAGCCGGACTTTGGGAGGAGTTTTCTACCCAGAACGTCTCGAGCTACGACAACATTTTAGACGCGGCCAAAGTGACCCCGTACAACTTGCCGTACCGGGGCTCACAGGTCCTGCTCGCCTACGACAGCACAAAGGTACCTGAAGACGAGGTGCCGCATACCTGGCCCGAACTTGTAACTTGGATCGAAGCGCATCCAGGAGAATTTATCTATGGTCGTCCCGACCGGGGCGGTTCGGGTCGTAACTTCGTTGCACGCGCTATTCATGAAGCCAACAATCGCAATCCTGATCTCTTTAAGGTAGACAACTTTAGCCCAGCAGCGGCCAAAGAGGATTTTGCCGGAGCCTGGAAAATCCTCAACGACCTCGCTCCGAGTTTGTACGATAACGCCGCCTACCCGGCGGGCAATACCCCAACGCTGCAACTTTTAGCCCAGGGTGCCGTCTCGATGATTCCGGCGTGGTCGGATCAGGCGCTGCAGGCCATCAGTTTGGGTGCGCTGCCCGACACGATCAAACTTGTGCAGTTGGAAGACTTGCCCTTCGTCGGGGGCTACGCAGCTTCTACCATTCCGAGTAATGCTGCACACCTCAAGGGTGCACTTACACTGACCGAGTTTCTCTTGACCCCTGAGATTCAAACGAGTGTCGTTCAAGATATCGGCGGCTTTCCGGCGATTCGTTGGGAGCTGCTATCTACCGACCTACAACAAGAATTCACCGACGTCGTCACCGACGAAGTGCCCGTTTTCCCGGGGGGCGAGTGGGAAGCTGCAATGAACGATGGTTGGTATAGTAACGTCGCGCCCAACGTTGACCGCGACAGCGAGTAGACCAAAAATTTTGCCTTCCGGCGGGTGCCAAGCCCGCCGGTTTGCCTTACCCTATCAGGAGCCGCTGTGTCTCTAGCCAAATCTTCACGAACCCCACGCCGCAGTCGCAATAGCAGGTGGGCGTATCTGCTCGTCGCGCCGCCTTTTTTACTCATGCTGCTGCTGATCCTCTATCCGGCGCTGCTCTCGCTTGTCCGGACGCTTTTCCCGAGTACAGACGGGGTGAGGCATTTCGGCTTGGAGAACTATCAAACTTTTTTTAGCGATCCGCTCAGCATCAGGAATCTTATTTTTACGTTGGTCGTAACCTTTATAACTATTGGGCTACTTTTTGCAATTTGCTTTCCTATTGCGCTCTTTTTACGGTTTTCAACACACTGGACGACCTCGTGGATTCAAGGGTTGGCGCTGTTTCCACTCTTTGTGCCGGGAATTATTTTGGCCTACGCACTTATCCGTTTTCTCGGACCGAACGGCCTCTTTGAGACGCTGCTCGAGGTTACGACCGGGTTTAGCGGCTACCGCACCCCGTATTTGCGGCCTTCGGGAGCCGTTATCGGCCTTTTATGGGAGAGCATTCCGCTGACCGTGCTGATTTTGACTGCTGGACTCGCACAAGTTCCGAACGGCATGATTGAAAGCGCTAGGGACGTGGGCGCGAGCACGCCTCGTATCTTTCTCAAGATTATCTTGCCGCTCGTCTCACGCTCGGTGCTGATCGTTTTCTCACTCAACTTTTTAGGGATTATCGGCAGTTTTACCCTGCCGTATCTGCTTGGACCCGCGTCACCGGAGATGATGGGCGTGTTTATGCAGCGAACGTTCGGCGACGCCCGCGCCCCCGAACGCGCCGAAACGCAGGCGGTGATCACCTTTTTGATCTGCTCGGTGGTGGGCTTTTTGTATGTTCGCGCCGCAGTTAAACAGCGGCAGGAAGAGGGGTTGTAGATGCGTAGACTACGCCTGGACGGGTTTTTCGGCTACCTCATCCTGATTTTGCTCGTGCTTTTTATCGTCGCGCCGATGGTCTCGGTCGTCCTCTGGGCCTTTGCCGAACAGTGGCGCTATCCATCACTTTTACCGACGCAGTGGGGCTTTCGTTTCTGGGAGGCGACGCTGAGCCGCGCCGACGTCTTGCGGGCGCTGCCGCTAAGTCTTGGTATCGCGTCTCTCGTCACCTTTTTGTCGGCAGTGATTTGCTTGCCTGCCGCTTACGCTTTTGCCCGCTTAAAGTTTCGGGGGTCTCAAGCAATTTTGCTTTCGTTTTTGGCAACGAACGCCTTCCCGCGTTTTGGACTTTACATCGCCATCGCGGTGATTTTCTTTCGGCTCGATCTAATTGGCACCGTGACAGGTGTCGTACTTATTCAGCTCGTCAATACGCTCCTTCTGATGATCTGGATTCCGACTGCTGCTTTTCGCGGCGTAGATAAGGCGCTCGAGGAGGCCGCGCTCGACGTCGGCGCGACGCGGTTGCAGGTCTTTTTCCGGATTTCGTTGCCGCAGGTCGCCCCGGCCCTTGGCGCAGCGCTACTCCTAACGTTCGTCGGCACGTTTTATGAAACGCAAGGGGCGATTTTGGTGGGTCTGCCCAACGTTCGGACGATGCCACTCGTGATGATTTCACTGATCAATAACCAGCTGATCGTGCAGTACGGTGCGGTGCTCTCGGTCTTCTTGTGGGTGCCGTCACTCGTGGCACTCGTCTTTGCGCGGCGTATCTTGCAAAGCCGCACGCTTGCCGCCGGGTTCGGGGTGTAACGTGGCGACGCTGAGTTTTCAAAACCTCTCTAAGACCTTTGGAGGGCTGCACGCGGTCGAAAAGATGAACCTCGAGGTCGAGGACGGTGAATTCGTCTGTTTTTTAGGGCCGTCGGGGTGCGGCAAAACGACGGCGCTGCGGATGGTCGCCGGGTTTGAAGACCCGAGTGAAGGAGACATTCTAGTGGGCGGCAAGTCGGTTCTGACGCTGCCACCCAACCGTCGGCCTTCGGCGATGGTCTTTCAAAAATACACGCTCTGGCCGCATATGAAAGTCTATGACAACGTGGCGTTCGGGCTTGAGCTGCGCCGCTTGAGCCGTGAGGAGGTCAAAAAGCGCGTCGAAGAGACGCTAGAATTGGTCGGGTTGCCGGGGCTGGGGGGGCGTTATCCCGCGCAACTTTCGGGGGGTCAGCAGCAACGCGTGGCGATTGCTCGGGCACTCGTCCTCGAGCCCCAAATTCTCCTCTTAGACGAGCCCTTCAGCGCCCTCGACGCACACCTCCGGGTCCGGCTCCGCGAAGAGCTGCGCCGCATCCAGCAGCAACTTGCCATCACTGCCGTGTTCGTAACCCACGACCAGGAGGAAGCCCTTACGCTCGCCGACCGCATCGCGGTGATGAACGCCGGGAAAATCGAGCAGTTCGACACGCCGAGCGAACTCTACGCCCGCCCCAAAAGCCGTTTTGTCGCGGGGTTTATCGGCAGCATGAACTTGCTTGACGCGTCCGTACAAGATGGTCGTATCCGGGCTGGCGAAATTGAACTGACTGCGCCGCAAGACCTTAAAGACGGCGCGTGTACGCTCGCCCTAAGGCCCGAAGATCTCACGCTTTCACCGCCTTGTCCGTGGCGCGGAACGGTTACGCGGGTCGTCGATTTAGGACCTTATCAGCTAGTTCGGTTAGGTCTTGCCAACTTGCCGGAGTTGCGGCTAATGGCTCCTAAGACCCGCCTGCTGCGCGAGGGTCAAGAGCTTGAGTTCGGTGTGTCGCGCTACCTCGTCTATCAGGACGGCGCACCGCTCGAGGTCACTGGGTCAGCCGCACCCCAAACGAAGGTGTAAAGACGGGGGTTGGTCACGGTGAGCATGGTGCCGTCCGGGGCGCGCAGCTCGAGTAGGCACCAGCGGATCGAGGTGGGAGGAGCGAGCTCGAGCTGTCCTGACTCGACCAACCTTTCTACGGTTCTAGTGAGACCCTCACCCCTTGTTGACGGGCCGAGCCGTAAAGTGCTTCGATGACTGCCATGTTCTGTGCGGCCTCGAGCGCCCCGTACTGTGGTGAACGCCCCTGCGTAACATACTGAGCGAAGTGCTGGACCATCTTCTCGAATTGGTTTTGGGCTGAAAACTCAAGCTGCGTTACCCCAGCTTGACGCGTCGCGTACGACAAGGTCGTTTCATCCGAACCGGGCAAAAAAGCACCGTCGACTTCGCAAAAACCTTCAGTGCCAAAAATTTCGACCTTTTCGTAACGCGGCTGATTGAGGGCACAGTCGATTTGTGCGATTAGCCCGCTTTCAAACTTTAGAGTCGCGGTGAGCGTCTCGTCCACGCCCTGCTTCCAAGTTGCCTGGGCTTGTACCGAAGTGGGTTGGGCACCTGCGAGGCTCCGCGCCACGTTGACGCAGTAACACCCCACATCCATCAGCGCGCCGCCGCCCAAAGGTGCACTCAGCCGGATATTTTTGGGGTCAGCCACGGTAAATGCGAATCTCGCCCTGATGAGCTGTAAGGTTCCGAAAGTTCCAGCCTGAACGAGGTCAAACAGCTTTCGGGTGCGGTCGTGAAAGCGGTACATAAACGCTTCCATCAGTACGACGCCGGACGTTTCAGCGGCTTCGGCCATCTGCCTGCACTCGGGTGCCGTGAGCCCCAGCGGTTTTTCGCAAAGTACATGTTTGCCTGACCCCAACGCCCTAAGCGTCCAAGGTAGATGCAAGCTATTAGGAAGCGGATTATAGATCGCGGTGATTTCCGGGTCCTCCAGCAGTGCTTCGTACGAGCCGTAAGCTTTAGGAATAGCGAGTTCCTTAGCGTAGCTTTCCGCTTGCGCCCTGTTCCGGCTGGCGACAGCGACGACTTCAGAACCTGCGCTAGCCTGAAGGGCCGGGGTCACGTCCTTACGCCCGATGTTGGCGGTGCTTAGAATGCCCCATTTAAGCGTCACAGATCTTTCCTCCTCGAGGTTCTTGTAACCTACAGACGGCGTTAGAGCGTCTCTTCCGGATAGAGGGGCAGACTTACCCAGCGCCGCTCAAAGTGTGACTGAGAGATGGCGTTGACAATCTCTTGACTTTTAGCTCCGTCGTAGAAGGTGCATTCCGGCGCGGCGTCGTCTAAAACTTCATCGACGAAGTGACGCACGAGGTTGCGGTAGTAGAGCTCGGCCCAGGGCGTATGCACGTCTGTCCCCGGCGGAAAAGCCGTCTCTGGTAAGGTGACGGGTTTAAATTCAACCGCGTCCGGCGTGGCGAAGTGAAGCGTTTCAGCCACTCCAAACTCTTCGACGAGGCGGGCGACCGCCGCGCCTTTGGAGCCGTAGACACGCACCTCTACCCCGGGATAGTTGCCGACGGCGATATACGACGTTTGCAGCATCCCCTGCGCCCCCGACGCGAACTCGACGAGGGCGACGGTGCCGTCGTCTACGGCGATCCGCTGCATTCCCTCGTAACCGCGCACGCGTCGCTCCGGGACGTAATTGTGCAGCGAGCCGATGACGTTGGCAAATTCCCCGGCGCACCAGCGCAGCAAGTCGACGAGGTGTGAGCCGTACCCCACGATAGACGAGGGGATAAGCGTGCCGTGGTCGGCCCTGGCGGGGACTTGTCGTAGCGGATAGGTCGGGTCTAAAAACTGCGAGTTTTGCTCGAGCCCGTGAACATGAAAGATCTCGCCCAAAGTCCCGTCTTGAATCCAACTTTGGAGCTGCCTGATGGCGGGTGAGTAGCGAAAAGTGAAACCCAGCTTCGTCCTGACGCCCTGCTCGCGCGCTGCCCGCGCTGCGGCAAACGCAGCTTTGGCGTCGTGCGCGAGCGGCTTTTCGGATAAGACGTGCTTGCCCGCGGCAATAGCTGCGAGGCTCAGCGGTAGGTGGGTGTCGGTCGGGGTGCAGACATCGACCATCACAACGTCGGGGTCGGCTAAAAGCTCACGGGCGTCGGTATAAACGTTGGGAATCCCAAACTTCGCCGCCATTGCCTCGGCGCGTTGGGGCACCGTGTCACAGATCGCCACCAGGTTGGCCCGGTCATAGGCCGCGTAACCGGGCAGATGTGCCATTTCCGCCCAGCTGTGCGCGCCGATAACCCCAACACCCAAACGTCGGCTCACGGGAGCGCCTTGCCGGTCGCCTCGACATAGGATCCGAGTTCATCGAAGTTATGAAAGCCCAACTCGCGTTGGCCTTCTTCGATTTCGTAGATCATCTCGCACATCTTTTCGTTGAGCCTCACATCAACCCCGGCCTCTTTGCCGTAGGCGATCAGTTTACCGTTCGAGGCGCGCACCTCGGAAGGGCGGTTGCGGTAGACGATATCCCACCAGATACCCGAGCCCTTTTTCTTAAACTGGTGCGCGTTTTCTTTCTGATCTTTTTTTAAGAGCCAGATGGCGTGGTTGATGTTGTCGAGCAGTTTTTGGGTGTCGGCGGGGGTTTGAGGTCTGTAGTTAGCCGGGTCGAAAAAGTCAAACGCCTCGACGGTAATTCCGTTCGCTTCGGCGATCTCGAGCGCCTCACGCACCACCGCCCCAGCAACCCGCGCGTAGCGCTCGACCCCGAGCGTCTCGTGAATCCGCGCGTCCGCCAGCGCCGAAAAGACGACCTGCGCCGAATACACCTCTTTCGACCAAACTTGGCCCCAGATGTTGTCGCTTAACTGAACTTCGGTGAGGCTCGAGAGCATCTCAGCGAGCGTCTTTAGACGTGGCGTCCGTTCGCCGGTCATCTCGCCTAACTGAATCGGGCCTTCGTGAACGAATTCGATGTAACCGGGGTCAACTAGCGCGCCGCCGTAGTTGGGAATCGAGCCCATGACCCGCTCTTCACCACCTAAACCGGCACGTTCTAAAGCCGCGATGATACCGGGTTCGTTAAAGCCGTTTTGATACGACACGATGAACGACTCAGAGCCAAAATGTGGGAGGAGATGCTCGAGTGCCTCTTCAGTGTGTTGCGACTTGGTGGCGATTAAGACGGCCCCCAACGGCCCTTTCAGCTCGTCTGGGGTACACGCCTTAACGGGAATGGTCATCTCACCGCGTACCCCGTCGATATGTAGACCTCGCTCATTAAGTGCGTCGACGTGTTCGCGCCAGCGGTCGACGAGCAACACGTCGAACCCTGCGCGGGTCATATATGCTCCGGCAAGACCGCCGATGGCACCCGCGCCGATAATGGTAACTTTCATTTAGACTCCTTCTCGAAAGAACTGACTGGAATTAAGACTTAGGGTCGAACGCGTCGCGCAAGCCGTCGCCTAAAAAATTCACGGCGAGCACGGTAACCAGAATCAGTAAACCGGGAAAAACCGCTAGCCACGGGGCGATAGACAGCCATTCGCGCGCTTCGTTAAGCAGGTTGCCCCAGGTCGGGGTCGGCGGTTGCACGCCGAAACCTAGAAACGAGAGGGCGGACTCGAGCATAATCGCGCCGCCGACTGCCAGCGTCGTCGCTACGATAATCGGCCCCAGCGCATTAGGGAGGATATGTTTGAACATCACCCGCACCGCACTACCGCCGAGCGCGTGCGACGCTTCGACGAACTCGACTTGCCTGAGGCTCAAAAATCTGCCCCGAACGAGCCGCGCCGTCCCCATCCAACCGAACCCTCCAATAATCACGACGATCAGCGGTACGCTGGGACGCAAGATACCCGCCAACAAAATAACCATCGGCAAGATGGGAATTGAGAGCACCATATCGGTAAACCGCATCAGCGCACTGTCTAACCACCCCCGGTAAAACCCGGCGACCGCACCGATCAGTGTGCCAATCGTCGCAGCAATCAAAGCGCTGAAGAGACCGACAGCTAGCGACACCCTAGCGCCGTACAACACGCGTGAAAATGTGTCGCGCCCGAGGTTGTCGGTGCCCATCAGGTGAGTGCGGCTGGGCGGTTGCGGTTGCCCGATAATGGTAAAATCCTGCAAATCGTAAGTGTAAGGCGCAATGACTGGTGCGGCGAGCGCCATCACGGACAGCACAAGCAAAACGATAAGGCTAACGAGCGCAGGCTTGTGCCGAAAAAAGCGCCGGACAATATCCTGAAAAAGGGTATGGCTACGGGGGTTAGGCCGCGCAGCTTGGGCAGGGGTTAAGGAGGGATGCTCGAGGTCAGTCATAACGTACCCGGGGATCCAAAACGGCGTAGAGCAGGTCGGTGAGCAAGTTGACGAAGATCAGCATAAACGAACCGAACATTAGTAGACCCAAGAGCACCGGGTAATCACGCCCGTTCATACTTTCGATAAAGAGTCGCCCCAGCCCTGGCCAGGCAAAAACGGTTTCGGTAATTACGGCACCTGAAAAGAGACTCGCCAGGTCGAGCGCTATCACCGTGACAACTGGAATCAGCGCATTTTTGAGCGCGTGCCGGTACGTGACCAGCCGCTCACTAAGACCCTTGGAGCGCGCGGTTCTCACATAGTCGAGCGATAGCACCTCGATCATCGACGCGCGGATGTAGCGGCTCCAACCAGCGATAAAAGCCAGCGATAACACCGTAGCTGGGAGTAAAAGATGCCGCAACCGGTCGAGCGCCGAGCCGTCGCCAATCGTCGTCACCCCGGCTGAAGGGAGCCAGTGAAGCTGCACCGCAAATAGCAGCTGCATCATCAGCGCGAGCCAAAAGACGGGCATCGAAATCCCGACAAACGAAAAGAGCGTCGCGCTGTGGTCGAGTACACTGTAGCGGCGCGCGGCGCTGACGATACCTAGGGGCAGGGCAATCAGCAGGGCAATGACAAAGGCGGAGCCGCTCAACATCAGCGTCGCGGGCAGACGGTCTAGCGCCTCTTGAAACGCCGGACGGCTCGTACGGATTGAGTAGCCCCAGTCGCCGACAGCAAACGATTTGATCCACGCCAAGTACTGGATATGCAGCGGCTGGTCAAGGCCGAGCGAGACGCGAATACGCTCGAGCGCCTCCGGCGTCACCGCCGGATTATCGGTATAGATGTCGAGCGGACTGCCGGGAGCCAGGTGAAGCACCGCAAAGAGAATGAGTGAGACGCCGAAAAGGAGCGGGAGCGCTCCTAAAATGCGAAAGAGCAGGTAATTCAGACTCACGTCAGCTCCCCAAGAAAGTGGCTCTGCGAGCCCCCGAGCAACGCGCAGAGCCGAACGTTAAAACGTCTTATTCGCCCAGATACCAGTGGCTGGTATTAACGAAGTTGGTCATATTGGTCGGGTTCGGCTCGAAGTTTTGCAGCTTGTCGGTCACGACGATCATCGACGGACCGCTGACGATAGGCAGCGTGGGGATATCGGTCATCAAAATTTCTTGAAACTGCCGCAAAAAGTCGGCTCTCGCCTCGGGTTCAATCGTTGTGTTGGCGCTTTCCAGCACCGCGTCGAGTTCGGGGTTGCTGTAGCCCTGACTGTTAAGAAACCCGTCCGCCGCGTAGAAGATGGCGTAGTTCGGGTCGGCAGGCGTAATCCAGCCTGCGTAGAAGAGGTCATAGTCGCCGTCATAACGCGCGCTCGTATAGGCGACGCCGGATTTATTGTCGGGGACGAGTTCGACACCGACGGCTTTGAGGTTGGCGACCATGATCTGTTGGGCCGTCTCGTACTCGGTGCGTCCGGCTTGCGTCAGAATGCCGAAGCTGAGGCGGTTGCCCTCACCGTCCACGCGCACGCCATCGTCACCACGCGAATAGCCTGCTTCGTCAAGTAGCTGGTTGGCCGCTTCGACGTCAAAAGGATATTTGGGTACGTCGGGGTTGCTAAAGGGGAAAAGGGGAACGACGACGGTATCGATAACATCTGGATAGCCGCCGAGTGCCTGCGAGATCGTTGCCTTATCGATGGCGTGGGCGAACGCTTGCCGCACGTTGAGGTCGTTTAAGATGGGATTGTTCAAATTAAAGTCGAGGTGTTGCCACGACAAGGTTTTGTTGGGGATTACGCGCACACCGCCTTGCTGTTCGAATCCTGGAATCTGCGAATACGGCACGCTGTAGGCCATCGTGACTTCGCCTGATTTAAGCTGTGTCACCAGCGTATTCGAGTCGGGGATCATCCGAAAGACGAGGCCGTCGAGGTAAGGGAGCTGCGTCCCGTCCTCCGCGGTCTCCCAGTAGTTTGGGTTGCGCTCGAGCACTACAAATTGCCCGGCCTGGTAGTCCGTAACCATAAAGGGTCCCGTCCCTACAGGTTTTTGGTTAAAGTCGGTGGTGTTGAGGTCTTGCCCCTCGAGCACATGCTTGGGCAAAATACCGAAGGTAAACAGCGTCGAGGCGAAGTCCGGGGCGACCGTATTGTAGTTGGCGACGACGGTCAGCGGGTCGGGTGTATCGATGGAAACGATGTCGTCGGCACCGTCTTTCGATTCGGCTAAAAAGTCGGGGTCTTTAACGGCCTCCCAGGTAAACGCGACATCTTCAGAAGTAAACGGTTCACCATCTGACCACTGCACGCCCTCACGCAGCTTGTAGGTCACGGTCATCGTTTCACCGTCTTCGGAGAGTTTGATCCCGCCGTTGTCAAGCGTAGGCACCTCAGAAGCGAGCACCGGCACATATTGAGCGTTGCTGTCAGGCGCAACGAGACCCTCGAGCACCGCCGCCTGCACATCGCCCAAAAACCCTGTGGCGTAAGGGTTGAGCGTGTCGATCTCGTACCCGAGCCCGACAGTCAGCGTCCCTCCCTGTTGTTGGGCTGAGCTGACGCCCGAACCGACGATGATCAGTAGTAGTCCGACAAGTAGTGAACGTGGCGTGAGTCTCTGGCGCATAGCTAACCTCCGTGAATGAATAAATTCACCCCTACCCCCTTACAACGCGGTGATGAGAGGCTATCAGGGTGTCTTCATCTCAAAGTCTAGAGCCCAAACGAAAGCCTTGTCAACTACTTGAAATTGCGTTTCACTTTGTTCTATGGTGCATAACGTATTGCGGTTGTCAGAAAAATTTCAGCTAGGTTGACACATAGAGGAGGCGTTTCGTGACGCTACAAGAATATGCAAGGGCCGATGGGTCACCCCAAGTAGGCCGTCAGCTTACGGCGCTGACCGTCGGTATGGACCGGTTTGAACGTCAGCAAAGTGGTGGCGAAGGCGCGCTCGACAGCGAAGGACTCGTCCCGATCTATCTCGGCGCGTCTTTGGTTGAACCTAAGCCGTTAGCGAGCTGGGCTGAAGCCACCGAAGAACTGCGTACCCTTATGCAGAGGGCGCAAACGTTACCTGAAGGGGCACGCAAGCTTTTTTTGGTCTCGATGATCGGGTCATTAGAAGCCGCTGCCGAACTCTTTCAAGGACGCGAGCTCTCGTACGGAGACAAACTGGTGCGGCTTGTCGGGGTGCCGAACGAACCGGTTTCCGAAGTGCTGATCAGCAAGTTACACACGCAATTAGACGAACTGCTTGCTGAGCTGGGTTACCTCCAAGGAACGCTTCGCACCCGCGTAGAGCGCTGGGAGCACGAGCGGGTTGTACCACAAACCGAACTCGTCCGAGTTGTAGATGAGCTGATGCTCGAGGCCAAAACCCGCACCGACCGCCTTATCTGTCCGACCGGGGACTACACGATGGCGCTCGAGCCCGTCCGCGGTGTTCCCTATACTGCGCGGTGCAACTTTACCGAAGGCAAGATGGACCTCAACTTGGATTTGGGCTTTTCGCGCTCGAGCCTTAAACACCTGGTCGCGCACGAAGTCTTTCCGGGGCACGCGACGCAGCTTCTTTACACGCTGAGCAAAGCCGAAACGGGAGAAAGCCCCCCCGACGTACTGCTCTGCACGACAAACGGTGCGACCGGCGCGGTGCAAGAAGGGATCGGTGACCAAGGCGTTCACCTGATCGACTGGGTAGACGACGCGGACGACGCGTTGCACTTGGCTTTGCGCCGCCTGCGCAGCGCAGGTCAGACGAGCGCAGCGTGGCACCTGATGGAGGGCGGCTGGAACGAAGCGGAGACGCGGAGTTATCTAACCGAGACGATCTTCGGTCAACCCGCCTGGGTCGAAGGGCGTATTCGCTTTGCCCAGCATCCTTTTCGGGGACCGTTTATCGCTTCGTACTGGTTCGGCGACGAGGCCGTGCGTGAGGTGCGTGAACGAAGTGCGGGGCAAAGAGACGCCTTTATCGCCTTTCTCTACGGTCGGATGAATACACCTGAAAGCCTCAGAATGTTTCCAAACACGTAGCGTGAAAACCGTTACGTCAGACCAGTTTCGCCTCGAGATCACGCCTACCGAATACGCGGCGCGTGTTGGGGCGTTGCAAAGCGTTTTGGAGCGCGAAGGCTGGGATGGGTTCTGCGTTTTTGGGCCGGTGCGGGTCGCCTATCTGACCGGCTTTTTTTACGCGGCGACGGAACGTCCGGTTGTGTTGGTCGTTCCCCAAACGGGTGAGCCGGGGCTCCTCACGCCGCAGCTCGAGGGTGACCATGTAGCGCAGCAGTGTCCTAACCTCAAGCATATCGTGACCTACCCGGAGTATCCGGGGGGCGGTTCGGGGCAGCATCCACTAGAGAAGATGCACACGCTACTCGCGCTGCTGCGCCTCAGTCAGGGACGTTTAGCGGCCGACCATGACGGCTACGAAAACCGCTGGGGCTACCGGGGACCGAAGTTAAGCCAAGTGTTGGGCCGAGAGGTTAAAGTGCGGCTCGAACTCGTCGACGATTTGCGGATGGTCAAAAGCCCCGCAGAGGTAGCGCTGATCGCAGAGGCGTGCCGCTGGGGCGACCACGCCCACCGCTTGATGCAAGCTGCGATCCGGGAGGGGTCAAGCGAACTTTTGGTGTCGCACGAAGCGAGCTTGCAGGCGACGCGCGACATGCTGAGCACTCTAGGTGAGCGGTACGTACCGAAGTCGCGCAAGGGGATGCCCGCGCAAACCATGTTTATTTCGGGCCGGAATACCGCGAACCCGCACGGTCTACGCGAGCAGCGCGGCGTCCAGCCGGGCGACACCCTGGTCACAGGCGCTTTTGCGGTGGTGGGCGGCTACGAGTCGGAACTCGAGCGCACGATGGTCGTCGGTGAACCGAGCGCCGAATTTATCCACTATTTCGAGGCGATGGTCGCCGCCCAAGATGCGGCCTTCGCTGCTTTACGCCCTGGCAGACGGTGCTGCGACGTTGAACGCGACGTCACCGACTTTATCCGTGATGAGCTGGGGATGGCCACGCTGACACGGCACCACACCGGCCACGCCTTTGGCTTAGAAGGGCACGAACATCCGTTTTTAGACCTGGACGACGCGACCCTTATCGAACCGGGGATGATTTTTTCGCTCGAGCCCGGTCTTTATGTTCCCGGCCTAGCCGGATTTCGCCACTCGGATACGGTGCTCGTCACCAAAACGGGCTGCCGCAACCTGTGCCGTTACCCGCGAGACCTCGCCAGCTTGACGGTCGCCCTATGACCCATCTACCGCGGCTCGGCAACCACGTAGGTCATCGCGCCGCCCTCGAGTACGCAGGTATGAGGGCGCAGCAAGAGGAGCGCTGTATGTGGATAGGGCGCGGTCAACGTCTCGAGCGGGGCCAGCGTATGCGGATGCAACAAGCGTCCGAGTTCAGTCCCTTGGGCCACTACCGTGCCGACCGCCTCTTCGCGGAGTTTCGGCACGAACAGACCGCCCGTCTTCGGGCGCAACACCTCGAGCGAGCCGACCGGGATGCTTACCGGAGCGGGCTTAAGGGCTTCTTCGACCTCAAAGATATCCGCACGACTGAGCACCCTCAGCACGCCGTCTGCGATACGGTTTTGCCAGCTGACCTCATCACGCGATTTGCCGCCCATTTCGACAGCCAAAACCTGTGCGCCCTGCGCCTTGGCACACTGCGTGAGCGTTCCATCCTTTTCAGGGGCGTCAACGATAAACGGAGCCCCGAGTTCAGCCGCGAACGCCTCGCTCCCCTCAAAGCGGAAGGCAAAGGCGTTGACACACCAACTGCCCCCGCCGTGCAGATCGATGACCAACGCACTGTCGCCGAGCTCAGCGGTCAAGGTGGCGGCCAAGACTTCCGTATGCGAACCGCCAGCATCACCAGGAAAACAGCGGTTCAGGTCGAGGTGGTCGAGCGGCGCGTTGCGGGCGTCGGCTTCGAGCGCCAGCGGGTTCGCCGCCAGTACCACGCGGAGCCGCCCGTTCAGCACGTGCGCTGGTCGCTGCAAAAGCTGCCGCAGAGCGAGCGCCCCCCACGGCCCTTCGTCGCCGTGAACCCCCGCGACCAACGTCGCCCGGTCACCCGTCTCCCCTACGTCTCCAATGTAAAGGGTCGTCGTTCCGTTCGCTGCGTGGCTCGGCAGGTGGTGTGTACGCCACCGAAGCTGCTCATAAAGTGTCCCGTTCAAGGTCGCCGCTCCATTCTGAACCCGCCATCTTTAGCTATGAGTATTGTGACAAAAGATGAAACGTTATTTCATAATATGTTGACGCTTTACTATAGACGACGAGGTCGATTCTTTCAATCTAGAGCTCGGTCGCACGCTCCTTTAGAAATCACGGTTTGGAAGCTATCTATGCTGAGAAAAATGCGATGCGCGAACTTTTAATCTGTAGCTACCTCGAGCCCGAACTCGTGGACCGTATTCAGCAGGTCAGTCCTGACATCAGGGTTCATTTTGACCCCGAACTGCTCGCTAAACCGCGTTACGAAGCCGACCATGTCGGCGCGCCGTTTACGCGAAACGGCGTACAAGAACAGCGGTGGCTCGAGCTGCTCGGGCACGCCGAAATCTTGTTCGACTTCGATTACCAGCATATTGGCAGCTTTAAGGCGCACGCGACGTCGGCGCGCTGGCTACAGTCGAGCAGCGCGGGCATCGGTCAGTTCGTCAAACAGCACCGTTTAGACGAATTAGGGGCAACCTTTACAACTGCTGCCGGGGTTCACGCAAAGCCCTTAGCTGAATTTGTTTTGTGGGCAATGCTGGCGTTTACGAAAAACTATCCGCTGGCCAGGCAACAGCAGCGCGCCCATTTTTGGCAGCGGTTCCATAACGACGACTTGGAGGGCAAAACGCTCGCGGTAGTAGGACTAGGCAGTATCGGCGCGGAGGTCGCTAGGTTGGCCCAGCGCTTGGGTCTCAACGTGATCGGGAGCAAACATCACGTCGCAGGTTTTTCTCCGGACGATCTGGGAGTCACGAAACTCTATTCGCATACTTCGTTTAGAGAGATGCTACCCGAAGCGGATTTCGTATGTTTGATCTGTCCCCACACCCCTGAGACCGAAGGTATGATGGACACAGCTGCGTTTACCGCCATGAAACCTAAAAGCGTTCTGATCAATATCGGTCGTGGCGCACTTGTTCAGGAGGACGCGCTGTTGGCAGCCCTGGCAAACGGTCCGATGCAGGGTGCTGTGCTCGACGTCGCGCCGCAAGAACCTCTGCCCCAAACCCACCCTTTATGGACGCTGGAAAACGTTATCTTGTTTCCCCACTCCGCGAGTACGTCCCGTCAGGAAAACCGCCGTCTCACCGAGCTTTTCTGCGACAATTTGCGCCGTTATCTTCGTGGTGAGCCGTTACGAAACGTATTTGTTTACGACCGCATGTACTAATCTTAAAGGGCTGCTTTAGAAGTGTCTTCGACGTGACCGAGCTGCTCTGAGATCGTTGCGGCGCTTTGGCGAAGTTTCTTAGTATATAAGGGAATCTTATCGTCGGTCATATGAAAGATTGGCCCAGCGAGGCTTAGCCCCGCAATCACCCGGCCACTTCGGTCGCGGATGGGCGCGGCGATACAGCGGATGCCGATACCCCGCTCCTCATCGTCTAGCGCGACGCCCTCACGTTTAACCTGCTCGAGGCGTTCTTTAAGCGCCTCCGCTGAGGTGATCGTGCGGCGCGTTAGCGGTTTAAGCTCACGGTTTTCAAGCAGACTGCTAAGCTGAGGCGCGCCTAAGTCGGCTAGCAGAACCTTACCCAGACCTGTAGCGTGGGCCGGGTGTCGACCCCCCACTTCCCCTTGGATGCCGACCTCACGTTGAGCGTGCTCGATAGCGATATAGACGACCTCGAACTCGTCGAGAATAGCTAGGCTAATTGTTTGGTCGCATGCCTCTGCGAGTGAGGTCATATAAGGTTGAGCCACCTCGTGAACCGAGAGCGTGCTTAAGTAGCTATGGCCGAGCTCGAGCACACGCGGTCCCAAACGGTAGGAGTCGCCGAAGCGCAGGAGTACTTTCTCTGTCTCTAAGGTCCTTAGGATACGTAACAGCGACGCTTTGTTGATCTCAAGTTCAGCTGCCAGATCGTCCAGAGTACGTTTGGGTTTCTTGGCCGAAAAGGCGAAGAGCACAGTTAGCGCACGAGAGAGAAGCTGCACCTTGTATTTACCGTCAGTTACGGCTGACGTATCGTTTTCTGACATCATTAGGGGCTCCCGAGCGCGTTACCGATTAGCCTAAAATTTGGTCTCATTTCACCAACCTTAGCATCTGCTGCGTTTCGTTCTTGGCTTTGACACGTAACGCTCGACCCTCGAGAAATTTCAGGAACGTTTAAGCTGTTCGGCAGATTCGGTCCCTGGGTGACGCTCATGAAGGCACTTCCCAATCTGTAAGGTTGAGCCCCGGTACCCGCCCGAACTCGCGGGTGTTATGAGTGACCAGCGTTACGGCGTACGCCAAAGCCGTCGCTGCGATCAGAAGATCGTTTGCGCCGATCAGCCGCCCCTGCCGTTTGAGTTCGGCCCGGATGAGGCCATAGTGTTCAGCGCCGTGGTCGTCGAAGGGCAAGCTGATGAGTGGTTCCCAAAACGCTCCGATCAGGCGCAGATTTTCAGCGGCTCGGCCTGAGTTCCGTGCGCCGAAGACCAGCTCCGCCCGCACCACGGATGACAAACAGAGCGACGCCGGACTCTCCCGGCGAAAGCGCGCCGCCAGACTGGGCGCGGTGCCGTTAATCAGCCCGATACAGGCGTTTGCGTCGAGCAAGTAGGTCACAGCTCAGTCAAACGAATCGCGCACTTCAAAAGGTAGCTGTTCGGGACGCTCCAAAGGCTCGCCCTGCCACTTTCCTACTACCTGCTCGAAGTAACCTTCCGGCCACCCTGAATGCGTCTCGCGTTGCATCGTCTCGGCCACGAACTTCGAGACGCTCAGGTTTTTGGCTTTAGCTTTTTCCTGGATACGTTTGGCAACGTCTTCAGGGACGTAAAAGTGAAGTTGGGGCACGGTGTCACCTCTAACCGAATGTAGCACATAGAATGTATGTATGTGGACAAACTTGATTGACCTCTGCTCGAACGTGTATCTTGGTGGCCCTCTTGGTGTTGTTCCACCACCGCCCAGTCCCAGTAGTTAACAGCTTGGGCCAATAAGACCTTTATTGCCGAAAGAAGGGTTGACAAAATTCTTCATGTTGTCTAAAGTGTAGAAAATAAATTTCATACAGGTATTGGATGGACATGAGTAACCAAACGATTTATGATCGTGGCGCGTTATCGGTGATCTCCGATTCGCTGCCGAAGCTACAGGGTGCTAGCGAGAAGGTGGCAAAGTTTATCCTCAACGCACCGAAAGAGACGATTGACTTAACGATCACCGAGCTGGGCTCACGTGTAGGTGTGAGCGAAGCGAGTATCGTCCGTTTCGCTAAGTCACAAGGGTACGCCGGTTTTCACGCGCTCAAAATCCGCCTTGCCGAAGACATCGTCTCGCCCATGTCTATCGTCCACGAAGACCTGATGCTAGACGATACGCCAGCTATAGCTGTTCAGAAAGCTATCGCAGTGGGCCTACGTTCACTAGAAGATACGATGCGTCTCCTCGATCAGCGCGTCTTGGAAGAGACGATCTTGGCACTTTGTCGTGCCCGTCGTATCGAAGTATTCGCTTCGGGTAACTCGATTCCGGTAGCGATGGACCTCAACTTTCGTTTAACCAAGATCGGGCTTCCGACCCGCTTCTCGAGCGATTCAACACTCCAAGAGATGCAGGCAACGCTCCTCTCCGCCGCCGATGTGGCCGTGGGCATCTCGCACACCGGAAGCTCGAAAGATACCGTTTACGCCCTCGAACTGGCCAAACAGGGTGGGGCTCATACCATAGGCATCACGAACCACTCCGACTCGCCACTGACCCGTTATAGCGATCTCTGTCTGCTCACGACAACACGCGCGGGCCACTTTCGTGAGGAACAACTAGACTCCAACCTGGCGATGCTAGCTCTAACGGAAGCCCTCTTTGTAGGTGTCTGTGTAGAACGCTCCGACGCCACAGAGCAAGCCGTAACTAAAACAACGAGGGCGACGGGGCACCGCAAGTACTAAGTGCTAAGCGCTGAAAGTGAGGTGTTATGTAAACCATAGGTGAAGAGTCCAAGTTAGCGTTGTCAGGCCCTACGCTGTAATCGCAGGCTTAAAAGGAGGCTTCGAGATGAGAAAACTTATCACCGGTTTAGTGTTCGTAGCGGCGGCACTAGTACAGCGTCAACCGATCAAATAGGTTTAGGGACAGTAGAACCGCTGTAGGCTGAAGCGATGAAACGACGAGAGCTAGAGCTGACGAACGACGAGCGGACCTGGCTGGAGCACTTTACCAGAAC
>JAABUN010003963.1_pt1 | contig 21369 bp, 18 predicted proteins | sample 5559311 | NCBI WGS metagenome assembly JAABUN01 (sample SAMN10711877, study PRJNA513370) | rock metagenome | isolation source: Antarctica rocks | place: Antarctica: Victoria Land, Siegfried Peak sud
TCATAACGATTTTTTAGCACATATTTACCACGAAATTTTCAGTAGAACCTATAAATGTAAACAAAAGTAGAATATGAATTACTATTTGAAATTTACTTTTGATTAACAGGTATAAAACAATAATTTAAAAGGTTATCCAAAGGCCCAGATGCAAAAGACTAAAGTTATTCACCCGGATCGCGATCCGAATTTTATAACCGGCGCATATTCTGATGGTGTTATTATTGATGGGCTACTATATGTGAGTGGGCAGGCTGCTGTTGACTTTAAAACATCAAAGTTTGTTCTGGGTACTATCGAAGAAGAAACACACCGAACACTAAATAATATTAAATCAATAGTGGAGGCTGCAGGTGGTACAATGGAAGGAGCAGTAAAATGTACCGTTCACTTAGCAGATATAAAGGAGTTCGACCGGTATAACGTGGTATATTCTACTTGTTTTCCTGGTGTTAAGCCTGCCAGAACAACTGTTCAGTCTGTATTAGCAGAGGGTTTAAAAGTGGAAATTGATTGTATAGTAAAAATTTAGTCCAGCTAATGGCTGATAATTTAAAACCTGCGGAAATAAATATTTGTGTTGTTGGTTTGGGTTTGATGGGTAGCAGTATTGTTGTTGCCTTGCTTATTGCAGATCATCCTGTTAAGGCAATTGCTCCACTGCCAGAAGAACTGGGGAAAGTTCGGGAGCATATTAAAGAGCAGTTGTTGCATTGTGATAATGCAGGTTTATTAAATAAGCCCATTAATTATTATATTAGTAAGCTTACAATATCCGGAAATTATAAAGAACTCTCTGATTGCCGGCTGATTTTAGAATGTGTAGTTGAAAATGCGGAAATTAAAAAACAAGTGTATCGCAAAATTAGTGAAGCTGTTTCGAACAATACGGTAATAGCTAGTAATACTTCAGCCATTCCTATAAGCATATTGCAGAAGTGGGTTCCTAATCCCGAAAGATTTCTTGGCATTCATTGGGCAGAGCCTGCATATATGACCCGTTTCCTCGAAATTACATGTGGCGAAAATACTCAAATGCGATTTGCAGAGTGGGCGTTTAACGTTGAACATTGCTGGGGAAAGGAACCTACTTTACTTAAAAAAGATATAAGAGGGTTCGTTACAAACAGGCTAATGTATGCTGTGTACCGTGAAGCTTTAACGCTGGCAGATAATGGAGATGCAACAGTCGAAGATATGGACAAAGCATTTAGATATGATGCAGGATCATGGATGACTTTTATGGGTGTTTTCAGGCGAATGGATTACATGGGTTTGGATGATATGGAGACAATTTTTAAAAATATTTTTCCTCATTTAAATAATAGTGAAGGCATTCCTGTAGCTATGCAAAACATGATAAATATTAAGGCTAAAGGCATCCAAACTTATAAAGGCTTTTATAATTACAGTGAGGATGAAGCCATAGCGTGGAACGAAGCTTTTGCCGAATTTAATAAAGATATTGATCAGTTAGCGGCATTGTATCCTTCAAAGCGCAGCAAATTTTTAAAGTGATTAAGAGGTATTTAAAATCTACTGTCAAAATTCATTTTTATGCTATTGCAATATCAAGATTTCTAATCTATGAGAAATACTAACTATTCTAAGTCCGCGGCATTATTAAAAAGAGCTGAGAAAGTAATTGCAGGAGGGGTTTCCTCCGAATTTAGAAAACTAAATTATCCTCATGTCATGTTTTATACGCATGGTAAAGGCAGCCGGATTTATGATGTTGATGGTAATGAATACCTGGACTTCACGCTTAGCCAGGGGCCACTTATTTTAGGTCATTCTCATCCTAAAGTGTTAGAGGCTGTAGCATCTTATTCAGTACAAGGGCAATTATTTGCAGGCCAGCACATTAAAGAAATAGAGCTTGCTGAAAAAATACAGGAAATTATTCCTTCTGCTGAACTTATGAGATTTTGCCTCGATGGATCAGAAGCTGTACATACCGCTTTTCGTGTTGCAAGGGCTAAAACAGGACGTAAAAAGTTTTTACGTTTTGAAGGTCACTTTCATGGTTGGTTAGATAATGTTTCCTGGGGCTTAACAGCACCGTCTGCTGAAGCTTTGGGAAATCGAGAAGCTCCAACTGTTTATCCCTGGAGCCAAGGAATCCCTGAAAGCACACGCGAAGAATTTATGATACTTCCATGGAATGATCTTGAACTGGTTCGAAAAACAGTTGAAGCACATAATGATGATATTGCTGCTATCATCACTGAACCTATAATGTGTAACAATGGTTGTATCCTTCCGGCTGAAGGATTTTTGCAAGGATTAAGAGATATATGTACCAAATATGATATTGCATTAATTTTCGATGAAGTAATAACCGGGTTTAGGTTAAGCTTAGGTGGGGCCCAAAGCTATTTTAGCATAACCCCCGATCTATCGGTTTTTGCCAAAGCTTTTGCAAGCGGTTATCCTATCAGTGCTATAGCAGGCAAAAAAGAATGGATGAGTTTGGTTGAGCAATCAGAAGTGATACATGCAGGTACGATGAACTCAAGCAATGCTACTGTAGCCGCAGCTTTAGCAACTATTGATATTTTACAGCAGGAAAATCCTTATGAACGCTTATATAATCTGGGTAACGAGCTTATGCACGGCTTAAGGAACGCAGCATAAAAATATAATAAAAAACTGTTGGTACAGGGGCTGGGACCTATGTTCAATACAGCCTTTACTAATTTGAACGCCATAAAAGATTATCGCGATACCCTTTCTGGCGATAAACAACAACTTGGTAAATTCATTGCAGGAATGCATGAGAAAGGAATACGGATCATAGGCCGAGGATTATGGTATATAAGTACAGCACATACTAAAGATGATATTAGGCAGGCTATCGAAACAGCAGACGAAGTACTGTCCGAAATGTAATTAATAAAAAAGGTTTCTCTCCTTTAGTATATGCTGAACAAATATTTTTATGGATAATTTAAAGGATAAACAGCAGCGTATTTTAATTGCCGGTTGTAACAAACATGCTCTTAGCATCTGTGTTTGTTTACTAAAAGCAGCACATGAGGTCACCCTGCTAAGCAATAGTTCAGCAGATTTGATTACACCTTTAACCCATCACCTACAAGACTTAGCAGAATTTCAGGGAGAAATAGTTGACCTGCAAAAATTGAATATAATTAGTTGTATTGAAACGAACGGAGGATATGATATGGCTATTGCTATAACTGAAGAAGATGTTTGTAAGAAGACAGCTTTAATAGAAAAACTGGAAAGTCATCTTGATGCTGATGTTCTTATAGCAATCAATACAGAAAGCATTGCTTTATCCATTTTGCAACAAGCTGCTCAAAATCCTGAGCGTATTATTGGGGCCAATTGGGCGGAACCTGCTCATACCACTTATTTTCTTGAGATTATAACTAATGAAAATACAGAGCAGCAACTCATAAATGCTTTTTGCAATACAGCCAAAGAACTTTGGAATAAAGATCCTTATGTTATTAAAAGTGATAAAGGCATTCGCTCTAAAATGATGTGTGCTTTAGTTAGAGAGGCCTTTTACTTAATAGAAAATAATTATGTTACGGTAGAAGATATTGATCGTGCCTGCCGAAATGATGCAGGTTACTATCTTCCGTTCTCAGGCAATTTCAGATATATGGATTTGATGGGTACCTATATGTATGGAATAGTAATGCAAAATCTTAATCCAGAGCTTTCTAAAAATACGCATATACCAAAGTTTTGCCAGCATTTAATTGAAAATGGAAGTAAAGGCATGGCAAATGGTGAGGGCTTTTATACTTATGAATCCGGAGAAGCCGAACAATGGGAAGAAACTTTTAGAAAATTTAGTTATAAAATTTAGAAGATAATCAGCAAATATTCCTTTATCCATAATCAGGAAGAAATAGAGGTTAATGCTTAACCTATCATGAACAGACCCTTAATTATTGATGCCCACCTCGATCTTGCAATAAATGCTATTGAGTGGAACCGTGACTTAACCAGGCCGCTTAGTGAGATAAGGTTGCAGGAAAAGAATATGAAGGACAAGGCAGATCGAGGGCGCGGCACTGTTTGCTTGCCGGAATTAAGAAAGGGCAGGGTAGGAATAGTTATAGCTACGCAATTATCTCGATGCACCTCTTTTGGTATGTCATTACCAGGTTGGAATTCTCCCCAGCAAGCATGGGCTATGACACAGGCGCAATTAGTCTGGTATCATGAAATGGAAGCCTTGGGAGAAATGGTTCAAATTACAACCGGTAGTGGTTTAGATAGCCATCTTGCACGGTGGAATAATACTGATTTACCAGATGAAAACAAACCTATTGGATATATATTAAGTTTGGAAGGTGCAGATTCATTAGTAAACATTTTATACTTGCAACGCGCATACGACTACGGTTTACGTGCAATTGGCTTATCTCATTTTGGCCCCGGACGATATGCGCCAGGCACTAAAATGGAAGGTTCCATACTTCCATCTGGATTTGAATTATTGAAGGAGATGGACAAATTGAATATGGTACTTGATGTAACCCATTTAACTGATGAAGGTTTTATTATGGCATTAGATAGCTATCAGGGACCAGTTTGGGCGAGTCATCATAATGTTCGCAAAATTGCTGCAACACAAAGGCAATTAACAGATGAACAGATAAAGGTGTTGATAGACAGAGATGCAGTTATTGGCGGAATGCTGGATTGCTGGGCTATGGATACCCGCTTTATTGATGGTCTTTCTGACCCCTGGCAACTCAATATAAGAATGGTGAATCTGGTTGATCATTGGGATCATATTTGCCAGATAGCTGGCAACAGTTTACATGTTGCAATAGGCAGCGATCTTGACGGAAATTTCGGAACTGAACAATCTCCCTGGAATCTCAATTCTATTGCAGATTTGCAGAAGTATCAATCCATCTTATTAAACAGAGGTTATACTGAAGAGGATATTAATAATATCTTTAGTAATAACTGGCTTAGACTTTTTAGAAAAGCTTTGTCATAACTGGATAGTTTTATACTTCATATTATCATGAAAGAAACGATAAGAGCAGGTGCATCACAGGTTGATATAACACCTCCTTTAGGAACGCTTGTAAATGGAGATTTTATAACTCATTATGCTACTTATATTCATGATAGAATGTTTGCTAAAGCTTTGGTTTTACAATACAAGAATATAACTATTGCTATTTGTGTGGTAGATATTTGTGCAATGCGAAGAGTGCTTTTAGATGAAGTTAAAAAACAAGTGCAGGCCCAAACAGGCATACATCCGCACAACATCCTTATATCAAGTACGCATACTCATGCGTCAGGCTCGGTAGAAAGCCTTTTGTTAGGTGCTGCAGATTTACCTTATCGCCAAAAACTTCCAGCATTAATAGTACAATCTATTGTAGAGGCACACAATAAACTATGTAATGTTACAATTGGTTTCGGCTCAATTGATGCACCTGAATATGTTTTGTGTCGCCGCTATCAAATGAAAGAAGGTTATGAAGCCCGAAATCCGGTTACAGGAGAATTAGACCAGGTAAAAACAAATCCATTTGGTGGGGAAGATCAAATAATTGGCCCGGTATCTCAACCTGATTCACAGTTATGTTATCTGGCTATTAAGAACGAACAGGACAAGTGGTTGAGTGTACTTGCCAACTATTCATTGCACTATGTGGGGGACTGGGAAAATGGAACAATTAGTTCCGATTATTTTGGTGTGTTTTCACATCAGCTCAAAAACAAATTAAACGCTGATGATAATTTTGTTGCAATAATGAGTAATGGTACGAGCGGGGAGGTAAACATTTGGGATTTTTTGAATCCTAAAAGGTTTCAGAAAGAGAACTTTCAAAAAAGTAGTTTAATAGGAGGAGACCTTGCAGAAAAGGTATTTTGTTCTGTTGACAATATACAATGGCAAAGTGATTTGTCTTTATTGGTATGCTACGAAGAATTAACTATAGATACCCGAAAACCTGATGTCAGGTCTTTAGAAATGTCGAAGAAAATAGTCTCAGAAACATGTTTTGAAGATTTAAAAGGTATCGATTTTGCAACAGTGCAGAAATTATATGCCCGCGAACAGGTGTTATTAAATGAGTTCTCTGATACCATTAATTTTCCTGTTCAGGTGATAAGAATTGGAAACATTGTAATAGGCGCCTTAGGTGGTGAGTTTTTTGCGGAAACTGGGTTGGCACTTAAAAGCATTGCAGCTAATTATAGATATTTTACTATTACACTTGCTAACGATTATGTAGGATATGTATGTCCTAAGCATGAAATGGAAAAAGGTGGTTATGAAACATGGCGGTGCCGAACCAGTTACCTTGAAGTAAGAGCCGAAAAAATAATACGGACTCACTTGTCGGAAATGATAACTAAACTATGAGTAACAAAGTTTTATATGAATGGAATAGTACAATCGGAGATTCCCTGGTATTGGGTAGATAATATAGGAGAAATAGATACTCCTGCGTTGCTCTTCTATCCGCAAAGGATTAAAGAAAATATTTCAATATTAAAAAACTTTATTGGGGATGTTAGCCGGCTGAGACCACACGTGAAAACACATAAATGTCTTGAGATTACCAGCTTAATGCTCGGTGCTGGTATCACTAAATTTAAATGTGCGACTATAGCCGAAGCTGAGATGTTAGGGATTAGTAAAGCTTCTGATGTATTATTAGCTTACCAACCGGTGCTAAGTAAGGTTCATCGTTTTATTCGTTTAATTACAACCTTTGGCAATGTTCAATTTGCCTGCCTTGTTGATAATGCTGATTCTATTGCGATGATATCAGCAGAGGCTGAAAAAGCAAGTGTTAATATAACAGTCTTTATTGATGTTAACATTGGTATGAATCGTACAGGCGTTCTACCTCTTAATGTTTTAGAATTGTATGAATTTTGTTCTAAGCAAAGCGGAATAACTCTAAGAGGTTTGCATGCATATGATGGACATATAAATATTTCTGATCTAACTCAGCGAACAATTGCATGTGAAACTTCATTTTCGGCTATTAAAGAACTGATTAAGAAAATACAAATAAGAGGCTATGACAACCCCGTAATTGTTGCAGGAGGTACACCAACTTTTCCTGTATTTGCTAAAATGGACAATATTGAATGTAGTCCCGGAACATTTATCCTATGGGATGAAGGTTATAGAGCACTTTTTCCTGATCTGCCTTTTTTGCCTGCTGCTTTAGTGGTTACCCGGGTCATATCTGCACTTGATAATCAAACATTTTGTTTAGATGTTGGTCATAAAGCTATATCTGCTGAAAATGCTTTGGATACAAGAATTAAATTTTTAAATGCTCAGGGTGTCGAATTTGTCAGTCATAGTGAAGAGCATTTAGTTATAAAAAACAATCAGAGTAATCAATTAAAAATTGGTGATGTTTTATATGGTTTACCAGTACATATTTGCCCCACTTGCGCTTTGCACGACTTTGCTAATATTGTTATTAACAATAAAGTAGTTGATGAATGGAAAATACAGGCACGAACAAGGAAAATCAATATTTAATAAAAAAGAAACTGTATTGGAGTCCTAGTTCTCCATGTTTAATAATTTGCGATAGTCTGTGGGAGAAAGGTTTTTAAGCCTCTTAAATTGTCTATTAAAATTGGCAAGGCTGTTAAAGCCGCATTGATAAGCAATTTCAACAATATTATGTTTATTTTCAGCTATTAGTTTACATGCATGTCCTATTCTTACTGTATTTAAATATTCCACAAAAGTTACTCTAAATTGGCTTTTAAAATAACTGCAAAAAGCAGTTAAACCCATATTTGCTTTGGAAGCAGCTTCAGGAAGAGAAATGTCTTCGTTAAAATTTTGAAGAATGTATTCAGTTATGTCTTTAAATCTTCCAGGTGTTTCGTACTGGAAATTTTGAATAAATTTAGGGCTTGCAAGGAGATGATAATCGGAAATGTTGGATAATATTTCGAAAATTGAAAGCAGTGCCGAGAGTCTTTTAATTCCATTCATTATAAGCATTTCGTTCATTAACTGAATGATTTTGTCTTTGGCTTTTCCATTAATTACAATCCCTCTTTCTGAAATATTTAAAAATTTTCTAAAACCTGCCATTTCAGGAATATCCCAAAAGCGATTACCCAAAAAATCTTCTACAAATTGTATAACTATAGCATCTGCAAAACTTTCATCATTGCTCTTAAGATACTTCTCATCATTAACCCACACGTGAGGTAGCCTTGACCCCATGAAGACTAAATCCCCTTCACCAAAATATCCAATATGATCGCCTACCATACGCCTGCCGGTACTTTTATTTACTAAAACCAATTCGAATTCCGGATGATAATGCCAGGGACAAGGAAAGAACTTGCCCGTTTCTTTAAAAACAATGAATGATTTATCTAATTCTTGTGGCAGACGTTGCTCAATAACTTTCATGACTCCAAATTATTGAATTTATTCGTAATAATGCTGGGTTACTATAAAAATTGAATTATGAAAAATAGTATTATAAATGCAAAGAAAAATAGCAATATGTTGCATTTCACCTAACTACATTTGAACAACAAAATTATGCTGTAGTATTCCTCAATTATTTACTTCCTTAATTTATTATCCATGATGCTTAAAAATCTACTTAATTGGAATTATTGTCGAAAACCTTTATTGTTACTTACAATGATCTTTATTACTTGTTCAGTTTTTTCTCAGGGAACTTATAGAGTTTCGGGTACCGTAAGTAACAGGCAGAATCAATTGCTTGAGGGTGTAACTGTAGAAGTGAAAGGAGAAAACTCTAAAACTACAACTAGTTTAGATGGTAAATATAGCGTTGTCGCCAACAACAGAAATTCTATATTGATCTTTAGCTATGTTGGTTTTAAGGAGCAGGAGCAGTCACTTAATGGACGCAGCGTTATTGATATAGTACTGGAAGAAACTTCAGCTAAACTCTCTGAAGTTGTTGTGGTAGGTTACGGTTCTCAATCAAGAGCAACTGTTACAACTTCCATTTCTAAACTTGATAATAAAGTGTTGGAAAATATTCCATACACTAATTTAACCAACGCTATGCAAGGCACGCTGCCTGGCGTGCGTGTGCAAACTACAACAGGCCAGCCTGGCGCTGCTGCCCGTGTTATAATACGTGGGGGTACTTCAATAAACAATCCTAATACAGGCGGCCCTTTATATGTTGTTGATGGTATTCAGCGTAACGAAATAAATGATATTAGCTCTGAGGATATAGAAAGTTTGCAGGTATTAAAAGATGCTGCCTCTACATCAATCTATGGATCACGTGCCTCAAATGGCGTCGTAATTATTACAACAAAAACTGGCAAGGCTGGCAGAACTATAGTCAATTATTCTTACGACCTTACAGTAGGTAAGGTTGGTAAAACTTACGATATCGTTAATGCAAGAGATCATGTTTATTATAGCAGGTTAGGTATTCAGTCCGCTCTTACTAATGGTTATTTAACACAGGCAGCAGCTACTGCCAGACTTACCGGCGCAAATAGTGTAGGTACAGGAAACGACTTAACAAAGAACACAGCCTTCACTACTCAGTATCTTACTAACGATAATAAATATAAACTTGATGAAGGATGGGAGAGCATGCCCGACCCTCTTGACCCTTCAAAAAAAATCATATTTAAAGATACTAAATGGGATGATGTTTTGTTTCAAACCGCTATTTCCAACAATCATCATATTAGCGTATCAGGAGGCAGTGAAAAAGCTACTTTCAACACAGCAGTAGGATATATGCAAAGCGAGGGAACAACCATTACCACTAAATATAAAAGGTTAACATTAAACCTTAATGGTACTTTGCAAATTAGAGATAACATGAGCATTTATGGTAGAATATTATACGCAAATTCTACAAGCAATCTTACTGGATTAGTAGATCAGCTAATATTTTTAAGAACTGCAGGTTTGCCAAGAACTGCCAAATATACTTTTGAAGATGGTTCGTTAGCACCCGGGCAGCAGCAGGGAAATGGTAACCCCGCTTATCATTTACCTAATCAAAATAATAAAAGCGGTAACGAAATTACTAATTACACTATAGGTGGTAAATGGTCTATTATAAAAGGCCTTTCTTTCGATCCTATGTTGTCTTTATACCGCGTTAATGCTAATGCCCGCGCCTTTCAGCCATCTTATCAAAATGGACCGGGGCCCGGCGCTTTGGTTACTACCCGTGTCGCAAGCAATACCACCATAAGAACCGATCAATACCAGGCTGATGCTATATTAACTTATGCAACAGTTTTCGGTAATCATCATCTTGAAGCTAAAACAGGTATCTCTTATTTTACACGAACACTAAATACTTTTACTGCAACGGGTCAGGGTGCATCAACAGATCTAATTCCAACGTTAAATGCGTCTTCCTCCTTTTCTGGTGTTAGTAATACAATCAGCACCCTTCGCTTACCCGGGTATATTGGACGATTGAATTATGACTACCTGCAAAAGTATTTACTTACCATAAATGCCCGTTACGACGGATCATCAAATTTAGGGTTGAAAAACAGGTGGGGATTTTTTCCTGGAATATCTGCCGGTTGGGTTTTGAACAAAGAGAAGTTTTGGAATACTTTACCTAATAATCTTGCAACAGTTAAACTTAGGGCAAGTTACGGCGAGAACGGTAACATAGGAGCTAATGGACTTCTATCAGATTACCAGGCGCAGGGCGAATACGGTATATCAACTCTACTTACACAGCAAAGGTATGCAGGCAATATTGGGATACAGCCATTAAGCATACCTAATGCAGGGCTTAAATGGGAGCGATCTAAAACAATCGATGGTGGTGCAGATATTGGGTTATTTAATGGTAGAGTATCTGTACTTTTTGATTACTACAGAAGGGTAACTGAAGATTTAATAACAAGCCTTGTTCCTCCTCAATCTACAGGTTATAGCAGTATATTAACCAATCTCGGAAGTTTAGAGAACAAAGGTTTAGAATTAGAATTGGGTGCAAGGGTATTGCCAACGGCATCAAAAGTTTTATGGAATGTGTCTTTTAATGCTGCACGAACCAAATATAAAGTTTTGCGCCTTCCACCAACAGGTGCTGAAGGAAACCGGCAGGGCGGCATTCAAGTTTATGATCCTAATTCTAAAACTTATACATATGTTCCTGCTAATCTGGGATTGATTGAAGGTGGTCGGGTAGGGGATTGGTATGGTTATAAAGCATTAGGAGTTTATGCAACAGATGCTGATGCAGCAAAAGCCCCAATAGACAATGTAATTGGAACAGTAAAAACCAAACATGGTGGTGATATTATATGGGAGGATTTGGATGGCAACGGGTTAATTGACTCAAGAGACAGAGTTTATTTGGGCAATCCTTTTCCAACCTGGACGGGAGGCTTTTCTAATACAATAGGCTTTAAAAACTTTAATTTATACCTGCGTTTAGATTATACAGGAGGTTTCAGCACTTATAATTATGCCAGAGCATTTTTAGACGGTAACTGGCAGGGAGATGTAGCAGCCACACAGGAGTTTATTGATAAAAGCTGGAAAAACCAGGGTGATATTACAGATGTCCCTAAGTATAATCCTTATGAACCGTCCTCCACTCAAAACATGTGGAGAGGTAGTGGTACGCTCGGTATTAGCAGCCAATATGTAGAAAAAGGTGATTTTATGTGTGTTCGCGAACTTAGTTTAAGCTATACACTTCCCGCAGCTTTATTGAGTAAAGTAAAAATGGGCGGTGTACGTTTTAGTATAACAGGCAACAACCTCCATTACTTTACAGCTTACAAAGGAAATAATCCTGAAGATGGAGGATTTACCACTTCTCCCAGTCTTCGTGGCGATTTTGGCAGGTATCCTATTCCACGCAACATAATTTTTGGGGCTAACGTAACTTTTTAATTATTACAACTATGAATCAATTATATAAGAAGTTTTTTTATTCTGCTCTAACTTTCATTACACTTTCTGCAGCTTGTAATAAAACATTAGACATTGCACCTATAAGTTCAATTTCAAGCGCATCTTTCTTTAAAACTGAAAGTGACGTAAAAGGAGCCAATTATGGCATGTATATTAAACTCCGCAACGAAACATCTTTTAATAGTTTCGCTTTAGGTGAATTACGTGGTGAGACTGTTACTTCGGGCCTTGCAGGTACCGCGGGCTATGATCGTTATTATCAAAATACAGTAGATGCTAATGTTACAACCCCGCAAATTACCTGGACAGGATATTACTCAATTGTTAATGCGGCAAACCTGATAATTAAATACGCCCCAGGTGCATCATTTTCGTCAGAAGCAAGTCGCAACGATTACTTAGCTCAGGCATATACAATGCGTGCTTATGTATATTTTTTAATGGTGAGAACATGGGGAGAATTACCTCTCAGAACAGAACCGTTGGAAGACTATAACTTTGAGGCAGTTCAGGTTGCAAGATCCCCAATAGCTGATGTTTTTGCCCTAATTAAATCCGACCTAAATAATGCCCTTCAACTATTTCCAGCTAACACTTTTCCAACAGGAAGAAACTTATGGTCAAAACCAGCGGTAAATGCATTAAAGGCAGATGTATATTTATGGACAGCGAAGCAGTTGAATGGCGGCATCGCTGATTTGAATGCAGCATTAGAGGCTTGCAATGCAGTACAAACTGCAGATGTTAGTTTGCTTCCAATATTTTCAACAATTTTTGATTATACCAATAAAGGAAATAAGGAAGTATTAATGGCTGTAAATTATGTAGCGGTTGAGGCAGTTGATAATTATTTTTTTAATGGATGGTTGCCTGTAACTACTGCTTATGCAGCGACAGTTGATCCCGTAGCCAAAGCAGCGGTAGGGCAATTAGGCGGTAATAATATTTGGTCGCCTTCTGCTTTAGTGCGTAACCAATTTACTACAGATGATCAGCGTAGAAATGCAACTTTTATAGAAGTTTATAATATAAATCCGACAACCGGCGCAAAAACACTTTTCGGTTCTGTAATTAACAAAGGAGATGGAACGGTTATTAGTGGCACCAGATACTTTGCAGACGATATTATACTGTATAGATATGCTGACGTATTATTACTTAAAGCTGAAGCTAAAAATGCGGTAGGCCAGGATCCATCTGCTGAAATAAATTTGGTAAGACAACGTGCTTATGGAACCGCATTTAGCTCTCATACTTTTGTAAATGGTAGTAAAGAAGCTAATGATGCCGCCATATTACAGGAGCGATTATTTGAGTTAGCTTATGAAGGCAAAAGATGGTGGGATTTAGTGAGGTTTAGTAAAGCTTTTGACTTAGTGCCTTCGTTGCTATCTATGAAAGGAAAAGACTATTTATTATTACATCCAATAAATACACTTACACTAAGTCTCGAACCCAAAATTAAACAGAATACAGGGTATTAGTAAATATAGTTATCGTTTCAGTTGTACATTGATAGTATAGCGGTCTTGTACCGCTATACTTTTTTAAAATATTTTTTATGACCTGCGTTTTTAAAATAAGATGTACATGTTTAATTATTTTGTTACAGGCAACCGGGTTCTTGAAATTGGATGCAAAAGATAGCTTTACGTGCAGAAATATTTATGAGATCAAAGCTGACTCAACAGGTTATAAAATAATATCAAAAGGTGGTGAAGCGGGCGAGTACCAGGCTTTTCCAGATGCAACACGTTTAAAAAACGGAGACATTCTTGTGGCTTTTTATTCCGGTGACAGTCATGTAACCCGTGCTAACGCAAATTATCCTAAAGCAGGCCGTATCTGTTTTGTTCGATCAAAAGATGAAGGTAAAACATGGAGTACGCCAAAGATTTTATATGATGATGATGAGGACAACCGGGATGCTCATTTGTTTCAACTGAAGGATGGTACTATAATCTGCACTTTTTTTAACCTTAAAATAGACACTGCAAAACATGGCGAGGTACGGATAGTAAGATCTAGAGATAATGGAGAGACATGGGATAGAACTTCACAGTTAATAGCAAAAGATTGGTTTACATCTGCCCAGGTTAAAGAATTAGCGAATGGTTCATTGCTTCAACCTGTTTATACTATAATCAATAATAAAAGCAATAGTACGCGTATTGGTTTTTTGTATTCAAAAGATAAAGGTGTTACCTGGAGCGCCGTTACTAAAGTAGGTTGGGATTTAAATCTCACAGTAAATGAAACGGATGTTTTTGGATTGAAAGATGGGTTGCTTTATGCTGCGGTAAGGGGGAATTTTAGAGAGCAAATACCTATGCACTTTACCACAAGCAGTGATTCGGGACATACATGGGCTCCCCTTAAATCTATTGGATTTTATGGTGATGCTCCATCTTTCACCCGCTTACAATCAGGTGAAATATTATTATCGACACGTGGTTATCTTAGTAAGGAAAAAACTACACCTTCTTATACTTCTTTGCATATAAGCAACAATGAAGGTCAAAGCTGGCAAGGGCCTTATTTGGTAGATAAAAGCCCGGGAGCTTATCCGTCCGCTATCGAGTTAAAAGATAAAACTATATTGGTTATATTTTACCAGGAAGGGGCAGGCAGTGCGATTGGAGCAATACGGTTTAAAAAACCAATACCAATAACAGGCGAACGTTTTGCTGAACCCCGGCTTTTAAAACGATTACCATTGTAAAGTTTAATTAGAATATATCATGCATTTAATCAAATGACGCCTAAGAAATTTTACTTACTGCTTTTGTTGTTTTTAATTATCATAACTGGGTATGGTCAAAGCACACCTGTTAGATGGTGGAATCCTGCAAAAAACTCTTTCCCTGCAATAGAAGGGCAAGGGTGGACTACAGAAGTGAACGAGACCTATAGCAGATTACCAGTTCGTGCCGAAAAAACGGTAAGTTCTGATTTATGGAAGTTATCTAAAAATTCTGCCGGTTTAGTCGTAAGATTTAAAACCGATGCTGAACAAATTACTATACGATACCAGGTTGAAGGTGAAATAGCATTGCCTCATATGCCTGCAACCGGCGTTAGCGGTATTGATTTATACGGTGTAGATTCAAGCAATAATTATTTATGGTCCGCCGGTAAATATGCTTTTAAAGACACAATTGAGTATAAGTTTATTAATCTGAAACCTGTAAAAGTTAATCCTGCAACAGGCATTGAATATCGCTTGTATTTACCGTTGTATAATGCAGTTAAATGGCTGGAAATTGGAACTCCACAAGAAAGCAATTTTATAGCATTACCTATAAGGCAAATAAAGCCAATGGTGGTGTACGGAACTTCAATTGCACAAGGCGCATGCGCATCGAGGCCTGGAATGGCATGGACAGCTATTTTATCCCGCCAGGTAAATTTACCTCTTATCAATCTTGGTTTTTCAGGAACCGGCCGGTTAGATAAACAAGTAATCGATTTGATAAATGAGATTGATGCAAGTGTATATATCCTTGATTGCCTTCCCAATCTTACAGGAGGTAAAGTCAATTTTTCTGAAGCTGAAATTTATACAAGGATAGTGAATGCAGTAAAGGAGATACGCCAATTACATCCTGAAACTCCTGTTGTGTTAACAGATCATTTTGGATATACCGATGCTTTAATTAACCCTGTAAAACGTGCGGAGTACATAATGGTTAACAACATTAATCATAAAGCTTTTGCTGCACTTAAATCAGCAGGAATTAAACATGTAAGCTTACTTCCAATGGAGGCTTTACAGCAAGACATGGATACAATGGTTGATGGCATACATCCTACTGATTTAGGGATGCTTCGTTATGCAAATGCTTATAAAAATCTTTTGATTAAGATATTAGCAAAGAAACCTTTTTGAAAAATAATATTATAAATGTAAACGAAAGTAACATAAAGGCTATACCCATATATTTACTTTTGGGAACAAGCATTACCCGAAGTGAATTATTAATTATTAAAATCATCTTGGCAGTATAATCTTATTATGTAACAGCACTTATGGTAAGATTTTAACGGGATAAAAAATAATTATGGCCGAATTGCTAACTAAACAAGTTGATTAATTGGGAGCTAACTGTAATTCTTAGGCTCCTCACTTTTTGCTATAGTAATATAACCGACTTTAAATCTAAAAATTTTACTGCAAACTTTTATAAATGTGGCGATGATCTTCCTAAGCCGCACTTCCTCTCGTGGAGTCCAATTTTAAATCCTGTTCGAGATTTTCATTAGCCTGCTTATTTTGGTCTTTTAAAGCTTGAATAAATATGGGAAAATCAATGAAAGAAAGTATCATAAATGCAATAAAAAGTAGCGTAAAATCAAAGCTTGCACAATTAACTTTGAAACAGGCATAATATTACAGTATAAGAAGGGTAAGCCTTATTTTAACCATTAATAAGTAAGTATGGAGAGCGATAAAATAAAAGAATTAAAAACTTCTTTTAAAAGAGATGGATATGTTTTTATTAAAAAAATTTTCAACTTGAAGCAGGTTGAAGAAATTAATAATAAACTCTTGGAATTTATAAGAGATGTTGTTCCAAAGATGCCTGCTAATCATGTTTTTTATGAAGATAGAAAGAGGCCCGACGCGCTAAAGCAATTGCAGGATATGCAAATTCATAGTTCCTTTTTCAATAAAATAATGGTTGACAGTGAACTTGAAAAGATAGCTGAAGTTTTGCTGGGTGAAAAAGTAATTGGAAAAAATGTTGAGTATTTTAACAAGCCGGCTCAAATAGGAAAAGCAACACCTCCACACCAGGATGCATTCTATTTTAATATAAAACCTCCTCAAGCTGTTACTATGTGGATAGCACTGGAAGCAGTTGATATAGAGAATGGTTGCGTTAGTTATGTTACAGGATCACATACCAAAGGAATTCGTCCGCACGGTCGTACACAAACACTTGGTTTCTCACAAAGTATTAGGGATTATGGAACTGAAGAAGATATAGCTGGCTTAAAAGCATTTCCAGCAGAGCCGGGAGATCTGCTTGTTCATCATTGCATGACAATACATAGCGCTGGTCCTAATATGACCCCTTCGCGGAGCCGCAAAGCATTAGGTTTAATTTACTTTGGAGAATCGGCACAACCCGACCTGGAAGCTAAAGAAGCTTATAACAAGTCATTAAATTCTCAAAAAGTGTAACAGGTAATAATTATCTCTGTATTAAGTATGACTAACACCACAATAGGGCATAACGGGCATCAATACAGGGTTGATTATAATTGGGGCTCACTAAATCCCTATAAGTATCCTGTCAATGATTGTCATGAGATGGTTATTGATGCCTCTAACAGGCTTTATATGCTTACTAATGAAACCCATAACAACATTCTGATTTACGATTTAAGCGGCAAACTTTTGAACGCCTGGGGCAACAATTATCCAGGGGCACATGGTTTATCTATTTTCAATGATAATGGTATTGAGTATTTGTTGATTAGCGATCACGTCCGGCACCAGGTAATAAAAACTACTTTATCCGGCGATGAGATCATGGTGATGAATTTTCCTATGGAAACAGGATGTTATGCGCAAGCAAGCCAATATTTGCCAACTGAAACTGCAGTAGCACCTAATGGGGATATTTATGTTACAGATGGATATGGGCTTCAATATGTAATACAGTATAACAAGCATGGTCAATACATTAGACATTGGGGAGGTGCAGGTGATGAAGATGGACAATTTAACTGCGTACATGGAATAGCAGTGGACACAAGAGCCGGTCATCCTACGCTAATTATTACATCAAGAAATCATAACGCTTTTAAACGTTTTACTCTTGAAGGTAAATTCATAGAAAAAATTTACCTGCCGGGTTCATTTGTTTGCAGGCCTGTAATTAAAGATAAACATCTCTATGCTGCAGTTTTTCGCTCCACTACTAACATGAATTTAAATTCAGGATATATAACAATTTTAGATGAGCATAATAGAATAATATCAACGCCTGGTGGTACAGAACCAATTTATATAGATAATGTATTGCAAAGTCAGCATCAACAGGAAAGTGTTTTCATGCACCCTCACGATGTAAGTGTGGACGATGAGGGAAACATTTATGTGTGTCAATGGAAAGCTAATAAGACTTATCCTTTAAAACTTAATAAAATTAAAAGCTAATTGCACAACCTTTATTTACACTTAAATAAAACAATTATCAGTAAATGTCATTAGCTCCTGCCATTCCTATAAGTAAAAAAAGAACGAGGTTACTATCCCAGGCATGGCTTACAGTAGCGTTGTTATGTGTGGTAGGATGTTTAAATTATCTTGACAGAACTATGATTGCGACGATGCGTGAATCTGTGGTGAAGTCTATTCCTATGACCAATGCTCAATTTGGTTTATTAACTTCAATGTTTTTGTGGGTTTATGGTATATTAAGTCCTTTTGCCGGGTTTCTTGCAGACAAGTTTAATCGCAGTAAAGTTATCATCGGCAGTTTACTGGTTTGGTCTCTTATAACAGTGCTTACTGCTCACGTAAAAAATTATGAACAATTATTACTCACGCGTGCTTTAATGGGTATAAGCGAAGCTTGTTATATACCTGCCGCATTGGCACTAATAGTTGATTACCACAAAGGAACTACGAGATCTTTAGCAACGGGCATTCATATAGCAGGTATTATGGTTGGGCAAAGTCTTGGGTTTGTAGGTGGTTGGATAGCTGAAAAATATCATTGGACGTTTGCATTTAGCCTGTTTGGCAGTATAGGCATTGGTTATGCTATCTTATTAATATTTACATTACGGGATGCACCTAAAATTAAAGAAATAATAACCACGGATGACCGTGATCAGAAGGTTAAATTCGGAAAGGCTCTTAAAAATATTTTCAGTAGTTTTTCATTTATTCTTACCCTTATTTATTTTAGTTTATTAGGCATAGTAGGCTGGATGATTATAGGGTGGCTGCCAACCTATTATAGAGAGCACTTTAATGTATCGCAATCATCTGCAGGGTTATATGCAACGGGATATATTTATCCTGCGGCATTAGTAGGTGTAATTGTTGGTGGATTTTTAGCTGATAAATGGAGCAAAAAAAATCCTAAAGCTCGGGTTTTTATACCTGTTGTCGGCCTGCTTATAGCGGCACCTTTCATCTTTGTTGCAAGTTATACAAGCATACTCACTGTCGCCATTATATGCTTTATGGTTTTTGTGTTTACCCGAAGTTTTACTGATGCTAATATGATGCCCGTCTTATGCCTTATTATTGATTCGAGATACCTTGCAACTGCCTATGGAATTTTAAATTTGTTTGCCTGCATTGTAGGAGGATGTGGTATATATGCAGCTGGAATGCTTCGCGATTCAAAAATAAATTTGAGTATTGTTTTTCAATCTGCTTCAATTATAATGATCATAAGTGCAGCGTTACTTTACTTGGTTAAACCCCGGCAAAGTGTCAATTAAAATTAGTAAAGGGATGTAGAATTTTACTTGGTGTCAATATTTAAAATTAAGTTTAGCAATGAGAATTAGCCTGTTTCTTTGGCTTGCCTTTATAGCATTTGGGTGTCGCACCTCAAAGTTGAGTATTGATGGAGGTAAAACAACAATATTATCGTGGGATGAGAATAAAAACCGGTCTGTAGCAACTATTGCATTTGGCATACCTGCTATCGAACAAACAGTAGTTGATTATAAGCGTAATGGTAAAACTGATTTTCAAATTATTTTGAATGAGCCTAATATTATTGTTGTTGCCGACAAGCCTTATTCGTGGGGCTATTACCAATTTCCGACCATATCAAGATTAAAAGATGGCTCATTACATGCTGATTGGAGCATGCATGCAGATGCAATAGAATCGTATGGTTTAAATTTAGTTGGTTCATCCATCTCTTATGATGGAGCAAAAACGTGGAAACGAGGTTTCCCTGACTCATCACTAATAACAGGTTATAAGGTACCTAATGGTGATATTATCAGGGTTTTTGATCCTAAGCCGGTTAAGGTATCGGAGCTTAAAATGCCGGAGCCTCTCGGTAAAACCAACTTTAAATATAGAAAGACAAATTTTACTTTTTACCGTCTTAAAGATATGCCTGATGGCAGAAATGGTGTTTACATTAAGCGCCTTGCTAAAGGCGAAACCCAATGGAAATTAGAGCAGGCTTCATTAGATGATCCGCAGGCAGTAAGGTATAGTTCAAGAGATTTAGTGCCTGTTGTTTGGTGGGGTGATATACATACTATGGCCGATAATTCATTGGTTGCTGGTGTTTATCCCGGCTATTATGTAAAAGACAATAACGAAGTTGACAAACAAATGGGAGTAGTCTTTTACCGCTCTGCAGATAATGGGCATTCATGGAAGATACAGGGCAGAATTCCCTTCACTCCTGATATACATATTGATTCAATGGCTAAGGACCGGATAGGATTTAGTGAGCCTGCCTATGAAGTATTGGCAGATGGTAGTTTGCTTTGTGTAATACGTTCTGCTGATGGTGATGGCGTAACAAATGGTGTAGGCAACGGGCCAGTGTATGCGAGCCACTCAACAGATATGGGTAAAACCTGGACGAAGCCGGAAGTTATTACTCCGGCAGGTGCATTGCCGAGATTAGTGCGTTTACAAAATGGAGTAACAGTATTATCTTCCGGCAGGCCGGGAGTACAGCTAAGGTTTACAAAGACAGGAATGAATGATAGTTGGACCGATCCTTTCGAAATGCTTCCTTACCAAAGTAAAAGCATGCAGGAGCAATATGCAGTTTCATGTGGTTATACAGGCCTTCTGGCTACAGGACCAGATCGTTTTTTAATGATCTATTCTGACTTCAGGTATAAGAATGAGGCTAATGAAGAGCGAAAAGCTATTAAAATTCGTGAGGTGATAGTTAACCCTGAATAATTATTTTATTATAAGTATGATTAAAAGCCTTTGCCTTTTTAGTGTTGTTTGCTTAACCATACTGGTTAAAACTTATGCTGATAAACATATTCTTATAAAGAGGGAAAACAAATTCAATAAAAAGCCAATTGGAGACACCAATGTAAAAATTAATGCATCTCCGGTTGTTGTGTTTAATCATCATACTTATAATGACTTTATTAAAGGAAAGTTTTCAGATGCAGGAGGTAACTTATACGTTTCGAAAAAAGGAAATTTACAGTTTATTAATCTATTCGATTTAAATGCAGACGGCTATCCTGAAGTAGTAACAAATAACGACCATAATGGTTACGATACTCCGGATGCATTGGTGTACCATAATACCCAACCTAATGGCTTACGGTCTTTAAACTTTGCATTTGCGCAAGATGCTCCGGCTTTCCAAAATTTTAATCTTCCTTAGAAATCCACCGCCTTTGGCGGTGGTTATGTACTTAGGGCTATGCCGTATGATTAACTTTGATGGACGGTCAAATATAAGAGACAATCTATG
>JAABUN010003965.1_pt1 | contig 21356 bp, 17 predicted proteins | sample 5559311 | NCBI WGS metagenome assembly JAABUN01 (sample SAMN10711877, study PRJNA513370) | rock metagenome | isolation source: Antarctica rocks | place: Antarctica: Victoria Land, Siegfried Peak sud
AGTAAGTCCCCATGACCCTCCTAATCCTCGGCCTCGGCTACACCGCCGCGCGCGCGGCACCCCGGCTGGCGGCGCATGGCGTCGTCGTCGGCACCTCGCGCTCCGGCCGAGACGGCACGTTGCGCTTTGACGACGACGCCCCGGTGCGCGCGGCCATTGCCTCGGCCCGGCGCATCCTGGTGAGCGTGCCGCCCGCCGACGACGGGCGCGATCCGGCGCTCGACCGTTACGGCGCGGCCATCGCCCGCTCGGGCGCGGAGTGGATCGGCTATCTGTCGTCGACGGGCGTCTATGGCGACACGGGCGGGGCGTGGGTGGACGAGGACAGCGCGGTCGGCACCGGCCGGCGCGCGGCGCGGACGGCGGCCGATCGGGGCTGGGCCGCGCTCGACCCGCGCGTGCGCGTGTTCCGGCTGCCGGGCATCTATGGTCCGGGCCGCTCGGTGTTCGACCGGCTGAGGGACGGCCGCGCGCGGCGGTTCGATGCGCCCGACCACGCCTTCTCCCGCATCCATGTCGACGACATCGCCGGCGCGCTGGTGGCGAGCCTGGGCGGCCCGTCGGGCACCTTCAACATCGCCGATGACGACCCCGGCCCACCGGCCGAGGTGACCGCGTTCGGCGCGGCGCTGCTCGAGATAAAGCCGCCGCCGCTGGAGCCGCTCGACCTGGCGTCGATGAGCCCGATGGCGGCCGGCTTCTGGTCGGAGAGCCGCCGGGTGGCGAACGGGCGGGCCAAGCGGGTGCTGGGGTGGCGGCCGGTGCATCCGGATTTTCGCGCGGGCCTGCTGGCGGTGCGGGCGGAGGAGGCGGGTCCGACCCTCTCTCCCGGAAACCGTTCGGGCTGAGCAAACGGGACAGGGAGGCTGATGAACTCACCCCGTCGCGCGCGGCGTCTTCGGTTCGCGCGAGCGCAGCGCGATGATCAGACCCACCCCTGCCAAAGCCGCGCCGCCGCCCGCAAGAGGCGTCCAAAGATAGCCCTCGAACAGGGTGCTCAAGCCCATCGCCACCACCGGCACGATCAGGCTGGCATAGGCGGCCTTGCCCGGCCCGATCAGACGGATCAGCCCGAAATACACCGGAAAGGCGATCGCCGAGGCGAACACCGCCAGATAGGCGACGCCGGCCCAATAGGCCACGCGCGCCTCCCACACCGGCGGACCGTGGCCGATCCAGGCGACCGCGCCGTCGCCCAGCGCGCCGAACAGCATCGCCCAGGCGAGCACCGCCAGCATCGGCGCGGCCCGGCCGGTGGGCGTCGCCTGCATGACGTTGGCGACCGACGCCGCCAGCACGCCGCAGATCGTGAGCGCGATGCCGAGCGGCACGTCCTCCCCCGCCCCGCCGCGCCGCACCTCGACCACGAACAACAGCGCCACGCCCGCGATGGCGATGGCGGAACCCAGCAGGAAGCCTCCCGAGATCGGCGTCTTCAGCCACCAGCGCGAGAGCGCGGCGTTCGGCACCATCAGCAGCGCGAAGACGAGGGAGACGAGACCCGAGGTGACGTGGCCTTCGGCGGCGTAGACGAAGTTGAAGTTGAGCACGAACTGGAACAGCCCGATGGCCAGCGCGAACCCCCACTCCGGCCCCGCCAGCCACGCCCGCTGCCGCCGCACGCCCAGCAGCGCGAACATGGCGGCCGCCGCTAGGACGAAGCGGTAGGTCACCGACCAGGCGGCGGGCACGACCCCCAGGCCATCCTTGATGACGATCCAGGTGGAGCCCCAGATCAGCACGATGGCGACGAAGGACAGGGCGACGCGGGGGGTCAGGAGGGACGGCGCGGCCTCCCCTCCCTGCAAGGGAGGGGAATGAGGGGTGGGTGCGCGCGACAGCGCGCCCTTTCGAACCGTCAAGGTCTGAATGAAGCCGGGAGAGCTCGCTGCGCTCGCACCCACCCCCAACCCAGCATCGGGTGAACAGTGCCCCGCACTGTTCAGGTCAGTCCGGGGGACTGACCGACCCGATGCTCTTGCAGGGAGGGGAGCAGTGAAGCGAGCTTGGGGGGGATCAGGATAGCTCCGCCAGCGCGTCCGCCAACGGGCGCGCGTCCGCCTCCGTCTGGTCCCAGCTCGTCACCAGCCGCGCCTGCCCCTCGCCCCAGTCGTAGAAGTCGAAGCCTTGGCGCCGCAGCCCGGCCGCCTCCCCGGCGCTCAGCCGCACGAACAGCTCGTTGATGACGCACGGCCGGATCAGCCGGTCGCCCGCCGCCGCCGCCAGCACCGCCGCCGCCGCGTTGGCGGCCCGCGCGCACGTCAGCCACCGGTCCTCCTCCAGCATCGCGAGCAGCTGCGCGGCGAGGTAGCGGCCCTTGGACAACAAGTGCCCCGCCCGCTTGCGCCGCCGCCGCGCCTCGTCGGCGTGGGCCGGGTCGAAGAACACCAGCGCCTCGGCGTTCATGCCGCCGTTCTTGACGAAGCCGAACGACAGCGCGTCCACGCCCGCACGCCACGTCAGCGCCGCCGCGCTTTCCCCGCTCGCCGCGACCGCGTTGGCGAAGCGCGCGCCGTCCATGTGGACGCTCAGCCCGCGTCGCCGGGCGAGATCGGCGAGCGCGCGCACCTCTTCGCCCGTGTAGATCAGCCCGCTTTCGGTGGCGTTGGTGAGCGACAGGACGTGCGGCTGCACCCGGTGAACGTCGTCGCGGATCGTCGACAGCGCGCTCTCCACCCGTTCGGGCGTCAGCTTGCCGTCGTCGCCATCGACCAGCAACAGCTTGGCCCCGCCGGTGTAGAACTCCGGCGCGCCCGCCTCGTCATCCTGGATGTGCGCGTGCGTCTCGCAGACGATGCCCCCATAGGCCGGGCACAATGTGGCGAGCGCCAGGCAGTTGGCCGCCGTGCCGCTGGCGACCCACAGCACCGCGACCTCGCGCCCGAACAGGGCACCGAACGCCTCGTCCAGCGCGGCGGACCAGCGGTCGCCGTCATAGGCGGTGTCGAGCGTGTCGACCTCGGCCAGCTTGGCGAGCACGGCCGGGTGGACCGGGGCGGCGTTGTCGGAGAAGAAGCGCATAGCGGGGCCGGTGGAGGGGGTGGAGGGTGGCGTCAAGTCACTGGGTCTCCCCTCCCTTTCAGGGAGGGGATCAAGGGGTGGGGGGCGATGCCCCGGACTTGATCCGGGGCGAGCCCGCGTCGAGCGTTCGGGAGCTCGCTTCGCTCGCTACCCACCCCCAACCCCTCCCTAAATGGGAGGGGAGTCTTCGGGCGCTACCCCTTCAACCCCTCCGCCACCGCCACCGCGCGCGCCACCGCCGGGCGTTCGCCCACGCGCCGCGTCCAGTCGGCGAGCCTCGGCCAGTCGCCGTCCACCGCGCCGAGCGCCGCCTCCGCCCACTTCCAGCTCATCATGTCCGCGACGCCATAGTCGCCGGCCAGATAGTCACGGTCGGACAGCCCACGCTCCATCACGCCCAGCAACCGCGCGCTCTCCTTGCGATAGCGCGCCAGCCCCTCTTCGTTGTCGGGCGCGTTCGACTTGAACCAGTGCGCCTGCCCGACCATCGGCCCCAGCCCGCCGATCTGCCAGAAAATCCAGCTCATCGCATCGGCCAGCGCCTGGGGCTCGGTGGGCAGGAAGCGGTTGGTGAGCCGCGCCAGGTGAAGCAGGATCGCGCCCGATTCGAACAGCCGCAGGCCGCTCACCTCGCCGACTGTGCCCGTGCCCTCGTGATCCGTGTCGATCATCGCCGGGATGCGACCATTGGGGTTCACGGTCAGGAAGGCGTCGGTCTTCTGCTCGTCGGCCGAGATGTCGATCGGGTGGAGCTCGTAGTCCAGCCCGCACTCTTCCAGCATGATGATCGGCTTGATGCCGTTGGGCGTGTTCCAGGTGTAGAGGTGCAGCATGAGACGGGCCTTTCCGGTGTTTGACGGGGAACACGCGGGCCGGCCGATGGGGTCCGCCCCTCCTCCACCGGTGGTGCTGCTGGAGAGGATCGAACTCTCGGCCTCACCCTTACCAAGGGTGTGCTCTACCACTGAGCTACAGCAGCCGGTCGGGACGGGCCGCGCTATCACGGTCGCCCGTTGCGCTGTCAAGTTGCGCGGTCGGGGCCGGGCGCGCTAGACCTTGCCCATGACCAAGACCGATCCCGAGCGCGAAGGCCGGCTGGCGCGCGAGCTGCGCGAGAACCTGCGGCGGCGCAAGACCGACGCGCCGCTCGACGGGCCGGACGACGCGCCGGTGCAGACGGACGCGGGCGGCGACGCGCCCGCCAACCCGCTGCCGCTGCTACCGCCCGACTAGCCGTGCGCGCGCGCTGGCTGCTCCTGCTCGCGCTCGTGGCGGTGGCGCTCGGCGTCGGCTGGTGGGTCGCCTCGCCCTGGTGGACGCTGCGCTCGATGCAGCAGGCCGCGCGGGCCCGCGACGCTGCGGGAGTGGCCGACCATGTCGACTTTCCCGCACTGCGCGACGACCTCAAGGGTGAGGTTCTGGCGGGGTTGGTGGCGGACGCGCGCCGCAGCCGCGACCCGTCGGCCCGGATCGGCGCGGCGCTCGGCGGCGTGCTGGTCGGGCCGATGATCGACGGGCTGGTCACGCCGCAAATGCTGGCCACCGCGTTCGCCGCGCGGGCCGGCACGGCGAAGACCGCGCGCTCCGTGCCGTCGCGCGCGTTCGACGTGGGCGAGGCCCCGACGATCGAGCGCACCGGCCTGTCGGAGTTCCGGCTGGTGCCGACGGCGGCCAAGGGCGGCGCGCTGGTGTTCCGCCGCCAGGGAGTGAGCTGGCGTCTGGTGGGCGTGGACCTGCCGCAGGGTTAGCGGAGGGGGACCCCCTCGCCCTCCCCGCACACACCCGTTGGCCCTGAGCTTGTCGAAGAGCCGTCCTTCTTATCCGAACGCTGGATGAAAAGAAGGGCAGGGCTTCGACAAGCTCAGCCCGAGCGGGTTAATTAGGTCTGCTCGTCGACCGGCGCGCATTTGCCCGCCAGCCACGTGCGCGTGCCCTCGTCCAGCACGGGGCCGATGCGGTCCAGCACCTCGGCGTGATAGCCGTCGAGCCAGCGCCGCTCGCTCTCGCCCAACAGACCGACGTCGATCAGCCGGCGCTCGATGGGGGCAAAGGTCAGCGTCTCGAAGCCCAGCATCCGCTGCTCCGCGCCCGGCACCCCGCGCTCCTCCACCAGCACCAGGTTCTCGATGCGGATGCCGTACTCGCCCGCCTTGTAATAGCCCGGCTCGTTGGAAAAGAGCATGCCGGCCCGGATCGGCTCGCCCGGGCCGCCGCCGGGGTAGCTGATCTTCGCGATCCGCGCCGGGCCTTCGTGGACCGACAGCGCCGCGCCGACGCCGTGGCCGGTGCCGTGGGCGTAATCCAGCCCGACCTCCCACAACGGCGCGCGCGCGAGCGTGTCGAGCGCGCCGCCGCTCGTGCCCTCGGGGAACACGGCGCGGCTGAGCGCGATCATGCCCTTGAGCACGCGGGTGAAGCGGTCGCGCTGCTCGGCGATCGGCTCGCCCACGGGAATGACGCGGGTGATGTCGGTGGTGCCGCCCGCATACTGCCCGCCGGAGTCGACCAGCAGCAGGTTGCCCGGCGTGATCCGGGCGTTCGACGCTTCGTCCACCCTATAGTGCGGCGAAGCGCCGTGCGGGCCGAAGGCGGAGATGGTGGAGAAGCTGGCGTCCGTGGCCCCCGCGTGCGCGCGGAACTCCGCCAGTCGCGCGACCACGTCGAGCTCGGTGAGCGCGCCCGACGGCGTCTCCTCCTCCAGCCACTTCAGGAACCGCGCCATGGCCGCGCCATCCCTGGCCTGGGCGTCGCGATGCCCGGCGATCTCGGCCGCGTTCTTGGTCGCGCGCGGGATCAGCGTCGGGTCGCGGGTCGCCAGCACGGTCGCGCCCGCGTCCTCCAGCGCGGCGAACACGGCGACCGACGCGGAGTCCGGGTCGACCGCCACCCGCTGCCCCGACCACCCGGAGAGCCGCTCGGCGAAGGCGGAGCGCGGGGCCAGCGACACGGCGTTGCCCAACCGGCGGCGGACCTCGTCCCCCACCTTGGCCTCGTCGGCATAAAGCGTGGCGGTGCCGTCCGCCTCCAGCGTGGCATACGCGAGCGCCACCGGCGTGTTGTCGATGTCGGCGCCCCGGATGTTGAACGTCCAGGCGACCGACTCCAGCGTCGTCAGCACGGCGGCGTCCGCGCCCTTCGCCTTCAGCCAGTCGGCGACATCCTGCCGCTTGTCGGCGGACGAGCGCCCGGCGACTGCGTCGTCCTGCACCCGGATTGCTGCTGGCGAGGGGGCCGGCCGGTCGGTCCACACCGCGTCGACCGGATTGGCGTCGACCGGCGTCAGTACAGCCCCTGTCTCCGCCAGCGCGTCGCCCACCTCCTTCGCCCAGCCGCGCGTGTGCAGCCACGGGTCGAAGCCGATGCGCTGGCCCGCGCCCGCCCGCTCCGCCAGCCAGTCGGCGATCTTCACCTCCGGCACCGGCTCAAAGCTCCAATCGCCGGCGTCCACCTGCTCGCGCACCTGCAGCGTGTAGCGGCCGTCGGTGAACATCGCGGCTCGATCCATCAGCACCACGCCCGTGCCGGCCGACCCGCCGAAGCCCGATAGCCAGGCGAGGCGCTGGGCGTAGTCGCCGACATATTCGGACCCGTGCTCGTCGGCGATGGGGATGACGAAGCCGTCGAGGTTCAGGGTAGTGAGCTGGGTGCGCAGCGCGGCGAGGCGGGAGTGGTGAGTCATGGGCGGGGTGTGCCGTAAGTCGCCCGCCGCTTCCAGACCTCTCCCGCTTCTAAAGCCCTCTCCCGCTGGCGGGAGAGGGTTGGGTGAGGGTGGTTCTGCCTTCTTCGCTGGCCAAACGAAGGCCCACCCTCACCTTCCGCTGCTTTGCAGCTCCCTCCTCTCCCGCCAGCGGGAGAGGGTGCCTTGCCGGGAGGGGAACGCATGGGCACACGAGCAAACATGACCACCCAGCCCATCGCCCCCACCCGCCCCCACTCAACCACCCACCACGGCCACACCCTGGACGACCCCTACGCCTGGCTGCGCGATCCCGGCTATCCCAAGGTCAAGGACGCCGACGTGCTCGCCCACCTGACTGCCGAGAACGACTGGTTCAAGGCCGCCATGGCTCCGCGCCAACCCTTGATCGACCGCTTGTTCGCCGAGATGAAGGGCCGGGTGAAGGAGGAGGACGCGTCGGTCCCCTACAAGGACGGCGACTGGCTGTACTGGACCGACTTCGCGCTGGGCACCGAATATCGCCGCTGGTGGCGCAAGCCGGTCGCCGGCGGCGACGACGAGCTGCTGCTGGACGAGAACGCGCTCGCCGAGGGCCACGAGTATTTCCGGCTGGGCGCGTTTTCGGTGTCCAGGGACGGCACCCGCCTCGCCTACGCCACCGACACCGACGGGTCGGAGCGGTTCACGGCGCGCGTGCAAGTCATCGCGACCGGCGAGCTGTTGCCCGACACCATCCCGAACACCTTGTCCGCGCTCGTCTGGGTCGCGGGCGACGGCGCGCTGGTCTATTGCCCGGCCAACGACCAGTGGCGCACCGACCGCGCACTGCTCCACCGCATCGGCACCGACGTGGCGGGCGACGTGGAGCTCTATCGCGAGGACGACCCCGGCTTTCGCGTCGGCGTCGGCCTGACCTCGTCCGAACGCTGGCTCGAGATCAGCGCGGGCGACCACGAGACGAGCGAGGTCCGGCTGGTGCCGACCGGCGATCCGACCGCCGAGCCGATCCTGGTCGCCAAGCGCCAGGTCGGCGTGGAGTACGACGTGGACGACCACGGCGACACATTGTTCGTGCTGGCCAACGACGAACACGAGAACTTCCGCCTCGCCACCGCGCCGCTCGCCTCGCCGGCCGAGTGGACCACCGTGCTGTCGGGCGACGACCGGCTCTATCTGACCGATGTCACCTGCTTCGCCGATTTCTTCGTGCTCGACAGCCGGGTGGACGGCCTCGACCAGATCGAGATCCGCTCCTACGACGCGCCGCTTGAGCCGCACCGGATTGACTTTCCGGAGGCCGCCTACGTCGCCGGCTTGGGCGCCAACGCCGAGTACGCGACCGACGTGCTGCGGCTGTCCTACCAGTCGATGGTCAGCCCGAAGACCGACTATGACTATCACCTCGACGGCCGGCGGCTGGAGGTGCTCAAGGTGCAGGAGGTGCCGTCCGGCTACGACGCCTCGCAATATCGCACCGAGCGGGTGACGATCACCGCGCGCGACGGGACGCTGGTGCCCTGCTCCGTCGTGTGCCGCGCCGACCGAGCGCCGGACGCCGACCGCCTCCACCTCTATGGCTACGGCGCCTATGGCATGGCGATGCCGCCGGGCTTCTCGACCAGCCGGCTCTCGCTGGTGGACCGCGGCTTCGCCTACGCCATCGCGCACATCCGGGGCGGCGACGATCTGGGGCGCGGCTGGTATCGCGCGGGCAAGCTCGCCGAGCGCCAGAACACCTTCAACGACTTCGTGGATGTCGCCAAGGGGCTGGTGGAGGCGGGCTGGACCAGGCCCGGCCGCATCTCGATCTCCGGCGGGTCGGCGGGCGGCGGGCTGATGGGGGCGGTCGTGAACTCCGACCCGGACTTGTGGGGCGCGGTGGTGGCGCACGTGCCGTTCGTGGACGTGCTCAACACGATGCTGGACGACAGCTTGCCCCTGACACCGGGCGAGTGGCCGGAATGGGGCAATCCGATCACGGACGCCGCCGCCTTCGAGACCATCCGCGCCTACTCGCCCTACGACAATGTGCGCGCGCAGGCTTATCCGCCGATGCTGGTGACGGCCGGGCTGAACGACCCGCGCGTGACCTACTGGGAGCCGGCCAAGTGGGTGGCGAAGCTGCGCGCCACGCGGACCAACGACGCCGTGCTGCTGCTCAAGACCAACATGGGCGCGGGCCATGGCGGCAAGTCGGGGCGGTGGGAGAGCCTGAAGGAGGTGGCGGAGGAGTTCGCGTTCATCCTCTGGCAGCTCGGCGTCAAGGATGAGTGACTTTCGCCTGTCCTTCACCGCCAGCGCCGACGACATCGACGAGCTCGGCCATGTCAACAACGCGCGCTGGGTCGCCTGGCTGGAGCGGCTGTCGGTGGCGCATTGGGAGGCGCTGACCGACGCGGCGACGCAGGCACGATGGTTCTGGGTGATCCGCCGGCACGAGCTCGACTATCGCGGCAACATCGGTGCGGGCGCGACGGCTGAGGGCGTCACCTGGGTCGATCCGGCGGGACCGAACGGGGCGACCTGGGACCGCCTCGCGCGGTTCACGGCGGACGAGCGCACGCTGGTCGAGGCGCGCACCACCTGGGCGGTGATCGACCGGGAACGCGGCCGCCCGGTGCGGGTGCCGGCGGAGCTGGTGGCGCTGTTCGGACGCGCACCGTGAACGCATGGACATGACCCACACCCCGCTCAGCCTGACAGGCAGGGTTTCAATGGTGCTGACCCCCCCGCCGACCCCCGCAATGCCGACCCCCCCATGCTAACCCTGGCCGGGTGGCTGTCGCGCCACGCCGCGCGCGCGCTGGTGTCGCTGGTCGTCATCGTGCTGATCCTGATCGCCGGGTCGGTCGCGGTGCCGTGGGCCAAGGCGGAGTGGCGGGCGTCGCGCACGCTCTCCACCCAGGCGAGCACGCTGGCGGCGGCGCGCGCGAGGATCGTCGGCCTTGAGCAGCGCATCCCGGATCAGGCCGAACTGGCGCGGCTCGGCGACGACACCCTGACCGAGCGGCGGCAGTCGATCGCCCGCGCGCACGGAGCCGCGGAGGCACAGCGGCTGTCCAAGGCTCAGTTGCTCCTCGCCGCCGGCGCGGGCGAGACCGACCGGATCGTCGCCCACGGCCGCGCGGGCGTTGAGCTCGCCGCGCTGGACGCCGAGACGGCGGCGCTCGACGCGGTGGCGGCCCAGCGCGACGCGGCGCGAGGTCTGGCCGCCGCCCGCGCGAGCGTCGCCGAGGTCCGACGGTTGCGTGGCGAGGAGGCCGCCGCTCAGGTGCCCGGTCCGCTGAGCGCGCTGTGCTCCGTCACGCCGACGCTCTCCATCTGCGAGCCGGTGCGGCGGCTGGAGCAAGTGCGCGCGCGACGCGGCGAGGCGGAGCGGCGGCTGGTGGCGCAGGGCGCGGCGCTAAACCGCCAGCAGGCGCTCGCGCGCGCGCGTGACACGGCCGAACAAAGGCTCGCCGAGGCCCGCGCGGCGCTGACTCGGGAAACCGCCGCTCTCGACGCGCAGGCGACCACGCTCAAGTCCCAGGTGCGCGACAATTGGTGGGAGTGGGTCAGCAATCCAGTGCGCGACGTGCTGCCCCAGGCGCTCTTGATCCTGCTCGGCGTCATCCTCGCCCCGCCGGCGATCAAGGCGTTCCTCTATTTCATCGTCGCCCCCGCCGCCGGCCGGCGCGCGCCCATCCGCCTGCTGCCCGGCGCGAAGGGTGTTGAGAGCGCGGGCCACGTCTCCGCCGTCACCCTCGCCTTGCCGCTGACGCCCGGAGCGGAGCTGCTGGTGCGGCCCGACTTCCTCCAGAGCTCGCCCGATTCAGCGACCAAGCGCACCCGCTGGCTGTTCGACTGGTCGATGCCGCTCACCAGCCTTGCGGCCGGGCTGGTCGGGCTGACGGCGGTGCGCGGCACGGATGGCCGCACGGTCGCGGTGTCCGCCAAGGGCGACCCGCTGGCCGAGGTCGGGCGGGTCGACCTGCCCACGGACGGCGCCTTCGTGCTGCAACCGCGCGCGCTCATCGGCCTGATGCAGGACGCGGGCGCGCCGATGCGCCTGACCCGCCACTGGCGGCTGGGGGTCACCGCCTGGCTGACGCTGCAACTGCGCTATCTGGTGATCCACGGGCCGGGCGTCGTGATCGTGGCCGGCACGCGCGGGGTGCGGCTGGAGGAGGCCGGCGCGGGGCGGGTCAGCGACCAGGCGGGCACGCTCGGCTTCGACGCGGCGCTCGACTATTCGGTCACCCGGTCGGAGACGTTCGGGGCCTATCTGATGGGCCACGCCGAACTGTTCGACGACCGCTTCCGGGGCGAGGGGCGGTATCTGTACGAGGAGATGCCGAAGGGGCGTGGCGGCTCGATCTGGGGGCGGGGGCTGGAGGGGTTGAGCGACGCGGTGCTGAAGGTGTTCGGGGTTTAGGGGGGGGCCTGATCGTTCCTCCCCAAGCTTGCTTGGGGAGGGGGACCGCTGGCGGAACGCCAGTGGTGGAGGGGAGATGGTGCCGAGCTGTCCCGTTCAACCAAGCCCCCCTTCCCCAGCAGCCCCTCCACCGCTTCGCGGTCCCCCTCCCCATCGAAGATGGGGAGGAACAGAAGTTTCAATACCGCACCCGCACCGTCACCCGCGCGTTCAGCGGCGCGCCGGTCGAGATGTTGTTGTCGTTGTGCGCGGTCGGAAAATACCGCCCGTCCGTCACGTTCTCGATATTCGCCTGCAGCTCAAGCCGGTCGGACAGCTCGTAGAACACGGCCGCGTCCAGCCGCGCATAGCCGGGCAGCTCGACCCTGTTGGACAGGCCGGCGAAGCGCTTCGACAGCGCGACGACGCCCAACCCGACGCCCAGCCGCTCGGTCACCTGGCCGCGTCCCCACAACGACAGCTGATAGCGCGGCACCAGCGGCACGCGGGTGCCCGCCCGCGCGGCGGCGGTGTTCGCCACGATCTCGGCGTCCTGATACGCATAGCTCGCGCTCAGCCGCACGCCGGGCCTCACCGTTCCCGCCGCCTCCAGCTCCACGCCCCGGCTTCGCTGAGCGCCGGTCAGCACGGTCTGCCCCGCCACCGGCCCGGCGGCGCGCGTGTTGGTGCGGTCGAGCTGATAGAGGGCGGCGGCCAGCAGCAGGTCGCCCGCCGGCTGCCACTTCGCGCCGACCTCGGTATTGCTGAACCGCTCCGGCTTCAGCGCCGAGGTGGTGAGGTCGAGCGAGGTGAACTGGTCGCCCGATTGCGGCAGGAACGAGCGGGCGAAGCTGGCGTACAGGCTGACCCGCTCCACCGGCTTGACCACCAGCCCCGCGCGCGGGCTCCAGAAGTTGTCGCGGCGGCGCAATGTCTGGCTCTTCAGTCGGTCGGTCGCGTCCAGCGTGAAGCGGTCGTGGCGCAGCCCCAGGATCAGCTCGACCGGGCCGATCGTCAGCTGATCCTGCGCGGTGAACGCCACCACGTCGGCCGTGCTGGCGCTCGACCGCTCGCCCGAGCCGCCGCGATACTGGAACGCGGGCACCACCAGCGGGTCGGTGACGGCGACGCGGGTGCGCCGAGCGCCGCCGAAAAAGGCGTTCAGCCGGGTGTTCTCCGTCTCCTGCCGCCCGATCTCGAACGATCCCAGAAGCGTGTGCTCGACCCGGCCGGTCACGAGCTGCGCCACCAGGTCGGTCTGGCTGAACAGATTGTCGCGCACCGTCGTGTCGAAATAGCCGGACAGCTCGACCGTGCCGTTTGTGACGGCGGAATCGGCCAGGATGTTGCGGTAGAACTTGTCGTAGGCACCATAGAGCAGCCGGCTGACGACGCTCACCTGAGGGCTGAATCGGTGCTCCACGGAAGCGCGCGCGATGTGCGCCTGCAACCCCAGCCGATTGTCCGACGCGCCGAAGAAGGCGTCGCGCGCGCCCGCCAGCGGCCGGTTCCCCTGCGACGGAATGCCGCGATCCACCACCCGGTCGTCATCGACGACTTCGTAGGACAGCGCGAGGCCGGTGCTGGCGGTCGGCAGCCAGCGCAGCGTCGGATTGGCCGCGATCGTGCGGCCCTCATAGACATCGCGGTGGGTGTCGAAGGTCTCCACCACGGCGTTCAGCCGCCCGGCCAGCGTGGCGGAGAGTGGCAGGTTCAGGTCGGCGTCGGCCGCCACGGCACCGAAGCTGGTGACGCTCGCGCTGCCCGCCAGCCGGGTCTCGAACAGCGCCTGCTTGGTCACGCGATTGACGACGCCGCCGCCACCGCCGCGCCCGAAGATCAGCGCGTTGGGGCCGCGCAGCACCTCGACGCGGGTCAGGTTGTAGAGCGGGCGATAATACTGAACGTCGTCGCGCAGGCCGTCGATGAAGAAGTCGGAGGTCGTGGTGTTGCCGCGCAGCACGATCTGATCGCGGTGGCCCTCGCCCTGGGCCGCCACCGCGCCCGGCACGGTGCGGACGACGTCGGCGATGGAGCGCAGGTCGCGATCCTCGATCTCCGTCTCCGTCACCACCGTCACCGCCTGAGGCACGTCGGCCAGCGGTGTCTCGGTGCGGGTCGCCGAGCCGGTGGCCTCCGCGCCGTAACGATCGAGCGAGCCGGTCACGACGATGACGCCCCCGGCCGGTTCCTCGACCGCAGCGGCCGCCATTGCCAGGCCGATGATAAGGACACTCATTCGCTCGCTCCGATTGGGAGAGCGAGCCTCTAGTGAGAATGAGAACGCTTCGCAATAGCAGTCAGGTCAGCGATTGATACGCCGGGTTCTCCTCGATGACATGGGCCACGAACGGGCATTGCGGCACCACCGTCAGCCCGCGCTCCCTGGCGTCGTCGAGCGCGGCGGTGATGAGCGTCGTGCCCACCCCCTCCCCGTCGATCTTGCGCGGGACGAGCGTGTGGGTGAAGGTGATGCGGTCGCCCTCCCGCGTGTAGTCGGCGATGGCGGTCGTGCCCTCCAGCGTCAGTTCGTAGCGGCTCTGCGCCTCGTTGTTCGTCACGTCGGTCATTCGATGTCTCCCTCGAACAGCCAACGCGCGGCCTCGTCCGGAGTTCGCTTGTCGGTGTCGCGGTCGACCATCAGATTGGCGGCGCGCATCCGCTCGATCGGCACCGCACCCACCAGCGGGCGCAGCGCCGCCACCAGCCGCGGGTCGGCCGCCGCGCGCGAGGACAGCAGCACCACCGCGTCGTAGGACGGCAGCGCGCGCGCCGGGTCGGTGAGGGTGACGAGGTCGAGCGACGCGATGCGCCCGTCGGACGAAAAGGCGGAGATGGCGTCCGCCTGATCCTCCGCGATGGCGCGGTACATGAAGGTCGGGTTGTAGGACCGCGCGTCGGCGAAGCGCAGGCCGTAGCGGTCGCGCACGCTCGCCCATTCGGGCCGGCTGAGGAACTCCAGATCGGCGGCGAAGCGCAGCCGGGGGGCGGCGCGCGCCAGATCGGCCAGGCTGGTCACGCCCAGCCGCTCCGCCTCGGCGCGCCGCATGGCCAGCGCGTAGGCGTTCTCGAAGCCGAGCGCGCCCAGCACGACGACCCCGTCGCGGCGCTTGAGCTCGGCGGCGAGCCCGCTCAGCATGGCGGCCGGCGGCGGGCGGTCGGTGCGGCCGAGCACGTTGGCCCACAACGTGCCGGTGTAGTCGACATAGACGTCGATGTCGCCGCTCGCGAGCGACCGGTAGATGACGGCAGAGCCGAGGTCGTCGCGTCGCGCCGTAGGGTAACCGGCGGCCGTCAGCCGGCCCTCGATGGCGCTCGCCAGGATGTACTGCTCGGAAAAATTCTTGGCCCCCACCACGATCGCCGCGCGACCCTCCGCCGCGCTCCCTAAGGGCCAGAGCGCCACCGCCAGCAGGGCGACCAGCCCGCCGACGCCCACACCCCAGCGCCACCGCTGCCGCCGCGCGACCCCGCCCTCGACCAGGGCCAACAGCGCGTCGACCACGATCGCCAGCGCCGCCGAGCCGAGGCAGCCGACCAGCACCCGGCTCCAATTCTCGGTCTGCAGGCCGGAGAAGATCAGATTGCCCATCGACGGCTGACCCACCGTGGTCGCCAGGGTCGCCGCGCCGATCGTCCACACCGCCGCCGTGCGGATGCCCGCCATCAGCACGGGCGCACCCAGCGGCAGCTCGACGATCCGCAGCCGTTGCCACCGCGTCATGCCCAGCCCGGTGGCCGCGTCCAGCACGCCCGCGTCCACGCCGGTCAGCCCCGCCACGCCGTTCCGGACGATGGGCAGCAGGGCGTAGAGCGTGAGCGCGAGCAGGGCGGGCAGGAACCCGAGCGCCGGAATGGCCAGTCCGCTCCCCCGACCGATCGCCAGCAGCAAGGGGTAGAACAGCGCCAGCAGGGCGAGCGCGGGCACCGTCTGGATCAGCGCCACGCCACCCAGCACGATCCCCCTCGACCTGCCGGCCTTGGAAGCCCATATGGCTAAAGGTATCCCAATCACGACACCCATCAGGACCGCCGACCCGCTGATGAGCAGGTGGGCTCGCGCCAGCGCGGGTGCGGCGGCCAGCGCGTCGGACAACGCCGTGCTCACGCCGTTTCCTCCATCCGCGTGTGTCGGCCAGTCCGCGAAAAAACGTGCAGAGTTGTCAACTTCGTCAACTTAGGGCCAGCCGGGACAGGCGCGCCGCCTGGGCGCGCGGAATGGCGAACAGGGCGTCGACGTTGGGGTTCGGGTGGCCCTCCATCAGCTCGGCGGGCGCGCCCGTCGCCACCAGCCGACCGGCGTGGAGCACGGCGATGCGGTCGGCGATCAGCAGCGCTTCGGTCGTGTCGTGGGTCACCATGACGGTGGTCAGCCCAAGCCGCTCGTGGAGAGCGCGATAGGCGCGGCCGAGCTCGTCCCGGGTCACCGGATCGAGCGCCCCGAACGGCTCGTCCATCAACATCAGCGCCGGCCGGGCGGCGAGCGCGCGCGCGACGCCGACGCGCTGCGCCTGCCCGCCCGACAGCGCGTCCGGCCGGCGCTCGGCGAGGTTCGCGGGCAGGGCCACCAGCTCCAACAGCTCGGCCACGCGAGCGGCGCGCTCGCGTTCGCTCCAGCCGAGCAGGCGGGGCACGATCGCGATGTTCTCCGCGACGGTCAGGTGCGGCAGCAGGCCGGTCGTCTGGATGACGTAGCCGATGCCACGCCGGAGCGCCTCGACCGGCCCGTCGCCGACATCGCGGCCGCCGACCCGCACCCGGCCGTGATCGGGCCGGGCCAGCCGGTTGGCGGTGCGCAGCAGCGTCGTCTTGCCCGACCCGCTCGCACCCACCAGCGCGAGCAGCGTGCCCGCGGGCACCGAGAGGGTCACGTCGGCGAGCGCGGGCTGGTCGCCAAAGCTCTTGCCGACCGCCTCCCACTCCAGGGCCGGCAGCGTGAGCGTCACCTCGCGCCAGAAGCGACGGGGGGTGGCGCGACGGGGGCTGGAGCGACGGGGGGTGGAGCAAGGGAGGCCGGCAGCGCGCAACCCGGCGCGTCGACGCGCGCGACGCAGCCGATCAGGGCGGGCGGCCCCACCGCCTCGGCCACCCGCGTTCCGAACCGCGCCCGCAGCGCCGCCGCCATCGTGGCCAGCCGCTCGCCGGGCGCGCCCTCCGGATGAACGAGGGTGATCGCGAGCTTGGGTGCCGTCGCCAGCCGGGCGGCGAGCGCCGGCCCCTGCCCCTCCTCCGGCGCGGCCCCCACGCCGGTCGGCACGAAGCGGACGGAGGCACCGGCCGGGTCGAGCGACAGGGCGGCGGCCGCCTGGGCCGCGACCAAGGCCTCGGTCTGCGGCTGCAACGGCGCGGGCGCGCCGTAGGTGACGGTCAGCGCCGGGGGACCGCCCGCGCTCACCGTCAGGCCCGCACCCAGGATCGCGGCGCCGGGCGGCAGGACCACACCGTCCAGCCCGCCCTTCAGCCGGTCCTCCAGCGGGGCGAGCAGGTCGGCCGTCGTCCGCACCGTCGGCTCGGCGCGCGTCACCGGGCGGTCGGGCAGCGCGTTGGCCGCCTGCTTCAGTTCGCCCGAGGACACGGCGATCTGGCGGATCGTCAGCGTCACCGGCTCGCCCGCGTCCCGGCTCATCGCCTTGGCGAGGCGCTCTCGTTGCGCGTCGTCGATGCGGGTCTGGGTGGCGATGCGGAAGTTGACGGTCGCCTGCCCATCGCTCTCCGTCACCTGTCGCTCCAGCACGACGGCATTGCCGCTCCGCTCGATCTCCGCCTGCGCCGCGTCGGCGGCGGTCGCCACGCGGACCTCGCGCACGATGACGCCGAAGGACTTGGCGAGCGGCACCGACACGATGACGACAAAGGCCATGGTCGCGGCGATGCGGCGCGCGGGCGTGGACACCAGGCTCAGCGAATCGGTCACCCGCCAGTCGGCGCAGGCCCGTGCGAGGCCGGTCGAGCGCGACTGCGTGTGCCAGCGCTGGGCGGCGTCGCGCACCTCCGGCCGCGCCATGCCGACCAGGAGGAACACGCCCAACCCGGCCAGCACGATGCCGGCGAGGTTGGCGCCGAACAGCAGGAGCGCGCCGTTGATGATCGGCCACTGGAAGCCCGTGCCCACGCCGAACCCGGCAACGCCCAGCGGCGGCACGAGCGCCACGGCCACCGCCACGCCCGGGATCGATCCGGACAGGCGACTCTCGCGCGACGCCAACACCACCGCGCCCGCCAGGCCGGAGAAGACGGCGATGGCGAGGTCGAGGAGGTTGGGCCGGGTGCGCGCCGCGATCTCGTCCGTGACGGTCGAGAACGGCATGATCCAGCTGATCAGCGCGGCGAGCGCCACCACGCCGAACGCGCCCACGAAGATGACGACCAGCGTCTGCACGAACAGCCGCCCATCGCCCGCCGCCACCGAGAGCGACAGCCCCATCAGCGGCCCGAGCAACGGGGCCACCAGCATCGCGCCGATCACGACTGCGGTCGAGTTGAGCGTCAGGCCGAGCGTGGCGATGGCGCCCGACAGCATCAGCACCACCCAGAACGGCAGGTCGGTGTCGGTCGCCGCGTCCGCCACCTCGTCGAACAGCACCGGCCGCTCGCCCGGCTTCAGTCCGAGGCGCAACCAGAGGGAGTTCGCAGGCGTGGTCGGCGCGTCCATGGTGCCACTAAACTCCTCGCCGGCCAAACTCCTCACCGGGCCGTCCGGTGCCACGGTGCACAGACTGTCGCGAGCGTGAAGCTTTGTCCATGTCGGCGTCCGCGCCGGACCTTCGCCGTTCCGCGTCGTCAAGGATGTCCGCTCAACCTCTTGGTCTAGGGAGATCGTCCGATGGTGCCTGTTCGACTGCCCCTGCCGATCGGCTTGGGCGTCATGTCGCCGGCCTTGCTCGGCATCGACGCGACGGCAGCGAAAACCCGGAGTGGCGGCACCACACCCAGTCGCACTCCGTCGGGCCCGTCATCGCCGCCACCTCCGACCTCGCCACGACGCTGGGCACCGGTGTCTTTGTGATCTACGGCTGGATGGTCGTCAGTCGCTTCAGGGGCCTGCCGGCGGAAGCGGGCGAGCGGGACAACACCACGGATGACCAGTCGAGTGGCGAGCGCAGCCGCCCCGCGATGGCGTGAGGGAGAGCCGGCGGCGGGCCTCGCGCTTGCCGCCGGCCTTGCCCTCCTCCTCGCACTTCCACCCGTTGCCCAGGCGGGCCTAGCGGCCGTGCTGATGGTGGCCGGTGGCCTGCCGCATGGGGCCAGCGATCACGCCGTGGCCGCGCCCAAGTGGCGGGCGCGCTTCGGCCGGGCGGGCGGGCCGCTGTTCCTGTTCGGCTATCTGGCGAGTGCCGTCCTCGTCTTCACGCTCTGGCAGGCGGCACCGCTGGCGGCACTCCTCGCCTTTCTCGCGCTCTCCGCCTGGCACTTCGCGGGCGAGGACGCGGTGGGATCGACGGCCGTGGAGCGGGTCGCGCGCGGGCTGATGCCGGTCGGCCTGCCCGCTCTCCTGCACCCCGCCGGGCTGCGCGATCTGCTCGCTCCGATGCTGGCGGGCTCGGCCGCCGACGCGCGAGTCGCGGCTGCCGTGATGACCGTGTGCGGGGTCGTGGCGATCGTGGCGCTGGCCGGCTGGTGGTGGCGCGAGGGGCGCGTTCCGGCGGGAGCGGCTGCGTCGGCCGCCGCCCTCATCGTCTGCCCGCCGCTCCTCGGCTTCGCGCTCTATTTCGCCTTCGATCATTCGCGGCGAGCGGCGGGGCGGCGGCGGGCGTCGCTCGGCCTGACGCCCGGCGACTATGCCCGCGCGTGCGCGCCGTTCGTGGTCGGCGGAGCGGCCGTGCTGGCGACCGCAGGCTGGTGGCTGCCGGGCGCGGGTCTCGCAGGGTGGCTTGTGATCGGCCTGGCGGCGTTGACCGTGCCGCACATGGTCCTGGTGCCCGACGGGGTCGCCGGACGGACTCGAGTGATCCCAGGATCCCGTTCGGGCTGAGCTTGTCGAAGCCCTGCCCTTCGTTCGACCCGCACCCCACCAGAGAAAAAACAGCGCTTCGACAAGCTCAGCGCGAACGGGCTTTCTTGCTTCGTTGAACGAACTCAGGCGTCCACCGCTTCCAGACGCTCGCTGGCCGCCAGCCACTCGGCCTCCGCCGCCGCGATCCGGTCCTCCAGCGCGGCGCGGCGCTGCATCAGTTCGGACACCGTCAGGTCGCCGATCGGCCCGGTCGCCCCAGCACTCACGTCGTCGGGCGCGAACAACGCCCGGTCGATGGTGGAGCGTTCCGCGGTCAGCCGGCCCATCGCCGTCTCCGCCTGCTGGGCGGCGCGCTTCAGCTCGCGGCGCTCCTCGCGCGCCCGCGCCGCGTCGCGCCGGGCCTCCTTCGCCTGCCCCTTCGGTGCCTTCGGCTCCGACGAGCCGGTCAGCACGAGCGCGATGTAGTCATCCAGCGTCCCGTCGAACTCGCGCGCGGTGCCATCGTCCACCAGCACCAGCCGGTCGGCGCAGGTTTCCAGCATGTGCCGGTCGTGGCTCACCAGCAGCACCGCGCCGGTGTAGTTGTTGAGCGCCTGCACCAGCGCCTCACGCGAATCGACGTCGAGGTGATTGGTCGGCTCGTCCAGGATCAGCAGGTGCGGCGCGTCGCGCGTGATCAGCGCCAGCGCGAGCCGCGCCCGCTCGCCACCCGACAGCTTGCCCACCAGCGTGGTCGCCTTGTCCGAGCCGAAGCCGAATCGGCCGAGCTGCGCGCGCACCGCCGACTGGCTGGCGGTCGGCATCAGGCGGGTCATGTGCTCCAGCGGCGTGTCGTCGCGGTCGAGCTCCTCGACCTGATATTGCGTGAAATAGCCGACCCGCATCTTGGGGCTCGACGTGACCTCGCCCTCCATCGCGGGCAGCTGAGCCGCGATCAGGCGAGCCAGCGTCGTCTTGCCGTTGCCGTTGCGGCCGAGCAGCGCGACCCGGTCGTCCGGGTCGAGGCGCAGGTTCAGCCGCTTGAGGATCGGGGTCTCGGCGTAGCCCACGCTGGCCAGGTCCATGGTGACCAGCGGCGGCCTCAGCTCCTCGGGATCGGGGAAGGCAAAGGAGAGCGAGGGGTCGTCCACCAGCGCCGCGATCGGCTGCATCCGGGCCAACGCCTTGGCCCGGCTCTGCGCCTGCTTGGCGGTCGACGCGCGCGCCGCGTTGCGGGCGACGTAATCGGCCAGCTTCTCGCGCTCCGCCTGCTGACGCTTGGCGGCGGACGCCTGCTGCGCCTGCCGCTCCGCGCGCTGGCGCTCGAAGGCGTCGTAGCCGCCGGGGTAGAGGGTGAGGCCGCCGCGCTCCAGATGCAGGATGTGGTCGACCACGTTGTTGAGGAAGTCGCGCTCATGGCTGACGACCAGGATGGTGGCGGGGCACGACTGAAGGAAGCTCTCCAGCCACATCACCGCCTCGAGGTCGAGGTGGTTGGACGGCTCGTCGAGCAGCATGACCTCGGGCGCGGAGAACAGCAGGGCGGCGAGCGCGACCCGCATCCGCCAGCCGCCGGAAAAGTCGGAGAGCGGCTGGCGCTGCATCGCCTCGTCGAAGCCCAGCCCGGCCAAGATGCGCCCGGCACGGGCGGGTGCGGCGTGGGCGTCGATGGCGTTCAGCCGCTCGTGCACCTCGGCCAATCGGTCCAGCGGCAGGTCGCCGTCGGCCTCCGTCAGCAGCCGCTCGCGCTCCGTGTCGGCGGCGAGCACGGTGTCGAACGGGGTCGCGGCACCAGCCGGCGTCTCCTGCGCGACATAGCCCAGGCGCGATCCCTTGGGCATGGTGGCCGTGCCCCCGTCGGGCTCCAACAGCCCGGCGATCACGCGCACCAAGGTGGACTTGCCCGCCCCGTTGCGCCCGATCAGCCCGACGCGGGAGCGCGGCGGGAGCGCGGCGGTGGCTCCGTCCAGGATGGTCCGCCCGCCCAGGCGAACGGTGATGTCGGTCAGATTGAGCATGGGTGGGGGCCGTTAGCAGGTGCAGCACGGATTGTCCTCCCCCCCTGCTTCTCCCCACCCTGCTTGCAGGGAGGGGTCGGGGGTGGGTGCGAGCCGCGAGGCGAGCCGGCGCAGCCGCGCCTGTGCGGAAGGGTCGGGGAGCTCGCTGGCGCTCGCACCCACCCCCTACCCCCTCCCTCAAAGGGAGGGGAGACGAAGGCGTGCCCACGCGTTCCCGACGCACACCCCATGCAGGAAAGCCCCACCCCCATGAAGTACAACCGCCTCGGCCACACCGGCCTCTTCGTCTCCGAATTGTGCCTCGGCACCATG
>JAABUN010003968.1_pt1 | contig 21344 bp, 19 predicted proteins | sample 5559311 | NCBI WGS metagenome assembly JAABUN01 (sample SAMN10711877, study PRJNA513370) | rock metagenome | isolation source: Antarctica rocks | place: Antarctica: Victoria Land, Siegfried Peak sud
GAACTCGGCGCCGACCACTACGACCGCCACGTCAACACCTCGGCCAAGAAACGCAACCACATCCGCCAACTCGAAGCCCTCGGCTACCACGTCACCCTCGAACCAGCCGCCTGACCGTCCCAGCCGTGCCCCGGCTCCCGGTGGTCAGGTCCATTTTCGGATTAGTAGGGGAGGCGCGGACGTGCGAGACTCCGCCTCGTTCGTCACGCGTTCGCGACGCTAGCCGTTGCCTACTGCCTGCCGCCGTCTCCTGGTGTGGACCTTGGCAGGGCACGCCACCGGGGTCCTGATGAGCGCTGACGAGCTAAACGGGGTGGTGTACACCACGCTCTGGGCACGCCGGCCCAGCCAGGATCTAGGACGGGCTCGGACTGATCTTTCGGGCCCGGCCCCGGGCGGGAGCATTCCGGTCAGTCAGCCATTGGCCAGCGGCTCCGTTGGGCCGGAAACTGATCGTGGAAGGGGTCAGTTCACCGGGACCCTGGAACCTTCGTTGCTCTACGGGCGGGTCACGGCACGGACTCGGGGTCGTGGCAGCTGCCACCGGGTTGCTAGGTGCGGGATGTTATGTAGGCGTTGATGGAGGCCGTGGTGATGAGGGCCCGCCGTCCGATGAGGACTCGGTCGAGATCGCCGCGTGAGCACATTCGCCAGATGGTGGTGCGGTCGACCCCGAGGAGGCGCGCGGCTTCGAGCTGGGATACGAGGATGACTGTGCTGGTTGTTTGTGTCATACCGGCGTAAGGGATATCAGCCTTGCCCGGCGGTCATCGGGCTGTTCATGCCTTCGGCCTGTTTTCCCAGCCTGACGCGATGCGCCGGTGGAAACCCTGATCGGTAGGCCCCTGGGCCGGGCGGCGCCTGAACGTCCCGCGGGTCCGTGACCTGTGCCTAGTCCGGTCGACGTCGGGCCTATGGCCGCAGAGAGTCATGTGCGGTGAACCGCAGGTGTTCCCCAGAGACGGCGTCGAGCGGGTCTCGTGGCGCCAAAGGAAGCTATCCGTCGGGGAACGTGGGGAACACGCCGCTGACCAGCAGGGACGGGTAGCTCCCCCGTTGGTTCCTCCTGGCCTGACAGCTTCGAAGGGTCACGAGTCAGGTGACGTTGCCGGCTGAGTCTTGGTGCTGCAGACGCACTGAGAGGAGCGGGTTATGGGTGTTGCGGCGCAGCTCGGGTTGGACCGGGGTTTGGACAGTGAGGTGTTGGTCGAGGCGGCTCGTCGGTGGTCGTCGTGGACCGATGGATTGCCAGTGCTCGGCCCGGTGGGCGAGGTGGGGAGGTTGCCTGGCTGGTTGCGAGCGGCGGAGCCGGCCCGGGCGGATGAGGTCCTGCTGGGTCTGGTACATCTGGGGTCACCGTCGGGGTCGGCAGAGCTGGCTGCGTCAGGGGTGGTGGCGTGGGCGCTGTTGCCGGGGGCGTGCACGTTGGCGCGACGGTTGCGGCCCTTGTCGGGGCAGGTCGACGTGGTGGTCGCGGCGCAGCTGTGGCTGGAGATCCGGTGCTTCGAGTGGTGGCGGCTTCGGAAGGTCGCGGCGAACGTGCTGGCCCGGACCCGCTGCCAGGTGATGGCTGAGTGCGGTGTGGTGTCGCAGGTGCGCCGGTCGGACCCGACGTGGGCAGTGACCTCGCTCCATGACCCGCAGTCGGCCGGCTGGGTCCAACGCGTCGGGGAGGACCCTGGCTGGTCCGGCGGTTCGGCCACAGAACTGCAAGCCCTGATGACAGACGCTGATGAGCGCGGTCTGCTGAGCCGGTTGGAGCGGCTGCTGCTGGCGCGCCTCTTGGCCCATGCGGACGAGCTGGGTGGTGGACGGGCGGGCCGCGGGCAGGGCGGGCTGTTGGCGGACCGGTTGGTGGCGGTCGTGGCTGGGGAGATGCGACTGTCACCGGCGACGGTGCGCCGCCGGACCCGGCGGGTAGTGGACCGGCTAGCTGAGGCTCACCGGGCGGGTCTGGTGGCGGCATGACCGGGCCAAACCGCGCACAGGACCAGGTTGTGGTGCCGCGGCGGGTCGACGCTGCGCTGCGAGACACGATGGCATTGCTTGAGCAGGTGCGCCGGGAGGAGCAGGTGCTGGTCCGACTGCAGGGATGCCTGGTCGAATTCGAGTCGATCCGTCGGGCGCGTACGGCGTTGGCGGACCGCACCGAGTCAGAGGTCGTCGAGGCGGAGCACTGCCTGGACGTCGAGGCCGACGGCACCGCGTGTGGCGGGTGGGGTCGGTGAGCGGGGTCGGGTTGGTGGTGTTGGAGGTGTGTCCGACGGCTCCGGCGGAGGCGCAGGGCTATGTGGACCAGATCACCGGCTACGTGTTGTGGGGGGTCGGGGTGCTATTCGTGGTCGCGGTGGTGGTGGCGGTCGGGGCGGTGGTTGCGGGCCGGTTGTTTTCGATGCCGCATGCGTCGAAGGCCGGTGTGGTGAGTGTGGTTGTGGTGTTCCTGGCTGCGGTGGCCTACCTGGTGCTGCCCGGGATGCTGGCGGCGATCCTCGGGTCGGGGTGCATCGGAACGAACAGCCCCGGGCCGCCGGCAGACCCCCAGCCAGGGGTGGTTGAGACCGCCCCGCGTCGACTTGGGTCGGTGGCGGGGTGAACCCGGTGCTGCCGTGGGGGCCGTTGTCCGGGCCGGCGGGGGATCTGGTCTTGCAGGTGTGGACGACAGCGATGTTGGGGTTGTGGTCCGCGGGTTTGTGGACGTTGCGGGTGGTGCTGGTCTTGGAGGACGGGTTGTTGACCCCGGATCTGTCGGAGGGTGGGCCGGCGTCGGCGGCGTACCGGGTGACGTTCTGGCTGGCGGGGGCGCTGGCCGGGGTGTTGCTGCTGGTCCAGATCGGGCTGGTGCTATTGCGGCGGGACGCCCGGAGTCTGGGTGCGGCATTGTGGGGTTGCGGGAAGTTCGTGGTGGTGTGGGCGGCGTGGCTGGCCTACGGGGCGGCGGTCGTCGCGGCCTGTGGTGGTTTGACCCGGGCGCTGTTGCGGGAGATGTTGCGGGTCAATCGTTGGGCGGACTGGCAGCCGGGCCTGCAGCTGGACCCGCAGACGGTGGTGGATGCGACGGTGGCCACCGTGTTGGGTCTGCTGGGTCTGGTGTTGTGGTTGGCGGCGCTGGGGCATGTGCTGGTGATGGTGACCCGGGCGGCGACGTTGCTGGTGTTGGCGGCGGTGACGCCGGTGGCGGCGGCGGGTCTGGTGGGGGAGGCGGGCCGGTCCTGGTTCTGGAAGAGCGTCCGCTGGTTCCATGCCGCTGCGTTGACCCCGGTCCTGGTGGCGCTGCTGGTCGGGGTCGGGGTGCAGTCGACCACGGGGGTGGCGTCGGGGTTGGCGAACGGGCCGGCGCGGGCGGTCGGCACTGCGTTGCCGGGGGTGCTGCTGATCCTGGTGTCGTGCTTTGCGCCGTTGGCGCTGTTCAGGCTGCTGGCGTTTGTCGACCCGGCCACACCGGCCGGGGTGCAGGTGCGGCAGGTCGTCGACGGTCTCCTCCGGGCCCAGTCCCTGCTCACCCAGCCCGCGACGCCACCACGGAGTGGTGACTCTGCGGCCGGCAGTCGCCCGACGGACCAGGATCCGGCCGGCCAACGGCGGGCCGAGGCGCAGGACCAGCTCGACGCCACGACCGGGCAGGGCAATGAGGCCACCACCGCACCGCCGACAGGTATGCCATCGAGCAGCCAAGGGCAAGGCATGCCGGGTACGAAAGGTGCAGCCTCATCGCCCGACAGTTCGGGCGCGGCACCGCCGGCCTCGGGACCATCGGTGACCCCCCCGGACGGGTCTCCGGTTGGTGACCCGAAGAACCCGGGTGCGCCCGGGTCGCGTTCCAACGTCGGCACCAGGTCCGGCGGTGCGGGTCCGGGTGCCGCCCCTGATGCTTCGGCGGCTGGGTCGGTGGCGGCGGAGGCGGCTGCGCTCCCGGTGATCCCGGTTTGAGGGGGTGGTGACGGTGCGGGTGTACGGGGAGTTTCAGCGGGAACGGGTGGGCTGGTTTCTGGGGTTGACGGGATTGCAGCTGGGGATGCTGGCGGCGGGTGCGATACCGGCGGTGTCGGCGGTGCACGGGGGCTTGTGGCGGGCGGCGTTCGCCGGGGTGGTGGGCTGGATGGTGCTGCTCGCTGTGGTGGTGGTGCCGGTGCAGGGCCGGACCGCCACCGGCTGGGTCGTTGCGGCGGCTGCGTCGGTGTTGGGCCGCCGGACCGGCTGGTCGTCCTACAGCAGCCCTCTCAGCCAGGGCCGTTCTGGTCCGGTGGGGGTGCTGGACCTGCCGGGGGTTCTCTCCGGGCTCCGGGTCCATGACGTGGCTGCGGGTGGCGGGCGGCTGGGGGTGGTCCAGCACCTACCGGGGCGGGTCTGGTCGGTGACCGCCCGGATGATCCATTCGGGGATTGGCTGGGCGAGCGCGGAGGAGCGGGACGTACTTGGTGTCGGTCTGTCCGCCGTGCTGGACGGGGTGTGCCGGGCGGGGCTGGTCAGCGAGGTCCAGGTTCTGGTCCGGGTGTCCCCGGACGACGGCCTCGATCGGGATCGGTGGCTGTCCGAGCACCGGCCGGAGGTGGCGCCGTCGGATCTGGCGCGGCGGGTCCACGATGAGCTGAGTCGGCACCTGACCCCGGCCGCGAGCCGGACTGAGACCGTCGTGACTCTGCTGGTCCCCGAGCGGCGGCTCCGGCGGGCTGTTCGGAACGGCCCCGGTGGCCTGGCCGGCCGGGCCGTAGTGTTGGCCGATCTGACGGCGGAGGTCGGTGCCTTGCTGGCGGGCCCGTTGGCCGCTGACGGGGTGGAGTGGCTGACGTCGGCCGGTCTGGCGGCATCGTGTCGGACAGGCTTCAACCCCGGGAATACCCGAGACTTCGCTAGCCCGCCCGATCCCGCCAGTCCACCGTCCGATCCGGACGGGGTGTGGACCGGGGTCGGTGTGGCGCGGGCGGTGTCCGGGCCGCGCCGGTACGCCCACGGCGGGTTCGTATCGGTGTCGTCGGCGTTGCTGCTGCCTACCCGGGGCGCCGCCCTGGGTGCGTTGGGGCCGGTGCTGTCGGGCGGATTGGTGGGGGAGCGGCGAAGCCTGCTGGTCGGCTTCCCGGTGCTGCCGCCCGGTCTGGCTGAGCGGCGCACGGCGAGTCGGGAGTGGGCGGCTGACCTGGGTGATGGGCTGCGGGACCGGGCCCAGGTCCGGTCGCGGGCGCGGACCCGGGCGGACAACGCAACCGCTAGGGCGGTCGACGCGAAGCTGGTCCGTGGTGCGTCGTTGTGCCGGCCGTACGCGGTCGCGACCGTCACGGTGCTCGCAGACCAGCCCGTCGAGGACGCCGCCCGCCGGTTGGACGCGTCGATTCGGCAGGCCGGGTTCACCGCACAGCGGCTCGACCTCGCCCACGACGTCGGGTTCGCCGCCGGTTGCCTACCCCTCGGGCTCAGCCTGTCCACCGCCAAGGACGGCGCATGAATAGGCACACCCGTCGACAGGCCAGCACCGACCCGGCCGCCGAACAGGCGGCCGGGGCCGGTGCCGGTGCGGTGAGGTGGTCGTCGGTGCCGCGGCGGGGTGTGGCCAAGCCCGGTCGGGGGTGGGTAGGTGCGTGGCCGGCGGTGCCGGCGTGGCGGATGACGTCCGATCAGGCGCCTGTGCTGTGGCCATTCGTGACCGCGCCACCCCTGCCGGCGGGTGGGGCGTTGCTCGGTTGGGACCTCGCCTCCGGTGGGCTGTTCCACGCCGACCCGGTCGGCTGGGTGCTGGACCCTAAGATACCGGTGGCGAATCCGAACGTGTTCGTGTTCGGCAAACCGGGCCGGGGCAAGTCTGCCACGGTCAAGGCGATGGTGCTGCGGCTCGTCGACTGCGGCTACCAGGCCCTCATCCTGGGCGACGCCAAGGATGAGTACACCCCGCTGTGCCGGGCCCTCGGCGTCGAACCGGTCGAGATCGGCCCCGGGCTGCCGGGCCGGATCAACCCCCTCGACTACGCCCCGGGCACTGACACGGGTACCGACGCGGGCACCGGCCACTCCTCGGACCGGAGAAGCTGGGACGCCACCGTGGCCCGGTGGACCGGCCTAGTCGGCAGCCTGGTCGGGTCGATCCGCCAGGCCCATCAGCGGGTCCCGTTCGGCCCCACCGAGAACACAGTCGTCAGCCACGTCCTCCGCGACTTGACGGGCAGCCACTCCGGCGCCACCCATCCGGCCCCGGTCACCATCCCGCTGCTGTGGCAGGCGCTGGCCGACCCGACGCGTGACTTGGTCCAGGCGTGCCGGTATGCCTCGGTCCGGGACTTCCTCGACCAGACCCGGCTGCTCCGCGACGCCCTGGGCCAGCTCGTCAGCGGGAGCCTCGCCGGCCTGTTCGACGCCCCCAGCACGGTCCGTCTCGACCCGGCCGCCCCGATCCAGAGCTTGTCCCTGGCCCGGCTCAGCACGGCCGGTGACGACGCGGTCGGTATCGCCCTGCTGTGTCTGGGGGCGTGGGGGAGTGCCCACCGCGGCTTGCCCGGTGGCCACCGGGCCCCGCGGGTGGTGGTGCGGGATGAGGCGTGGAAACAGCTTCGCCTCGGGGTCGACGCCGTGGCCAGCTTCGACGCCGACCTGCGGCTGTCCCGGTCCACCGGCGACATCCAGATCGCCGTTGCCCACAAACCGTCGGACCTGCTGACCGCCGGCGACACCGGCAGCCAAGCCGTCGCGATCGCCCGCGACCTGCTGCACCTGGCCGACATCCGGGTCCTGCATGGTCAGGACCCGGCCACCGCCGACGACCTCGACCAGCTCCTCGGCCTCGGCCCGACCGCCCGGTCGGTGGTGACCGGGTGGGCGATGCACGGCACCGGCCGGGCCCTGTGGTGTGTCGGACCTCGACACCACCAGGTCCAGACCGTGCTCCATCCCGATGAGCGCCACCTCACCGACACCAACACAGCCCTTGATCCAAGGACCGGCCCATGACCCGCATCCTCAGCGTCGCCGCCCTTCTACTTGCCGCCGTCGTGACCGTCCCCGTAGCGGTGGCGCTGGCCTGCACCGCCCTGGCCCCGGCTGTCCTTGCCCCGGTGTTGGGCGGGGCCGCCGACCAGGCGACTCCCCTGCCGGCCACCGCCGGCCCACCGCCCGGTGCCCGACCGGTCGGGGGGCGGGCGGCGGTGCTGGTGTGGGCGGCCGGCCATGTGGGGCAACCGTACCGGATGGGTGTAGCCGGACCCGGCGCGTGGGACTGCTCAAGCTTCACCCAGGCCGCCTACGCCCAGGTCGGGGTGCGGATGCCGCGGACGGCGCAGCAGCAACGCGACTGGCTCGCCGCCAGCCACGGAACCCCCATCAGCCCCGGGGACGAGCAGCCCGCCGACCTGATCTTCTGGGACTCCTACCTCGGCCCCGCCACCATCGGCCACGTCGTCCTCGTCGACGACCCCGCCCACCGCCGGACGGTCGAGGCGCACAACACCCGCGCCGGCACCGGCTACTTCACCTACCACCCGAACCACCAACGCTACGAGATCTGGCGCCCCCACCTACCCGGACAGACCCCACCGGAGGACGTGCGGCCGGGCGACCAGGCGGTGGCGGCGCAGCGGCGAGCAGGGGTCATTCGGTGAGCCAGCGCGACCGGCGCCGGGAGCCGTACCCCTGGACCTGGGAACCCGCCGCCGCCATCGGCACCATCCTTCTCGCAGTTCTGATCACTGCCACCCAGCTCGGCCGGGCCACCGCGGGCTGGATAGCGGGCGGCGGGGCTAACTTCCCGTCGACCGCGGCCGGCTGGGTCACCTCCACCCCGGCGGTACTGGCCGGTAACGCAGCCGCCGGATCGGCCACGACCAACGCAACCGGGCCGGTCCTGCTGGGGTGGTGCATCGCGGTCACCGGGTTGCTGCTTCTCGGCCTGACCGTGACCGCCTGCGTGGCCGGATGGCGCCGGTGGGGACCCGGCGGCATCCAGGGAGTGGCTGTCCCGGACGAGGTCCGGGCCACCCTCGGCTTGCGCCGCCTCCACCGCAACGGTCGTCTCATCCGCCCCGACCTCTACGGGCGACCGACGGGGGTGGGGAAGTGAGGACCCTGTTCGAGGCCCGCCAGGTCGGCTGGCGGCTCGGCCGGTCCGCCCACCCACGGACTGGTGGGCCGCTGTGGGTGCCGTACGACCGGACAGCCGGGGTCATCGGCCCCCAAGGCAGCGGCAAGAGCCTCGACCTCCTCCTCCCCGCCCTCCTCGACGCCCCCGGCGCGGCGCTAGCGACCATGACCAAACCCCAGGACCTGCTCCTCACCTGGACCACCCGCAGCCGCACCGGCCCCTGCGTCGTCGCCGACCCCCACGGACTGGCCCCCGGCCTGCGGCCGCTGGTCTGGGACCCCATCGCCGGCTGCCAGGACCCGTGGACGGCGCAACGCCGCGCCCACGCCTTCACCACCGGCCTCACTACCAAAGGCGGCGACAACGACGCAGCCCGCTTCTATACCGCCGAAGCCGCCAAGGTCATCGCCGGGTTCCTCCACGCCGCCGCCCTCACCGACCACACCCTCGACCAGCTCCTCCGCTGGGTCGCCAACCCCGCCGGCGCCACCGAACCCGTCGAGATCCTCCGCACCCACCCTGAGGCCGCCCGGCACTGGCACGGACTGCTCACCGCCGCCCTCACCGGTGACGACCGCACCGCCGCCAACACCGCGACCACCGTCCAACAAGCCCTGAGCCTGTTCTTCCAACCCGGCCTGCGGGAACGGTGCACCCCCACCCCCGACCGGCCCGCCACCAACCTGGCCGACCTGATCACCCGCCACGGCACCGTGTACCTGTTGGGCCGCGACGACCCCTACGCCCCCGCCGCACCCCTGTTGGCCGCGATCGCCGAAGACGTCCTCGACACGGCCCTCCGCCTCGCGTACCGATCCCCGTGGGGCCGGCTCTGCCCGCCCCTGCTCGCCTGCCTCGACGAGTTGCCGTCCACCGCACCCATCCCCACCCTGCAGACCCGGATGGCCAACGAACGCGCCCTCGGCATCGCCTTCATCTGGGCGGCGCAGACCTGGCCGCAGCTCGTCACCGTCCTCGGCGACACCGAAGCCCGCGCCCTCCTCGGCCTCACCAACGTCCTCACCATCTTCGGCGGCTCCAACGACACCACCTTCAACGAACAACTCGCCCAGCTCACCGGCCACACCCGCATCGCCCGCACCAACTACGGCGGCAGCCGCAGCCCCGCCAACATCCACGGTGAGGACATCGCTGTCCTCACCCTCGACGAGATCCGAGGACTCCCTGACCGCCACGCCCTCGTCCTCGCCGACCGCTCCCGACCGATCATCGCGAAACTGCACCGGTGTATCGACGGCGCAGCCGGAAGCACCCTTCTCCACGACCAGCACGACCTCACCCAGCAGATGAACAACAGGTTCCGGTCAACACCCGATCCAGAGGCCCGATGACTGTCAAACCCGCAACCCACCCCACCGACGGCGCCGAAACTTTTCGTGACGTTGCGAGCGCACATGCCCTGGTGGTTCCCTTTCCGGCGCCAGGGATGTTACTGACAGCAGTCCTCACCGAATGGGAGCTCATCGACGACGGCCAGCAGCCGTACTCCATCACCCTCGCACGACCCTGGGACCCAGCCACCTGCACCGATCCACCCCTACGCGCCGAGCTCTGGGTGTGGCTCGACCAGTTCGTCTCCTGGGTCAACCAGCAATGCCTCTGGGACCCAGGTGACTTGATCCCACCCTGCTGGCCGAGCCACCCCCATTTCGTTCACGAGATCGCCGTCCTCGCCGTTCAACGCCGCCAAGCCAGCCGCACCCTGACTGCCTCGGCCCTCCATCAATGGCAGACCCACACCCTTCCCGCCTTCCTCATCCGCAGTCAGACCCGGCTCCGACGACACTGCGACGGCGACCACCAAGCCACCCCCGCGGGCACAGCCCACACACGACACCAGTCCGTCCCCGAAACTGGTGCCCGACAGGTCGCGTTCGAGAGCGACCTGGCTAGGGAGTCCGCGGGCCCATAGCCCGAGGCCGAGCCGGATCCTGTGTCTGGCATCCGAACCATCTCTGAGAAAGGGTGAGTCGGGCGGCGGTTTCGGGTCCTTGTAGCCGGCCTGACGGAGCAGCCGCCAGGGCGAGAGCACCCCGGATTGCGTCATGCCCACCTGGCCGCGACCTCCCGCCCCAACAGGCCGGTGCTCCGCAGCCGCAGGATCTCCATGTCGTCTTCCGGCAGCCATACCCCGGGCTCCCGGGCATTGATCGATGCCGGCGGCCTTCAACCACTTCGAGACCGTCGACCCGTCACAGCCCAGCTGATCCCCGACCTGGGGTCATCATCCCACCGAGGTACAGCTCGATCGCCCGATCGGTGATGCTCGGCATCGGATCCGCGTGCCCAGCGTCGCGCAGGTCCCGCCACCGCTGATGTACGCCGGCGGCGGACATTCCGACCCGCTCGCCGGTCTCCCTCCACCGCAGACCTGACCAGCCAGTTCCACCGTCTTGCGACAGTCCCACGTCCACCCTCACCGGGCCGGGGTGCGAGCTGCGGGCGACGCTGGACTGCCCACCGCTGGGCCTTGCTCCCGGCGAGGCTGGTCAGTCCTGCCCGCCCTGATGCCGGGGTGGGCTGCTACCGGTGTGGTGGTGAGTGTGTCGCCTCGGTGTGCGGTGTCGGAGGGGTGCTGGGTGGCGTCGTGGACGTAGGGCAGGAATCCCTCGCGGAGATCTTGGACGGGGACGCAGCGGGTGTCGCTGAGGGTGTCGATGCTGGCGGCCCAGGTGCGCGGGGGTCGTGCTGCGGCGATGCGGAGGGACACCTCGAGATCGGGTTGATTTCCGGCGTCGGCGGCTTGGTGGACAAGGTGGTCACCTTGGGGTGTGGCGTGGTCGAGGAGGCGGCGGAGGGCGGAGGGTCCGTGGTCGGTGAGCAACGAGGCGGGGTCGTGGCGGGGTGGGAGGGTCGCGTATAGGGGGTCGAGGCCGTGTTGGGTGAGGCGCCAGAAGTTTCGGGTGGCGGCGTTCTGGCCGGCGGGGTCGTTGTCGGGGGCTTGGATGGGGTCGACACGGTGTGCGCCGAGGGCGGCGGCTTGGGTGGGGGTGAGGGCGGTGCCGAGGGTGGCGACGCCGATGTAGCGGCCCTGGCCGGCGAGGGTGACCGCGATGGCGTCGAAAGGTCCTTCAACCAGCACCGGCACTCGCATGGCTCCGCTGTCCGGTCCTTCTGCCGTTTGGGCTGCGCTGGGTGGGAGGAGGTGGTGGCCGTAGAGCTGGTGGCCTTTGGTGTAGAGGCTGGTGGTGGGGGTGTTCAGGTATTTGGGGTCGTCGCTGTCGTCGCGGTCGGGGTGTCGGCGGGTGACGAAGCCGACCAGGTCGTGCTGGGAGTTCCAGATGGGCAGGATGAGTCGGTCGCGGAACCGGTCGACGGTCCGGCCGTGGCGGGTTCGGGTGGCCAGTCCAGCGTTGATCATGTCGTCGTCGGTGACGCCCAGGTGGTGGAGGTGGTCGACGAGGGTGGTCCAGCCGGGTGGGGCGTGGCCGGGTTGGAAGCGGTCGTCGTCGGCGATGCCCGGTCCGCACCGTTCGGTCAGGTAGTTAGCGGACCAGGAGCCGGTGAGCTGGTTGCGGTAGTAGTCGTGGGCGTACCGGTTCACCCGGAGGAGCCGGTCCCGGTCCGCACTCCTGGTCTCGACCTCGGGCGCGGGTGTTTGTTGACGGCTGGCGATGCGGATCAGCCCGGCGACGAAGAGTGCCGTGTCCGTGCGGGCTTCCCGGCTAAGGCTGCCTGTCTCGGACGCCGCTTGCGGCGGGCGGCTCCGGTCAGGCTGCGACGGCGGGGTCCGGTCGGTGGCGGCGAGTTGCGGGGTGAGGGTGGCAGCCGGGAAGCGTTGGTGAAGTCGCCACCAGAGGGCGGCCGAGGGGTGGTCGTCGGGCAGCGGCTGCACGTTGGCCGCAGCCCGGAGGTGGTGGTCGACGTCGACGCCGGCGCGGGCGAGCTGTGCGAGGTGGTGGGCGAGAGGGTCGCGGTAGGGGTCGTGCTCGGCGGCTGCGGTGAGGCTTCGAAGTAGGGGTGGCAGCGGGGTTTGTTGGTCACCGGTGCCCTTGTCGAGGTGTTGCTGCCACCGGCGGGCAGCCGGTTCCTCCGCGGGTGGTCCGGTGAGTGTCGGGTGGGTGGTGTCGATCTGGTGTGCGGCCCGCCAGACCGCGAGCTGGCCGACGAGGTTGTCGTTGACGAGGAGGTTCTGCGCCCATCCGGGCCGGGTGGCGACGGCGTTCTGTTCGATCTGTTGGGCGAGGTGGGTGACGAGGTCGGACCGGGCGGTCAGGTAGGGCCCCCAGGTCGGGTGCGCTTGCAGGTGTGGTGGCAGGTGGGGGAGCCACGGCAGCGGGCCTGCCGGATGCGTCTGGGTCTGGGTGTCGGATTGGTGGTGGGCGGTGGTCCGGTGGTGGAGGACGGCGGCGGGGTCGCGAGCGTCGTCGAGTGGTCCGTGGGAGACGGCGTGCCGGAGCTGCTGTCCGGGGTCAATGTTGCCGTGGGCGGGTTGGAGGAGGAGGTGGGAGCGGAGGGCGGGCCAGGCGGGCGCGTCCGGAAGGCCGGGCAGCAGCTGGTCGGCGAGCCGTTCAAGCCGGGCCGTCATTGCGGGGTCGGTGGTGGCTTCAGCGGCATAGTGGACGGCGTCGAGGTAGCGGCCGATCTCGATCGGTAGGCGGAGGGCGGGGTTGTGAAGGTCGGCAAGCAGGCTGGTGGCGGATTGGGCGGTGCCGTCCCGGTCCAGGATGCGTTCCAGGGTCTCGGTGGGGGTGGTGGCGGTGCCGGGGTCGGGCCGGTCCAGGTCGTGCAGGTCGGTGCCGGTGTCGACCTGCAGGTACAGATGGTTGACCTGCCGTCCCCGGGTCAGCAAGGTGTAGAGTTGCGGTCGGGTCTCGGTGCCGGTGAGGAGCCCGTGGACGGTGTCACACGTCACCCCCTGCGCCGCATTAACGGTGGACGCATACCCCAGCTCCACCGACCCAGCCACATAGGCGGCGGGTAGCCGCAACAACATTCCGCCTCCCAGCGGAGTCAGCGTCAAAGCCCCGTCGTGTTCGACGGCGTGCACGGTCCAGCGGCTGCCGTTGCGGACCCAACCGTCGGGATGGCGAAGGCGACGGTCGTTGGTGCGGGTGATGACCGTGTCACCTCTGCTGGCCTGGTTCCCATCGGCCAACGCCACTTCCCGGTCGGGTGGGCGTCCCCCCACGCGTTGATGTTCGAGGCGTTGCTGGCGGGCGGCACGGTTGAGGTCAGCGACCGCGTGGCGGGTGGGGGCCAGCATCAACGCGTCCCGCCCAGCAGCCCGATCAGCCGCCCACGCTTCGAGCAGTCGCTGGGGGGCGGTGGTGGAGTCGCCGACGTGGACCCGGTGCTGGTCGAGATAGAACCCAAGTGCCTCGACCCGTCCATCGCGGAGGGCGAGGGAGGCGGCGGCTTCGGCCGGATCGTCGAACCGGACCACCACATCTAGCCTTGTTGCGCCGTAGCGGGTGTCGAGGTCGTGGAGGAGCCCGCCGGCGCCGACCGCGCCGAGCTGCCGGTCATCGCCGATGAGTCTGACGGATCCGCCGACGGCCACGATGTGCTCGCACGCCCGGGCCAGGCTGGGGGTGTCGGCCAGCCCGGCCTCATCCACGACCACTAGCGAGCCGGGTCCGATTGCGGTCACCCAGGGTTGGGTGCCAGTCCCGGGATGGTCCAGCGACCAGACCAGCTTCGCCAGGGTGTCGGTTGGGCCGTCCAGCTGCTCACCCAGCACCGCGGCCGCTGACGCGGACGGCGCCAACCCGACGACCGTTCCCCCGGCCGCGGTCCAGGCCTGCGCGAGGACCCGCAGAGCGGTGGTCTTTCCGGTGCCGGCGGGCGCCAGGGCCAGCTGCACCCGGGCACCGGACCCCGCCAGGTCCCGCACCAACCCGGCCTGGCCCGGGTTCAGCACCACCCCCTCCACCGCCACCCTCCGCACCGCCAGTTCGACGGTGGCTGGGTCGACCCTGCGCCCGTCCCGGCGTCTGGCCAGACTAAGGACCAGCTCCTCCGCGGCCAGTATCCGCCGTGACGTCCACCTTTGTGTGCCGACCGGCTCGTACAGCGACACCCCGTCCGATCGGCGCATCCCTGCCGGCTCAGCCACCCCGACCGGGCCCCGCAACGCGACCGAAAGGTTGGTGGCCTCCGCAACCACCAGATCCACCAGATGGCCGGCGATACCCGGTTCGAGCCCGGCGTGGCGGACCTGCCGTTGGGCTTCGGCATGGAGATGAAATTGACCCCAGGTGGCCCGTTCCCCCTCCGTCACCGCCACCACCATCCCGGCTGTCCGTGCCACCCACACCGCCCCCAGGTGTTCCGGCCGATGCTCGGCGGCGGGGGACAGGGTAGCGGCGACCATGGCCTGCACCTGCGAGGTTCCCCCCAGAACCGTGCTGGCCTGCGCCGCCCAAGTGATGCGTTGTTCGGTGAGGGTGCGTGGTTCGTGTTTCGCAGTGCGAGTCTCCAGCGTCGCCTGCTGCGCCAACCCCCACGCCTCCTTCCGGGTCGGTGGCCGGCCCGTCCGGTCCTGGAACTCAGCACCCAGCTCGGCGCGGCGGACATCGATGGCCTGCCGCCGGGACGACCAGCCGGTCAGCAGCCGCTCATCGACCCCGACCAGCTCACGTACCTCCCGCCGCCCACCCACCGCCGGACGGGCTTGAAAGCGGACGCCGAGACGTTCCCCCAGGTGACCCTCTAGCGCGGTGTTGTATGTTTCCGACGCCGCGACCGTCGCCGCATACAGCACCCTGCCGTCGATCGCGAGCCAGCGGCCCTCGCGGGTCTGAACCTTGTTGGCGACCGCGACGTGGGTATGGAGATCCGGGTCACCGGCCCGGGAGTCGCGGTGGGTGAACGCCGTCCCCACCAAACCGGTCACCTCGACCTGACGTACCCCCTTCGTACCCTCCCGGGTGAACAGGGCCTGGTCCTCGATGAACCGCAACGCGTCGGCGACCGCCGCCTGGTGGGCCCGCTCGATCTCCGCCGCCGCGGCCGGCGGAGCCACCGCCCAGAGTGCTGACACTGACTTCACCGGTGAGAACGTCAGATCAAAGCCCGCCACCGGCTGCGCTGCCCGCCGGGTCCACCGGGCGACAGCCCCCGCCAGCTCCCGCCCGTCCGGGGCCCGGCCGTGATCCCGCTGGAACCATTCCGCCGCGACCTCCGACACCACCGCGGAGCGGACCCCCGACACCACCGCAGACGGCTCGCTGGATCCGGCCGCCCTTTCGGTGAGACGCCGGTCCACCTCCACCTCGAACCCGCGAGCAGCCGTCGACCGGGGCCGGAACGGCGACCCCAACCGGCCCGCCTCCGCCGCGACGCGGGCAGATGCGCCGCCGGCCTGAGCGGGCGCGACCCGTTCGGCCGCCAGCGGGTGCTGGCCGGCCCCGAACAGGGCCCGCATCTGATCGGCGGTCACCACATCCCCCACGGTCAGACCGTCCACACCGGCCAAGCCGGCTCCGACCCACACCCCCGGTGTCTCACCGCGCTCGGTGTAATACGAAGTCAACGACGACCGACCCGGATGGGTCGTGTCCTGGCGTGCCACCTGCCGGGTCAAGTACTCATAGCCCGACCCGGCCCACAGCTTGTGCAGCGACAACGTCACACCGCCGAAAGCACCACCACCCCCTCGGCCGCTCGCCGAAAGCCGCGACAGGGAGCCGGAGTGCAAGAGGTGTGTGGCTCAATCGTCTGGTTCGTCGAGCAACGAGCGGCCCGCACTTGAGCGTGGCCGGGAGCGACAGCGATCTTGAGGTTGCGACGGTCGGCAGGTGTCTCCGCTTCTGGGGCGGATCTGCCCATGGGTGAGGTGGTGGTTAGGCGGGCTGGCGGTCGATCTATCGGAGGGCCCCCGAAGGGCGCTCCCGGGCCTGGGGTAACGGGGTGGCCGGGGGAGCGTCATGTGGGTGGGGTGACCGAGGCGGCCGATTCGGCGAACTTAACAAGACCGACGATCGTCCCTCTACCTGCGCTGACGGTGCGAGTACCGGTTAAGGCCCCCTCAACGAGAATCTCACCGGACAGGTCCTACGGGACTACCTCGCGCGTTGGCGTGTGGCCAGGGCGGCGGAACGGCACTGCGCTAGATTCATCGGGCTCCAAATCGCGTCGATCACGACCATGGGCCTTCGTGGGCTCCCAACCGGTAGACCGTTCGGGATGCGGTACACGACCTCGTGTCACTCGACTTGACCCCAGCGATACGTCGGAGAGAACTTGGACCCCTACGACTCGTCTCTGGCACCCTGTAGCCATGGCAACCCAACCGGAACGGACGCTTGCGCTCAGCACGTGCCCACGCTGCGGCAACGCGCTGAACTGGCAGTTCACCACCGACGACGCCCAGCATCAAACTCCGCCACCTCTACCCCAAGAGGTAGCCGCGACGGTCTACTAGCGTGATCGGTAGACCATTCACAGGCCCACGGGTCTGATGCCCCCGCGCAACTCGTGGCCACCGAGCTCGAGTATCTCCAGGTCGTTCAACTGGGAAGCCGTACCCCCCTCTCGGGTGAGGCCCAAGGGCTTCGCCGGACCTTCCTTCTGCGGGGCGTTGTACGGGTCGTGATAGCTCGTGATTGATTGTTGTCATTGGCAGTTCGCCCCACTGATGACGGCTGTGATGGAGCCGGTGTCGGTGGTGAGTTTGTGGTGCAGTGCGGCGGCCAGGCCGGTGACGGCGCCTGCCTCGGCGCGGATGCGAAGGCGGTCCCATAGCAGTTGAGCTGTCGTGGTGATGGCGGTGTCGGGGACGAGTAGGACCTGAGCGTGGTGGGCTTGTGCGACGCGGACCGCGATTGTGCCCGCGCGACGCGCGCCAAGGCTGTCTACCGCGACCCCGGAGACGTCGACGTCGACCGGCCGCCCGGCGGCCAGTGCCCTCGACAACGTAGGTGCGGTCTCCGGTTCGCCGGCCAGTACGGGATTGCGGCCGGTCAGGGCCAGGGTGACCCCAGCGAACAAGCCCCCGCCGCCGCAGCTGACGATCACCGGCTCCCCGGCGGGGATCTGCTCGGCGAGCTCGGCTCCCAGGCTGGCTTGACCGGCGACGGTGGACGGTGAGTCGTAGGCGTCGATGCGGTGGGCGCCCTGCTGGTCGGCGAAGTTCTGACTGGCCTGCAAGGCGTCCGCGTAAAAGCCCTCCACCAGGCGCAGGTCCGCTCCGTAGCGACGGATGAGCTCTTGCTTGGCTGGAGGGGACAGGGACGGGACGAAGATGGTGGCAGGTATTCCTACTGTGCTGGCTGCCCACGCCACGGCTGCACCGTGGTTACCACCGGAGGCAGCCACGACGGCAGCCGTGCCTGCAGGTGCTCTGAGTACGGAGTTGAGCGCGCCGCGGGCTTTGAACGAGCCGGTGTACTGCAGGTATTCGAGCTTCAAGGTGACACGCAGATCCACACCCAACTCGCCAGGCTGCAGACAGATCGTCGGGGTCGACCTGATGTGTCCCTTGATGCGCTGTGCGGCGGCCCGAAGCTCCTGCGCCGAGGGCACGCCGGTCATGCGCTGATCACCCGGCTCGTGGGCCGGCCAGCAAACGCCGACGACGGTGACCCATGCATCGGCGCAACCGGTATCGCCGGCGCTTCGTTCACCAGCAGCTGGAAGACATCGGGCCGGGCGTAGTGCCCGATCACGTCGAAGTCGTACTTGGCCTGGATGATTTCGGCGAGGTCGAGGTCGGCGACCAGCAGCGCCTCGGCGTCATACTCTGGTCCGGCCAGCACTTGACCCAACGGTCCGATGATGCTGCTTCCCCCACGCGAGATGACCATGTCTGGATCCGCGTCGGCGGCGAAGTGCCCCGGTGGGAAGTCCCGGACCCGGGTGACTTGGTTGGCGGCCAACACGAAGCAGCGCCCCTCCTGGGCGATGTGCCGCATCGTGGCATGGTGGCCGTCGCGACCGTCCGCCGTCGGCGCGCAGTACAGCTCGATCCCCTTGGCGTACATCGCCATCCGCGCCGCCGGCATCAAGTTCTCCCAACAGATCACCGCTCCCAGTCGGCCCACCGCCGTGTCGTAGACATCCATCGTCGAGCCGTCGCCGTAACCCCAGATCAGTCGTTCGGCCCCGGTCGGCATGAGCTTGCGACGCTTACCGAGGAACTCCCCGGTCGGGGAGAAGAACAGCACGGTGCAGTACAGCGTGCCGCCGTCACGCTCGACGACACCGATGACCAGGTGCAGCGCGGCGGCCGCCGTTATCTCCGCCAGATGTGTCACGTCATCTCCGGGCACCGTGATTGCGGCGTTCGCGTAGCGTGCGAACTCTTCCCGACCGGCCTGGGTCCGGTCACCGACCACCGCACCGAACACACTGCCTTTGGGGTAGCCGCCCACGAACGCTTCCGGGAAGACCAACACGTCGACGTCAGCTGCTGCGGCCCGCTGCGCCCAGGTCTGCACCACTTGCAGGGTCGCAGCCCGGTCGAAGGGGACGGGTGTGGCTTGCGCGACCGCGGCACGCACCGACGGACGGGTAACGACGCCTGGCCCGGTGGCTGCTTCTTCTGTCTCCATGGCGATCCTGTCCGTCATCGCGTTACGTTCTATCGAACGATGCGTTCTCTATAGTAGACACTATGGCATACCGGCAGCTCTTGGAAGCGCTCGGGCAGCGGCTGCGGCTGCTCCGCAGCGAACGCGGGGTAACGGCAACGGAACTGGCCCGGGCCTCCGGTGTCGGCAAGGCCACGCTGTCCAAGTTGGAGACCGGCCAGGGAAACCCCACCGTGGAGACCCTGGGAGCGCTCGCTGCAGCGCTGCAGCTTCCGCTTGGTGACCTGCTTGCTGAGCTCACGCCGGCACCGGTCAGACTCCTGCGGTCGACGGACGACGTCGATCACCCCAGTCAGCAACTGCTCCTGCGGCAAACCGGCGGAGCCGCCACCGAAATGTGGCGCCTGCGACTCGACGCTGGGCAACGCCTCGACCGGCAAGGTCATGCGGCCGGAACGATCGAACACATCACCGTAATACGCGGCCAACTCAGCACCGGGCCTGCGACAAACGTCCTCGACCTAGGAATCGGCGATTTCATCAGCTATCGCGCTGACGGCCCCCACAGCTACGCAGCCACCGAACCGGTCGAAGCACTCGTGATCATGACCTACCCGCTCACCGTGCCACCACTGCAATGAACCCGATTGGCTTGCGCGCAGAGCCCTCAATGACCGGACACCGATCGTCGTGTGACGAGTGACCCGCCTCGCTGGCGTGGTCGGTGTCACCCCGGTCCGTGCGTAATTCGTCGGGAGCGGCACGATCACTCGACCGCCGCTGGTCCGGGAGTGCGGCTGAGGCTGCGCCCCAGGGGGCGGTGTCCGCCCAGGGCGTAACGGGTTCGCGCTGCTGTGTGTGCGGCTACGGTAGGCCGGTGGGCACAGTGATACCGCTGCGAGGACGCGTCCCTTCCGCACCGCTTGGGCCGGAGCCGCTGTGGCGCACTGGTCTCGGAGCGCAGCTGCGGGCCGAGCGGCACCGCCGTGGTGAGCGGCTGGCCGACGTCGCGAGCCACGCCGGGGTGTCCACGCAGTACCTCTCGGAGCTGGAGCGCGGCAAGAAGGAGGCGTCCTCGGAGGTCGTCGCCGCCCTCGCGGGTGCCTTGGGGCTGTCTGTGGTGGACCTGAGCCGGCGGGTGGCTGATCGCCTGTCGGCCCTGCGTGCGGGCTCCGGGCACTCGGGCCCAGTCTGCCTGGCCGCCTGAGTCACACGCTGCGGGAGCGGACCACGGAGTCGACGACGCCGAAGTCCACCGCGGCCTCGGGGGTCAGGATCAGGTCGCGCTCGGTGTCTGAACGAATTTGGGCGGGGCTGCGCCCGGTGTGCGCGGCCAGGATCGTCTCTTGCACGGTCCGCACCCGCTCCACCTCCTCGGCCTCGAGGATCAAGTCCGGGATGGCCCCGCGCCCCTCGGCGGCCGGGGCGTGGATGACCACCCTTCCGTGGGCCAGGATCGTGCGGTGCCCGGCGGCACCTGCGGCCAGCAGGACCGCCGCGGTGGCCACGGCCTGACCGACACAGGTGGTCTCCACCCGTGGACGGACGAACTGCATGGCGTCGTAGATGGCCAGCGTCGCGGGCACCTGACCGCCGACGGAGTTGATGTACAGCTGGATGGGCAGGTCGGGGTTGTCGTTCTCCAGGTGCAGCAGCTGCGCGATCAGCGCGTTCGCGACGCCGTCGTCGATGCCGGTGCCGAGGTAGACGATCCGGTCAGCCAGCAGCCGGCTGTAGATGTCGACGGTGCGCTCGCCCTGCGTGGTTCGGGTGGTGACGTAGGGAATCGGGTAGCTCATCCCCGCGCCCCCAGCCCGATGGTCCGGTGAGCGGCGGGCATGACGTCCTCGATGGAGGCGACGATCTCGTCGACGAAGCCGTAGGCCTGGGCCTCGGTGGCGCTGAACCACCGGTCCCGGCGCGAGTCGGCCTCGACGGTGTCGAACGGCTGCCCGGTGTCCTGCGCGATCAGCTCGAGCACCGTGTCCCGGGTGTGACGCAGGTTGTCGGCCTGGATCGCGATGTCCATGGCCGTGCCGCCGATCCCGGAGGAACCCTGGTGCAGCAGCACCCGGGCGTGCGGCATCGCGTAGCGCTTGCCCTTCGTGCCCGAGCTGAGCAGGAACTGACCGGCGCTGTAGGCCATGCCCAGGTTGATGGTGCTGACGTCGTTTCCCACCGAGCGCATGCAGTCGCGGATAGCAAGCATCCCCGGCACCGATCCGCCGGGGGAGTTGATGAGCAGCCGGATGTCCGCCCGCGGGTCGTCGGCGGCGAGCAGCAGAATCGCGTTGCACAACCGGTTGCTGTTGCGGTCCTCCAACGGCTCACCCAGCAGCAGGGTGCGTCGGTCGAACATCTGGCGGTACAGCTCGTCGTCCAGGGCGTGGGCGGGATCAAGGTTCTCAGTACTCATGTCCCCGATGCTGACCCAGACCGACGACGTGGGAAAGAGGACGCTGCTGTGGGCAGATCTGCCCACAGCAGCACCGCAGAATCACACAGTGCCGCCGACGGCCTCGCCTGCCGGCGCGCACACCACCACCAACCTGACCGACGATCCCGCAGAGGCCCCGGATAGCCATCACGCGACCTGGCTAGTGGTCATCTCCGGTAATTCTTCGGGGGTCAGGCTGCCTGTTCGGCGTGGTCGTGTTGTCGTAGACGGGTCAGGAAGTCGTTGAGGTCGTTTCGGGTGTATTTCCAGCCGAACGGTGTCGCGGTGGCGTTGTAGCGGTCTTGGAAGGCGAGGATGCGGGCTGCGAGGTCGTCGAGGTTGGCGAAGTTGGTCG
>JAABUN010003969.1_pt1 | contig 21335 bp, 14 predicted proteins | sample 5559311 | NCBI WGS metagenome assembly JAABUN01 (sample SAMN10711877, study PRJNA513370) | rock metagenome | isolation source: Antarctica rocks | place: Antarctica: Victoria Land, Siegfried Peak sud
GGTGCAGGGCGCAGGCGGCGGCGGCGGCGGCGTTCTGGGCGTTGTGCGCGCCGGGCAGGGCGGGGGCCTCAACAAGGTCCAGGATCGGCACGGCCGCGTCGCGCAGCACGCCGGCTTCGGCCCAAAGTCCGCCCGGTTGCGGCGTGCGGCCCGAGATCGACACGCAGCGGGCGGCGATGGCGCCTCGCATGGCGCGGCTGCCGGGGTCGTCCATGCCGAGCACGGCGAGGTCGGTCGGGCGCTGTCCCGCAAAGACCCGCGCCTTCGCGGCGGCGTAGCCCGCCAGGTCGCCGTGGCGGTCCAGATGGTCCGGCGACAGGTTGAGCATGACTGCCAGGTCGAAGCGCACGGACTCGATTCGCTCCAGCATGTAGGACGACATTTCGATAGTGTACACCTCTGGGTCACACAAGATGTTGATTGAAAGGGCTGGGGGCCCCAGATTGCCACACGCCGCCGACGCCACGCCGGCGCTGGCCAGAAGGTGGTGCAGCAGCGCCGTGGTGGTCGACTTGCCGTTGGTCCCGGTGATGCCGACGAAGCGCGCCTGCCACCCCGCGGCGCGCACGGCACGCCACAGGTAATCCACGTCGCAGCGGATCGGCGCGCCGGCGGCGGCGGCGGCGGCGGCGGCGGGGTGTGGCCGCGGCAGGCAATGCGGGATGCCGGGCGAAAGCAGCAGCGAATCCCAGCGGAACCGTCCGGCGGCAGGGTCGGCCAGCGGCAGCCCGGCCGCCTCGGCCACGGCGCGGGCTTCGGCGCGGTCGTCCCAGCAGGCCACCTCGGCGCCCCATTCGACCAGGCGCCGCGCGGCGGGCAGGCCGGCCCGGCCAAGGCCGACGATGGCGATGCGTTCGCCGGCGAAGGGCAGGAACGCGCTCATCGGATCTTCAGCGTGGAGAGGCCGACCAGCGCCAGCACCATGGCGATGATCCAGAAGCGGATCACGATGGTGGATTCCGCCCAGCCCTTCTTCTCGAAGTGATGGTGCAGGGGCGCCATCAGGAACACCCGCCGCCCGGTGCGCTTGAACCAGAACACCTGGATGATGACGCTGACGGTCTCCACCACGAACAGCCCGCCGACGATCGCCAGCACCAGCTCATGCTTGGTGGCGACCGCCACGGCGCCGAGCGCCCCGCCCAGCGCCAGTGACCCGGTGTCGCCCATGAACACCGCGGCGGGGGGTGCGTTGAACCACAGGAAGCCGAGGCCGGCGCCGATCAGCGCGGCGCAGAACACCGCCAGCTCGTTGGCGCCGGGCACCGCGTGCAGTTGCAGGTAGTCGGCGAAGACGCGGTTGCCGACCAGGTAGGCGATCAGCGCGAAGACGCCGGCCGCCAGCATGGCGGGCACGATCGCCAGGCCGTCCAGCCCGTCGGTCAGGTTCACCGCGTTCGAGGCGCCCATCATCACCAGCATGGCGACCAGCGGGAACGCGAAGCCGAACGGCACCAGCGCCTGCTTGAACATCGGCACCGCCAGCCCGCCGGCGATGGCGGGCGGCAGCAACCAGAAGATCCAGATGCCGCCCACCAGGCCAAGGCCGGCCTGCGCCGCCAGCTTGGCACGGCCCGACACCCCCTTGGTGTTGCGCCGGGTGACCTTCAGCCAGTCGTCGGCGAAGCCCAGCAGGCCGTAGCCGACCGTCACCAGCAGCGCCGCCCAGACCAGGCCGCTGCGGAGGTCGACCCACAGCAACGTGGAAAACACCAGCGCCAGCAGGATCAGCACGCCGCCCATGGTGGGCGTGCCCTTCTTCTCGATGAGGTGGCGGGCCGGGCCGTCGGCGCGGATCGGCTGGCCGCCGCGCTGGAAGCTGTGCAGCCACAGGATGACGGAAGGGCCAAGCGCCAGGGAGATGACCAGCGCGGTCAGACAGGCGGCGCCGGCGCGGAAGGTGGTGTAGCGAATGAGGTTGAACAGCGCGAACTCGTCGGCGTAGGGCGCGAACAGGTTGAAGATCATGCGGCCCCCTCCGCCAGGGCCTGCACGATGACGGCCATGCGGCTGCCGAGGGCGCCCTTCACCAGCACCACGTCGCCAGGCCGCAGCGCATCGCGGACGATCGGCGCCAACGCCGTGGAATCCGCCGCGAGCGCGCCGCGCCGGGCCGCCGGCAGCGCCGCATGGAGATGCGCCATGTCCGGGCCGCAGCAGAACACCAGGTCCGCCGTCGTCGTCGATGCGGCCAGCCCGGCGTGCAGCGCGGCGGAACGCTCGCCGAGTTCGCGCATCTCGCCGAGCACAGCGATGCGGCGCGTGCCGGGCCACGACGCCAGCGCGGCGAGTGCCGCGTGCATCGCCGGCGGCGCGGCGTTGTAGCTTTCGTCGATCAGCAGGGCAGTGCCGCCAGGCACCGCGACCTGCCGCGCCGCGCCGCGGCCGGCGCCGGGGGCATAGCCGGCCAACGCGGCGGCGGTGGCTGGGTCGGCGCCGAGCGCGAACGCCACGGCCAGCGCGCAGCAGGCGTTCTCGGCGTGGTGCAGGCCGACCGCCGGCATGGCGATCCCAACCTCGGTTCCGAGCACGGCGATGGTGGCGCGGGTTCCGTCGGCGCCGGTCGTGGCTTCCAGCAACCGGACGTCCGCCGTCGCGCCGTGGCCGAAGCCGAGGATGCGCGCGCCGCCGGCCAGCGCGGCGAAGCGGGCGAAGTGCGGCGAGCCGCACGGCAGCACCGCCACGCCGTCCGCCTCCAGGCCGCCGAGGATCATGCCCTTCTCCTCGGCGATGGCGTCGAGGCTGCCAAGGCGGCCGACATGGGCCTCGCCGACCGCGGTGATGGCGGCGACGTGCGGGCGGGCCAGGGCGGCCAGGGGCGCGATCTCGCCCGGGTTGTTCATGCCGATCTCGATGACCGCGAAGCGGTCGTCCGCGTTCAGCCGCGCCAAGGTCAGCGGCACGCCCCAATGGTTGTTGTAGGAGGCCTGCGCCGCATGGGTCGGGCCGGACGCCGCCAGCATGAGGCGCAGCATGTCCTTGGTGCCGGTCTTGCCGACGCTGCCGGTGATCGCGGCGACCCGGCCGGCGAAGCGGGCGCGGCCGGCGGTGCCGAGCGCGGTCAGGCCGGCCTGCGTATCGGCCACGCGCAGCAGCGGTGCACCGGGCGGCACGCCGGGCGGGTCGCGATCCACCATCGCGCAGACGGCGCCGCGGGCCAGCGCGTCCAGCACGAAATCATGGCCGTCGCGTGCATCGCGCAGCGCGACGAACAGCTCGCCCGGCGCCACGCTGCGCGAGTCGATGGAAACGCCATCCACCATCGCGTCGGCCAGTGTCGTGCCGCCGGTTGCGGCGCCCAGCGCGGCCATGTCCCACAGCGGGATCACGGCGTCGCTTCCCGCAGCCGGCGAACCACCTCGGCATCGTCGAAGGGCAGCGTCACGCCGGCCACGGTCTGGCCGCTCTCGTGGCCCTTGCCCGCCACCGCCAGCACGTCGCCTGGGCCGAGTTCCGCCATCGCGGCGGCGATCGCCACGGCGCGGTCACCGATCTCGATACCGTCGGGGCAGCCGGCCAGCACTGCGCGGCGGATCGCCGCCGGGTCCTCGCCGCGGGGATTGTCGTCGGTGACGATGCAGCGGTCGGCGAGGCGGGCGCAGGCCTCGCCCATCAGCGGACGCTTGCCGGCATCGCGGTCGCCGCCGGCGCCGAACACCACCAGCAGCCGCCCGCCGGCGTGCGGCCGCAGCGCCGACAGCAGGCGTTCCAGCGCGTCCGGCGTGTGCGCGTAATCGACATAGACGGCCGCACCGTTCGGCAGCCGCGCCGCCAGTTCCAGCCGCCCGCGCACGCCGGCCAGACGGGGCAGCAGCGCCAGGGCCCGCGCCGCCGGCAATCCGGTCGCCACCGCCAGGGCCAGCGCCAGCAGCGCGTTGTCCGCCTGGAAGCGGCCGGGCAGCGACAGGTGCAGGTCGTGCCGAGCGCCGAACGCCGCGATCTCCAGCGCTTGGCCATCGGGCAGAGGGATTTGCCGCAGCAGCCGGACATCCGCGCCGGCCTCGCCCACCGTCAGCAGGCGGAGGCGCCGACGGGCGGCGATGGCGCGCAGCACGGCCAGGGTTTCCGCGTCCATGTCGGCGTTGACGACGGCCGCCGCGCCCTCGGCCAGCAGCTTGTCGAACAGCCGCAGCTTGGCGGCGCGGTACGCCGCCAGGTCGCCGTGGTAGTCGAGGTGGTCGCGGGTCAGGTTCGACAGGCCGGCGGCGGCCAGATGCACGCCGTCCAGCCGGCGCTGTTCGATCCCGTGCGAGGACGCCTCCAACGCCGCCCGCCGCACGCCGGCGCGGGCCAGCACGGCGAGCTGCGCGTGCAGGGCGACGGGGTCCGGCGTGGTGAGCGAGGCACCGGGCGCAAAGCCGGGCGCGACCAGCCCGCGCGTGCCGAGCGAGGCTGCCGGCAGGCCCGCGAGGGTCCAAAGCTGGCGAAGGAAATCGACCGTGCTGGTCTTGCCGTTGGTGCCGGTGACGGCGACCACGGTCTCCGGCTGCGCGCCCTCGAACGCCGCGGCGAGCAGGGCCAGGCCGCGCCGCGGGTCGGCGGCGGCGACCAGCGGACGGGCGGCCACGCCGGCGGGCCAGGCGGTGCCGGCCGGCGCCAATACGGCGGCGGCGCCGCGCGCCACGGCATCGGCGATGAAGGCGCGGCCATCGACTTCAGCGCCGGGCAGCGCGGCGAACAGGAAGCCAGGCCGCACGGCGCGGCTGTAGGCGGTCAAGCCGAGGATGTCGGGATCGGCGCCCACCCCGCCGGCGTCGGCCGAAAGGCCGCTGGCACGTTCGGCCGAAAGGCCGCTGGCCCGCAGGAGAGGGTCAAGCCGCAAGGCTTGCGGACCGGGGGCACGCCGCAAGGCTTGCGGACCGAGGGCACGCCAGCCCGTGGCCGGCGGCACCGGCGGCCACGCCTCAACGCTCCGCACGCGCCGCATCCCGCGGCGGCGCTGATCCGAGAACAAGGCGCATCGGGGTGGCCGGCACCGGCGGCGCCGCATCGGTCCGCCGCAGCACCGGCGGCTCGTTGGTCCGGGCCGGCAGCGGCATCGCCCCAGGCCGCACCGCGGCCGGGCCCTGGGCCAGCGGCCCCTGCGGTGGCGCGGCGCGCGGCGCGGAGGCCGTCACCGGCGCCACGCGGGCTGGGCGGCCGGGCTGCAGCGCGATCGCCACGCTCTGCTGCACCTGCGCCCGCCGCTCCTCCGCCTCGGGCACCAGGCCGAGGATCGGCGCGACCCGGCGGATCACCGCCTGTGCCGCCGGCGCCGCCACCCAGCCGGCCGTCGCGTAGCCGTGGCTGCTGGCGTTGGGCTTCGGCTCGTCGACCATCACGTACAGCGCGTAGCGCGGCGCGTTGATCGGGAACGCGCCCACGAAGGCGGCGATGCGCTTGTCCTCCAGGTAGCCGCCGCGCGGCCCGACCTTCTGCGCCGTGCCGGTCTTGCCGCCGACGAAGTAGCCCGGCACCTCGGCGTTTTTGCCGGAGCCGTCGGTGACCACCAGCCGCATCAGCCGGCGGATGGTGTCGGAGGTGCGTTCGGAGATCACCCGGACGCCCTCGCGCTCGGTATCGGGCGGCTGCGCCAGCAGGGTCGGCCGCCGCAGGATGCCGCCGTTCGCCAGCGCGGCGACGCCGTTCACCACGTGCAGCGGCGTCACCGAGATGCCGTGGCCGAAGGCGACGGTCATGGTGTTGATCTCGCGCCAATGCTGCGCCCCTGGCGCCAGCGGCCGGGCGGTTTCCGGCAACTCGATGCCGGAGCGCGCCAACATGCCCATGCGGCCCATGAACTCGCGGTGGCGGACCGGGCCGACCCCCATCGCGATGTGGGCGGCGCCGAGGTTGGACGAATAGGCCAATACCTCGGGCAGGCTCAGGACGCGGTTCTTGCCCTTGTAGTCGCTGATGGTGAAGCGGTCGATCCGGATCGGGCGGCTGGCGTCGAAGCTGCTCCAGATGTTGGCGGTGCCGCCGTCCAGCGCCATCGCCGCGGTGAACAGCTTGAAGGTGGAGCCAGGTTCGTACAGGCCGACCGTCGCGCGGTTGAACATCGGGTCCTGGTCGGGGCGCGGTGCCGGCGGCGGCGCGGCGACGCGGCCGGCGGGAATCGGCACGTGGTTGCGCTGCCGTTGCAGGCTGGTGGGGTCGGAGATGTCGTAGTCCGGCAGGCTGACCATCGCCATGACTTCGGAGGTGGTGATGTCGAGGATCACCCCGGCGCCGCCGACCCCCCGGAAGTCGTCGATCGCCTTCTGCACCGCCTCGCGCAGCGCCACCTGGACACGGACGTCGATGGAAAGCCGCAGCGTGATGCGGTCGGTCCGCAGCCGCTCGTCGAAGGAACGCTCGACGCCGGCGGTGCCGCGGCCGTCGACGTCGACCGAGCCCAGGATGTGCGCGGCGGCGCTGCCCTGCGGGTGGAAGCGGCGCTCGGCGCCGCGGAAATGGAAGCCGGGTACGCCGAGGTCGTTCACCGCCTGCTGCTGCCGCGGCGGCAGGTTGCGAGCGATGTAGGCGAACTCCACCGCGCGTTCGCTGGCGCCCACGGTGCGCTGCGTCAGGCGCGCCACCAGGCGGTCGCGGTCCAGCGTCGGCAGCACGGTCAGCAGGCGGTCGGCGGCGGCGACCGGGTCGTTGATTTCCTGCGGGTTGGCGTACAGCTCGGTCACCTGCAGCGACAGCGCCAGCACCTCGCCGTTGCGGTCGGTGATGGCGGCGCGGCCGATGGTGGACTCGCCGGTCGGCACCCGTGGCGCGGCGCGCAGCCGCGGCGTCGCCGGATCGAGGATGGTGGCGAGCGACAGCTTGATGCCGACGGCGACGAACAGCAGCCCGAAGCCGCAGGCGGTGAGCACCAGGCGGCCACGGGTCTTCTCAAGCTGCGCGCGGCGCACCAGGTCGGGCGCCGCGACCCGCATCAGGGGCCGGCCACGGGGAGCGGCGGGCGGTCCGCCGGCCACGGCTTGCCCGTCGGCCGGTGCCGCGTCCGGGGCTGGCGGCAGGCGCCGGCCGTCGTCGGGGAAGCCGCTCATCGCAGTCCCGCGGCGGTGAGGCTGGCGGCGTTGGCCGAGCCGAAGGCGACCGGCGGCGGCAGCGGCACCCGGCCGCCCAGCGCGTTGCCGAGCATGGAACCGAGCGGCATGGCGGCGCCGGCGACGCGCGGCGGCGGCATGGCGGCCACCTGCGTCGGCGGCGGGCGCGGCACCGACACGGCGGCCACCTGGGTCACCGCCGGGCGCGGTGCGGGCGCGGCGACCGGCGGCAGGGCGGCGACCTCGGGCAACTGCCGCAGCACCGGCCGTGGCGGCGCGGCGGCGCGGGGCAGCGGGGCAAGGCGCGCGGCTTCGGTCCACGCCGGCCGGGCTTCGGGGGGGCGGGCTTCGGCGGCCCGAACCTCAGCGGCCCGAGCTTCGACGGGGCGGACTTCGGCCGGCCGCGGCACGGCGGCAAGGACCGACGCGGCCGGCCGGACCTCGACCGGCGCGGCTGCCGCCAGGGCCGGTGCGGCAGGCGGTGGCGCCAGGACCGCCGCCACCGGCGCCAAGGCCACCACCGCAGCGGCAACCCGTGCCGGCGGCACCGCCAGCGCCACCTGGACGGCCGCCACAGGGCGCGGCGCCAGCAGTGCCACCACCGCGGTGGCCGGCGGTGTCGGCGGTTCGCGGGCTGCGAACAGTGCGGTCGGGCCGGCATAGGCGGCCACCGGCGGCAGCCGGCGCTCGGCCTCCGCCATGCGGACGAACTGGGCGGGCTGCATCGGCTCCAGCGCCAAGTGTCGTTGCGCCAGGCCGCGCAGGCGCTCCTGCTCGGTCAGCCAGGCCCATTCGGCGTGCAGGCCCTGGGTGCGGGTCTCGGCTTCCTCGATCCCCCTGGCGATGCCGCGCAGCTCGCGGTCCAGCAACGAGACCGAGTGCTTGGTCTGGTAGACGTGCAGGCCGGCACCGGCCGCGGCAACCAGGGTGAGTAGCGTGAGGGGGCGAATCATGCGGCGTCCTGCAGCGCTGGAGCGGTCTTCGGAAACAGGGCGTGGGCTGGCCGGCATCGGCCCTGGGCAAGGTCAGCGCGCATGGGCGGACGCCTCGGCGGCCTGGTGAGGCGACAAGCGTTCAATCGCGCGGAGGCGCCCGCTGCGGGCGCGCGGGTTGGCGGCGGTCTCGGCATCGCTTGGTCGCAGCGCGCGCGGCGTCAGCAGGCGGAAGGCAGGGGCCACGCGGTCGCGCGCTAGCGCGGCCGGGTCGTGCCGCGAGGCGCCGGTGCCGCGCCCCGTGGCGGCGGCCATGAAGCGCTTGACGATGCGGTCCTCCAGCGAATGGAAGGCGACCACCACCAGCCGGCCGCCCGGCGCCAGCAAGCCGGCGGCGGCGGCGAGGCCGCGCTCGATCTCGCCGAGTTCGTCGTTCACCACGATGCGGAGCGCCTGGAAGCTGCGGGTCGCGCGGTCGATGCCCGAGGGGTCGCGCGGCGCGGCGGCCCGGATGACCGAGGCGAGCCGCCCGGTGGTGACGATCGGCGCGGCCTGGCGCGCGGCGACGATGGCGCGGGCGATGCGGCGGGAATGCCGTTCCTCGCCGAACTCGAACAGCATGTCGACCAGCTCCGACTCGGACAGCGTGTTCACGAGGTCGCCAGTGGACTTGCCGGCCTTGCCCATGCGCATGTCAAGCGGCCCGTCGCTGCGGAACGAGAAGCCACGCGCGGCATCGTCGAGCTGGAACGAGGAAACCCCGAGGTCGAGCACGACGCCGTCGAGCCGCTCGACGCCGGCCGCCTGCAGCAGCGCCAGCAGGTCGCCGAAGCAGCCCTCCAGCAGGTGCAGCCGGCCGGGGTGGCGGGCGGCGAGCGCGGCGCCGCGCAGGATCGCTTCCGGGTCGCGGTCGAGGGCGAACAGGGTGCAACGGGCGGCCTCCAGGATGGCGCCGGCATGGCCGCCGCCGCCGAAGGTGCCGTCGAGGTAGGTGGCGCCGTCGCGGGGCGCCAGCGTGGCCAGCACGGCGTCCAGCAGCACGGGGACATGGCCGGTCATGCGGCCTCGTCCCGCAGGCGGGCGCGTTCGCGGCGGCGGGCGCGCGTCTCGGCCCACAGGCGCGCCGGCCAGATCTGGAAGAACTTGTCGCGGCCGAGGAACCTGAGCTCGGCCTCCAGCGGCACCTGGTCCAGCAGGTCCTTCGGCAGCACGATGCGGCCTTCCGCGTCGGGACGCACGCTGAAGACGTCGATGGTCAGGTCGTCGGTGAGCTCGTCGAAGCCGGGGCGGAACGGGTCGGTGTCGCCGACCCGGCGGCGGACCTCGTCCTGGAAGGCAGGCTTCGGCCAGACATCGATGCAGGGCGAATGCAGGGACGGCCGCAGGATGATGTCATGCGCAGCCTGTTCCGCCAGGATCGCACGGAAGGCAGCCGGCACGGAAAGCCGGGCTTTCTTCGCGTCGAAAGTACCATTTTCGGTCCCGGCAAAAATGGCCCCCGCCCCCCGCCCAAGCTCCAGGATTGCGGCCTGCCCGAGGCGGGATCTGCAAGGAACGCCCTCGAGGACCCCATTTCGGGCAGCGGCCGGCGAGGCCCCCCGACCTCACCGGCTCGCCCGACCACCCGCTTGCGGACCGCTCGCCCCCCGAGCATCTGGTCCCTGCGGGATGACATGGGATAGCACGGGAAAATCCGGGACAGCAAGCGCGAAAATCATTGCGGGACGCAAAGCTTCGGGTAGGAACCCGTGAGGATTGAGGCATTTAACCGGGTGAATTTGCCGGCAGGTGGTAAGTTACGCCAAAATAATGGTAAATCCTTGCACCAAAGAAATTGTTCTTAGGATGGTATCTAAATCCTGGGGACAACCCGGTGGACGCCAAGGGGATAAGGTGCGCCAGGCGGCCTGTAAGCCGGGTTCTGTCCATCCCCACACCATGGGGATGGGACGGCCATTCCTCTGGGACGCGCCTTACGGCGCGCCTCGCGCGGCCAACCCGGGCGACGAGGCAGGAATGCCCCCGCGTCCACCCACCTTGCGGCGGGTGCCGCCGACCGCCCCTATTAGGCCTTGCTCCCGGTGGGGTTTGTCATGCCGCCCCCGTTGCCGGGCGCGCGGTGCGCTCTTACCGCACCCTTTCACCCTTACCCGAAGGACGTTTCTTCCTTGGAATACTTTCCCAAGGAAGATCGCCGATCCGGCGGTCTGCTCTCTGTGGCACTGTCCCTGAAGGCGCGTGAGCGCCCCCGCCGGTCGTTGACCGGCACCGTATTCCTGTGGAGCCCGGACTTTCCTCCAGCCCACGCCTGAGCGCGGACCAGCGGCCGTCCGGCCACCTGGCGCGGCGAGGAGATGCGCTTCGCACGGCCCGGCGTCAATCGGCCAAGCGGACGGCCGGCAAGGGGATAGCGGGTTCGGCGCAGCACCGCGCCACCGCGACGAGCGCCGCCAGCGTGCCCCGATCGGCCAGTCCATCCACCCTGATCGGCCGCCAGTGGCGCTGGAAAGCTGCCAGCAGCAACGCCGACGAAAGCCCCGCCTGATAGCCGATCGTCGCCAGCAGCGGCAGCGCCTGCGCCTCGCCGCCCGGCACCGGGGCGGCGTCGTCGAAGCCGCCGCCCTCCTCCGGCCAAAGCCCCACGCCGTTCGCCGCCAGGCCCTGCCAGTCGAACAACTCGCCCGGGTCCTGCTTGCGGTCCGCCGCCACGTCGGCGTGGCCGACCACGTCGCGCGGCGCGATGGCGTGGCGGCCCAGGATATTGAGGCACAGGTCGCAGACCACGGCCATCTGCAGGGCCGGGAAGGGCCGGTAGCCCCATTCGTGGCCGGGGTTGACGACCTCGATCCCGATGCTGCGGCCGTTCAGCCCGGAATGGCCCCGCCAGTGCGAGACCCCGGTGTGCCAGGCGCGGCGTTCCTCCGGCACCAGGCGCCAGGTCAGCCCGTCCTCCTCGACCACGTAGTGGCAGGACACCGCGCTGGCCGGGTCGCGGAGGCGGCCGATCGCCTCCGCCGCCGTCCTCATGCCGGTGTAGTGCAGGATCAGCATGTCGATCGGCTGGTGCGCCGGCCGGGCATCGTGGTTCGGGCTTGGCGCGTCGCGGACCCAGGACGGCCCGGCTTGGGGCGGTCCAGCTTGGGGAGACCCGACTCGGGGCGTCACAGCTTGCGCTCGCGCTTGATGCGGTCCCAGGCGGCGTTGATGCCTGCCACCTTCTCGGTGGCGCGCTGCACGAACGCCGCCGGCACGCCGCGCGCCGCCAGGCCGTCCGGATGGTTGTCCCGCACCAGTTGGCGCCAGGCCAGGCGGATTTCGGCATCGGTCGCCGCCGGGGTGAGGCCCAGCGCCGCATAGGGGTCGGGGCCGCTCGGCGCCGCCGCGCTGCCCCCCTGGCCGAAGCCCTGCCGCCCGTCCCGCGCCCGTTCCCAAGCCGCGGCGTCCAGCTTGAACCGCACCTGGACGCCCTGCAGGAACGTCACCTCGGCGCGGGTCAGCGGGGCGTCGGCGCGGGCGATCTGGAACAGCGCCGCCAGCACGTCCTCCAGCAGGCCCTTGTTGTCGGCGAAGGCCTCGCCGAGCCGGGTCGCGAAGCTCTCGTGCCCCTCGCTGCTGTCGCGGGCCTGGTCGAACAACTGGCCGACCTCGCCCAGGCTTTCGGGCGGGATGCGGAACAGCCGCTTGAAGGTGTCGATCTCCGCTCGCTTCACCGCGCCGTCGCATTTCGCCAGCTTGGCCGAGAGCACTACCACCGAGATGGCGAACAACTGCTCGCGCGAGCAGAGCATGGCGGCGATGTCGGCCGCCTCGGTCGCCGAGGGGCGGCCGAACAACCCGCCGAGGCCGCCGCCGGACAAGCCCCGCGCGGCGCGGCCGACCGCGCCCTCGTCCGCCGCGTGGCCGAGCGCCGCGCCCATCACGGCGCCGAGCGGGCCGCCGGTGACGAAGCCCGCCACGCCGCCGATGATCTTCCCCCAGACGCTCACGCTGCCATCATCCCCTGGTCCGTCCGCCTTACCATGCCCAGACGCCGCGGCGGGAGGGCCGTGCGGGGGATCGCGCGCGGCATCGGTCCCAGGCCGCGGCCAGGGCAGGCTCGCCCTACCCTTGCGCCCTGGGCCGGGGGTTGTCATCACGCCCTGGCAGCGGGGGCAGGGCGATGGGCGGCGGCTGGCAATTCTGGATTGATCGCGGCGGCACCTTCACCGACATCGTGGCGCGCGACCCGGCGGGCCGGCTCACCACCCGCAAGCTGCTGTCGGAAAATCCCGGACGGTACCCCGATGCGGCGGTCGCCGGCATCCGCGAATGCCTGGGGCTGGCGCCTGGCGCGGCGATCCCGCCCGGCGCCATCGAGGCGGTCAAGATGGGCACCACCGTCGCCACCAACGCCCTGCTGGAGCGCAAGGGCGACCGCGTGCTGCTGCTGGTCAACCAGGGCTTCGCCGACTTGGCGCGGATCGGCAACCAGGCGCGGCCGCGGCTGTTCGACCTGAACGTCCGGCTGCCCGACCTGCTGCACGAGCGCGTCGCCGAGATCGGCGGACGCCTGGAGGCCGACGGTATCGAGCTGGCGCCGCTGGACGAGGCCGCCGCGCGCGCCGCGCTGCAATCCGCCCATGCCGCCGGCCTGCGTGCCGTGGCGGTGGTGCTGCTGCACGCCTGGGCGCATCCGGCGCACGAGCTGCGGGTCGGCGCGATCGCGGCCGAGGCGGGTTTCACGCAAATCTCGCTGAGCCACGAGGCCAGCCCGCTGCCGCGCATCGTGCCGCGCGGCGACACCACGGCGGTGGACGCCTACCTGTCGCCCATCCTGCGGCGCTACGTGGCGCAGGTGGCGGGCGAGCTGAACGCCGTCCGGTCGCAGAGTGCCGAAGGCGCGGCGCGTAAATCGGCCGGCCAACACATCCGACCGCCAGGCACCGATGGCGTGGCGCATGAATCAGCGGGCCAGCCGGCCACCCGGCTATACTTCATGCAATCCTCGGGCGGGCTGGCCGAGGCCGGCAGCTTCCAGGGCAAGGACGCCATCCTGTCCGGCCCGGCGGGCGGCATCGTCGGCGCCGTGCGCACCGCGGCGATGGCGGGGTTCGACCGCATCATCGGCTTCGACATGGGCGGCACCTCCACCGATGTCGCGCTGTACGCCGGCGCCTTCGAGCGGGCCTTCGAGACCGCGGTCGCCGGCGTGCGGATGCGAGCGCCGATGATGGCGATCAACACCGTCGCGGCCGGCGGCGGATCCGTGCTGGCGTTCGACGGCGCCCGCTACCGGGTCGGACCCGACAGCGCCGGCGCGGTGCCTGGTCCGGCCTGCTACCGCAACGGCGGGCCGCTGACCGTCACCGACGCCAACGTCATGCTCGGCAAGATCCAGCCGCGGCACTTCCCGGCGATCTTCGGCGAGGCCGGCGACCAGCCGCTGGACGCCGGCGTGGTGCGCCGCAAGTTCGCGGCGATGGCCGAGGACATTGCGGCGGCGACCGGCACGCCGCAGGACAAGCGGGCGGTGGCCGAGGGCTTCGTGCGCGTCGCCGTCGCCAACATGGCGAACGCGATCAAGCAGGTCTCCATCCAGAAGGGCCACGACGTGACCCGCACCGTGCTCGCCTGCTTCGGCGGCGCCGGCGGGCAGCACGCCTGCCTGGTGGCCGACGAGCTCGGCATGGCGACGGTGTTCATCCACCCCTTCGCCGGGGTGCTTTCGGCGTACGGGATGGGCCTCGCCGACCAGACGGTGATCCGCGAGGCCGCGGTGGAAGCGCCGCTGTCGCCGCTGGCCATGCCGGGCCTGGCGAAGCGGCTCGACGCGCTGGCCGCGGCGGGCCGTGCCGAGTTGCTGAAGCAGGGTGCCGAGGCCTCGCGCATCGGTGCGGCGCGGCGGCTGCACCTGCGCTATGCCGGCACCGACAGCTTCCTGCCCGTGGCCTTCTGCGCGCACGACGAAGTGGTGGCCGCCTTCACCGCGGCGCACCGCGACCGCTTCGGCTTCGCCACGCCGGAGCGGGAGGTGGTGGTGGAAGCCGCAATCGCCGAGGTGACGGCGGTCGGCGAAAGCGTGGCGGAGGCGCGGCTGGCGGCGCGGCCGGCGGGCGGGGCGCCGGAACCGGTCGACACCGTGCCGCTGTGGACCACCGCCGCCCAGCACCAGGCGCCGGTGTTCGACCGCGAGGCGCTGCTGGCAGGCGACCGCATCCCCGGCCCGGCGCTGATCCGCGAAGCCAACGCGACCACGGTGATCGAGCCCGGATGGACCGCCGAGGTGACGGCGCTGAACCACCTGATCCTGCGGCGCACCGAAGCGCGCGCGGCATCGCGCGTGGCCGCCACCGGCAAGCCCGACCCGGTGATGCTGGAGCTGTTCAACAACCTGTTCATGTCGATCGCCGAGCAGACCGGCGCGGTGCTGCAGAACACCAGCCTGTCGGTGAACATCAAGGAGCGCCTGGACTTCTCCTGCGCCGTCTTCGACGCGGCAGGCGGGCTGGTGGCCAACGCGCCGCACATACCGGTGCACCTCGGCGCGATGGGCGAGAGCGTCCGCACGGTGATCCGGCTGCGCGGCGCAACATTGCGGCCGGGCGACGTGGTGGCGCTGAACAACCCCTACAATGGCGGCACCCACCTGCCGGACATCACCGTCATCACCCCGGTGTTCGACCGGGCTGGTGACGGGGTCGGCGAGCGCATCCTGTTCTTCCTCGGCAGCCGCGGCCATCACGCCGACGTGGGCGGCCTGACGCCGGGCTCCACGCCGCCGGAGTCGCGGACGCTGGAGGACGAGGGCGTCGTCATCGACGATTTCCTGCTGGTCGAGCAGGGCCGCTTCCGCGAGCCGGAGTTCCGCGCGCTGCTCGGGGCCGCGCGGTATCCGGCGCGCAGCCCGGACGTCAACGTGGCCGACATCAAGGCGCAGGTCGCCGCCAACGAGAAGGGCGTGCAGGAACTGCACCGGGCGGTCGCCGAGCACGGGCTGGCGACCGTGCAGGCCTACATGCGCCACGTCATGGACAACGCCGAGGAAAGCGTCCGCCGGGTGCTGGATCGCCTGGCCGATGGCAGCTTCCGGACCACGCTCGACGATGGCACGCCGTTGTGCGTCGCGGTCCGCGTCGACCGCGCCAACCGCCGCGCGGTGATCGACTTCACCGGCACGGGCGCCCAGCGGCCGGGCAATTTCAACGCCCCCGCCGCGGTCTGCCGCGCCGTGGTGCTGTACTGCTTCCGCGCGCTGGTGGCCGAGGAGATCCCGCTCAACGACGGCTGCCTGAAGCCGCTGGAGATCATCGTGCCCGACGGCAGCTTCCTGTCGCCGCGTCCCGGCGGCGCGGGCGGCGGCGCGGCGGTGGTGGCCGGCAACACCGAGATCAGCCAGGTCACCTGCAACGCGTTGCTGGCGGCGCTCGGCGCCTGCGCCTCGGCGCAGGCCACGATGAACAACGTGCTGTTCGGCGACGCCACCTACCAGTATTATGAAACGGTCTGCGGCGGCGTCGGCGCCGGTCCGGGATTCGACGGCTGGGGCCCGGTGCAGACCCACATGACCAACACCCGCATGACCGACCCCGAGATCCTGGAACTGCGCTACCCGGTGCGGCTCGAGGAGTTCTCCATCCGCCGCGGTTCCGGCGGCGCCGGGCAGTGGCACGGCGGCGATGGCGCGCGGCGGCGCATCCGGTTCCTGCGGCCGATGCAGGCGGTGGTCGTGGCCTCCCGCCGCAACGTCGCGCCGCACGGGATGCAGGGCGGCCACGACGGCGCGCCGGGCCGCCAATGGGTGGAACGCGCCGATGGCCGCGTGGAGCCGATCCCCGGCAACAGCGGCAGCGCGGAGCTGGCGGCCGGCGACGCGCTGGTGGTGGAGACCCCGGGCGGCGGCGGCTGGGGGCCGCCGGCGTAATGCCCGGCGGCACCGCGGTCTCGGCCTTCCGCCCCAGCCTGGAAGCCTCCAGCCTGGAAACCCCCAGCCTGGGGCCTCGCGGTTCGGGGCGGGCCGAGGCGCGGCGACGCCCCGCCTGATGCGCCGCCTCTTCGCGCCGGCCCTGCTGTTGCTGGCGCTGCTGGGCGCGGCGCTCTGGGTCGGGCCGCGGCTGTTCGACTGGGAGCCCTACCGGGGGCGACTGGCGGACCTCGCCGGGGCGATGCTCGGCCGCCCCGTGGCGCTGGACGGACCGATCACCCTGGTCCTGCTGCCGCAACCGCGGGTCGAGGCCGGCACCGTCACCATAGGCCCCTCTGGCGCCCCATCCGGCGGTGCCGCCGGCGACGGCATCACCGTCACCGCCCGCACCATGCGCCTGCGGCTCGACCTCGGCGCGTTGCTGGCGGGGCGGCTGGAACCACGCGAGATCATCCTGGTGGGCGGTGAAATCCGGCTGCCGTGGCCGCCCGCCGCCCTGCCGAGCTTTCGCCCACCACCCTGGCTGACGGCGCTTGACGCCCGGCTGGAGGATTGCCGGCTGCTGGTCGGCGGCCTCCAGCTCGACGGGCTGAACGCCACCCTGGTCACCGGCGGCATTGCCGAGGCGCTTATCGCGGAAGGCAGCTTCGGCTGGCGCGGGACGGCCGTGCGGTTCTCCGGCCAGCTCGGCCGGGCCGGCTTCGACGGCATCGCGCCGCTGGACCTGACCCTGGCGACCGCAGGGGCGCCGGTTGGGGTGGCAACGGGGGCGCCAGCGGGGACAACAACCGGGGCGACGCTCGCCGCGCGCGGCATCCTGGCCCCGGGCGGCGGCTTCGAGGGGACGCTTGACGCCGCCGGCGGCGACCTCGCGGCGCTGCTGCCGGCGCCGCCCGGTCCGTTCCGCGCCCGCGGCCGGCTTACCGCGGCGGCGGACCTGCTGGCGGCGGACGACCTGACCCTCGACCTCGGCGGCCAGCCGGCCCGCGGGGCGGTGACGCTTCGCCTGGCGCCCGAAACCCGGCTCGACATCGCGCTGGCGGCCGGGCGGCTCGACCTCGATGCCTGGGTTGCGGCGCTGCGCCAGGCCGGCAACACGGCGGTCCCGGTCAGCATCGACCTCTCGGCGGAGGCAACGAGCTTCGGTCCGGTGCCGCTGCGGCGGCTGCGCGGCGCGTTCTTCCTGGAGGGTGCCCGGCTCACGCTGTCCGATGTCTCGGCGCTGCTGCCGGGGGAGACCGAGCTGGAGATCGCCGGCGCCACTGCCGGAGTCACCGGCGGCGCTCGGATCGAGCTCGCGGTCCGCTTCGCCAGCCAGCAGTTGCGGGAGACGCTGACGGCGCTGGGGCTGTCGCTCGGCGGCACCGACCCGGCCCGGCTGCGGGCGGCGGAGGGGCGGTTCAGGCTGGTGCTGGAGGACGGCCAGGCGACCATCTCCGAACTCGCGGCCCGCATCGATGGCAGCCGGCTGTCGGGCGCCGGGGTGGTGCGGACCGGGGCGCGGCTGGCGGTCGGGCTTGGCGTCACGGTCGACCGGTTGGACCTCGACGGCCTGCTGCCCGCGGCCGGAGCGTGGGGGGCAACCGATTGGCGGGCAGTGACGGCGCGGGCCGCGGGGTTCGACCTGAACCTCCGGGTGACGGCGGAGCGGCTGGATTGGAACGGCATGGCGGCCGAACGCGGTGCCCTGGACGCGACGCTGGAGGGCGGCAGGCTGGCGCTGCGGCGGCTGGCGCTGCGGCTCGGCGAGGTCGACCTTGCCGCGTCGGGGTCGGCCGTGCTCGGCGCGACGCCGCGCTTCCCCGACCTCGGCCTGGAGGTCAGCGGCCCGAACGGGGCGGCGCTGGCGGCGCTGGTGCCGCCGGATTGGCTGGTCGACCGGGCGGCGCTGGCCGCGCTGGCTGAGCATCCGGTGGCGCTGCGGCTATCCGGGGGCGGGGTCCCGGAGGCGGTGGCGCTGCGGGCCGAAGGCGACCTCGGCGAGCTGCGGGTCGAGGCGGCGGCCAGCCTCGACGCGGTGAACCGGCGCGGGGTCGGGACGCTGACCTTGCGACACCCCGGCGCGCCACGCCTGCTGGCCCCGCTGTTGGGCGGGCAGGCCGGGGAGTGGCTGGGCGAGGGGTCCTTCGCGCTGGTCGCCGGGCTGAACGGCGCGCTGCAGCCCGCACCGCCGGCCGGCACCGCTGCGGCGCCTCCTGGCCCGGCGCCCTCCGGCCTGGCCTCCCCTGACCTGGCGCCAGCCCGGCTGACGATCGCCGCCGACCACCTGGATATCGTGGCCGGCGGTCTCCGGGCACGCGGCCGGCTCAGCCTGGCGCTCGGCGCGGCGCGCCCCGTGCTGTCGGGGCGGATCGTCGCGGAGCGGCTGCCGCTGCCAGGCCTCGATGCCGGGGCGGCGGAGCCGCTTGGATTCGGCTGGCTGACAACGCTGGACGCCGAGCTGGCGCTGGAGGCGGAGCGGGTCGAGCCGCTGGGCAGCCCGTTGCTGGAACAGGTTTCGGCCACGCTCCGCCTGGCGGCGGGCACGCTGCGGCTCGAGAGCGTGCAGGCGCGGCTCGGCGGCGGCGCATTGCGCGGCGGGCTGGTGGTGGAGGGCGCCGCGCTGCCGCCCCGCCTGGCGGTCGAGGCGCAGCTCACCGATGCCACCATCGCGGCCCCGGTGTTCGGCCTGCCCTTCGACCTCATGGCCGGCCGGGTGGAGTCCGTGGTGCGGCTGCAGGCGGCCGGCCACAGCCTGGCGGCGCTGGCGGCGACCCTGGATGGCACGCTCGACCTCGGAGTCCGCAACGGGGTGCTGCGGGGCTTCGATCTTGCGGCATTGCAGGCCGCCGCCGCCGAGCCGGAGCTCGGCCTGGCCGAAGCCGGGCTGCGCCGGGCGCTGGCCGGTGGCGCGACCGGGTTTGAGCGGCTGGAGCTTGCGGCGCGCTCGGCGGAGGGCAGGATCATGCTGACCACGGCTGGTTTGCTGACCGAGGGCGGCGGTGCCGCGGCGGCAACCGGGGTGGTCGACCTTGGCCGTGGCACGCTCGACCTGCGGCTTGAGGCACGGCCGGTGCAGGATGCCCCGCCGGTCGGCCTGCGCCTGACCGGGCCGGTGGCGGCACCGGTCCGACTGCCGGAGTTGGCGCCGTTCCTGCTCTGGAAGGCAGCGCAGTGAAGCAGCGCGGTGAGGCGGATAGGGTGAAGACCAGGAGCCATCGGAGGAAGATGACCATGCCGACACGCGAGACCGCCCTGGCCAAGGCAGCGGAGTTCTTCGACACCGGCGGGTTCAAGGCGCTGCTGGCGGGGCTGGTCGCCATCCGCTCTACCGCGCAGGAGCCGGGGTTCGAGCCGGAACTGGACCGCTACCTGGAGACCGCGATCCGCCCATGGCTTGAGCGCCTGGGCTTCGTGGTGGCGATCCACCCGAACCCGGTTGCGGGCTTCGGCCCGATCCTGGCCGCCGAACGCTTCGAGGACCCGGCGCGGCCGACCGTATTGCTGTACGGCCACGGCGACACGGTGCGCGGCCTCGACGAACAGTGGCGGGCCGGGCTGGAACCCTGGGCGCTGACCGAGGAAGGCGACCGCTGGTACGGCCGCGGCACCGCCGACAACAAGGGCCAGCACGCGCTGAACCTGGCGGCCCTGGAGGCGGTGCTGGCGGCCCGCGGCGGCCGGCTCGGCGCCAACGTGAAGGTGGTGCTGGAGATGGCCGAGGAGCGCGGCAGCCGGGGCCTGCGCGAATTCGTGGCGGCGAATGCGGGATCACTGGCAGCCGATGCGCTGATTGCCTCGGACGGCCCGCGGGTGGCGCCGGACACGCCGACCATCGCCACCGGCACCCGCGGCACCTTCCACTTCGACCTGGTGCTGAAGCTGCGCGACGGCGGCGTGCATTCCGGCCATTGGGGCGGGCTGACCACCGACCCGGCGATCGTGCTGGCGCATGCATTGGGGTCCATGATGGACCGGCAGGGAAAAATCCTGGTGCGGGACTGGCTGCCGCGCAACGGCCTGCCGGCGGCGGTGCGCGGGGTGCTGGACGGCTGCCCGCTGGGCTCCGGCGACGCAGCGGGCGGCGCCACGATCGACCCCAACTGGGGCGAGCCGGGGCTGACGCCGGCCGAGAAGGTGTACGGCTGGAACAGCCTGATCGTGCTGGCCATGCTCAGCGGCCGTCCGGAGAACCCGGTGAACGCGGTGGCGCCGGACGCCCGGGCGCATTGCCAAATCCGCTACACGGTGGATACCGACCCCGACACCTTCGAGGCGTCGCTGCGCGCCCACCTCGACGCGCACGGCTTCCCTGAGGTGCGGATCGAGAACGCCTTCGTGCGCATGGCGGCCAGCCGCACCGCGCCGGACCACCCCTGGGTGCGGTGGGCGCAGGACAGCATGGAGCGGACGCTGGGCAAGCGGGTGCAGGTCATCCCGAACAGTTCGGGCGGGCTGCCGGGGGACGTCTTCGTGGACCACCTGCACGTGCCGCTGGTCTGGGTGCCGCACAGCTACAACGGCTGCAAGCAGCACGGGCCGGACGAGCATCTGCTGCTGGCCCCCGCGCGGGAAGGGCTGCTGGCCTTCGCCGGGATGTGGTGGGATCTGGGCGAGGCAGGCACGCCGGGACGGGCCTGAGCGGCTGGCCGGGCGTTACGCTTCGGCCGGCCGGCGCAATGCAGGCGTTACACGCGGTGGGCATATCCGGGGCATCGGCCGTGCCGGGCCAGGCCCGGACGGCTTTTGGGAGATACCGAGCGATGCGAGTTCTGAAAACGGCTTTTCTTGCGGCAACCGCCCTGGCGCTGGCCCTGCCGGCCATGGCGCAACCGGCCCCTGGGGCAGGCCAGGGCGGGCGGGAGCGTGGGGGTCACGGGATGGACGCCATGTTCCAGCAGATCGACGCCAACAAGGACGGCCGCGTGGTGTGGGACGAGGCCTGGGGCTTCGTGCAGCAGCGCTTCAACGAGGCCGACCGGGATCGTGACGGCGGGCTGACGCTGGCCGAGATGCAGGCCATGCGGATGATGGGCGGGGGCCGGGCCGGGCGGCCGGGCGGCGAAGCGGCAAGCGGGCCGGAGCGCGGGGCGTTCGGCGGCATGATGTTCCGGGCGGTGGATGCCGACCGCGATGGCCGGGTGACGCTGACCGAGATGCGGCCGCTGGTCGAGGCGCGTTTCCGGTCGCTCGACGCGAACGGCGACAATGCGGTATCGCGCGACGAGGTTCCGCAGGGGCACCATCGCGGTCCGCGGGGCGACCGGGCCGCCCTGGCGCCAGCCACGCCGCGCTGAGGCCGACGGGAATGGGGGGTGCCGCAGCGCCCCGCCTTTTTCCGACAAACAGAAACCTGATTACGCGGCTTCCTCAGTCGCCCGCAGCGCTGTACAAATAGGGAACATTTAAGTGTCTCCAGGAGGATATCCGTGGCCCGCAACTCGGAGCAGTTCCAGAAGGGGCTCAGTGAGCCAGAGTTCGAGCGCCAGTTCGGCACCGAAG
>JAABUN010003970.1_pt1 | contig 21330 bp, 20 predicted proteins | sample 5559311 | NCBI WGS metagenome assembly JAABUN01 (sample SAMN10711877, study PRJNA513370) | rock metagenome | isolation source: Antarctica rocks | place: Antarctica: Victoria Land, Siegfried Peak sud
GGTCCAGCACCCGTATCCGCAACAACGCTTCATCGTCAAACACCCGAGGTGGGAGCCGAGTGCGTTAGCAGCGCACGCTCGGATCTGTCCGGGGGGCGCGGGGTAACCCGAGTCCCTACCGGGATGGCCAGCGATGCTGACGCACCAGCGCAAAGCACTTGGCATCGTCCATCAGGCCCGAGACGTTGACCAAGTCCGGTGTGATCATGACGGCAGAAGCCCCCTGCGCGAGCCGGTTGGCCGCTCGCGCTCCCGCCATCACACCAGAAGCCATTCAGCCGCGCTACCCAGGCCCAGGACCACCACCCCGGAACACGACAAGAGCCACCACCGATCGCCCGAGCACAGACCGATTCATTTCCAGGCTCTCAGTCCTCGAGGACGAAGGGCAGGGCAGGCACGTTGGGGCCGCCGTGGCGGCGGAGGTCCGCCACCATGAGGCCGACGCCGATCGCCATCGCCACGCCAACGGCGAACACCAGGTTGTCCGGCAGCGCCACCAGCACGGCGAGGACGATCAGCAGGCCGACCGCCGCAAGGACCAGGCTGAGACCCTTGTCGAGACGTGCGGCAGCTTGAGTTGCGGGAAGCATGTCATCCACCTTTCCGAATATTGTTGCACTGCGATATATTGCCAGCACGTACCAAGCTTCAACACGCGTCGACCGGCGGATCGGGCATGGCTGGCCACTGCCGGCGGAATGGCTCGGCGGACCGTTCCACCGGTCCATGCGGAACTGTCGCAGGCGGCTTCGGCGCGGCGCGATCGATACGCGGGGCCGTCCGCCCGCACGGCACGCCGGCGGCGGCGCGGCGTCCACGGCCGATCCGGCCCACGTCCCGTGCCACGCGCCACCCCGCCGCCAGCCGCGAAGCGGCGCCGGGAACGGCGGGCGCCGAACCGGCGTTGCACCGTGGCCCCATGACCATGTTCCGCCCGGCGGATGCCGCCACCTCCGCCCTGCTGTCCCTGGCCTTGGCCGCGGTCCCGCCGCGGACCGTCATCGCCATCCCCGCCCGTGACGAGGCATCGCGGCTGCCCGGCTGCCTGGCCGCGCTGGCGGCGCAGCGCGGGCCGGGCGGCTCCCCGGCGGACCATGCCGGGACCGTGGTGCTGGTGCTGGCGAACAATTGCACGGACGCCACCGCCGCGGTGGCGCGTGCCCTGGCGCCGCGCCTGCCCTTCGCATTGCAGGTCGAGGAGCACCGGCTGCCGGCCGCGCTGGCCCATGCCGGCGGCGCGCGGCGGCTGGCGATGGCGACGGCGGCGGCCCTGTTCGGCGGCCCGTCGGCCGGTTCCTGGCCGGCATCGTTCCCTGGCGCGCTGCTCTGCACCGACGCCGATGCGCGGCCGGCACCGGGCTGGCTGGCGGCCAACCTGGCGGCGCTGGCGGCGGGGGCCGACGCGGTGGCGGGGGCGATCGCGCTCGACCCCGCGGAGGCAGCGCTGCTGCCCGTCCGGCTGCGCCGGCGGGAGGCGGCGGAGGCGCGCTACGCTGCGGCGCTGGCGGCGTTGGCCGCCACGGTGGACCCCGATCCGCACGACCCCTGGCCGTGCCACGCCATGCGGTCCGGCGCCTCGATCGGGCTGACGCTGGCGGCGTACCACCGGGTGGGCGGAGTGCCAGCGGTGGCGGCCGGGGAGGACCGGGCGCTGTTCGCCGCGCTGGCGCGGATCGACGCCCGCATCCGCCATGCGCCGGAGGCCCGGGTGCTGGTCTCCTGCCGGCTGGACGGCCGGGCCGGCGGCAGCATGGCGGCGACGCTGCGGGCCCGTGCCGCCGATCCGTCGATGTCGGTCGATGCGGCGCTGGAGCCGGCGGCGGCGGCCTGGGCGCGGCTGCGGGCCCGCCGGGCGCTGCGCTGGCTGTGGTGCGGCGAGGCGGCCGGGCCAGGACCCGCGGCAACCCTGGCGGCGGCGCTGCGGGTGGCGCCGGACCGGTTGGCGGCGCTTGCCGCCGGGCGGCATTTCGGCGCGGCGTGGGAGGCGCTGGAGGCCGCTTCGCCGGTGCTGCGCCGGCGGCGGGCGCTGCTGCCGGGGCAACTGGCGGCGGAGACGGCAAGGGTGCGGGCGATCATCGCGGCGGAGGGCGGCTGGACTGGCCTCCGGCGGCGGCCCCGGCCGCACGGTCCGGAGGCGGGGTTGCCTGCGGGGTAGCAGGGGCACCAGGCAGGCGCTGGCGCGGCACTTCCCGGCGCGGCTGCAGGTCTCCGAAGGTCAAGGCGGGGCGTCGGGACGGCGCAACAGGTCCAGGCGGTACTGCTCGGCGCGGGATTGATGCAGGACCGGGGCGAAGGGGCAGGCGGCGATGAAGGCGCGGGCGGCGGCGTCGCCCGACAGCGGATAGTCGGTCTCGCCGGTCCAGTGCACCAGCAGCAGGTGGCCGCCGGGACGCAGCGAGGCCTCGGCGTGGGACGCCAGGCGCCGGAGGTCCGGCATGTTCAGGTAGTAGACCACCTCCGACAGCAGGATCAGGTCGAAGCCGCCGGGCGGCCAGTCCCGCGGCACCGCCATTTGGTGGAACTCCACCTGGGGCAGCGAGGCGCAGCGGCGGCGGGCCTCGCGCAGCGGCGCGGCGGCGGCGTCGATGGCGACCAGGCGGTCGCAGCGGGCGGCGAGTTCCGCGGTCAGCACGCCGATCGAGCAGCCGACTTCCAGCGCCTGGGAATAGCGCGGGTGGGGCAGGCCCGCGAGGGTGGCGGCATACTTGGCGCGTTCGTAGCCGCTGGTGGCGAAGCGCCAGGGGTCGGGGTCGGCGGCGTAGAGCGTCTCGAAATAGTCCGGCGCGAGGGAGCGGGGCGGGCGGACGGTCATCGGGCGGGGTCCAGGTAGAGTTCGAAGGAGCGGTCGGCCAGCGCCAGGGCCTCGGGCGGCAGGCGGAAGCCGGCGGGGTCGTCGTGGATCAGGGCAGTGACCTGCGAGGCGTGGGCGGCGATGGCGCAGCGCTTGGCCGGAAGGTGGGCCGTGATGTCGAGGCGGCGGCCGTGGGGCGGGGCGGGTAGATCGGGTTCGGGGCCGAGCGCGAAGCCTGGGATGGGCGTGGCGAAGGCCCAGCCCCAGACCGGGTATTCCAGGCGCCGCGCGGTGGGCAGTTCCAGGGCCAGCGCGGCGGCGATGGCGGCGCAGGCCTGGTGGTCGGCGTGCGGGTCCTGCGCCCAGGTGGCGAGGATGGCGGCCGGCGGCGGGCGGGCGGCGATGGCGCGCAGGATGGCGGCGACGGCGGCCCGCAGCCCTGGCCCCGCGGCGGGCACCGCGCGGTCCGGCAGGCCGAGGAAGCGCAGCCGCGTCGGCGCCAGGCGGAGGGCGCGGGCGGCGGCGCGGGTCTCGGCCTCGCGCAGCGCCTTCAGGCGGGGCGGCGGATAGGCGGCGGAGCCGGGGTGGGAGGCGGTGCCGTCACTGAGCACGATGATTTCCACCTCGCGGCCGGCCGCGGCGGCGGCGGCGATCAGGCCGCCGCAGCCGATCGATTCATCATCCGGGTGCGGCGCCAGGATGAGGGCGCCGCCTGGCCCGAACAGGCGGTCCAGGCTTGCCGTGATGGGCAGCCGTTCCGCGGCGGCCAGGTATTCGCCCGCGCGCATGGCTAGGACCGAAACCCTCGGCTGGCCTGGGGACCCGACCGCAACCGACCAGAATAGCAGGGCCTGGCGTCCCTCACGGCCACAGATCCCCGAACGCCGGCGCTGCGCCTGCGACATGAGCCGCCGCCGCCGTCAGCGCCCGATCCGGCCCCGGCTGCCGCAGGTAGGTGGCGAGGTCGCGGGCGATGCGCTCCGCCGGGTTAGGCCGGAGGAACGCGGCCAGCCCGATTGAACGCTGCGCCAGTTCCAGCACGTCCAGCGCCGCACGCTCGACCGCGAGGCGGGCGAGGTTGACATAGGCCTCGGCGTCACGCGGTTCTGCGGCCTCGGCGCGGTGGGCGGTGGCCTCGACCCAGAGGCGGGCGGTCTCGGCGGCGATCGCCACCTGTCCCAGGCGGGCGGCCTGGTGCGGGTCGGCGTGGCGGCCGGTGCGGCGGAGGTGGTCGCGCAGCGCCTCGGCCAGTGCCTCGATGCCGCCGGTCTGCACGGCGGCGAAGCGCCAGGCGCCGGCGGAGAAGTCGGGTTGTTCCTCGTAGGCGCCGGGGCGGCCGATGCGGGCTTCGGCGGGGAGGGCGAGGCCGGAGAAGTCGACCGCGCCGCTGGCCGAGGCAATCATGCCCTGGGGGGTCCAGGCGGCGAGGTCGGCGCGTTGGCGGGGTGGCAGCGGGACCAGCAGCAGTTGCGGCGGGTCGGCGGGTTCGGCGCGGGCGGTGACCAGGGCGCGGGCCGCGAAGCCGGCGCCGGAGCAAAGGATCTTGCGGCCGGTGAGGCGGTTGCCGCCAAGGTCGAGGCGGAGGGCGGTGCCGTCCGGGGCGTCGGTGTTCCAGACGGCGAAGAGGTGGCCGGCCAGGGCATCGCGGGCGGCGGCGGCGGATTGGGCGGGGGTGGCGTGGCGGAGGATCAGGCGCAGCGCGTTGACGTGGCCCTCGTAGAGGCGGCCGAGCGGCTGGCTGGCGCGGCCGAGCAGGCGGAGCGTGGTGGCGAGGGCGCCGGCGCCGGTGGGTTCCGTGCCGAGGCCGAGGCCGCCGGAGGCGATGGGCAGGGGGGCGCGGAGCAGGCCGGCGGCGTGGAGGGCGGCGACGTCCTCGATAGGGAGGGCGCCGTCGTGGTCGAGGGCGGCGGCGTGGGCGGCGATGTCGGGGAGGATGCGGCGGAGGGCCGTGACGGCGGATGCGGGGTCGGTGGCGGCGGGGTGGCGGGAAAGGGACATCGGGACCTGCTTGCGGGCACGGAATGGAACGCTGGGTGGGGGGTGTGGTTGCAACGGCGGGACACCGCGGATCGAGAGGTCGGTATGCCTCGGTTGCCGCACTGCGGACGGCGATGTTGGACTTGCTTCAGTTCAGTGGAGAGTCGCTGGGTCGGTCGGCTGCCATTTTCTCGAACTGGTTTGGGCTTGCGAAGTCGAGCGCGGAATGCCGCCTGACGGGGTTATGGAAGCCGCCGATGGTGCGACCGAGGCGTTCTGCCTGATGCTCCTGGCGGCCACCCCGGCCGCGCTGGTCGCCGCGCTGAACCTGGCGGTGCGGGAGGCGGTGGAGCAGCCGGTCGTGCGCGAGAGGCTGGCACGGCCGGAGATGGCGCCGATGGTGCCCTGACCCACCGCGACGGCGGAGCGAATCCGGACCGAGCGCGAGCACTGGGGCCCGATCGTCCGCGCCAGCGGCTTCTCCGCCGACGATTAGGGCGCCGCCATCCGTCAGGCCGCGTCCGATACCTCCAGCACCGCCCGCGCGAATGCCTCCGGCGCCTCCTGCGGCACGTTGTGCCTAGCCCGCGGGATCACCCGGCGCTCATACGCGCCGGTGAAATACCGGCCGTGCCGCTCGGACGCCGCCACCGGACCAACCCCATCGCTGGCGCCGTGCGGCGCGATGGTCGGCACGCCGATCCGCGGCTGGGCCGCAAGCCGCGCCTCGACCGCCGCCAGTGCCGGATCGCCCGAGACGTAGCCGTAGCGGTGGCGATAGGAGTGGATGACGACCTCAACGAAGTCCGGGTTGTCGAAAGCGGCGGCGCTGGCCTCGAAGGCGGCGTCATCGAACGCCCAATCGGGCGACCACAGGCGCCACAGCAGCCGGCAAAGCTCGCGTCGGTTCGCAGCCAGCCCGGCTTGGCCGCGTTCGGTATGGAAGTAGTACTGGTACCACAGCCGGTGCTCCTGCGCCGGCGCCACCGGGCGGGAGGCGGCCCCGATGTCCTGGATGTTGTAGCCGTTGCAGGACACCAGCCCGGCCACGCGTTCCGGCCACAGCGCCGCCACCACGCAGGCGGCCCGGCCGCCCCAGTCGTAGCCCGCCAGCACGGCGCGCGGGATGGCCAACGCGTCCATCAACTCCCGCAAATCCTGGCCCAGCGCCGCCTGCTCGCCGGAGCGCGGCGTGGCGGCGTCGAGGAACCGGGTCGGGCCGTAGCCGCGCAGGTATGGCACGATGCAGCGCCGACCGGCGGCGGCCAGGATCGGCACCACCGCCGCGTAGCCGTCCGGCGCGTAGGGGAAGCCGTGCAGCAGGAACACCGGCGGGCCATCGGGCGGGCCGGCCTCGATGTAGGCGATGTCGAGCGTCGCGGTGCGGGCGTGCCTCAGCATCCTGGCACTATGGCCGGTGGATGGGTGCGGCGGAAAGGCCATGGTTGGCGATCCGCCGGCGGGGTGGCAGGGTGCGCCGCATGTTCCGACGCACCCTTGCCCTCGCGGGCCTTGCCGCGCTCGCCGCCCCGCGCCCTTCGGCGGCGCAGACCGGGCCGCAGCCCCGGCTGCCGGAGGAGCCGATGGTCATCGTCACCCGCGGCGGCACCCGGCACGAATTCCGGGTGGAGATGGCGATCACCCCGGAGCAGCAGAGCGTCGGCCTGATGTTCCGCGAACGCGTCGGCGCGAACGAGGGGATGCTGTTCGACTGGGGCGTCCCGCGCGAAAGCAGCATGTGGATGCGCAACACCGTCACGCCGCTCGACATGGTGTTCATCACCGCCGAGGGCCGCATCCTTCGCATCGCCGAGCGCACCGTGCCCTATTCGCTGGCGCCGGTGAACAGCGGCGGGGCGGTGCGGGCCACGTTGGAATTGGCGGCCGGCACTGCGGAGCGGCTTGGGTTCAGGGTCGGCGACCAGGTGCTGCAGCGGACCTTCGGCACCGCGCCATAGCTGGCGCCGCAAGCTTCACGGTCCCACCCATCACGCCGCGGCGGGCCGGTGGGCTTGTTTCCACCGATGCCGATCCATAGGTTGCGCACGGAACGGGGCGTGGCGCAGCCTGGTAGCGCGCCTGTTTTGGGTACAGGAGGTCGTGGGTTCGAGTCCCGCCGCCCCGATTCCGGTTCCAGGGAAGGTTGCCAGGGGAGCGCACGGGAGGCCACATGCCAGGACCGAACCAACTCGCCCGGATATACCAGCCGCCGCGCTCCGCCATGCAGGCCGGCCGTGGCAAGAACCAGGGCTGGGTTCTTGAATTCGAGCCAGGCGAGGCACAGCGCCCAGACCCGCTGATGGGGTGGGCCGGCTCGGGCGACACCAGCGGCCAGGTCCGGCTGCGGTTCGACACGCGGGAGGCGGCGGTGGCCTATGCCCTGGCCAACTCCCTGCCGCATGAGGTGGAGGAACCCAAGCCGGTGCATCCCAAGCCCAAGGTCTATGCCGATAATTTCCGCTTCGGCCGCACCGACAACTGGACGCACTGAAGCCCGAGAAGCGCCCTTAGCTCAGCTGGACAGAGCATCGGATTTCTAATCCGTCGGTCGTGGGTTCGAGTCCCGCAGGGCGCGCCAGCCTTCCCGCAAACACGCTCAATCGAGTTGCGCGCCGGAAATCCGCACCAGCCGCTCCCAGCGCGGCGACTCCTCGCGGATGCGCTGCCCCAGCGCGGCCGGGCTGTCGCTGAGGATGATGGTGTAGCCCAGCGGCCGCAGCCGCTCCACGAATTCCGGCTGGGCCGCGATCTGCCGCACCGCCTCGAACAGCCGCTGCACCACTGGTGCCGGCGTGCCGCCCGGCGCCATGATGGCGTTCCAGGTCTGGATGTCGATGTCGCCGAGGCCCAGCGTGGCGAACTCCGCCAGTCCCGGCACCTCCGGCAGGATCGACAGCCGCTGCGCGCTGCTCACCGCCAGCGGCTTGAACTTGCCGCTGCCGACATGCGGCATCAGCGCCGGCATCACGTCGAACATCATGTCGATGGTGCCGGCCAGCAGGTCGTTGATCGCCGGCCCGCCGCCGCGGTAGGGCACGTGGATGATGCGCGCGCCGGTGGCCCGGTTGACCGCCTCGATGGTCAGATGGCTGGTGGTGCCGGTGCCGGACGACCCCATGCGGATTTCCTCGGGATGCGCCCGGCCCCAGGCGACCAGGCTGAGGAAGTCGGTCCAGCCGTTCTTCGCCGCCGTCTCGGCGTTCACCACGCAGAGCACTGCGCCGGTGACGATGGTTGAGACCGGCGTCAGGTCCTTCTGCGGGTCGAAGGCCATGGATTTGTACAGGGAGGGTGCCGCGCACAGCGTGGTGACGCCGATGATGCCGATGGTGGTGCCGTCTGGCGCCGCCTTGGCCACCGCATCGGCGCCGATGTTGCCGCCGGCGCCGCCGCGGTTCTCCACCAGCACGGTCTGGCCGAGCACGGCGCCGAGGCGTTCGGCGGTCAGCCGCCCCAGGATGTCCACCGCGCCGCCGGGCGGGAAGGGGACGATCAGCCGCACCGGCCGCCCGCCGGCCGGCTGCGCCAGGGCAGGCGAGGCGAGCAGGCCGGCGCCGGCGGCCAGGCCGGTAGTGAGCAGCAGGCGGCGTGGGGGCATCCTCGGCGTTCCCGTGTGGTGCGGCCCCGGTCGCCCGGGCTTGTCCTTATAGCAGCCGAAACCGGCCAGGGTTCAAGAAGCCGCCTGCTTTCAGGCTTGGCCGCGGGCCAGGGCGATCACCCGCAGCACCTCCGGCGTCAGGTCGAACTGCGGGAACTCCTCCGGCCGCGCCCAGGCGACGGCGCTGACGTCGTCGCCGGGCCGCGCCTCGCCGGCGATCCGCCAGCCGCAGTAGTCGATGATGGTGTAGTGGAAGCGGATGGCGCCGGCCGCGTCATGGGTGATGGCGTCGATCACCGCGGCCAGCACCAGCGGGCCGACCTCGATGCCGGTCTCCACCAGCAACTCCCGGCGCGCCGCCGCCTCGGCCCGCTCGCCGAGGTCCTGCGCGCCGCCGGGCAGCGACCACAGGCCAAGCCGCGGCGGCTTGCCGCGCCGCACCAACAGCACCGGCGCGGCGGCAAGGCCGGCATCCGCCGCCGCATCGAAGGCGATCACCCCGATGCCGATCCATGGCCGGTCCGGGTATTCGCGATCGCTCACCGCACCGGGTCGCCAGCGGAGGGCCCAGCGGGGAGCATGGCAGGATCGGCCGAGGGGGCGTCACCGGAAGGGGCATTGGCCGGCCGAACTGCCAAGTCCTCGAGCCGCGGCGCGAAGGCCTTCTCCTTCCAGACCCCCACTTGGTAGGCCCAGCCGCGCCACCGCGCCTCCAGCCGCTCCGCCTCGGCGCCGCCCGAAGCGCCGAGGTGCAGCCACAGCAACTCGCCCTCCCGCTGCGGCCGGGCAGTCACCGACAGCCCGTCATCCAGTTCGAAGCGGCTTTCGCCCAGCGGCGCGCCCGGCAGTTCGGCCGCCGGCTTCACCTCGAGGAAGGTCAGGAATTCGAAGGCCCGGCCGATCTCGTCCAGCGCCACCTCGTCGGCCGGCGCCGCCCCCGCCGGCTGCACCAGGCGGAGCGGCGCCTCCGGCCCGTCGCCGCGTTCAAGTTGCAAGGCAGGTTCGCCCTCCCGCTGCACCTGCACGCCGCGGATGCGGGCGTTCGGCAAGTTGGCGATGTCGCGGTCCAGCCAGAGCTGCGGGTCGGCATCGGCCGGCAGCCGCCCCTCGGCCAGCCATGCCTGGTCCTCGCCCGGCCGGCGGACGTAGATGCCCTCCGGCAGGTTGCCCTGAGTCCGCACGCGGCGGCGACCGAGCACCAATTCAACGAGCGCCGCGCCCTGCGCATCCAGCACCCGCAGCAGCACGCCCTTGCTGCCGGGCCGTGCCGGGTCCTCGACTCCGAGCCGGTCGTGCTGCGCCGGATCGGCGGTGCGCGGCTCGACCAGCCGGAGTTCGGTCAGGCCGACCAGCAATTCCCGCACCTTCTCCGGCCGCACGGGGTAGCCGCCCTTCTCCGGCAGCACCCAGGCCTCGCCCTGCCGCAGCAGGGCCAGGGCGCCGTCGGGCTTGCGGATTTCAATTCGCGCGGCGTTCTGCAGCCGCGCCGCCAGACCCTCGAAGGCCAGGCCGGCGCCGCCGCCCGCAACGGTGCTGGGGGCGATCCTGTCCGGCGTGAACAGGACGGCGGCGCCGGCCGCCACCGCGGCGGCGGTGCCCAGCAGCAGCAGGGTGCGGCGGTTCATCGCGGGCCTCCCATCAGGCCCGTGCCGCCGCGCGACGCCGGCCGCGCACCACCGCGAGGCCGATGGCGAAGGCCGCCAGCAGCGCCGGCACGAGCAGGATGTTCAGCAGCCGCAGCCAGGTCTCCAGCCCCTCGATGTCGCGCCGGAGTTCCAGTTGCACCGAGCGCAACTCCCGCCGGGTGCGCAGGATTTCGTCCCGCGCGCGGTCGATCTCGGCGCGCTGTTCCGGCGTGATGACCGCCTGCGCCGCGCCGCGCTCGCCGCCGGCCGGTCCACTTGGCGTCCCCTGGCGCAGCTCGCGCAGCCGGCGTTCCGTTTCCTCCAGCCGCTGGGTCAGCGCGCGTTCGGTCTGGCGGTACTGCGCGTCGGCGTTGCGGCGGATGTCTTCCACCCGCTCGAACGGCCGCAGCGACTCGCCACGCGACCGCAGCGAGATCAGCGCGTCGCTGCCGGCCAGCGTATCGGTCAGGTTCACCACGAAGGCGCCGTTGCCGCTGAAGGGCGTCGCCACCTGCTGGCCGAAGAAGTCCTGCACCCGCACCCAGAAGCGGTCCTCCAGAAGGTCGGTGTCGTTGACGATGACGACGTTCGCCGCGCCCTCGCTGCGGGCCAGGTGGGCGGGGAAGCCCTCGGGCCGCGGTTGGTTCTCCGCCGGTGCCGGCGCGCCGTCCGGGAAGGCGGTGGGGAGCGGACCGCGGAGCCGCGCCGCCAGCACCCGCCGCTCGCCGTCGGCGCGGAACTCGGCCAGCAGCCGGGTCGGGTTGGCGTCCTGCCGCACCCGCTCGGCCGGCACCAGCATGGACTGCGCGGAGGAGGTCAGCAGCGGCACGAACTCCACGGCCGCGTCCGCCTTGCGGCGCAATTCGCCGGCCGAGGCGAGGCTGACCTGCTCCAACTGCGCCAGCGAGACCTCGGCACGGTTCAGGCTGTCGCCTTGCAGGTTGAACCAGGCGACGTAATCCACCGCCTGCACCCGGTCCTGCGCCCCGGCCCTGACGCGCCAGGCGCCGCGAAGGTCCAGCACCACCTGGTCCGCCGGCGCCTCGACCCCCCAGGCGTTCAGCAGCCGGTCGAGCGAGGAGGCGGTGTTGCTGGGCGGCTGGCCGGTGGGACCGGGGCGGCTGGCCTGCGCCTCGGAATGCGGGTCGAGCAGCAGGAACAGCTTGCCGCCGCGCAGCACGAACTGGTCGATGGCGTATTGCGTGGCGTCGGACAGGCCCTGCGGGTGCGCCACGATCAGTACCTGGATGTCGGGATCGATGACCGGCGCGTCGAGCGGCACGTCGCGCACCGTCGAGAAATTCCGCAGTTGCGTCATCACCACCGCCGGCTGCGCGAGCTGCGGCTGGCGCATCATCATCGCTCGTGGGTCGCCGTTCAGCGGCAGCGGCGACAGCACGCCGACCACCGGGCGGCGCGGGCTGGACAGGTCGTTGACCAGCCGCGTCAGGTCGTATTCCAGGAAGCGCTCGCGGTCCGGCTGGAAGAAGGCGATGGTGCGCTCGTCGTCCAGCAGGTTGCTGGCGGCCAGGCCGAAGAACACCTGCTCGCCGGACTGGTCCACCGGCACGCCCTGCAATCCGTAACCCAGCGCGCGGTCCTCGATCTCGCTGAAGGGTTCGGGGTCGTAGGTCTCCAGCCGCACCTTGCCGCCGGACAGCGCGACGTATTCGGACAGCATCTCGCGCACCCGGTCGGCGTAGCCGCCATAGACGGGAATCTCGGCGCCGAGCTTCCGCGAATAAAACAGCCGCAGGGTAATCGGATCGGACAGGCCCGCCAGGATTTGGCGCGTGCCGTCGGCCAGCGTGTAGAGCCGCTGCTCCGTCAGGTCGATCCGCGCGCGAGGCAGCACGCGCTCGGCCAGCACGTTGACGCCGACCGCCAGCACCGCGGCGGCCAGCAGCCCGAGCGCCGACGACCACAGCCGGCCGCCGCGACGGATCGCCGCGGGGCGGGGAGGGGACAGGGTGGTTTCGGCCATGCGCCTAATCAGCCTTGCGGTGTTCGAGGATGACGACGTTGGCGAACAGGAAGAACGCCATGAAGCTGCCGAAGAAAACGATGTCGCGCAGCGCGATGACGCCGCGGGTGAAGCCCGAGAAGCGGTCCAATACCGAGACCGCGCGGGCGGCCTCCGCCAGTTGCGGGATGCGGGTGTCGAGGAACTCGGTGATCACCGGGCTGCCGGCGGCGCCGAACAGGAAGCACAATGCGACCGCCAGCACGAAGGCCACCACTTGGTTGCGGGTGAGGGCCGAGACCGCCGCGCCGATCGCCAGGTAGGCGCCGGCGACCAGCAGGCAGCCGACATAGCCCGACAGGATCACCCCGTTATCCGGCCGCCCCAGCGCGTTGACGGTGATCCACAGCGGGAAGGTGAGCGCCAGCGCGATGCCGCAGAACGCCCAGGCCGCGAGGAATTTCCCCAGCACGGCCTGCCATTGCGGCATCGGCAGGGTCAGCAGCAGCTCGATGGTGCCGAGCCGGCGTTCCTCGGCCCAGAGCCGCATGGTCAGCGCCGGCACCAGGAACAGGAACAACCAGGGGACGAAGGAGAAGAACGGGATGAGGTCGGCCTGGCCACGGCCGAAGAAATTCCCCAGCGTGAAGGTCAGCGCGCCGGCCAGCACCAGGAAGATCACGATGAACACGCTGGCGACGGGCGTCGCGAAGTAGGCGCCAAGCTCGCGGCGGGCGACGATGAAAGCCGGCGCCATCAGGCGGCGTCCCGTGGCGCGGCGCCCAGCGTCAGTTCGCGGAACACGTCGTCGAGCGTCCGCCCGGCCTGCTGCAGCACGCCCGGTGCGGCATCCACGATCACCCGGCCGCGGGCGATGATGATGGCCCGCGTGCAGACCGCGTCGACCTCCTCCAGGATGTGGGTGGAGATGACGATCGCCTTCTCAGGGGCCATCCGGCGGATCAGCTCGCGCACCTCGTGCTTCTGGTTGGGGTCGAGGCCGTCGGTGGGTTCGTCCAGCACCAGCACCGGTGGGTCGTGCAGCAGCGCCTGCGCCAGCCCGACCCGCCGCTTGAAGCCCTTCGACAACGTCTCGATCGGTTGCAGCCGCACGCCTTCGACCTGCGTGAGCTGCATCGCGTGCGCGACGCGGGCCGCCGCCTCGGCGCCACGGAAGCCGCGGATGCGGGCGGTGAAGTCGAGGAAGCCCGAGACCGTCATTTCCGGGTAGGTCGGCGCGCCCTCCGGCAGGAAGCCGAGGTTCCGCTTCGCCGCAACCGGTTGGTCCACCACGTCGGCGCCGCAGATGCGGGCGGTGCCCGACGTCGGCGGCATGAAGCCCGCCAGCATCCGCATGGTGGTGGACTTGCCGGCGCCGTTCGGGCCGAGGAAGCCCAGCACCTCGCCGCGGCCCACGGTGAAGGACACGTCGTCCACCGCGGTGAAGCCGGCGAACCGCTTGGTCAGGCGTTCGATCTCGATCAGCGCGGCCAAGCCCAACCCCCCGATGCCCCCAGGCCGGCCGGGTCTACCCGTAAGCGAGGGCTTTGCAAGTCCCCCCGGCGCACGCCACATTGGCGAGCGGAGGGTTCGATGGACCAGCCCAGCCTCGACGAGCGCACTCTTTACGACACCGACTTCCTGACCTGGACCGAGGAACAGGCGGCGGCGCTGCGGGCGCTGGCCGGCCGGCGCGACCTGCCGAACACGCTGGACCTGGAGAACGTGATCGAGGAGATCGAGGCGTTGGGGCGGTACGAGCTGAAGTCCGTCACCAGCCCCATCCGGCTGATCCTGGAACATCTCCTAAAGATCGCCTTCGACCCGGACTCGGACGCGCAACGGCACTGGCGGGGCGAAATTATCACTTGGCACGCCGACGTGCGTGAAGAGTTGGTCCCCTCCATGCACCGGAAAATCGAGTTGGACGTGCTTTGGCGCTATGCCGCCAGGCGTGCCCGGGGGCCGTTGCAGGCGCGTGCCATCAGCCTTCCGCGCTGGTTGCCGGAGTCCTGCCCGTTCACCCTGCACGACTTCCTGGCGTCCGAATTCGACATCGACGGCGCGGTCGCCCGGCTGTCTGAGCCGCTAACCGCGCCGCCGCCTGAAGCCTAACCCGCCAGCAGCGCCGCCATCGCCTCCTCCCGCCCGAACAGCCGCAGCAGCACCCGTGCCGCCTGGCCGCGCGGCCCTGCGAGCGTCGGGTCCTTCTCCAGCAGCAGCGCGGCATCCCGGTAGGCCATCCGGATCAGCCCCTCCTGCGCCTCGCCCTCGGTCAGCCCCAGCCGGAAGAACGGCCCGCCGGATTGCCGCGTGCCCAGCGCCTCGCCGCCGCCGCGCAGCCGGAAGTCGGCGTCGGCGATGGCGAACCCGTCCTCGGTGTCCCGCAATATCAGCAGCCGCTCGCGTGAGGCCTGGCCCAACGTCTCGTCGTAGAGCAACATGCAGTAGCTGGCCGCCGTCCCGCGCCCGACCCGGCCGCGCAATTGGTGCAATTGCGCCAGGCCGAAGCGGTCGGCGTGCTCCACCACCATCACCGTCGCGTCCGGCACGTCGACGCCCACCTCGATCACCGTGGTCGCCACCAGGATGCGGGTGCGCCCGGCCGAGAAGTCGCGCAGCGCCGCCTCGCGCACCTCGGGGTCCAGCCGGCCATGCGCCAGGCCGACGATGGCGCCGAACCGCGCCGCCAGCTCGGCGTGGCGGGTCTCGGCCGCCGCCAGGTCCAGCACCTCGCTCTCGGCCACGTGCGGGCACACCCAGTAGACCCGGGCGCCGCGCTCCAGCGCCCTGGCGATGCCGGCCACCACCTGGTCCAACTGCTTCAATCCGTGCAGGGTGGTGGTGATCGGCTGCCGCCCGGCCGGCTTGCCGTGCAGCCGGCTGACCGCCATCTCGCCCCATTGCGTCAGCAGCAGCGTGCGGGGGATCGGCGTCGCGGTCATCACCAACAGGTCGGCCGAAACGCCCTTCCCCGCCAGCAGCAGCCGCTGCGCCACCCCGAAGCGGTGCTGCTCATCGACCACCGCCAGGCCAAGGTCGCGGAACCGCACCCCCTCCTGGAACAGCGCATGGGTGCCGACGACGATCTTCACCGACCCCTCCGCCAGCCCCGCCAGCGTTCGCTTCCGCTGCATCCCCTTCACGCTGCCGGCCAGCAGGTCCACCCGCACTCCGGCCGGCACGCACAGCGGCACCAGGGTCCGCAGGTGCTGCCGCGCCAGCAATTCCGTCGGCGCCATCAACGCGCCCTGGGCGCCGGCCTCGACCGCCCGCAGCATGGCCAGCACCGCCACCAGCGTCTTGCCCGAGCCGACATCGCCCTGCAGCAGCCGCAGCATCCGCGTGGGCTGGGCCAGGTCCGCGTCGATCTCCGCCAGCGCATGGGCCTGGCTCGGCGTCATCGGATGCCCGAAGGTGGCGAGGGCGCGGTCGCGCAGCCGCCCGTCGCCCGCCAGCGCCCGGCCCGGCCGCAGCCGCACCCGCCGCCGCACCAGCCCGAGCGCCAATTGCCCCGCCAGCGCCTCGTCATAGGCGAGGCGGGTGCGGGCGGCCGGGGGAGGCGGCTCCTGCCCAGGCGCCTGGACCTGGCGCAGCGCCTCGGCGAAGCCCGGCCAGCCTTCCCGCCGCGCCAGCGCCGCGTCGTGCCATTCCGGCAGCGCCGGCAGCCGGTCGAGCGCCGCCGCCATGGCGCGCGCCACCTGCCCCAGGGTCAGCCCCTTCACCAGCGGCCAGACCGGCTCCAGCGCCGGAAACCCCTCGGCCACCGTGGCCGAGAGGGGGTTGATCATGGAAAACCGGTTGCCCTCGGCCTTCACCTTCCCGGCGAACAGCCGTTCGGTTCCCGCCGGCAGGCGCTGCGCGACCTGCGCCGGCCAATTGTTCATGTAGCGGATCAGCAACGGCTCGCCGGCCGCCTCGGCCCGGACCTCGACGTATGGCCGGCCCGCCTGGGACCGCGCCGCCCGGTGCGAGACCACCAGCGCCAGCAGGATCACCTCGGCATCCGGCGGCGCCTCGGCCGGCCGGGCCACGGCGATGCGCCGCGCGTAGCGTTCCGGCAGATGGAACAGCAGGTCCAGCACCCGCTCGCCGCCCACCGCCTCGCGCAGCCGTTTGACCAGCACGGGGCCGACACCGGGCAGGTCGGCGAAACGGCCCAGCACGGGGTCCAGGCACCCGGAGGCCGGCTCGGACCCAATTAATTTCGGCACGCGCAACTCTTTGGCTCACCCAGGCTTGGCTGATGCCCCAGACTTGGCCGATGCAGACTGCGGGCTGACAGGATTCCCATACGCCTCTATATGCCAGCCCCCGCGCCAGGCGACGACATGCCAGACCCGATTGCCGACCCCAACCGCAACCTGGACGCCCGGCGCCGCCGCCTGCTGTTCCGCGCCCGCCACCGCGGCACCAAGGAGGCCGACCTGATGATCGGCGGCTTCGTCACCCGCCACGTGGCCGGCCTGTCCGAGGCCGAACTGGAGTCGCTGGAGACCGTGCTGGAGCATCCCGACGTCGACCTGACCGACTGGCTCTCCGGCCGCCGCGAGGTCCCGCCGGAAAGCCGCTGCCCCATGCTGGACCGCCTGGTGACCGAATGCGCCCGCTCCGGCGCCGGCCTGCCGGATGAACTTCGCCGGGAACCCCGCCGCCCATGAACGACATGACGACCGCGACCCGCGCCGAGGCCCGCACCGCCAACGGCCTGACCGTCTACGGCGCCCCGGAAGGCTTCGATGGCCTTTTGCTGGCCCGCCGCCGGGCCGAGACCGAGGCGGCCGTGCTGCACGTCTGCCGCGACGACGCCCGCGCCAGCCGGGTGGTCGAGTCGCTGGGCTTCTTCGCGCCCGATGTCGAGGTGCTGCGCTTCCCCGCCTGGGACTGCCTGCCCTACGACCGCGTCTCGCCCAACCCCCGCATCGTCGCCGAGCGCGTCGCCACCCTCACCCGCCTGCTGGAGCCGGCCAGCCGCCCGCGCATCCTGGTCACCACCGTCAACGCCCTGGTGCAGCGCGTGCCGCCCCGCGCCGCCTTCCAGGGCGCCACGCTGAACCTGCGGAAGGGCGGCCGGGTGCCGCCGGAGCAGCTCACCGCCTTCCTCGAAGCAAACGGCTACGGCCGCACCGGCACCGTCATGGAGCCGGGCGAATACGCCGTCCGCGGCGGCATCATCGACCTGTTCCCGGCCGGCGAGCCCGACCCCATCCGGCTCGACCTGTTCGGCGACGAGATCGAGGGGATGCGCCGCTTCGACACCGGCACCCAGCGCAGCGGCGAGGCCGTGCTGGACCTCTGGCTCCGCCCGGTCGGCGAGGTGTTCCTGGACGAAGCCTCGATCGCCCGCTTCCGCGAGCGCTACCGCGACCTGTTCGGCAACGCCGCCGCCGAGGACCCGCTGTACGCCTCGATCAGCGCCGGCCGCAAGCACCCCGGCATGGAGCACTGGGCCGGGCTGTTCCACGAGCGCCTGGACACGCTGCCGGACTACCTGGGGGACGGCGCCTCGATCAGCCTCGACAACCAAGCCGACGAGGTGCTGGCGGCCCGCCTGGAGATGGTCGCCGACCACTACGACGCCCGCCGCGCCCCGGTCCGCACCCATGAGGGCGAGGTGCCCTACCGGCCGGCGCCGCCCGGCAGCCTCTACCTCGACCGCCGCGGCTGGGACGCCATGCTGGCGCGTGGCCCGCTGTTCCGCCTGACGCCCTTCTCGCGTCCCGACGACGCGCCGGGCCTCGATGCCGGCGGCCGGCCCGGGCGGCTGTTCACCGAGGCCCGCACCGCCGGCCAGAACGTCTTCTCCGCGTTCGCCGAGCACGCCGCCGCCATGACGAAGCAGGGCAGCAGGCCGCTGCTGGCCGCCTGGACCCGCGGCTCGCGCGAGCGGCTCGGCAACCTGCTGCGGGAGCACCACGTCGCCGCCATCCCGGTGGACGACTGGGCGGCCGTGGCGAAGCTGCCCGCCGGCACGGTGGGCCTGGCCGTGCTGGGCCTGGAGCGCGGCTTCGTCGCCACCCAGGCCGCCACCGGAGCCGGCTTCGGCCTCGTCATCATCGGCGAGCAGGACCTGCTGGGCGAGCGCATCGCCCGCCCGCCCCGCCGCCGCCGCGGCGCCGCGCAGTTCATCGCCGACGCCACCGGCATCGAGCAGGGCGACCTGGTGGTCCACCAGGACCACGGCATCGGCCGCTACGATGGGCTCGAGACCATCAACGTGAGCGGCGCCCCGCACGACTGCCTGCGGCTGCTGTACGACGGCGGCGACAAGCTGTTCCTTCCGGTCGAGAACATCGAAATCCTGTCGCGTTTCGGCACCGAGACGGCGGGCATCGCGCTCGACAAGCTGGGCGGCGTGTCCTGGCAGAACCGCAAGGCGAAGGCCAAGCAGCGCATCCAGGACATGGCGGCGCAGCTCATCCGCATCGCCGCCGAGCGCCAGTTGAAGGAGGGCGTGCTGGCGACGCCCCCCGAGGGGACGTTCGACGAGTTCTGCGCCCGCTTCCCCTTCGCCGAGACCGACGACCAGGCCCGCGCCATCGCCGACGTGCTGGAGGACCTTGCCGCCGGCCGGCCCATGGACCGGCTGATCTGCGGCGATGTCGGCTTCGGCAAGACGGAAGTGGCGCTGCGCGCCGCCTTCGTGGTGGCGATGAGCGGGATGCAAGTGGCGGTGGTGGTGCCGACCACGCTGCTCGCCCGGCAGCACCACCGGGTCTTCACCGCGCGCTTCGAGGGGCTGCCGGTGAAGGTGGCGCAGCTCTCGCGCATGGTGACGCCGAAGGACGCCGTGAAGGTGCGGGAGGGCCTGGCCGATGGCAGCATCAACATCGTCGTCGGCACCCACGCGTTGCTCGGCAGGTCCGTGGAGTTCGCCGATCTCGGCCTGGTGGTGGTCGACGAGGAACAGCACTTCGGCGTCGCCCACAAGGAGAAGCTGAAGGCGCTGAAATCCGACGTGCACGTGCTGACGCTGACCGCGACGCCGATCCCCCGCACCCTGCAACTGGCGCTGACCGGGGTGCGCGAGATGAGCATCATCGCGACGCCCCCGGTCGACCGCCTGGCGGTCCGCACCTTCATCATGCCGTGGGACGGCGTGGTGCTGCGCGAGGCGATCCAGCGCGAACGCTTCCGCGGAGGCCAGGTGTTCTGCGTGGTGCCGCGCATCGAGGACATGCTCAAGACCGCGGAACGGCTGCGAGAGATCGTGCCCGAGGCGCGCATCGTCGAAGCGCACGGCCGGCTCTCGCCGACCGAGCTCGAGCGGGTGATGACCGAGTTCGGCGACGGCAAGGCCGACGTGCTGCTCTCCACCAACATCGTGGAATCCGGCCTCGACATGCCGGCGGTGAACACCCTCATCATCCACCGTGCCGACATGTTCGGCCTGGCCGGGTTGTACCAATTGCGTGGCCGGGTCGGCCGCAGCAAGCAGCGCGGCTACGCCTACCTCACCTGGCCGCCCGGCGGACGCAAGCTGTCGGCGGCGGCGCAGAAGCGGCTGGAGGTGATGCAGACGCTGGACAATCTCGGCGCCGGCTTCACGCTCGCCAGCCACGACCTCGACATCCGCGGCGCCGGCAACCTGCTGGGCGACGAGCAATCCGGCCACATCCGCGAGGTCGGCATCGAGCTGTACCAGCAGATGCTGGAAGACGCCGTCGCCGACCTCAAGACCGGCCAGGGAAAGCAGCGATCCGAGGCCGACCATGCCCGCGACTGGACCCCCAACATCAACCTCGGCCTGCCGGTGCTGATCCCCGAGACCTACGTGCCGGACCTGCCGGTGCGGCTCGGCCTGTACCGCCGCATCGGCGCGCTGCCGGACGAGACGGAGATCGAGGCGATGGCCGCCGAACTCGCCGACCGCTTCGGCCCGCTGCCGGAGGAGGTCGAGAACCTGCTGCAGGTGGTCGCCATCAAGCGGCTGTGCCGCAGCGCCGGCGTCGAGAAGCTGGACGCCGGGCCGAAGGGCGTGGTGCTGACCTTCTTCCGCGGCACCCCGCCCAACCCCGGCGGGCTGGTCGCCTGGGTGGCGCAGCAGAAGGGCCTCATCAGGCTGCGCCCGGACCACAAGCTGGCCTTGCTCCGCGAAATGATGCTGCCGCAGCGGCTGCGTGTCGCGAAGGACCTGCTGGCGGCGCTGGTGAAGGTGGCGGGGCAGTCGAAGGCGGCCTGAGCCGGGGAGGGGCCGTTCACCCCTCCGCCAGCGCCACGTCCAGCAGCCGCTCCAGCACCTCGGGTTCCTGCGCCCCGGCGATCGCGTGCCGTCCCGCCACCACGAAGCACGGCACCCCGTTGATGCCGAGGCGATGCGCCAGCAGGTTGTCCGCGTGGACCGCCTCGACCTCCGCCACCGTCGCCAGGAAGCGCCGTGCCGAGATGCCGTCCAGCCCCTGCCGCACCGCGATCGCCGCCAGCACGCCCGAATCCCCGATATCCGCGCCCTCGGCGAAATAGGCCTGCAGGATCGCCTCCACCATCACGTCCGCCATGCCGAACCGGCCCGCCCAGCGCACCAGCCGATGCGCGTCCAGCGAATGCGGCACCCTTCGGATGCGGTCGAAGCGGAATTCCAGCCCCTCCGCCCGGCCGAACTCGGCGAGGGTGCCGTGGAGCCGGCGGGCCCGGTCCTCGCCGCCGAATTTCCGCAGCATGTATTCCTGCCGCGGCACCCCGTGCGGCGCCAGGTCGGGGTTCAGCAGGAAGGGCCGCCAGATCAATTCCACCGCCACGTCCGGCCGCGCCCGCAGCATCCGCCGCAGCCGCCGGATGCCAAGGAAGCACCACGGGCAGACCAGGTCGAACACGACCTCGATCGGCAGCCGGGTGCGGGGCGGGGCCAGGATGTTCACCCTGTCGAGCCTAGGGCAATGGCGGCGGGGATGGAATCACGCCACGACCCCACGGCCATGAAATTGCGCGGGGTCCGCCTCCGGCCAGGCTGGCTCGCCGGTCGATTGATGCGCCGGCGCCATCAAGCGCCGTTGCCGCCAGCCCATTGCCGTGCGCCAGCGCGATGCCGCAGGCGACGCCAAGCGCCCCGGCAGTGGTCGGCGCCTTCTTGGGACCGGCGAAGGCCTGCGCCTCGGCCACCAAGTCATCGCCACGGGCGAGGGGCCGTGCGCAGGACGCCCATCTCCACAACCGTAGCACGCAAACGGCATCCTGATTACACGGCTTCCTCAGCCGCCCGCAGCGCTGTACAAATAGGGAACATTTAAGTGTCTCCAGGAGGATATTCGTGGCCCGCAACTCGGAGCAGTTCCAGAAGGGGCTCAGTGAGCCAGAGTTCGAGCGCCAGTTCGGCACCGAAGCCGCCTGCCGCGAGGCCCTGTTCCGCTGGCGCTGGCCGAGCGGCTTCGAGTGC